>JAEEGL013671662.1_pt1 | contig 73108 bp, 48 predicted proteins | sample 9134231 | NCBI WGS metagenome assembly JAEEGL01 (sample SAMN16246548, study PRJNA631951) | gut metagenome | biome: gut microbiome; feature: rumen; material: fiber-attached | host: Bos | place: Iran: Karaj | collected 2018-10 | reverse complement strand
CCTTGATGAGGGCGTTACCATCGGTGACGTATCTGCTCTGATCGACTACCTGCTGACCAAGGCATGGTAATCGCCTGAAAGGTTAGAATTATTAATTGACCTAATATTGCAGGACCCTGCCATTGCGGCGGGGTCTTGCTTCTTTAAACACCTGTTAGCTTTTGATGAACAGTGTCCTGGATGGGTCTTACCATGATTAAAAATATTTTGATAATACAAGAAAAAGTTGTTAATTTGCAAATCTTTAATAACAATTAACCGCGAATAATAGATATCTTTACATATATTGTTTAACTAATTCTGTTCTATTTATGAAAAAATTATTCTTTTCTTTAATGGGATTGCTTGTTGCTGCAAGCGCCTATGCAGTGACACCGGCCGATCCCACCAATGTCACATGGTATGACTGCGGCGATGAGAGCGGTAACAGTTACTTGACATTCACTCTTCCCACCGTTGATGTGAATGGCAATCCTCTGGACATCGAGATGATGGGCTATCGCATCTACACCGACGATGACCAGATCTTCACTTTCAACAGTGCCCAATATGAAAATGTATGGGGCAGCTCAACCGAAATCTATTATTACAATTGGGAGGTTGGTTCTGAACTTCAGAGCAATGGTGTTTTCTTCTACCGCACCAACGCTGATGGTTTTGAGCGTTTCTTCAATTACCGCATCGGTGTTCAGGTGTTCTATCTGAATGACAATTTTGGTATTGGTGGCGTTTCCAACATCGTTTATACCGAGCTCGTACAGCCGACGACACTCCCCACGCCCGCCAATCCTAGCCTCACAGAGTTTATCGACAACGGTTCACCTGTCGGAATCAATTTAGGTTATGAGATTACACAGGATCTCGATGGAAATTATGTTGCTAATGACTATACCCTTGACAAGTATTTTGCTGGTGAAGAATATACCATGCTGGATCGTGAAAAGATAAGCTTCAGCATCTATACCGACAACGACCAGATCTTTACCTTCACCCCGGAGATGTTCCCCGATCAGGTCAATGAGCCATTAACCCAATTCCCCTTGAACAACGTCACGATTAATGGTTATGTTGGCAACTGGGATATCCACTTTGATGGTTTGACCAATGTGGTTGAAGGTGCTGAAGAGCCCTTCTTTACCTGGCGTATCGGTATCCAGACCAACTATACCGATGGCGGCCAGACCACCAATTCTGATATCATCTACATGGAGATCTATCCCCAGCTCAAGGAAGCTACCGAGGTGACCTCGACGTCATTCCTTGCCGACTGGAGCTGCAATGCCGAGAACACATTTATCATCAATAATTTCGTTGGTGACGGTTGCGGCTATTTCCTGCATGTTATCGACAAGGCTACCCAAGAAGAGGTTCTTGTTCAAAACGTAGTTCCCACCAACACCACTGTAGACGAATGGGGTTATACCGTTCCTCTGCCTGGAGCTACCTATATGGTTGAGGGTTTGACTGCTGGCACGACCTATGAGTTCTATGTAGAAGTAAAACAGAATACGGGTATGTCTTATAACTCCGTCGTTCGTGAAGTAACCCTGCCTGGTGCTGGCCTGCGTGGTGACGTGAACAATAGCGGTGATGTTACCATCGGTGATGTTTCGGCTCTGATCGACTACCTGCTGACCAAGGATGCCACCGGCATCAATCTGAGCAACGCCGATTGCAACCTTGACGAGGCTGTTACCATTGGTGACGTTTCGGCCTTGATTGACTACCTGTTGACCAAGTCATGGTAAATCACCAGGATTGATTGGTGATTGCATTCATCAATCAGCCTCACAACTATAAAGAAGATGCCTGCGCATGCGTGTGCAGGCATCTTCTTTAGTTTGATGGAATGTATTGCGAGCGTTATCCTTTCAATGAGGCAAGCTGCTTGATATTACCCACAATCCACAGGATGTCACCTTCCTTGAAGATCAAGTCGGGGGTGGGGTGGATGTAGTCTTCTTCACCACGCTGCACGGCAACCAGCAGCGCACCGTAGTCCTCACGCAAGTTGGTGTTCTCAAGTGCTTTGCCAACGATGGGAGATTGGCGACTGATGGCAAAATGGACAAATTTCACATCGGTAAATGGCACATCGGTCTGCTCTCCAGGCGCCTCTATCAGTGGCAAGAGACGCTGAATCTGCTCCTCGGTAGCAATCACTCCCAACACATCGCCAGGAAAGATGCGCATGTCGCCACTGGGAACAGGATGATGTTTTCTGCCACGCTGGATATAGGCAATGTTCACCCCATAGCGTGAACGCAGGTCCAGGTTGCGCAACCTGTCGCCGACAAAGGGACAACCATGCCCAACAGTTATATAGGCAAGGTGCAGGTCGCTCACCAGATTATTTTCGTGACCGGTTCGGCGGTTCTCACGTTCATTAATATTACTGATGAAGCGTTTCTCGATGTTATTGATCCTGCGACGCAGCGGGTTGGGCAGCAATGCGATGGCAAACACACATACACCGACAAGCAGGACAGCGGCTATCACGGCCATTGCACTGTGATAGATGCCTTGCAGCAGGAATGCGATAAAAATGGCCGACAGCACAATGCTGATGATCATCATGATGACAAAGGGTACATAGGAAACTGTTCCTGTGCTCTCAGTCAGTTTTTCATATTCGCTACGCTTGACCGACGGCGTGATGACCGACACGATTAATGGGCCAACGATAGCCAGCGACAGCGCAACGCATGCCAATCTGGCCCATCCACCGCCCCCCATCCACTTGAGAACGTAAGGCATGAGGAACGTGCGACACATCACAATCAAGGCAATGATTACTACCGAATAGATGATGAGCCTCACCACATAACGTGAAACTATGGACTTCCACATGACCGTGGTCTCGCTCGATTCGCTCTCGCTGGCATCATGGCTGTAACCGTTCAACAGGCGCGTCCAACTCTTGGGCAGAATCTTGTATAGGGCATTATAGCACGGCACAGCCTGCTTGATGAAGAAAGGCGTGGTGAATGTCGTTAGGACCGATACGGCAACAATGATGGGGTAGATGCTCTTGTCAAGCACACCCAGGCTGGTTCCCAGCGTGGCGATGATGAATGAGAATTCACCGATTTGAGTGAGTGAGAATCCTGACTCCAAAGCCAGTTTAAGAGGTTGTCCGGAGGCAAGCATGCCGAAAGTGCCGAACACAATCATACCAACAATCACAACCACCGCCAACAAGGCGATAATGCTCCAGTGTTTGGTCATCACTGTGGGATCTACCATCATGCCGACCGAGATGAAAAAAACGGCGCCGAACAGGTCCTTGACCGGAGAGATGAGGCGCTCGATGCGTTCGGCCTCGATGGTTCCCGCCAGAATTGATCCCATGACAAAGGCGCCCAAAGCTGCCGAGAAGCCAGAATTGACCGAGAACAGCACCATGGCAAAACACAATCCCATGGCTATAATCAGCATTTGCTCATCGCTGATGTAGAGTTTGAAGCGCTTGAAGAGAGTGGGAATCACAAAGATGCCCACGGTGAACCACATGATAAGGAAGAATGAAAGCATGAGAATGCTCCTGATCATCTCATCACCCTTAACGCTGTTGTTCAGCGCGATAGATGAAAGAATCACCATCATCACAACAGCGAACAGGTCCTCGACAATCAGTACCGCAAATGTCATTGGCACAAAGCGGCGCTGCCGCATGTTCAAGTCGGTCAATGCCTTGAGAATGATGGTCGTTGATGACATTGAAATCATACCGCCCAGGAAAATGCTGTTCACCATGCCATATCCCAGGTACTGGCCCACCACAAAACCCAGACTCATCATGCCAAGTACGATGATGAGTGCAGTGACTATTGCCGACCCGCCCACATCAACCAGTTTCTTGAAGCTGAACTCCAGTCCCAACGAGAACAAGAGCACGATGATGCCGATTTGTGCCCAGAACTCGATGTTGGCCTCACTGGCAATCGATGGGAACAACGTGAAGTGGGGACTTGCAAGAAAGCCCGCAACGATATAGCCCAGCACAACAGGTTGCTTGAGCATCTTGAAAACAACTGTTGCGATAGCCCCCAACATGAGGATGAGTGCCAGGTCACTGATCAGACTATTGATATCCAGCTCTTCCATTATCTTATTTTTTCATAAAACCCTACATATTCATCTCATTGGTGATGGTGATGGAAGACGCATTGGTCTTTTCCTTTATCTCGTTGAACAAGGCAGGAACGTTGACACTGCTCTTGCTGCGCACCATGAAGTTAACGATGGTCATGCGTTCTTCATAGTCATATTTCATGAACTCATCGCTGATGTGGACATCATTAGCGAGCAGGATATCCCTCAGGGGCTGAATGTCATCAAGAATGTTACGGAACTTCACCCGGACAATTTTAGATTCCCACAGGAAATTGTGACGATGCTCGATGCGTTCGATATTTACCAGGATAAAGATAATGAGCAATGTAGCAATAATCGATATCAAATACATCCCGGCACCCACCGCAAGGCCGATGCAAGCCGAAATCCAGATGCCTGCTGCAGTGGTCAATCCGCGCACCGAGGCTTTCATCTGGATGATTGCGCCAGCACCCAGGAAGCCCACACCGCTCACCACTTGGGCAGCGATGCGCCCAGGGTCACCGTTTTTTAGCCCCAAGTATTCCTGAGGAATATAGATGGAGATGAGCATGGCCAGCGTTGCACCCATCGAGATGAGTGCAAACGTGCGCAGTCCGGCAATCTGTCCTTTGCGGCGGCGTTCGATGCCGATGATGGCCCCCAGTATCATACTCAGCACCAGCTTGGCAATCGCTCCTGTCAAGTTGACGTCAGGGCTGACGATATCGCTATAAATATTCTCCCACATGATTTATATCTTATTAATGTAGTAGCATATCAATGAGTGCACTAACATCTGCTATGTTTACGGCACCGTCATAATTTAAATCAGAATTGCGCCCGATGATATTACTGCCGACGCCTAAAAGGTAGTCGATAAGGGCAGTCACATCAGTGATGCTAACATAATAGTCACCATTAACATCGCCAAAAACGCCTGATGGCAATTCTGCATACCTTTCGCCAAAAGCGAAATAACCGACTACCTCCATTGTGTTCGGGTCATGATAAATCTTCACGCCAAGAAGGTAAGAATATCCTGTAGGTACATAATAAAGATTTTCAGACGAGGCCATTAGTGGATTTAACTCCCAACCAATAAGTGCTAGTTCCGTCCAATCATCATATGCACCATAATTGATTCCATCTATTACAAAATAAAAAATTCGTTCATGATCAACCTCATGAGTCCTGTAAATATCAATAGTATTATAAAATCTATTACCTCCATTCAAAAGTTTAATCCATGTTTTATTGCCATTATAGCGATCAACAAACACTATCCAAAAGCCATGGTTGTGTTCATCGGGCTCCCAAACAACATCATCGAAAGTAACTGTCAGTGTCGCATAGCCTTGAGCCTTAGCTGTTACAATAACAACATAAGTTCCGTAATCAGGCAATTTAATTCTTCCATTAATGATAGAAGCCGATGAACCATTGACGGTAGCACTCATGTTTACATTTTCATTGCCCACATACTCGACTGTAAACCAGCCGTTAACATCAACTTGTCCTATCTGGATGTAGCCAGTAAGCGGTTTGGCTTGCAGTTGTTCGGGCACAACCTGTTCGGTTTGTGCTGAAAGAAACAGCCATCCAGTGACAATCAGCATTAATAATAATGATATCTTTTTCATAGTGGTGATATTTTTTATTGTTGATTTATTCTTTTTGCTCTATGAAATCTACAACTAATGCTAATTGGTGATTTCACCGCCGGTGTAGAGTTGGTAGTATTTGCCCTTGGCTGCCAGCAGTTCGTCATGGGTGCCATATTCGATGATGTGGCCTTTTTCCAAAACGATGATGCAGTCGCTGTTGCGCACGGTAGAAAGGCGGTGAGCGATGACAAAGGTGGTGCGGCCCTGCATCAATGAGTCCATGCCTTGCTGCACAAGCTTTTCGGTGCGCGTGTCGATGCTGCTGGTTGCCTCGTCAAGAATGAGCACTGGCGGGTCGGCAACTGCAGCGCGGGCAATGGCCAGCAACTGGCGCTCACCCTGGCTCAGATTACCACCGTCGGCGTTCAGCACAGTCTGGTAGCCGTTACTCAAACGGCGGATAAAGCCGTCAGCATTTACCAGTTTGGCGGCCTCGATGCAGTCCTGATCAGAGGCATCCAGGCGTCCATAGCGGATGTTGTCCATCACCGTGCCCGTGAACAGGTGGGTTTCCTGCAATACCATGCCCAGGCTGTGACGCAAGTCCCGCTTGCGGATGTCATTGATGCTGATGCCGTCATAGAGGATTTTGCCGTCTTGAATGTCATAGAAGCGGTTGATGAGGTTGGTGATGGTGGTCTTCCCGGCACCGGTACCGCCCACAAAGGCAATCTTCTGGTCGGGCATGGCATTAATATCGATATCAAACAGCACTTGCTTGTCCTCGTTGTAGCCGAAATCCACATTATTGAATTTCACGCCGCCATTGACTTGGCAATACTTGTAGGAGCCGTCGGTCTGCGGAATCTTCCATGCCCAGATGCCCGTGCGGGGCTTGCAGGGCACCAGATGTCCGCTGCCGTCATGGCCAGCGTTGACAAGGGTAATGTTTCCATTGTCGGCTTCGACGGGTTCGTCGTTGATCTTGAAGATGCGGTCGGCTCCTACCGAGGCATTCAGCACACTGTTAATCTCCTGACTGATGCTGGCAATGGGCCGCGCAAAGCTCTTGTTGAGTGTGAGGAAAGCGACCAGGGTTCCCAGTGTCATGCCGCTGTGACCGCTGATGATGAGTGCGGCACCCAGCACACCCATGAGCACATAGCTCAAGTGGCCCAGGTTGCCGTTGACGGGCATGACGATGTTGCCGATGCGGTTGGCGTCGTAGGTGTTGCTGCGCAGTTCCTCGTTGATGACCTCAAACTGTTCAATGGCCTTGTTCTCATGGCAGAAGACTTTGACTACCTTTTGGCCAGTCATCATCTCCTCGATGAAGCCGTTAACTTCGGCAAGTTTCTGCTGCTGCATGCGGAAGTGCTTGCGTGAGCGCTTTCCAAGATAGGTCGTGGACCATGCCATCACGAGTGCCATGACAATCGACAGTATCGTCATGGGCACACTCATCACTATCATGCTGGCAAAGGTAATGCCCAAGGTAATCAGGGAGTTGAAAGCCTGAGGAAGGCTGTTGCTGATCATCTGGCGCAAGGTGTCAACATCGTTGGTATAGGTTGACATCACATTGCCATGGGCGTGGGTGTCAAAGTACTTGATGGGCAGTGATTCCATGTGCTCAAAGGTGCTGACGCGCAACTTGAGCATGGTGCCCTGACTGACGTTAATCATCAGACGGCTGTGCAGATAAGAACACAACGCGCCAAAAATGAGCACAATGCCCAGCTTGATCAGCGCAGAGCCCAACGGTCCGTAATCGGGATGTGCCTGGCCGATCATGGGCGTGATATAGTCGTCGATGAGGGTACGGGTGAATAGGGTAGAGGCTAGGGTAGTGCATGATGTTACAATAATACACACTGCCACAGCGACAAACGAGAACTTGTAGTTCTGCATCACAATTTTGAACAGTCGCAACAGGGTGCTGCGCTTGTTGACACCGGTCGTGTCAACTACCACATTGCGTCCGTGTCCTCTGGGTCCTCCTGGCATTCTCATGATCGGGCCTCCTTTCTGTTCTCTTGGGGTTTATCAAAATCGCCGCCAGCCTCTTCCTGGATGGCGCAAATCTCCTGATATATCCTGCAACTGTTGAGCAGGTGCTCGTGGGTGTCAAAACCGACAACCTTGCCATTGTCGAGCACCAGGATGCGGTCACAGTCCTTGATGCTGCTGATGCGCTGAGCAATGATGAGTTTGGTCATTTCGGGCAGATTATCACGCAATGCGGCACGGATTCGGGCATCGGTAGCATTGTCACAGGCACTGGTGCTGTCATCCAGCACCATTACCTTGGGTTTCTTCAACAGGGCTCGAGCGATGCACAGTCGCTGTTTTTGGCCGCCAGAAACATTGGTGCCACCTTGTTCAATGCGTGTATTGTAGCCGTCGGGCATCTCGTTGATAAATTCATCGGCACAAGCCACTCGACAAGCCTCTTGGCACTGCTCGAGTGTGGCGTTTTCATCGCCCCAACGCAGATTATCCATAATTGTACCCGAGAACAGGACATTTTTTTGAAGCACTACCGCCACACTGTTGCGCAAGGCGGTCAGGTCATAGGTTGTCACATCCTTGCCGCCAACCATCACTGTGCCCTTGGATGGGTCATACAAGCGACTCACCATGTTGATGAGTGACGATTTGCCGCTACCGGTGCCGCCAATGACACCAATGGACTCACCACTGCTGATGTGCAGGTCAATGTTGCTGAGGGCATACTCACCACTGCCGCCCTTGTAGGCAAAATAGACATGGTTGAAATCGATTCGACCGTCGGGGATGTCGGTGTCAGCATCTTCGGGGTTCACAATATCTGGCACCTCGTTGATGACTTGTGCGACACGCTGGCCGCTGGCAACACTTTGGGTAATTGTCACAAAGATCATACTCAGCATCATCAATGACATCAGAATACTCATGACATAGGTGAACAGAGATGTCAACTGTCCTGTTGTGAGAGAGCCACCGACTACAAACTGCGCTCCAAACCACGAAATTGCAATGATGCAGCCATAAACCACCATATTCATCACAGGCCTGTTGAGCGCCATCAGGCTCTCGGCCTTGACGTTAAGGTCATAGAGGCGTTTTGCGGCTTTCCAGAATTTGGCATTCTCGTGGTCTTCGCGTACAAAGGCCTTAACAACGCGGATCCCCGATACATTCTCTTGAACCACTGCATTTAGAACGTCATACTGCTTGAATACCAAGGCAAACATCTTAGACACCTTACTAATAATAATTGCCAATATTATTCCCAACACCACACTGGCAATAATGAAGATGAGACTGAGCTGCGGACTGATGACAAAGCACATGACGATGCTGGATAGCAGGTTGAACGGTGCGCGCACCGATGTGCGGATGATCTGCTGGTAGGCATTCTGCAGATTGGTCACATCGGTAGTCATTCTTGTTACAAGACCCGAAGTACTGTACTTGTCAATGTCGCTGAATGCAAACCGCTGGATGTTCTTGTACATGGCATCACGCAGATTGCAGGCAAAGCCAGATGATGCATAGGAAGCATATTTTCCTGCCATGATGGCGGCCATCATGCTCAAGAACGCCATGACAATCATAATCAGACCGTATTTGTACACACTGGGCATGTGTCCGGCGCTAATGCCGTTATCAATGAGTTTGGCTGTAACAAAGGGTATGAGCACGTCAAGCACAACCTCAAGCATAATGAAAACCGGCGTCAGCAGTGATGCCGTTTTGTACTGTTTGACTTGTTTGAGCAATGTTCTTAGCATATAGTTAGAATGAATGATTTACTATTGACGCAAAATTACAAAAAAAATGATAGTATTTGGCCAATAGTGGCAATAATCTATTAACAACATGCACAAATCAACTGATTTTCAGCGAAATTAGGGTAGGGGGTAGTGCGATAAACTACTATTAACAATTACTTTATAATAACTGATATAACTAATTGTTTTACAAATTATTATATATATGATAACATTAAAAATAACTACTAGATTTCGAGTCTTTTAACCATTAATCTGGACAAAGTGGAAAATATGGTGCTGATTTGGCCGATAAAATCAAGAAAATAATTTAATTATCACTTTATATATTTATATTTAATGTATTGTAAAACAATAGAATAATTAATATTTTCAAAATGATATTTAGTTGTATTTCACTTCTGCAGAATAGCATATCATACAAAACGACCGAATTGCATCCAAATTATTTGAATATTTACTTTATAAATTTCAAATGTTTAATCTAATTGACAAGTAATTACATTATTGTAATGAAAATATTCTGCTTTTTCAATCATTCATTTATTTAGTTGAATGAACCAAGGCTCTAATAATGATATGAGAACATTTTGTTTTTGAGCGGTTAAGTATCTTTTTTCTGGTTACTCAACCTCCTGAGATTTTAAAATTTTGTGACCTGTTATATCCCTGGCAGTATTTTCTGCATTATTTGTGTTCACCAATAACTTGATTCAGCATGTGTTTTTATATATTCCTACATTTTAGCCTTTATATGCCCATTTGTTATGAAATTGATATTATGTTAAATAGATAATCACAAATTAGAATTATCTCTCCCCCATGATTTTAGAAAAGAAGAGAAATGAGTTATTAGCATGATGATATGAAATTACTTCTTTTTTTTCTTGGATGCTAACTTTAAAAGTGCTTTGCGCAACTTGTCTGAGATTTCTTGTTCTTCATCTGCAAGATCATCAAGACCAATTCTCTCATAGATGGTTTGCAGACGTTCATGAGGTTCTGGACGTTTCTTGTCATCCTTGGCCGCTTTCTTGTAGGATTTGATAGCCTCAGGGATATCGCTCTGCATTTCTCTTAATTCACCCAAATTCATGTGGGCAGAAAAGCAATTCTTATCGAACTTTAATGCACTTTGCAGCGCTGTTTCGGCCTGCTCTAACTGGTCCAAAACCATCATCAATCTTGCTTTACCTATCAACGCTTCAACACACTCTGGGTCAATTCGCAAGGCTTTGTTATAGTTAGCAAGTGCAGCCTTGATGGAGATATCGTCGAGCCTGTGATTGCCATAAGCCACACTACCCTCTCGCACTACCCCACTGTCGTCCATTGACATTGCCTGATCTCCCATTGAGCAATACTCAAGAGCCAACTCTCGAAGCAATTTCTGTTGAGTGTCAATGACTTCCTCCAAGCGTTTAATGGTACGTAATTGCTTGTTGAATTTATTTAATTTGCTTGATATCAACCGCTTGACTGCTTCATTCTGGAGATTGTCCTTGATGTGCATGGCCTCGGCAAAACAGTTGACACAAGTGTCAAATTCATTATTGTCAAATGCATGGATGGCTCTGCGGTACAACATGTTAGCGCGCTCCTGTTCCATCGCCTCATTGATGATTTGCCGGTTGTTGAATTGTCGGCTGAAATCCACCACTGCCATGTTGACGATGATATCTCGTTCGCTTAGCGGTTTGAGCAGTGTGATGCCTTCAAGCGATGTGCATCGCGACAGTGCCACATAGGTCTGCCCTCCCGTGAATGCTCCACCCACAAAGTCAAGTACCACATGGTTGAAAGTGAGTCCCTGGCTCTTATGAACCGTCAGTGCCCATGCAGGTTTGATGGGTATCTGCATGAATGTGCCCAGAACCTCTTCCTCGACTTTTTTCTCTTTTTCGTTGTAAGTGTACCGCATGTTTTCCCAAATCTCGGGCAGTACCTCCATTTCCTCACCATTCTCAAGAGCGACAAACACTGTACCTGATGACAGGCCTGTCACTTTACCGATGGTTCCGTTATACCAGCGGCCTTCCTTATCGTTGCGGATGAAAATCACCTGGGCTCCCACCTTCAGCACTAGATTTTTTGCCGTTGGCAGACTGCTTTCAGGAAAATCTTTTTCAATGATGCCCTCATAGACCTGTTCAGGAGTCTTCAATGCCTGCATGTGCTCGTCGTTGATAGAATCAACCGTGTCGCGACGTGTAGCAAGAGTAATCGCAAGGTTGTTGCCGCCCACTTCTTGATAGTTAGGGTTATATCGCTGGTTCAAGCGCGATATGTCGGCTGCTGTTGCCCGATTAATCCTGACACGGTCCAACAATGAAACGAAGTTGTTGTCACTCTGGCGGTAAATCTTGCGCAGTTCTATTGCCACCAGATTTATTTGTGCAAATGCCCGTGCATTAAAAAAGAAGAAATTCTTGTAGTATCTCCTGAGGATATCACGCATGTCTTGAGTAACTACCGGCTCAAGTTGGAAAACATCTCCCACCAGCAGCAACTGCTTGCCGCCGAAAGGCTCGCGCATATTACCGGAATAAACCCTGAGCACCCTATCGACAAAATCGATGATATCAGCCCTCACCATCGAGATCTCGTCAATGATGATGAGATCCAACTCCCTGATAAGTTTGACTTTTTCTTTGGTGTATCGCAGCATTTTGCGCAACCGGTTGATATTGGAAATATCAGGATCATCAGGCAGGAGCGGCTTGAAGGGTATCTTGAAGAATGAGTGCAAAGTTTGCCCACCCACATTCACGGCAGCGATGCCTGTGGGAGCCAGAACAACAAATTTTTTCTCAGTATTATCGCAAATGTACCTCAGAAACGTGCTTTTCCCGGTCCCTGCTTTTCCTGTAAGGAAAACTGACCGGTGCGTCTTCTTAATCACGCCCCAAGCATCCTGAAATTCAGGATTGTCAAGATCAATATTCTGAAGTTCATTGATGGCCACTGCGCTTACCTGACAGGATGGTTAGTCAAGTTTGAGAACGGCAAGGAAAGCCTTTTGCGGCACTTGAACTGTGCCAATCTGTTTCATGCGTTTCTTTCCGGCTTTCTGCTTCTCAAGCAGTTTGCGCTTGCGGCTGACGTCACCACCGTAGCACTTGGCAGTCACGTCCTTGCGTACCTGCTTAACCGTCTCGCGGGCAATGATTTTGGCTCCGATAGCAGCCTGGATGGCGATGTCATATTGCTGACGCGGGATGAGCTCTTTGAGCTTTTCACACATGCGTCTTCCCAAGGTCACCGCATTGTCCACATGGGTTAAAGTGCTCAAAGCATCAACGGGCTGGCCATTGAGCAGGATGTCGAGCTTAATGAGCTTTGACTCCTTGTAGCCGTTGATGAAATAATCAAAGGATGCGTACCCCTTGCTGATGCTCTTGAGCTTGTCATAGAAATCAATGACGATTTCGCCCAAGGGGATGTCAAATGTCAATTCCAAACGGCTGCCTGAAATATACTCCTGCTTGATGAGTTCGCCTCGCTTTGACAGGCATAGGGTGATGATTGGCCCCATGAACTCACTGAGCGTGATGATTGACGCACGAATGTAAGGCTCTTCAATCTTTTCAATGACTGCTATGTCAGGTAATCCGGCCGGGTTATGCACCTCGGTCATGCCACCCTTCTTGTCATATACTTTATAGGACACGTTGGGAACAGTCGTGATGACCTCCATGTTGAATTCTCGGCTCAGGCGTTCCTGGACAATCTCCATGTGCAGCAGCCCCAAGAATCCGCAGCGGAAACCAAAGCCCAATGCTACAGACGATTCGGGAGTGAACGTCAAAGCAGCATCGTTTAGCTGCAATTTTTCCAATGACGTGCGCAGGTTCTCAAAGTCTTCGGGATCAATAGGATAAACACCTGCAAAAACCATCGGTTTTACCTCCTGAAAACCTTCAATGGCTTTATCGCACGGTCGTTGCACATGGGTGATTGTGTCGCCCACCCTCACCTCGGTCGAGTTCTTGATGCCTGAAATGATATAGCCTACATTACCGGTTGACAATCGATCGCAGGGCTGCTGACGCAGTTTCAGTACACCCAGCTCATCGATATTATATTCTTTTTGGGTGTTGACAAACTTCACAAAGTCACCCTTAGCAATGGAGCCATTCAATATCTTGAAATAGACAATGATACCGCGAAACGAATTAAACACCGAGTCAAATATCAGAGCCTGCAACGGTGCTTCAGGGTCGCCTTCGGGAGCGGGGATGCGGTCAACAATGGCATCGAGGATAGCAGGCACGCCCTCACCGGTGCGTGCACTGCAACGGATAATGTCGCCTGGGTCACAGCCCAGCAGCTCGACAATCTCGTCTTCCACTTCGTCGGGATGTGCACTATCCATATCGATTTTGTTGATAACGGGGATAATTTCCAAACCGTTGTCAATAGCCATGTACAGATTGGAAATTGTTTGTGCCTGCACGCCCTGTGTAGCGTCCACTACCAGCAGTGCGCCCTCACATGCTGCAATCGATCGTGACACCTCATAGGAGAAATCCACGTGTCCCGGAGTGTCAATCAGGTTAAGCGTATATTTGGTGCCATCTTTTGCGTAATCCATCTGAATGGCATGGCTCTTGATGGTAATGCCACGTTCTCGCTCCAGCTCCATGTCATCAAGCACTTGGGCCTGCATGTCTTTGCCTGCAACAGTATTGGTGTACTCGAGCAGGCGGTCGGCGAGCGTGCTCTTACCGTGGTCGATGTGAGCCACGATGCAGAAATTGCGTATTGTCTTCATTGCAATAATGATGTCTTTTTGATTGTTTTGTGACGCAAAATTAATAAAAATTTCTCAATCTTCAACTGATGTCATCAGATAAATCATCTCATCACCGATTAAACGAAACAGCACCCCAGATGAATTGGAGTGCTGTTGTTCGAATTATTGATGGCTGGGACTATTACCGTTTATTGGTGATAGGTCTGATGTTCCTTTCTTTGAGGTCACCTGAACGATAGGCATCAAGCAATTCCTTAAGGTCCTCAATCTGAGACTTGAGCTCGGTACCGATGTCGGTATCATTCACGAGAATACGTTGATGTGTATGCTCAACAATGTTACGCGTGGACTTGATGTCCTGACCGAGTCTCACGGCCTCGTCAATCGATGAGAACGGCTCATGTTGTACGAGCTCAAATCCTTGAGAGTGATATACCAGCGTATAGCCGGCGATACCGGTCTCGGGCTGATAGGCCTTGGAGAAACCGCCGTCAATCACCATGAGTTTGCCACCGGCCTTGATGGGATTCTCGCCCTTGATGGTCTTGACAGGCACATGACCGTTGATGATGTGGCGGTGCTCGCCGACAACACCAAACTCATCCAGAATTGCATCTACCACCTCGGGATTGTCACGCATCGTGTAATAGGCACCCTTGACCTCCTTGTGGGTTTCCTTATCGGCAATGAAGTAGCGTTCAAAGGTAGCCATCTTGCTCTTATCAAATGCGGGTGAATCGGGACCGCACCACAGATACCACAAGTAGTCATGCGCAAAGGCACGCTCCTCGGGGTCATCGCATCCGAAGTAAGCTGCACGTATCAGGTTTCCGGCGCGTTTCAGCAACGCTTTGCCGTGGAACTTCTCACCACGGATTGAAACATCCTTCAGCGTGCCGTCTTCATTCAGGGGGATAGAGGCATGATAGAGCAGGTTGCCGTTAGTAATTGTGTACAGACAACCGTTGCGGAAGAGGCACTTCATGTGCTTGCGCAGTTTCTCGCTTTCGGTGAACGACTGGTGGAGCTTCGTAACGATAGACTCTTCTTCGGGAGTCAGTTTGAAGGGATGCTTTGGATCCACCGTCGGGAAATTGGTATCGAGCAACTCATACTCTTTGCCTTTGATCTTGATAACACCTTTCTTCAGGTCCATCTTATCCAGCAACAGGCGATCCTTCATGTCAAAGTCGGGACGGCGCTTGATGGCGGCAGCCTCAAGCTTGAACTGGATAATGCTGATGGCCTTGTGCATCTGGGCAACGAGCTGTGCTGTGCGGGCTCGCTCTGGATCCTTGGCGCTACCGTCCTTAGGCAGGAAGCGCTCACATGGGTCGTTGGCATAGGTGTCCATCGCAAAAGTTGCCAGCGGCAGCAGGTTGATACCATAGCCATCCTCAAGAACGCCGTGATTGCCATATCGCAGGGCGATACGCAGCACGTTGGCAATACTGCAATCATTACCGGCAGCTGCACCCATCCACAGGATGTCATGGTTGCCCCACTGAATATCAAAGTTGTGGTAGTTGCACAGGATATCCATGATTTTATCAGGGCTGGGACCACGGTCATAGACGTCACCCAAGAGGTGAAGCATATCGATAGTCAACTGCTGGATCAGGTTACACATGGCGATGATGAATTCATCGACACGATGCGTCGAGATGATGGTCTTGATAATCACATCGACATAAGCCTGCTTGTTCGGGTCACTGCTATGCTCGTGCAAAAGCTCTTGGATGATATAAGAGAAGTCTTCGGGCAGTGCCTTATGAACCTTAGAACGGCTGTATTTGGACGAAACGTGGCGGCAAACCCTCACTAATCGGTTGATGGTAATGAAGTACCAGTCTTCCAAATCTTCCTTGTCGGTAATCTCATCTTTTACCAATTCCAGTTTCTCGGCAGGATAGTAAATGAGGGTACACAGGTCCTTCTGTTCACGTGCGCTGAGGGAGTCATTGAAGATCGTATTCACCTTTCGTTTGATCCTACCACTGGCATTGCGAAGCACATGCTGGAAAGCAAGGTACTCACCATGCAGGTCGGCAAGGAAATGTTCGGTGCCCTTGGGCAGGTTCAAAATGGCTTCAAGGTTAATGATCTCTGTGCTGGCTGTTGCCACGTTAGGGAAACTGCGGGAGAGCAGTTTCAGAAAATAGAGGTCTCGTTTTCTTTCTTCGGGTTTCATAGTTTTACTTTAGCTAAAGTTTAAGGTGTGATTTTATTAATATAATAATAACGAAAAGAGAGGGAGAATATTATCTTAGTAGTGATATTCTCACCTTTTTCCCTTTAATCTTTGATGACTGCAGACGCTTCAAAATTTCCTGCGCCTGCATGCGAGGCACTGCAGCGAGGGCATAATGGTCACGCACATCGATGATACCGATATCGTTAGCATTTGCATCGCTATTATTGGCAATAAAGCCCATAATGTCGCCCTTTGAGATCTTCTCTTTCTTACCTGCTTGGAAATAAAGTGTTGCCATCGTTGCCATTACAGGTTTATCCTTTGGACTTAGACGATATGTCCCATCAATAGAAATCCACTCGGGCAAAGGCTCGCCAGGCGCCGAAATAACATAAGCTGTACCTACCGCATTCACGCGTGCAGTGCGTCCGTTGCGATGCGTATAGGCTTGCTCATTCACTGGAATGTGGTAGTGAATAATGTGCTCAACCTGGGCAATATCAAGACCACGAGAGGCCAAGTCGGTTGCGACAAGAACCGTCAGGCTGCCATTGTTGAGTTTTGAAACGGCACACTCACGATCCTGTTGTTCCATGGCGCCATGATAAATACCTGCATCGATGCGTTTGCCATCGAGGAACTGATGAATGCGTTCGGCACTCTCTCGATAGTTGGCAAACACGATGACTTTCCCTGGCTCAAGGCTTAGCAGCAGCTGTTGCAACGTCTCAAGTTTGTCCTTGCACTCGGACATGACCTGCCATACCTTGATGCGCTCGGCGGGATGGTCGGCTTTATCCAGGACATCAATGGTCAAAGGATTGTGCAGGCGCACATAATCAGGCACCACGTTAAGAACCGTTGCCGAAGCCAGGATGCGGCGATTAATATGAGGCATCTGTTTGAGCAACTGTCGCATCTCGTCCTCAAAGCCAAGCTCAAGCGATTTGTCCATCTCATCAAGAACCAGCAGTCGAGTCCCACTCAGATTGATGTGGCCGCGCCGTTGATGATCCAGCAGGCGACCTGGTGTCGCTACTATGATGTCGGGCGTCACGGCAAGTGACGATTTTTCCTCGGCAACAGCATGGCCGCCATAACATGGTGTCACCTTATAACCCTCGGCAAGTTGTCTCAGAATTTCGGCCGTTTGCATCACCAATTCCCGCGATGGGGCCAGCACGACTGCATGCAACTGCTGCATGGGGGGCTTCAATGCTTGCAGCACACACAAGGCAAAGGCTAGGGTTTTACCCGTGCCAGTGGGGGAATAGAGCACAAGGTCTCCCCTACCCGATTTCCACGATTCCAAAGCCAGCTGTTGCATGTCGTTGAGCGTGTCAATGCCCATGCGCGCTTTTATCACTTTTAATAATTCCTGATTGTTCATGCAATTCTCATGCTTATTGCCGCAAATATACACAAAAAAAGTGGAGACAAAGAAGAATAATGAAAGGAAAAGAGATAAGACACAGAATAATTGCAAAGATTTTTGCGTGGTATAATTATTTTGTCCATATTTGCAAAATTAATAAATAAATTGAGAGCGCCTCTTTTCTCATGCAAGAAACAGGTGTAGTCCCTCTCTCATGACATTCTCAAAGTAACCGCTGATTTTATGGGGCTAGGAAGCAACTAAAGAATTAGTCTTATGAAACATTTAAACTCTTTTTTACTAAAAACAGCACTGCTGATTGCGATGGTTTTGGGCATCACGTTTAGCGCTAAAGCAGATTATGACATTGAACGTGATGGCGTTTATTATGCTTACACCTATTATGATACTGATCTAAATGACTATTTTGAGTATGACGGCCCTCATAATACATTCCCTTATGATGAAGACGGCGACTGGATGTTTGGCTACCCCAACAACAGTACTGTTGCCGTTACTTACGGAGATTCAAAATATACTGGCTCTGTGAGCATTCCATCCATGATTTATCTCACTTATTTATGGGATTATTTTACTGCAGATGTTACTTCAATTGGTTATCGTGCATTCATATCTTGTAATCAACTGACAAGAGTATATTTGCCATCTTCGATTGATTCTATTGGTGCGACTGCGTTTTATGCGTGCACCAATTTACAGAGCATCGAATTCGGCGGTAACGAGACTTTCATTGGAGATCATGCTTTCGTGGACTGCACCTCGTTACAGAGTGTAACGATACCAGATGGAGTGAAATCCCTCGAAACCGAATGTTTCTGGAAATGTTCCAATCTAAAAACAGTTGTCATTGGCAGTGGCATGCAGAGTATGGTGATTGGCTGCTTTAAAGCATGTACTTCGATCACCAGCATCACATGCAAGGCTATGACCCCTCCTTCAATCGGTTCTACAACCTTTGATAGTAAGGTATACACCAATGCTACGCTATATGTGCCCGCCGATGCTGTCGAGTCATATAAGTCAGCAACATATTGGAAGAATTTCACCAACATCAAGGCGATTCCGGGTACTGGCATTGACATCAACGCCACCAATTTTCCGGATGCCAATTTCCGCAGTTACATGCTTTCGCTCTATCCTCAAGGCTATCTTACCTCTAGCGATATCAATAGCCTTACCAGTCTAAATGTTGCTAATAAGGGCATTGTTAACATGAAAGGTATTGAGTTACTCACCGGATTGAAAGAGTTGCGTTGCTGGGGCAATTCGTTTAGCACGCTGGACCTCAGCAGTAACACCAAGTTGACCTATTTGGACTGCGCCCCCAACTTATCACTGACCTCCCTCAATGTGAGATATTGTCCTAATTTGGAGAATCTCATTTGTTATAGCACCAGCATCCAATCTCTCAATTTAGCATACAACTCAAAACTCAAGTCGCTTAGTTGTTATAACACCAAGTTGGTGTCTTTGAGTCTGATCAATAAGAATCAATTAGCCTCCATCAACGTCAAAAACACCCCGACGCTGGAGAGCCTAGATTGCTATAATAATGTATTAACAACGCTTGACGTAACAGGCTGTACTGGATTAAAATCATTAAAATGCTACTATAATGATGATTTGACTGCCATCACCGGATTGGGAGACTGTAAGGCCATCACCTATCTGGACTGTGAAGACTGCGCCATCACCGACCTGAGTGCCGTTGAATCGATGACCAATATCGTGCATTTCTACGGTCGCAACAACCGGATTTCATCCTTCTCGCTCAATAACAAGTCCCAATTAATCTACGTAAGGATTTCGGGCAACACAAATCTAACGACCTTACGCTGCTCTGGCAATTCCAAACTTAACACGCTATATATGCAGAATTGTCCTGCATTAAAGAGTGCTTGGATTACCATGTGCGATTTAAGTTCACTTGACGTGACGGGTTGCACCGCGTTGAATGATCTTGCTTGCTGGCAGAACCATATCAGCGGCAATAATATGACAATCTTGGTGAACAGTCTGCCCACAGTCTCGGGGACTCCTGGCCAATTCGCCGTTCTAGACAATGTCAACGAGGGCAACGTGATAACTGACCAGCAGGTATTAGCAGCCAATAGAAAAAACTGGGTTTGCAAGCGATGGACTGGCAGCGGTTGGGAAATTATCTCTGTACTTCAGCCTGGTGACGTCGACGGCAATGGCTATGTAAACATCGCTGACGTGTCTGCACTTATTGACATTCTGTTGAGCAGTACTACCTCAGCTCCTGCAACAGCCGATGTTAATGGCGATGGACATGTGAATATCTCTGATGTGAGCGCACTGATCGACATACTTTTGGGCGCCAACTGATCGGGAAAAACATTCACACGACTATATCATTGAAGACAAATGCGTTACGCCATCAAAGCGTGACGCATTTGTGTCATTCATCATTTTATTGTATTTTTGTCGCTTAAACCAAAACAAGTGACATCAGTTAATTCTATGGCAAAATTCTTTATTGTGGCCTTGACCGTGATGCTGGTCATGCAGGGATATGTTATGTGGCATGTGTGGCGCGTGTTGCCCTTTTCCACAACTGTTAAGGTATTCATCATCCTGCTTATGCTACTTGCACTGTGCTGCATGGTATTTCAGTTCAAGAGTGACAGCCTCCCGCTGGGCATGGCTACGGGGCTGTATGAAATAGGCAACTCATGGCTTGTCATCATGTTCTATCTGCTGATGGTTTTCCTGTTGCTTGACATCGGGCGATTGGTTCATATCGTTCCTCCCGCATGGCATAAAAGTAATGCCATCACTACAGTTTCACTCACGGGACTGATGCTTACCGTTTTTCTTGCCGGCAACATCCATTATCACAACAAGCAACGCCAGGAAATCAATCTCAAGACCGATAAACACCTTGAACGCCCCCTTAAGATTGTGATGCTGAGCGACCTGCATGCAGGATTCCATAATCGCCGTGCCGAGGTGGGACGATGGGTAAATCTCATCAACGCTGAGAATCCTGACCTCATTCTCATTGCAGGAGATATTATTGACGGCAATGTGCGTCCATTGTTGGTTCAAGGCACCAACGAGGAATTAACTCGTTTCAATGCCCCTACTTTTGCATGTTTGGGGAACCACGAATACATCACAGGCATTGATAAATCCATCGAATTGATAAAAAAGACAGGAATTGGCCTTTTGCGTGACTCTGTCATCACCGTCGACGGTGTCACCATCGTGGGGCGCGATGACCGCAGTAACCGTAGCCGACAGAGTGTTGGGCAACTGATGCAAGATGTGGACCGCGACAATTATATCATCCTGTTGGATCACCAACCGTTTAACCTCGAAGAATCGGAACAAAACGGAGTGGATCTGCAACTGAGCGGGCATACACATCAAGGCCAGGTTTGGCCGTTAAACTGGGTTACCAGGAAAATGTATGAATGTGACCACGGTGAATACAAGCGCGGCAAGACGGACTACTATGTGAGCTCAGGCATTGGCATTTGGGGCGGCAAATTCCGCATCGGCACCGACTCGGAGTATGCGGTAATTACGGTTACTCCCAATCAATAATAAAACCGCACCAGGAACACCGATACATCATTATTTCCACTTCTTGGGAGAAACTCCGGTAGCTTCCTTGAAATACTTGCCAAAGAACGACTGGTTGGGAAAATGCAACTCGTCGGCAATTTGCAGTACAGTATATTTGCCACTTCGCAACATGGTCTTGGCATCGAGGATGACATAATCCTTAATCCAGTTGGCCGGATGTCGCCCCGTGCGTTCAAAAACGACATGAGACATATATTTGAGTGACAATCCCAATTGGTCAGCATAAAAACTCAACTCTCGGTGTTCACGGTAATTATCATGCACGCACTGCATGAAACGCGCTACAATCTCGTCGCGGCGTGTGGGTTTGGCATCCGACTGCTGCTGGCTATTGGAGGCTTGGGTAATAATGCTGATGATGAAGCTCAGACAATGTGCAGCAACACCTTCCCTGTTAATGGCAAAAGCATCAGCGTTCAAGATTGTGCGCAACATCTGATATGCCTGTTTAAGCATCGTCAAGTGCTCGTTACACAAAGGAAACACATTGCTGCCAGCATTCACACTAGGAGCATTCATCGGTGTATATGAGATCAGGATAATACGGCAGTTCTCGTCCACCTCCAGGTTCTCAATGATCGTGTCCTTGTTGATAATGACACAAGTATTATCACTTGCCGCAAGTTTGTTGAAACTGAACTTGAGATGGAGCGTACCACGTTCGACAATGAGCAGGCATGACTGGGACAATTTCATGGGAAAATGCTGGTTGCGCCATTGCTCGTCAAGGTGATTCAAAGGCGACACCATGCTATCCATTATCAACAAGTTGTCGCCAAATGCTATGGCTGACTCATTGACTGGCATTATCAGTTGTTCAAAATGTTGCGATGCAGGTTGCTTCATTTCGGTATGCGATTATTTAGACTGCAAATATAGGTAAAAATAGTTAAAAGTCAGAATAAATTACTACTTTTGCGCCGCCAAACGGCAAGACATTTAATAACGTATTTCCATTAAAATTTCATATGCAACAATTTTACACTATCGGCCTCCTGATTATCGCCAATGTATTCATGACTTTTGCCTGGTACGGGCATTTGAAACTGCAGCAGATCAACATCATTACCAACAATACCCCACTCTATGTCATCATTGTGCTCTCTTGGTTGCTGGCGCTTCCCGAATATTCCTGCCAGATTCCAGCCAACCGCATCGGTTTTGACGGCAACGGAGGACCATTCAGTATCATGCAGCTGAAGGTGATTCAGGAAGTCATTTCGTTGACGGTTTTTACCGTATTTGTGACCATATTCTTTAATGGAGAGACCTTGCGTTGGAACCACTTGGCTGCCTTCATTTGCTTAGTGATGGCTGTGTTCTTTGTATTCCACAAGTGGTAGAATTCTTGTCGGCTATAGTCTAAAGATAGCCGTCACTAGTGTAAGATGCTTGGGCAAGGAGCCGTCGGTACTCCACTCGAGGTCGATGCCCAACAGGTCTTTTGTCATGGCACCGATGTCAAAGCCCACCGCTTCAAGCGAGTGTCGCAACTTGTCAGGATGCCTGCAAGGCATGCCTTGGGGACGTGTGCAACCTTCGGGACAAAAAGCACAACGGAAGGTGAAGCAACGGCTGCCTGGACTCTGGCGTTCCTTCTCATACAAACTTGGCAATAGGCTTATCCACACATTTTCCATGGCTTCGCGTCCAGTTGCCGATGCCTGCTCGGCAGTCGTGCATGCTGCACGAGTATCTTCATCAAATTCAATGGTTGTCCCCGTCAATGTCACTGTTTTGAAGCCATCGCTCAGCGTCCTGGCATCAAAGTCAAATGGAGGGCAACTCCATACCTTTCCATAGGACGGACATTGCTTGCACAATGCCTCAAAACGCTCCACGTCACGATAACGGCGGACAAACTCATCGGCCGCAATTGTCGTTTCTTTGCTAGTAACTGTATAATTCATATTTGCAAAGGTAAACATTTTTATTTACCTTTGCAAACAAATTTCATTAAAGTGCTTATTATGAGTTCAACATTCAATAACAAGACACATGTTGTCTTTGACCTGGGAGGCGTGGTATTCCGCCTTGACAAGATGATAGCCATCGAACGATTTAAAGAAATCGGTGTCACTCATGTTGAGGAATTTCTAGATGACTATGCCCAAAAAGGTATTTTTGGGGACTTGGAGTCGGGTCTGCTCACGGCGGAGCAATACCGCAGCGAGTTGAGTCGCATTGTGGGCAAGCAGTTGACGATGGAGCAATTGGAATATGCCTGGACTGGTTATGCCGCCCAGTTATATCAGCGCAACTTTGAAGCTTTGTTGAGGTTGCGTCAAGAAGGATTTCCGGTTGCCTTACTGTCCAACACCAACCCTTTCATGATGCGGTGGGCACGTAGTAGCGCCTTTGACGGCAACGGTCATGGTCTGGACTATTACTTTGACCGCTTGTACTTGAGTTACGAGATGCGCATGATGAAGCCATCACCCGATATCTTTAAAGCCATGATTGCTGGCGAACAGACAACACCTGGCAATATCCTGTTTATTGACGATAGCACTCACAACTGCGAAGCAGCATCTGCGTTGGGTATTCAAACTTTATGCCCCGAAAACGGCAGCGATTGGCGTCCCGCCGTTTTCAAAGCCCTGGGATTGAATTAATTGGTAATAATGGCGATGTAAAAAGAGGGAGGCCCACAATAGGTCTCCCTCTTTATTCATAGTTAGCTGTAAGTCAATCAGTTCTTTTTCTCCTCGGCGGGAGCAGGGGCTACAGCAGCTTTAGCGGCGTTGATGCTGTCCTGCTGAGCCTTGTACTGCTTGGCAGCTTCGCTATCAGGTTTCAGCCATGTGTCAAGCCATTTAAAGAACTCACGCTGCCACAGGATGCTGTTTTGGGGCTTGAGAATCCAGTGGTTCTCGTCGGGGAAGAGCAGCAAGCGAGCGGGCAGACCTTTGATCTTGGCGGCGTTGAATGCCTGGCAAGCCTGAGTGAAGACGATGCGGTAATCCAATTCACCAGCGGTACACATGATGGGGGTATCCCAATTCTGCACATAGTTCTTTGGGTTGGCTTGGGTGTAGGAGCGCTGAGCGATGGCATTGCTCTTATCCCAATACGGACCACCGAGATCCCACTGTACAAACCACATCTCCTCGGTCTCAAGATACTGGGCCTCGAGGTTGAAGATACCTGCATGAGCCAGGAAGCAAGCAAAGCGCTTGTTGTGGTTACCGGCAAGGAAATAAACCGAATAGCCACCATAGCTGGCACCAACAGCACCAATGTGATCACCGTCGATATAGGGCTCCTTCTTCATGTAATCGACTGCGGCAAGGTAGTCGCGCATGTTCTGGCCACCGTAATCGCCACTGATCTGGGCATTCCACTCAGATCCGAAGCCAGGAAGACCGCGGCGGTTGGGCAGGATAACAATGTAGCCGTTGCTAGCCATGATGCGCATGTTCCAGCGATAGCTCCAGAACTGGCTCACAGGCGACTGGGGACCACCCTCGCAGAAGAGGATAGCGGGATACTTCTTGTTGGGGTCAAAGTTGGGCGGGTAGCAAACCCAAGTGGTCATCAGCTTGCCGTCGCTGGTGGGAACCATGCGCTTCTCGATGCCGATGGGATCAACCTGTGCCAGTGCCTCGTCATTGACGTGGGTAAGTTGAACGGGCTCCTTGCCCATTTGAATACTGAAGATCTCGTTGGGCGTCTGATAGCTCTGACGACAAGCGATAACAGTATCGTTTCCTACAAATGCCATGCTGTTGAAGTCACACACACCCATGGAAATGGTGTCAATCTTCTGGGTAGCCACTTCCATGCGGAAGATGGGCTGTACGCCCTGGAACGGGCAGATGAAATAGATGAACTTCTCATCGGGTGACCATGCGATATCGTCAACGCTGTAGTCCCAATTCAAGGTCAAATCCTTCTTGTTGCCGGCAGCATCCATGAAGAAGATGCGGTTTTTATCGGCCTCATATCCGTCATGCTCCATCGACAGCCATGCCATCTCACCCTTGCTGTTAATGATGGGATAAGTGTCATAGCCCATCATGCCCTGAGTCAGATTCTCGGTCTTGCCGGTCTCCAGGTCATACTTGTAAAGGTCACTGTTGGTCGAGAAGGCATAGTCCTTGCCTGTCTTCTTGCGACATACATACACCAGGCTCTTGCTGTCGGGAGTCCAAGCCAGCGACTCGATGCCGCCCCAAGGCTTCATCGGCGATTCGTAGGGTTCGCCCTCAAGCACATCCTTCACATTACCTGCCTTGCTGCCGTCATAGTCGGCTACAAAGGGATGAGGAATAGTGGTCACCCACTCGTCCCAGTGCTTGTACATCATGTCGTCATAGATCTTGCCAGTGGTCTTGTCCAAGTCAGGATACATGTCTTGAGCCGTTTGGCCATATTTCACTTGCGAAATCATGACAACGCGCTTCTCGTCGGGCGAGAAAATGAAGCCCTCGATGCCGTCCTCAATATCACTCACGCAGTTGCGGCCGCCACCGTCGGCATTCATCGTCCACAGCTGAGGCGTCTTGTCGTCGCCCTCATCCTTATAGATGAAAGCAATCTTCTTGCCGCCGTCAATCCACACATAGTTGCTCTCGCTGTTGGGCGTGTTGGTGAGCTGGCGGGCATTCTGGCCGTCAACATCCATCACCCACAGGTCGCAGTTGCCCTTGTTGGTGGTAATGTCATAGTAGGTCACGCCATACAGAATCTTCTTTCCGTCGGGCGACACTTGAGGACCACCCACGCGGCCCAGCTGGTTGAGGAATTCGGGAGTGAACTCTTTCTTTTCCATTTTACCGGAAGTTTTCTCGGTAGCGGGAGTCTGACCGGGAGCTGCCGTCTCCTGCTTGGAGCAGGTCGATGAACTCAACAAGGCCAACACCGCAACCGACATTGCTGTTAATTTCAATAACTTCATAATTGTTTTACTGTTAATGTATTATCGTTAAAATTTAGTTTTCCAGATGTTTCAAACTGCAAATTTAGCAATATTTGACAATAAATAGTGGTTTAGGGTAGCAAAATCTTCCTGCTAGAGTCATTTTCTTCATTATTTATCATGTAAAGGCAATCAAAAACGATTGTTTTTGGATAAAACAACCCAAATCGGTTGCCTGTTCCAAAAAATATACCTAGCTTTGATGCAGAAATCAAAACATCATCATTATGAAAAGAACCATCTATACTCTGATATTTCTTGCTGCCAGCTTTTCTATTATGGCGAGTGCTCAATGTGGCATGACCAGGCCTCATGAGCATCATTCAGTCCTCAACAATTGGGTGAATCCGCGAATTGGCACAGGCGGACACGGTCATGTGTTTTATGGTGCCAACGTGCCATTTGGCTATGTGCAACTGGGACCGACCGAGCCCACTCGGGGCTGGGACTGGTGCTCAGGCTACCATGACAGCGATAGCGTGCTCATTGGTTTCGGCCATCAGCACTTGAGTGGTACCGGTATCGGTGACCTTGGCGATATCGCCTTACTGCCAGTAACCAGTCGAGACCAGAGCGAGGTTATCTTCAGTCACGATGATGAAATATGTAGTCCTGGATATTACAGTGTTACGTTGCGTAAGGATGGCAAGCCCTACGTCAATGTGGAACTGACTGCCACCAAACGCACAGGCATGCACCGCTATGTGTTCGCAGCCGATCAGGACACCATGCAGTTGCGGCTTGACCTAGGCCAAGGTATTGGATGGGATTCTCCCAAACAAGTTCTGATGGAACAACGCTCGCCTCATCGGATAGTCGGGTATCGTTTCTCAAAAGGGTGGGCCGTCGACCAGAAGGTCTTTTTTGTCATGGATTTTCTGCAAGAAGTAAGTCTTGAGAAATTGAAGGGTGACACCACAGGTATCATCTCGGCTCCCAATCTCTATCCAGTCACTCCGCTTGAAGTTAAGGTAGGAATATCGGCCGTGAGCATTGAAAATGCCATCAAGAACCTTGAAGCCGAGAATCCCGACTGGTTGTTCAGCCAGGTGGCCGACAATGCTGCCAGCGCATGGGCTGAGGAATTGGGAAAAATCCAAATTGATACCGACAACGAGAATGACCGCACGGTGTTCTACACCGCATTGTATCACACAATGGTGGCACCATCGGTCTTTTGTGACGTGAACGGGCAATATCGCGGTGCTGATGGCAAGGTACATCAGGGTGATTTCACCAACTACACTACCCTATCACTATGGGACACCTACCGCGCCGCTCACCCATTGCAGACGCTCATTCACCGGGAGAAGCAAGCCGATATTGCGCAGACCTTCTTGCACATTTTTGAGCAACAGGGCAAACTGCCCGTGTGGCATCTTATGGGAAACGAGACCGATTGCATGGTGGGCAATCCAGGTGTGCCTGTGCTTGCCGACTTGGTACTTAAAGGATTTGACGTGGACACCAAGGCGGCCCTCAAGGCGATGACCACCAGCGCCATGCTCGATGAGCGTTCAATGGGCCTGTTGAAGCAATATGGATATATCCCCTATGACTTAGAGCCTGACAAGGAAACCGTGGCTAGAGGACTGGAATATGCCCTTGCCGACTGGTGTATCGCTCAGGTGGCTAAAGTAGCAGGTGACAAAAAGAATTACAAGTACTTCAACGAACGCAGCAAATCATATAGGCATTATTTTGACAAGCAAAGCCGCTTCATGCGTGGCAAGGACAGCAAAGGCCACTTCCGTGATTTGGCTGAGTTTGACCCATTATCGACCAAGCATCGCAACGACGACTACTGCGAGGGTAACGCCTGGCAATACACTTGGCTCGTGCCCCACGACGTGCACGGGCTGGTAAAACTGTTCGGCAGCGAGAAGGCATTTATCCAGAAACTTGACTCACTGTTTATCATCGAGGGCGACCTGGGTGACGAAGCATCGCCCGATGTGAGTGGTCTCATTGGCCAGTATGCCCACGGCAATGAGCCAAGCCATCACATCATCTACATGTACAACTATGTGGGGCAGCCTTGGAAAACTGCACAACTCATACGCCAAGTATTGCGTGAGCAATACCACAATGGCCTGGATGGCCTGAGTGGAAATGAAGACGTAGGCCAGATGTCGGCATGGTATGTCTTGTCGTCCATTGGCCTCTATCAGGAGGAGCCCGCTGGCGGTAAGTACATCATCGGATCACCATTGTTTAACGAGGCAACGCTCAACGTGGGTGACGGTAAGACATTTACCGTTAAAACCGTTAATAACAGCGACGAGAACATCTATGTCCAGAGCGCCACGCTCAATGGCAAGCGCTATGACAAGAGTTACATCGACTACAGCGACATTATCGCCGGTGGCACGCTCACCCTTGTTATGGGGCCCAAGCCCTCAAAATGGGGGACTGCCAAAAAGAACCGCCCATAAACAGGTTTTTGCATAATTTAAAGCAATGCCAACACCTCTTCTTGTGGTGCTGGCACGGTGTTTGCTGTAATGTTTACCGTTAATAATAACTTGTCAATAACAAAAAGCTATATAATCTAAATATGATTCAACATCAGCACCACATGCAACAAGAGCACTGGCGGCGGGACATTAGCCTGCCCATAGCGGGTGCGGACTTCCCCGACGAGGACGACGAGGACGACGAATTGCCCGGCAGCGGCTCATCACATGAAGAGGACAATCCCTCCTATCGGGAGACACAACAGCGACGAAATGTCAGTCGAGGTGACAACTCGTCTGCTACTCCCGTGATTGATAAATATGGTAAAGACATCACGCGTGAGGCTGCCGAGGGGCGGCTCGACCCTGTCGTTGGGCGTGAGGTTGAAATCGAGCGGTTGGCTCAAATTCTGAGTCGTCGCAAGAAAAATAACCCCGTGATGATTGGAGAACCCGGTGTCGGGAAAAGCGCCATTATTGAAGGTCTCGCAAAGCGCATCGTCGAGCGTAAGGTAGCACGCACCCTGCTTGACAAGCGCATCGTTTCGCTCGACATGGCAGCCATTGTGGCAGGCACCAAGTACCGCGGTCAGTTTGAGGAACGCCTCAAGGCCGTTATCGACGAGGTGAGCCGCAACAAGAACGTCATCATGTTCATCGACGAGATCCACAACATTGTGGGTGCCGGCAATGCCAGCGGCTCGATGGATGCCGCTAACCTGTTGAAGCCCGCCCTAGCGCGCGGCGAGTTCCAATGCATTGGCGCCACCACGCTTGACGAGTATCGAAAGAGTATTGAAAAAGACGGAGCCCTGGAACGCAGGTTCCAGAAGGTTCTGATTGAACCGACGACACCTGAGCAGACGCTGGAAATCCTTCACAACATTAAGGGGATGTATGAAAAACATCACGGTGTGAACTATACCGACGAGGCCCTGCGTGCCTGTGTCATGTTGACCGAGCGATACATCAGCGACCGCTTTTTCCCCGATAAAGCCATCGATGCGATGGACGAGGCAGGTTCGCGTGTTCACATTACAAAGGTGGATACTCCTAAAGAAATCGAAGAACTGGAGCAGCGCATTGCTCAAGCCCAAGAAAACAAATTCAAAGCGGTGCAGGAACAGAATTTCGAGAGTGCGGCAAGCTATCGCGACCAGCAGGAAAAACTCAAGGCTGAACTCGAAGTGGCCAAGGAGCGCTGGGAAGCCGAACTCGACAACTGTCGTGTGACCGTTGACGAGAGCCACATTGCCGAGGTTGTCGCCATGATGACAGGTGTGCCCACGCAGCGCATTGCACAGAGCGAGGGAATCCGTCTGTTGGGAATGACCGACGAGTTGAAGAAACAGGTGATTGGCCAGGACGACGCCATCGATAAGATTGCCCGCAGCATCCGCCGTAACCGTGCCGGACTGCGCGATCCCAAGCGTCCCATCGGCTCATTCATGTTCCTGGGACCGACTGGCGTTGGTAAAACCCTGCTTGCCAAGAAACTTGCTCAGTTCCTGTTCAACAGTGACGAGGCGCTCATCCGAGTTGATATGAGCGAATATATGGAGAAATTCAATGTCTCCAGGCTAGTGGGAGCACCTCCGGGTTATGTGGGCTATGAAGAAGGTGGCCAACTGACCGAAAAGGTGCGCCGTCACCCCTACAGCGTGGTATTGCTCGACGAGATCGAGAAAGCTCACCCCGACGTGTTTAACATGCTGCTGCAAGTGCTCGATGAGGGTAGCCTCACCGATGGACTTGGACGCAAGGTGGACTTCAAGAACACCATCATCATCATGACCAGCAACATCGGCACACGGGAGTTGAAGGACTTTGGCGCCGGCATCGGTTTCAACACCAACGAACTCACCAAGGAGCGCAGCGATTCGGTCATCCGCAAAGCGCTTAACCGCCAGTTCTCTCCCGAGTTCCTAAACCGCGTGGACGATATCGTCACCTTTGGCGCACTGAACCACGACTGTATCCTCAAGATTGTGGATATTGAGCTGGCTTCATTCTACAAGCGCGTTGAGGAGAACGGCCTGAAACTCGAAATCACTAGTGCTGCCAAGAATCTGGTTGCTGATCGTGGCTTCGATATCCAGTACGGTGCACGCCCCTTGAAGCGTGCAATCCAGAGCGAGATTGAGGATCCCTTGAGCGAGATGTTGTTGCGTGAGGAAGCTAAAACCGGCGACACCATTGTTATTGATGCCAAGGAAGCCCAGATAGTTACCCGCATCAAGAAATCACGTGCTGCACAAACCAAGACTGCCTGAAAGGGCCTGATGTAACACCAACCCCGAAAGTAACACAAAACGCTTTCGGGGTTTCGTTATCGATAGTGCATATCATTTTGAATGATTGAAAAGGCGGTTTGGCTCACCATCAAAAAAACAGGTACTGAAGAGAATATATACCTAAAGTATTCACCAAATCGGATTTTTACACTATCTTTGCCAAGTTTTAACAAAAGGAAATGACAGACAAACGAACTATCAGCTCGACAAAGTCAAATATCGCAGTGCTGGGCAGCACAGGATCAATCGGCAGACAGACTCTAGACATTATTGCCGAGTATCCTGGGTTGTTCAACGCATGGCTACTTGTAGCACGCAGCAGTGCTGACCTGCTGATTGCCCAGGCTCGCCAATTCCGTCCCCACATGGTCATCATTGCCGACGAGCAGTACTATGAATATGTGCGTGAAGCTTTGGAGGATACGGGCATTGAAGTGGCAACAGGCAGCGCTGCCATTGCTCAGGCTGTTACCGCCCCCGAAATTGACACGGTGGTGACCGCTATGGTGGGATACAGCGGTCTGGAATCGACCATTGCTGCCATTGGTGCCGACAAACGCATTGCCCTGGCCAACAAAGAAACGCTGGTTGTAGCCGGCGAATTCATTAACCGCCAGTTAAAGAACAGCAAGAGTGTGTTGTATCCTGTGGACAGCGAGCATGGCGCCTTCTATCAGTGCCTGATGGGTGAACGCATGCAGGATGTGGAGCGACTGCTGCTGACGGCCTCTGGTGGACCATTCCGCAAACTTCCCAAGGAGCAATTGGAGAAGGTCACCGCAGCCGATGCTCTGAAGCATCCCAATTGGTCAATGGGCGCTAAAATTACCATCGACTCGGCCACAATGATGAACAAGGGTTTTGAGATGATTGAGGCACGATGGCTTTTCGGCATCGAGCCCGATGACATCGAGATTGTTGTGCATCCACAATCCATCATCCATTCGATGGTGGCCTTCAAAGACGGTTCGGTGAAAGCGCAGCTGGGTTTGCCCGACATGCACTTGCCCATCCGCTTTGCTCTGGGACTGCCCGAAGGCAGGCTGGCCAGCAATTGTCGCAAGATGACCATCGAAGACATGGCAATGCTGACCATGGAGCGCCCAGACTTTGATAAATTCCCATTGTTGGGAACGGCTTATGCTGCCGCCCGAACCGGAGGAACCGCCCCCTGCGTGATGAATGCAGCCAACGAGATTGCTGTAGCAGCATTCCTTCAAGACAAAATCCGTTTTACTGACATTTATACCATCATTGACAAGACAATGGAGCAGGCTCCTTTCATCGAGTGTCCACGTTATGATGACCTTGTGGCCAGCAACAATGCTGCACGCGATTATGCCTCCCGCATTGTCGATAAACTTACAATAAAGTAAAAGATAATAACTAAATAATGAGCACTACTTTTTGGATTAAAGCCCTTGAACTAATTCTCTCTCTGGGCATTCTGGTGATGATACATGAATTTGGTCACTACTTCTTTGCCCGCATTTTCGGAGTATGGGTGGAAAAATTCTACCTTTTTTTCAATCCTTGGCTCACAATCGCCAAATGGAAACCCGGCAAGTACCTGAGATGGTTCTCGCACGGCAATGAAATGGCAGTGGCTGGCGAAAATGACCCTAACGAAAATAAGGAATCGTGGCGTGCCACCGAATATGGCGTCGGTTGGTTACCGTTGGGTGGCTATTGCGCCATCAGCGGCATGGTTGATGAATCGATGAACACCAAGGCTCTGAAAGAGCCCGCCAAGCCCTACGAGTTCCGCAGCAAACCCGCATGGCAGCGATTGCTCATCATGCTGGGCGGAGTGATGTTCAACTTCCTGTTGGCCGTTGTCATTTATGCCGGCATTGCATACAGTGTAGGCGAGAAATATGTCAAATTTGCTGACGCAACTCATGGTATGATGTATTGCGACAGTGCTCATGATATCGGCTTCCAAGATGGTGATATTCCTTTGAAAGCCGATGGCAAGGTTCTTGACCATCCCAATGCCGAAAGCTTGCAAGACATGGTCACAGCACATCAGGTGACTGTACTGCGCAACGGAAAGGATACCATGATCAATGTACCCGAGAACTTCATCTTCAAGGTGAACAAGGATGCTGAGAAGGGACAGCCGTTCATGGTTTACCGCATTCCAGTAGTTGTGAATCGGGTTCAACCCCGCATGGGCGCCGAGAAGGCTGGTTTGCAGAAAGGTGACCGACTGATCGCTGTGAATGGCGTGCAAACGCCCGAAGTCATCGGTTTCTCGGAAGAATTGCAGAAGTACAAAGGCAAGAATGTGACCATCAAGTTCCAACGCGGTAGCCAGTTAATCACTGTTACCGATGTGCCTATCGATGAAAATGGAATGATAGGCATCGAGAAAATATTGGATCCCGCCGAGATCTTCAAGCCCACGATTATCCGCTATAATCTGTTGCAATCTGTCCCCCGTGGCATTGAGATGGGTTGGACAAAGATGGTAAACTATGTGAAACAGCTTAAGCTTGTCTTCACACCCGAGGGAGCCCAGAGCCTTGGCGGTTTTGGCACAATCGGTAGCATCTTTCCTGATAGTTGGGACTGGATTGCCTTCTGGAACATCACCGCATTCATCTCTGTGATTCTTGCCGTGATGAACGTGTTGCCCATTCCGGCGTTGGATGGTGGCCATGTGTTGTTCCTACTATATGAAATCATCACTCGCCGCAAACCCAGTCTGAAGTTCATGGAGAGGGCTCAGTATGTGGGTATGGTGCTGTTGATAGCATTGCTCTTGTTTGCAAACGGTAACGACATTTACAGATTCTTTTTCAAATGACCTATAAAACTGTAACCCTCAAGCGCGGCAAAGAGGAATCACTGCACCGCTTTCATCCCTGGGTGTTCTCTGGGGCAATTGCCGCAGCCGATGACACCATTGAGGAAGGTGATCTGGTAACGGTCTATGCCCACGACGGCTCACTCATCGGTAACGGACATTCCCAAATCGGCAGCATTGCGGTGAGGATGCTCACCTTCGACGACACAGCTATTGATGAGTGTTTCTATGAGCAGCGTTTGGCTGATGCCTATCGCATGCGGCAGGCGCTGGGACTGCAGCGTGAGGACAATAACGCCTTCCGCCTTGTGCATGGTGAGGGCGATTTCCTGCCGGGTCTTGTGGTGGATATCTATGGCCCTACAGCAGTGATGCAGGCTCATTCGCCAGGAATGCACTTTGCTCGCGATATTATTGCCCGTGCGTTGACTAAATTGCCCGGCAACATTGTGCGCAACGTCTATTACAAGAGTGAAACTACCCTGCCCTACAAGGCCCACCTCGACCCGATGAACGACTATATCATCGGTGGTATGGAAACCGACGAGGCATTGGAAAATGGCCTGCATTTCCACGTTGACTGGCTCAAGGGCCAAAAGACAGGCTTCTTTGTCGATCAGCGTGAGAACCGCCGTCTGCTTGAACATTACAGCAAAGGTCGCAAGGTGCTGAATATGTTCTGTTACACTGGAGGCTTCTCGGTCTATGCCTTGCGAGGCGGCGCCGAGTTGGTCCACTCGGTTGACAGTTCAGCCAAAGCCGTTCGCTTGACCGATGACAACGTGGAGCTGAATTTCGGCACCGAGGAAAGACGACACAAGTCCTTTGCCGAGGATGCCTTCAAGTTCCTCGACAACATGGAGAAAGGTGCCTATGACCTCATTATTCTCGATCCCCCTGCCTTTGCCAAGCACAAGAGCGCACTCCACAATGCGCTCATGGGATACCGCAGGCTGAATGCCAAAGCCCTGGAGAAAATCGCTCCTGGCAGCATTTTGTTCACTTTCTCCTGTTCCCAGGCGGTAAACAAGGAACAGTTCAGGCTGGCGGTCTTTACGGCAGCAGCTCAAACCAAGCGCAAAGTGCGCATCCTGCATCAACTGACGCAACCTGCCGACCATCCAATCAGCATTTATCATCCTGAGGGCGAATACCTGAAAGGGCTGGTACTCTATGTAGAATAAACAATTATCAACCATTAATTTATAAACTAGAAATGAAGAAATTTTCAATCCTTTTTGCTGCCGTGGCCATGATTGCCATGACCGCATGTAACGAGAAAGTTGCCAAGAACGACGAGAGTGCTACCAATGCTCCTGCCACCGAACAGGTTGACACCACCAAGGCTACTCCTAAAGTGGACGTTGATAAGGCTAAGCCTACCGAGGACGGCAAAGACCATGTTGTCGCCGAGTTCGAAAACAAGGATTATCAGGTGAGGCTCGAGAATTTGGCCGACGGTACCTATCGTGTGACCATGTGGAAAGCAGGTCAGGACAAGTCAGGCAAACCCGATCGTATTGCCGAGACCAAAAAATGTGTGATGAAAGACGGCAATTACCTGATGCAGACCGAAGATGGCACCAATTACATCATCAAAACCCAAAAGGGTGCTGAACAGATCATGATCATGAATAAGGATAAAATCATTTATCCTGCACAATAAGCGATACAATCATGACAAATATCCGTTTTATCTTATCGCTGCTCATTGTTGCCACACTGCTTTCGTGCTCAAAGGCTGAGATGAAGGAAAAGAAGTTCATCAAAGCAATGCAAAGCGAGAATTTTGATGAAGCCAACCAGGCTTATGATGATTTCTGCAAATGGATTCAGAGTGACAAGTCAACCATGAAGCATGACTTCAAGCTGATGCGTGATGCTCTGGGTATGAAAGTATTGACCAGTGACGATGGCAAGGTGCGTCTCTACAGTTGGGTAACATCGCGCACCGACAGCACCTGTAACTATGCCAACCTCGTCCAGTGGCTGACTGGAGACAATCTGCTGGCTTACAATGGCCCGCTTGATGCCATGCTCACCAAGCGCAAGCCCAATATCAAACGACAGTGGTCTCTGGCGCACAGCATCGACACGCTCTTTGAGATTCAGGATGCCAAACAACCCATCTACATGATAGTGGAGTCCTACGTCAATGAGGAGGGAATGAGCTTCTCCTATATTTCGGCTGCAGTCAATTCAGGCATCACCTTGTCTGTCCTGCCTTTCTTCTTTAACGGTATCGAGACCGCCGGTAACCGCGAGTATATCGATAACGGCAAGGTGAACAAGGCCGACTTGATCAAGTGGGATGCCAAGGCCAAGAAGCTTTATTCCTATCTGACCGATGACAGTGCACACGTTATTCCTGGCCAATATGAGGTGTATGAACTCTCAAATGACAGATTTGTCAAACTGGATCAGGAATTACCCACAAACCAAGAAACAACTAAATAACTTAATACTATTGAATAATGAAGAAAACCATTCTTGCCGTTATCGTGACGGCGTTAGCTTCTACAGCAATGGCACAGAACACCGATTTCAACTACTCTGTTGACCGTTTTGCCGACATCGAGGTGCTTCGCTACCAGGTGCCCGGCTTTGAGGACCTGTCACTCAAGCAAAAAGAGCTCGTCTATTATCTCACCGAGGCTGCTCTCAATGGCCGTGACATCCTTTTTGACCAGAATTGCAAATATAACCTGATGGTTCGTCAAACCCTTGAGGACATCTACCGCAATTACAAGGGGGACAAGAAGGACAAGGACTATCAGGCATTTTTGAAATACCTGAAGCAGGTGTGGTTTGGCAACGGCATCCATCACCATTATTCGATGGACAAGTTTATACCCGAATTCTCCAAGGCTTTCTTTGACAAACAGTTTGCCGCCCTTCCTAACGCTAAGAAGCGCGCCGACGACAAGAAAATCCTGGACCGCGTCATCTTTGACCCGACATTCATGGCCAAGCGTGTCAACCAAGCCGACGGCGAGGACCTGATTCTTACCTCAGCCTGCAACATGTATGAGGGTGTAACGCAGCAGGAAGTCGAGAACTTCTACAATAACCTCAAGGACACTACCGACCTCACCCCCATCTCATGGGGCTTGAACTGCAAGGTGGTGAAGAAAAACGGTAAGATCGTTGAGGAGCCTTACAAGGTGGGTGGTCTTTACAGCAAGGCCATCGAGAAGATTGTCTATTGGCTGCAGAAGGCTGCCACAGTGGCCGAGAATGAGGGCCAGCGCGCCTACATCAACGAGCTCATCAAATTCTATCAGACGGGCTCTCTCAAAACCTTTGACGACTACAGCATCATGTGGGCCGAGGAGACCAAGAGCGATGTGGACTTCATCAACGGCTTCATCGAGAGCTATGGCGACCCCCTGGGAATGACCGGTTCTTGGGAAGGTATGGTCAACTTCCGTGACCAGGCCGCTTCGCGCCGCTCCAAGCTCATTAGCGAGAATGCACAGTACTTTGAGAGCAACTCGCCTGTTGACAATCGCTTCAAGAAGAAAAACGTGAAGGGCGTGAGCGCCAAGGTCATCACCGCAGCCATCCTGGCCGGTGACAGCTATCCCTCTACCCCCATCGGCATCAACCTGCCCAACAGCAACTGGATTCGTGCCGCTCACGGTTCCAAGTCGGTTTCCATCGACAACATCACCGATGCCTACAACAAGGTAGCTGCCGGAACGGGCTTCAACGAGGAGTTTGCCTACAGCAACGTCGAGGTAGAGTTGATGAAGAAATATCTTGACCTTGCCGATGCCCTCCACACCGACCTGCACGAGTGCCTGGGTCACGCTTCGGGCCAATTGCTCCCTGGTGTTGACCAGGACGCTCTCAAGGCCTATGGCTCATCGCTCGAGGAAGGCCGTGCCGACCTGTTCGCCCTCTATTACCTGGCTGATCCCAAGCTTGTCGAGCTCGGTATCTTCCCCAACAACGATGTCTATAAGGCTGAGTACTACAAGTACATCATGAACGGCCTGATGACCCAGCTCACCCGCATCGTGCCTGGCAAGGACATTGAGGAAGCCCACATGCGCAACCGCAAGTTCATCAGCGAGTGGTGCTATCAGCATGGCAAGAAGGACAATGTCATCGAGTATGTTAAGCGCAACGGCAAGACCTATATCCGCATCAACGACTACGAGAAGCTGCGTGACCTGTTTGCACAGCTGCTGGCCGAGGTGCAGCGCATCAAGAGTGAAGGCGATTACGAGGCTGGACGCCAGCTCGTCGAGACCTATGGCGTGAAGGTAGATCCAGAAATCCACAAGGAAGTGCTTGCCCGCTACGAGGGCCTGAACATCGCTCCCTATAAGGGCTTTGTCAACCCCATCTACACTCCCGTGTATGACAAGAACGGCAAGCTCATCGACGTGAAGGTTTCCTACACCGAGGGCTACATCGACCAGATGCTGCGCTACGGTCAGGACTACTCTCCCCTCACCCATTGAGTTGAACTGAACTATTAACCTTCAAGGCTCCCATTGCACAGCTACGCATGGGAGCCTTGTTGTATCATTATCCTCCATCACCAGGTCTGCAGTTTAATTTGGAACCAATGATAAAATATTCAGGGCGATGGAGCGTTATATAATTAGGTGAGACGGCTTTTATGGGGCATAGTGATTGTTGGGGTGCTTGTGGCGGTGGTCATGGGGTGCAGTGGTGCGCACCGCTATGACGCGCGGCTTGTGGCGGCCGACAGCCTCATGCAGGCGGCTCCTGACAGCGCCCTGGCGATTGTCGAGGCCTTGCCGGCCGACAGCCTGGCCGACGAGGGTGACCGCGCCTACCGCGCCCTGCTACTCACCCAGGCCCGTTACCGCTGCTACATCGTTGCCACCAGCGATAGTGACATCAACCGCGCCCTGGGCTATTACCGTGCCCACGCCCGTGAGCGTGAAAAGCTCACCCGCGCCTACATCTACAAGGGCGCCGTCATGGACGAACTGGGCCACCCCGACAGTGCCATGTTCTACTACAAGCACGCCGAAGCAACCGCTACCCCCGACGACTACTTTAACCTGGGATATGTTAACCTTAGAATAGCTGAGTTGTACCAAACTGAGTTTTTCCTTGACAACGACAGTGGTGCCATTAACAGATTGAAAGTAGCTAAGCACTGTTTTGAAGTGCTTAAAGACACCAACTACATGATCATAACATTTGGTGTTCTTGGAGCAATTAATGGCATCAATCAACCTGATTCAGCAAATTATTACTTCAACAAAGCCATCATTTTAGCCCAACAGTTCGAACCATCAATGCAATACACCTATAAGTCTAAGATGTCTGGCATATACATGTATCTGAAAGACTACAAGCAAGCGAAGGAATTAGCTATTGATGTTTTCAAGAACGGAAGGGATTTTTGTTATGAGAATCAATATTATTATTATGCGGCTCTTGCCTATCTTAAATTAGGCCTGATTGATTCAGCAAGGTATGTCACAATGTATTTCCCAGATTCACAAGATCTTACTGACAGCGTCAACTATTGTAATCTAATGGCTGAAATCGCAAAGGTTGACAATGACATGAACCAATATGGGAAATATATCGCACTTTCCAAGGACATTACATCAAGGATTATCCTTGCTCAGAAAGGAAGTGTGATTTCACAGACCGAAACAAAAATCAATAAAAATCTGCTCGAGAAAAAGCATGAAAAATCAAACAAGCAGAACTTATTTCTTTATTCTCTAGCATTTATTCTATTTGTTATATTAACTGTAGCCGTAGTTAAATTAGTGAGAATCACTAAAAGTTTTGAAAAAGAAAAGGACCAAATTAAGCAAGAATTTGAAACCACACTTAGTAAATTAAAAGATTCTCTTGATAATAAAAACACTGCGTCGGTATCTGAGCTCGTGAAGTACCGTTTATCAGCAATCGAGGAACTGTATCAGGATATCAGATTCAGAATTAAGGATGGAGGGAAGACCAAAAAAGTAGTGCCGCTTACAAGCGTTTTAAAGAGCATGAATGAAAGGAATGAGATGATGGAAGTGAAGCCGTCTGAATCTTTCTGGAACAAAATGAGGCTCTCGGTTGATGGTGAATACAACAATATCATCTCTTTTGTAGAAGAACACTATCCTGAATTGACCGAACAAGACATCAAAATCTTTTGCCTCTTGTGTGCCAATGTGACCCCGCAAATCATCAAGCTCTGCATGAATTTCTCCAATGTGAGATCGGTGAGCAATTACAGGAACAAATTAACCAGGAAAAAGATGGGGCTGGACATGACACTGGATGAATTTATCGACTCTTACATGAAAGGCGATTTGTGCTGAAAAATCATGCCCAAAAACACCATGAAACACACCTGGTGATTATTTATTTTTTCAATAATCTGAAATTCAGCTGTTTAAACAAACAAATGGTGAACTGATAATTTAGTCGATTTTGGTTTCTATTATCTAATTTTGCACAAGATTAATTTAACTTTTGTGCATATGAAACGTATTATTCTTTTCAGTTTATTTATTCTCTCTTTGATGGGGCATAATTATGTTCATGCCCATGATGATCTCATTGATTATATCAATATTCGACATGTCCCTCACGGAGGAACTCACAACAATCTGCCGCTTCCTGCTGACATGCCAGATGTGTATTACGACAATTCCAACCAGCAGATCATCGTTGACGGCCTGGGTGTGGTCACCTACTACGACGTTGAGATTGCCTCGGCGACCAACTGGACGGTCTATATCTCCACCCAGGTCAGCGGCTCCTACGGTTCCATAGACATTTCCTCGCTACCCGAGGGCGAGTACGTCATCACCATCGACTCCCCCTCAGGCAACTCCTTCGAGGGATACTTCGAAACCTACTGATGACTGCTTCAATCCCCGATTTTACCCTATGAAATCGGGGATTTACTACATGCCCAAATCAGAAACGCTAGAATTCAATCATTTTTAATAATTCATATTTTTAATATTATGCGTAAACTTTTACATTCACTATCCGTTTTAGTCTGCTTGTCGAGTTTGTCGACAGGCACTGCTATTGCCAGCAGTTACATGACCGTTTCAGAAAACGACACATTGAGAATCTCTCCCAATCTGCTGAATAATTACTTGATATTGCCTGTTATGGCCAACTTCGACGGCGTGGCAGACCATTGGCGATTGGAAATCACTCATCCAAGTGTCCTGAATTTAGCTGATAAATACTACAGCAATGCACCTGGAAATCCGGACTATGGCATGTATATACCTTATACCCAGAGCGACGGTTCAGATGCCGTCTATTCTGCCGTCCTCACGACAATTAAGAATGAAATTGCCGTCGATACCTATTCCTTGCAAACCATTGTCGAGTCCAGCACGACAGCATTCGGCTATTGGGATTACAACAATGACGGCATCTACGAGTGCTACGGTACGGTCAAGTGGGGACCCGGGTTATACGACCGGATGTTTGACCTTCACTTCTTTGTTACCAGCGACTGCACCGGTGACAGCATCATAGTGAGCGGAATGATGACATCCACCACGGACTGGCGTTACACTCCCATCAACGCCCAATTCAACCGAGTGGTCTATCTCAGGGTGGCCTACCAGCTTGGAGACGTCAACGGTGATGAAACAGTCAGCATGTCTGACATCACTGCCTTGATTGACTACATGATGAACCAACTCCAGGGCATGAGCCAGTACCAGCTCGATTCGGCAGACGTGAACCGTGACGGCCAGATATCATTGGCTGATGTCTCGGCCCTGACAGACCTGTTGTCGTCCAACTAGTGTTCAGCCACAATTCATTGTGACTGTCTGATCTTATTTAATTAAAAATATACGATGATGAAAAAGACGCTATTTGTATTATTCTCCTTTTTGGTTTGCCTGCCGACGTTGGCGGGAGCGACGACACTCAGGGGTGATGTGAACGGTGACGGAAGGGTGAGCATTGCTGATGTGACTGCTCTGATCGATTATCTGCTGACGGGTGATGCGTCATCGATCAGCATGGAGAACGCTGAGGTGTCAGGAGACGGCACTTGCAGCATTGCCGACGTGACCTGCCTGATCGACTACCTGCTCTGCGGCACGTGGCCGACCCAGACAGAGACCTTCACCGTTCTGGGCGTGACATTCACGATGGTGACCGTCGAGGGCGGCACCTTCATGATGGGTGCCACCGCCGAGCAGGAGGGAGAATCACCCAATCAGAATGAGTATCCGGTCCACCAGGTCACCCTCTCGACCTACAGCATCGGTCAGACCGAGGTGACACAGGAGCTGTGGCAGGCAGTGATGAGCTATGCCGGTGGTGGACCTTCCTGGTACGATCACAACCCGAGCTATTTCTCCAGTGACAACGGCTTTCCCGAGAACCTGCAACGTCCTGTTGAGAGTATAACCGAAGCCGGGTTTATCGACATATTCCTTAATGTGTTAAGTACTCTGACAGGCAGGCAGTTCCGCCTACCGACCGAGGCCGAATGGGAGTTCGCCGCCCGTGGCGGCAACAAGAGCAGAGGCTACATATATTCTGGCGGCAACAACATCGATGAGGTGGCATGGAACTATTATAACGCATCCTTTGTGGGAACCGACAGCCCCGAATATGGGACCCATACCGTGGCGACCAAGGCGCCGAATGAGCTGGGCATCTACGACATGTGCGGCAATGTTTGGGAGATCTGCTCTGATGTGGCTTATTATCCATATCCAAGCGAACCAGAGACTGATCCCTCACATCCCGCCACCTCACATCCTACAACAAGGGGAGCACGCGGCGGAAGCTGGAGGGATCTGCCGTATTATGGCCGTGTATCATCAAGGTTAGCTTTTACATACAACTCCTATTGCCACGGCCTGCGCCTGGCGATGTAGGGGTGTATGAAGCTCACCCATAGAGCATTATAAAGCGGGGCGTCAGCTTCCCGCAAAGCGGTTCACGCTGGTTGTAGCGAAGGCAACTTCGTGACAATCAGCGTGATTCATTGCATGCCGCACACGCATTCCTTGCCCTCTCTTTTTAATGCGGCCTATTGTCCGCAGTCTAGCGTCTAGGGTTTAGAGTCAAGGGATGCGTCAGCCAAAATCCTAATAATCCAAATAATCCGCCGACAAAGAACCAGTGCGGAAGCCATTTAAGAATCTTTGCGGCTTGGCGCCTTAGCGCGAGGCCAAAGGGGCGCAGATGCACGAATTATGGTTATATTTGGCGGCATCTCAAAATTTAATTATATTTGCGGTCTGATGGTAAAGTATATGTTCTTGCGGAAAACGATTAAGATGAAAAAGATAATAACAATACTGATGATGGTTGCGGTGATGGCAATTTCGTCACAGGCGGCGACTATTGAGGAATTAAGGACACCCGACACAACTGGGCTCCATGTCAATGAGCAGGAATGGGAGGCACTGAGTTTCCTGTATCGCTACATGTTCCTGGCCGATATCACAGACTACACGACGCAATTCCATCTCGAGAATGTGCGGGCCACCCTGATAGCCCGTGAGCAGATGCCGTGGGGCAAGAAAGTGCCCGAACTGCTGTTCAGGCATTTCGTGTTACCGCTGCGTGTCAACAACGAGGCGCTTGACATGTTCCGCCCCACCTACTACAATGAATTGAAGGAGCGCGTCAAGGGAATGAGTATGGAAGAAGCCATCCTGAAAGTCAACCACTGGTGCCACGAGCATGTTACCTATCAGCCCAGCGATGCACGCACCCTGTCGCCCATGGCATGCATGAAAACCGCCATCGGTCGCTGTGGTGAGGAATCCACGTTTACCGTCGCCGCATTGAGGGCAATCGGCATTCCTGCCCGTCAGGTATATACGCCACGATGGGCCCACACCGATGACAATCATGCATGGGTCGAGGCCTGGGCCGATGGCAAATGGCACTTTATCGGCGCCTGCGAACCCGAGGCAGTGCTTGACCTTGCCTGGTTCAACGCCCCTGCCTCGCGTGCGCTGCTGATGCACACACGCGCCTTTGGCGACTACAACGGTCCCGAAGAGGTGATGACACGAACCCGCAATTTCACCGAGATCAACCTTATCGGCAACTATGCCGCCACCGCCATGGCCCAAGTGCAAGTGCTGGACAAGAGCGGCCATCCTGTGCAGGGGGCCAAAGTGGAATTCCGTATCTATAATTATGCCGAGTTCTACCCCGCTGCCACCAAAATCACTGACGAGAATGGTATGGCATCGCTCACCGCCGGCAAGGGCGACATGCTGGTGTGGGCGAGCAAGGAAGGGTGGTATGGTTACCGCAAAGTGAGTTTCGGCACGGATGAAAAGGTGGATGTGATCTTGTCGCACAACAACAGTCTCAAGAGTGCTCCCACCCAAGACATGATTGACATTGTGCCACCGGTTGAAAAGGCCTATGTGCCCAACGTGACACCAGAGATGGCAGCAGCCAACAAGGTGCGTTTTGACCGCGAGGATTCCATCCGCAAAGCCTATGAAGCGACTTTCCTGACAAAAGAGAAAGCCGAAGAACTGTGCCTTGCTGCAGCCGACTATCTTGTCAAGGCGCGCGGCAACTGGAAGACCATTCTGGAGTTTGTCAAGCGCCACGAACAAGACAATCCTGAGAGAGCTTTGGTCGTCCTCAGCGGATTGAATGAAAAGGACATGCGCGACGTGAAGATGGAAATCCTGGAAGACGCCTACAATGCCCGTAGCAGCTGGCTGAGCCAACGTGTAGAATATGAGATGATCACTTCACCGTTCAAGATGCAGTTGCAGGATGCCTTTGATGTCGCTACTACCGAGAGATTCCGCAAAGACCCCTCCCTGCTTGTGGCTTGGGTGCGGGATAACATCGCCCTCCATCCCGAAGAGAATGCACTACACATTGCCCAAACGCCGATGGGGGTGTGGCGCTCACGAGTATCTGATGAGCGGGGACGCAACATCTTCTTTGTGGATTTGGCACGTTCGCTCGACATCGAGTCCCACATGGACCCTGTCACCGGCAAGGTGCAGTATCGCACTCCTGGCACTGAGTGGCAGGATGTGAACTTTGAAGCTGTGGAACAACAGAATGCTAAAACAGGAATTCTGAAACTGCGTTATACTCCCGCCCCAGCCCTTGATGACCCGAAGTATTATAATCACTTCACCCTGTCACGCATCATGGACGACGGAACCACCCAGCTGCTTACCTATGACGAAGGAGATTCTGGCCTGGAAGACGGTTCCTCATGGAGTAATACCTTCAAAAACGGCACCACACTGGATGCTGGCACCTACATGCTAACCACCGGCACCCGTGCTGCCAGCGGTAAAGTCCTTGCGGCCAACAGCATCTTCAATGTATTATCAGGCCAAACCACCGTCATTGACATAAATATGCGACAAAGTAATGACATTGTGGCAGTTATCGGCAATTTCAACTCCGAGAGCAAGTTCACCCTGCTTGACAGCAATCTGAAGGCTATTGGCGGCGATGATGTGAGCATTCTGTCACAAACGGGACGCGGCTACTTCATCGTTGGTGTGCTGGGAGTGGGCCAAGAACCCACCAACCATGCCATGCGCGACATTGCCAAGATGAACACCGCCCTTGACAAGTGGGGACGCCCCATGGTGCTGCTGTTCGAGAGCGAGCAAGAAGCGCAGAAGTATCGTCAAGAGAATTTTGGCACCCTGCCTCGCAACATCATCTACGGCATCGACCATGACGGCAGCATCCGCCAGCAGATTGTTCAGCAGATGAAATTACAGAGCGAGACGCAACTGCCCCTGTTCATCCTTGCCGACACGTTCAACCGCGTTGTGTTCTGCTCTCAAGGTTACACCATCGGTTTGGGAGAACAACTCAACAAGGTCATCAACAACCTGGACAAATAAAGTCACAACGGCATACAAAACCATTATTGTCTGGGGAAACATCAAAGATGTTAGCGGTTCGAAGAACCGATTTCAATGAGAAAGACCATGCAAGAACCTCGAAGAGGTTCGCAGCTTGGTCCATAAACTGAGAATTGCATGTGCCTCGAAGAGGAACTTTGTGATTAACAGGCTTTTGCAGAATGTAGAAGTTCGTCTGCGACGCACATTCCTCTTGATATGCTGCCACCAAGCTGCGCTCATCTTTGATGAGCTTGCATGGTGTTTTCCTTAAAAGTCGAGTCTTCGACCCGACATGCCTCTACGAGGCAAAGCCCAAGCCCATGATAAAGATAAAGTGCTTATTCGACTCATATATGATGAATTATGCCGCAGTTTAATGTCTTTATCGGACACAATAATACAAAACGAGAACGGACTCCCCTAAGTGAGGAGCCCGTTTTCTCGTTTAGCCGTCGATGAAAACTGCAGTTAGAGCAGCGAGTCAATCTTGGCGGCCAATGCGTCGCGGGTAATGGTGCCCACATGCTTGTCCACCATCTGTCCATCCTTGAAGAACAGCAGCGTGGGGATGTTGCGGATACCGAATTCAACACCCAGGTCGGTGTCGTCATCAACATTGTACTTGCCGATGATAGCACGGCCTTCATAGGCGGTTGCCAGTTCCTCTACGATGGGAGCAATGCTGCGGCAGGGACCACACCAAGGAGCCCAAAAGTCAATCACAACGGGCTTGCCCGATTCCAAAAACTCTTTGTAGTTAGCGTCGTTAATTACTGTAGCCATTTCTTTGTCTTGTTAATGTAATAATATTGATATTCTACTGAATTGTTTTATTGCAAATATAATGCCATGTCACACGCGGGCATTTACTTTGAACTTGATGCCAGCCTCTCGCAGCCCCTCCAGCAGATGTTTGTCCACTGCAAGGTGCTGTTTGGAACGCAACATGACATAATTGCCGCTCACCTGGTCCTTCATGCGGAAGTAGAGGTCACAGCAATTGTCACCGTCTTTTCCCAAATTCTGTTTCAAGAAATCAACATTGTTCAAGTCGCTGTCATTCAATGACAGGACGATGTTTTTCACCATCTTGCCCTTGAGGTTTTCTAGCAGGTCGATGGAGCGCACATTGAATCGAGGAGTATCGGTGTCGCGGTAGGGTTTCTCATAGGCGCCTGTCACCACGATGGCTAAACCCAAGACGCCAAATTTCTGGAAATCCACAAACTTGTTGCCAAAGAGCATGAACTCAAACGAACCCGTATAGTCCTCTATCTTGAGAATGCCAAACTGGCCTTTCTTGCCCATGCGTGTCTGGAAGTCAACGACCAGTCCTCCCATAATCAGTTCTTTGTCCAGGTCTTTTGACTTATCCTTAACTTCGGCCAGTTTTGTGTTGCAGCCATAGGTTACCTCCATGTAATAGGGATCCAGGGGATGCGCCGACAGGTACATTCCCACCAATTCGCGCTCACGGTTCAGGATTTCCAGTTGTGACCACGGCTCAGCTTTAGGAATGGCAGGTGTTGCCACTTCTACCCCGCCCATGGCGCCAAACAACGAATTCTGCATCTCTTGCTGACTCGCCTGATAGCGCTGGCCGAAACGCATCAGTATCTCGCTGAAAGTCTCGTTGCGGGGATTGACCTCAAAAAAGTCTTCACGCTTGATTTCCTTGAAGTCGTCAAACGCACCGGCAAGTGCCATCGACTCCAGCGCCTTGCGGTTGCAGGCACCAGTGTTGATGCGTTGAACAAAGTCAAAGATGTCCTTATAGAGTCCATTCTTGCCGCGTTCCTCGACGATAGAATCCACACAGCTCACGCCCACGCCCTTGATTCCAGCAAGACCGAAGCGAATGCGTCCGTCCTTAGTAGCACTGAAGTTGCGGTAACTCTCATTGATGTTGGGTCCAAGCACTTCGATGCCCATGGCGCGGCACTCGTCCATATACTTTGACAACTTGTCCACATCATTGAGGTTACTGCTCAGCACAGCAGCCATGTACTCGCTGGGATAGTTGGCCTTGAGATAAGCCGTCTGGTAAGCCACCCAACTGTAGCAGGTAGCGTGAGACTTGTTGAAAGCATACTCGGCAAATCGTTTCCAGTCTTCCCAGATTTTGGAGAGCACCTTCTTGTCGTGACCGTTTTTTTCGCCACCCTCATAGAACAAGGTCTCGAGCTCTTCCATCTTCTTGATTTGCTTCTTACCCATTGCCTTGCGCAGCGTGTCGCTCTGGCCTCGGGTGAAGTTGGCCAGCTGGCGCGATAGCAGCATGACCTGCTCCTGATAAACGGTGATGCCATAGGTTTCCTTGAGGTACTTCTCCATGCAGGGGATATCATACTCGATGGGTTCGACACCATGCTTGCGGTTAATGAACTGCGGAATATAGCTCATGGGGCCTGGACGGTAGAGGGCGTTCATGGCAATCAAGTCCTCAAAACATGTGGGATGCAGTTCGATGAGGTATTTCTGCATACCCGCAGACTCAAACTGGAATGTGCCCGAAGTCCTGCCTTTGCAGTATAACTCATAAGTCTTGGGGTCATCAATCGGAATCTTCTCGATGTCGATATCTACTCCATGATTGAGTTTGATGTTGGCAATTGCTTCCTTGATGATAGAGAGGTTCTTTAGTCCCAGGAAGTCCATCTTGATAAGGCCGGTGTCCTCGATGACACCACCCTCATATTGAGTAACGATGATTTTTTCTCCATCACTGTCGGTGGCAGTGCTCACGGGAACCCAGTCTGTAATGTCGTCACGGCCGATGATTACGCCACAGGCATGCACACCGGTGCTGCGCACACTGCCTTCCAGTTTCTCGGCAAAACGAATGGTCTCGCCCACCCTGGGATCTTGATTGTCGAGTTCATGACGGAACTCAGGGAAGCACTCCAGGCAGTTCTTAACGGTGATTTTATACTTCTTGCCCGGTTCCTTTTCGGGCATCTCGTTAGGAGTAGAAGGAATGAACTTAGCGAGGCGGTTGCTCTCGGCGACCGTCAAGTCCTCGACACGCGCCACATCCTTGATGGCGCTCTTGGCAGCCATCGTGCCATAGGTAACAATGTGGGCTACCTTCTCGGCACCATATTTCTCGGTCACATAATTCAGCACCGCAGCACGGCCGTCATCGTCAAAGTCGGTATCAATATCAGGCAACGAGATACGGTCGGGATTCAGGAAACGCTCAAACAGCAGGTCATACTTCATCGGGTCGATTTTGGTAATACCCAGACAGTAGGCCACTGCCGAACCGGCAGCCGAACCACGGCCCGGACCAACGGAGCAGCCCAGTTTGGGAGCCATCCTGATGTAGTCCTGCACGATGAGGAAGTAGCCGGGGAAACCCATGTTCTTTATGGTTTCCAGCTCAAAGTCAATTCGCTCGCGGTGCTCTTCATCGAGATCGGGCCATCGTTCCTTGGCGCCTTCATAGACCAGATAGCGCAGGTAGTCGTCCTCGTTGTCAAAGCCGTCGGGCAGCGGGAAGTCGGGCAGGATGGGCGCATGATTGATGCTGTAGAATTCCACCTTATCAATAATCTCGTTGGTATTCTGCAGTGCCTCAGGGACATCGGCAAACACCTCGTTCATCTCGGCAGTGGTCTTGAACCACTCCTGCTTGCTGTAGAGCATCACGTTCTCGTCGGTCAGCTTCTTGCCAGTTGAGAGGCAGATGAGGCGCTCGTGGGCGTCGGCATCCTCCTCGTTGACAAAGTGGGAGTCGTTGGTGCACACGAGTTTGATATCGAGTTCGCGGGCAAACTGAATCAACGCATCGTTGACCAGGCACTGCTTCTCATAGGTCTCGTGGTTGGCACGGGCCACCGTCGCCTTGTGGCGCTGCAGCTCCAGATAGTAATCGTCGCCAAACACGTTCTTGAACCATTGGATGGTCTCACGGGCCTGGCTCATCTGGCCACTCATGATGAGCTGCGGCACTTCGCCACCAAGGCAAGCCGAACAGCAGATGATGCCTTCGTGATACTTCTCGAGTTCGCTGTGGTCGGTACGGGGATGAGAATAGAAGCCCTCGGTCCAGGCATGCGAGACAATCTTAATCAAGTTCTTGTAACCCTGCAGGTTCTTGGCAAGCAGTATCAGGTGGTAGCCGATGTCTCGCTTGTCAAGATGCTCGTGACGGTCCTTGCGCGCCACATAGACCTCGCAGCCAAAGATGGGCTTGAATTTTTCGCCTTCAGCGCGCTTATCGTTCAACTTGTTCACATAGTCATGAAACTCCTTGATGCCGTACATGTTTCCATGGTCGGTAATCGCCATGCCGCGCATGCCGTCGGCGATGGCTTTATCGACAAGCGACTTTACTGGTGCCTGTCCATCGAGGATAGAGTATTGTGAATGTACATGAAGGTGTACAAATGGAATAATATCTGTCGCCATTGCTATTATGATAATATCTAAATTGTTGAGTGACAGCGGTTTTTGCCAATACACTAAAACCTGTTGGCACAACGTACAAAATTACTGCTATTATGCCATAAATTCAAAAAAAGTTATTAACACCCGCCATCGTCAGGCAAGAATCCTGATGGTGGCCATTATTCCCTATGAATATTGCCAAAGTAGAGTTTGTAGTATTTGCCCTTGTATTGCCAGCTTTGGCATGGTATCAGCCCTTCCAGCAGACATGCCTCCTCACTGTCATTTCGCACGATGGTATAACCCTCAAAATAAACGGCCTCATTGCCAGAGATCATCATTGGCGTTTCCTTGGCAAAAGCGCCGGCTATGGCTTCGGCACTGTCGGGCAGCAAGGCTTTGATAAGCTTGGGGTTGCGGCAACGGGTGAGATAGTTCGATATCATGCCAGGCTCAACAAACTGGTCATTGAGCACAAGAGGGGCGAGCTGATTTCGGATGTATATCCACAAAATCGGGGACAAACGCGATTGGCTGTACCGATTGTCAATTTCAGTCGCCTGCTTCAGGCTGATGAGGCCGTCGCTCGACGTGAGTGCCTCCTTCATGATGGCTTGCTGGGCATCCCACATCTCATGGCGATATTGGTGCATCGGGATGTATATGGCCAGGGTAGCACATGCGGCCACGATGGGCAGCACAGTCTTCACGACCTTGTTCTCCACCATTCGGTCATAGAGTTGCAACAGCAGAATGGCGCAAAAGAGCGAGATGCACGACAACTGCCATGCCATTGTATAGGCCACAAAGACGGCAAACAGCAGGTTAACAATCACCGCAACGACGATGATGAAATTGCGCTTGAACAAGGCAATAACCACTCCGGGCTTAATGAACAAGGCGATTGCGGCAGTGATGATGAAGAGGTCAAAGACGGGCACTTTCAACAAATCCTTGATGACCTGCCAGCGGACGATGTGGCCCAAGTTGTCTGACCTCACCATGTTGCCGGGAGCAAAGACATTCAGCGCCGTGCCCAGGACATAGGCTGCGAACAAAACCCAAGCCACCCAGGACACCTCTTTGCGCTTGAGTATCAGATAGAGGCACAGGCCTGCCGAAACGCCGATTGAAAAGCTCTCCTGCATGGTGCCGGCGAACAGTGCATAAATGACCATCAAGGGCACCGTCCACGCGGCGACAGGCTTGTTGCGGTCTTTGATTCGCTCAAACAGCAGCAGGAAAAAGAAAGTGATGCCGCCCGTCCACAGATAATTGATTGCACTGGCAGCAGCCCCCGTGAACATGCGCAAGGCGTTGGGCATCAATAGCCAGATGACACAAAATGCAAGCGTCGCATTCGCCGCAGTGCACCTTCGCCGTCCAAAAGCCATGAGCAGCAGCCCGACAAACATCACCACCCACATCACCGTGTTCACCACGACATAGAAGCCCGGTGACTTGGTCCCGCAGAACCATTGGATGATGCCGTGACAAACGTAGCGGCCACTGTACATCATGTAGCATGCGGCTTGTGACTTGAGCACGTCGCCCAGCGAGGTAATGGGATAGTCATGGATAATGAACCGGTTGCCCGCGTCGTCGGTCACCAGCTCGCTCATGGTGCTGAATGCAAAATCATCGGTGTTGAGGATATACCACCTATCCTGGATATAAAACAATACCGCCGTCACCAGCACCACTAGCGCCACCCCCAATAATCGTCTATCTTTATTTCCCATTTGTGTCATTGTTGCTCAAAATCAAGTACCCACGCCAGCCATATCACTCATCCAGCGCAGCAAAAAATCATTGAAAGGATGCAATAGCAACAGCCATTTCCACGATAACCAGGAAACCATCGCCATTGCGTTTGTAAAATTACAACCTTTTCCCCAACCCCCAAAATAAAACCACTGAAAATTTAGAAGTTGAAGTGGAGTTGGATGCGGATGCCGCAGCGGTCGGTGCCGGCGTGGTCACGGTAGGTGAGGCGCCAAACGTAGTCCACCCGCAGGATGGTCAGGATGTTGTCAAGGCCCACTCCTGCCTCCATGTATGGCTTGTCGCCCAAAGGTTGGCACAGAACATCGGCTGGAAACAGGAAGACATCGTTGCTGGCATATGGGTTGTTCTTGTCGGTGAGGCTTCCCCACAATCCTCTAAATGTGAGCACTTCGCGCAGTCGCAAGCGCTTGATGAGCGGCAGGCGGTTCATCAGGATTCCGTTGCCCCAATAGGTGAGATCCCATGAAAGGGACTGGTCGTTGATGAATTCCATGGGTTTCATCAGCGTGTAGCTTTCGGGCTGGATGGTGTAAGAAAGGTTGACGTTGGGTAACAACAAATCGGGATAGGCGACCTTGCTCCACACTTTTTCGCCCTTGATGATGACATCGGCATAGCCGAAAGCCGAGAACCAGAACCGCTTTTGCAGCCCAAGCTCAGTCTTGTTGAGTTCGTGCAGACTGCCCATGAAACCTTTGGGCATATAGGTCTGAGTCAAGGTCATGATGGGAGCGTCCATGTTGATGGGAAGGCGGTAGGACCTGGTCTGGTAGAACGTCTCGCCCGGAGCGAAGCGCAACTGGGCAGTAAATCCTGCCTGGGTATAGCGCTGGCGATATGCACCGTCGGCATACTGGAACGGCACATACTTTGTCGCCTCGTGAACATTGTGCTCGATGCCTAAAGCAATGGAGAAATGGTTGTACCACTCGTGCCGGTACTCCAAGCGCGTAGTGCGCAAGTACTGCATCCTCACATCCTTGTGGCGCTTGAGTGTGAGGAACACGTTATCCTGATTGGTATATAGGTAATGCTGTGCCAGTTTGTCCACGTCATAGCGGTGAGTGAGGCGCAGGCTGTGGATGGGGAATTCCTGGTCAAGTGTCTTCTTGGGAGTGAAAGAGTATTCCAGTGATCCCATATATTTGAATTTCCTGTCACTGAAGCCGTAGGCCAGATATCCACGAGCAAACCAATGGCGGCTCAGGTTGACAGTCGTCATACCGCCCAAGCGCAGCCTCAGGCCTTCTAGCGAGTTGCCACTGATGAAAGTATTTAGCGGGCCTATGTCAAACTTGCTGACCTTTGCCGTGGGGAGATAGCCATTCACCATGACCACGATGACGCGTTCAGCCCAATAGAACAACTTGGACTTGCGCAGGCGCTGCATCAGGCTCTGCACCGTTGACGTCGTGGTTTTCACCTCGGCCGGGCGGTACTCCTGCCAGAACTCGTCAGGCATATAGGGGGCACTGTTCTCTATCTGCTGTTCGGCATCGAAATTAAACACACCGACTTCGGGGCGTTCAAAATTGTGATTGCGATAGGCTGTCTCGCGACGAGCGAACAAGTCGGGCAAGTTTGGCAACAGTTTGAAGTTCACCTCCACATTGTCGCAAACCTTGAGGCGCGATCCGTTGGGAGCGCGTTCAAAGTCCTGCACGATGCTCATGCGATCCACATAGTTCAGGTTGATATCGTGCGGAACACCCATCGACACCCGCTTGATGAACATCGTGGTGTCCTCAATCGACACATAGAGGCGGCCAAGGAAACCGAACGTCTGGGGTGTGAACGGCACGAAACTGAGCACGGCACATCGCTCGCCGCCAACCATCACCGTGTCGTTGAGATAGAACTTGTAGAAATCCACTGCGATGCGTGACAAAGGGCTGACAAAACGGTTGGTGAGCAACGTCACATCGTTTTGGAAAATGTCAATCTCGCCCATGAAGTCGTCAAGCACCCGTTTGATATTCTCCTGATCGATGCGCTCGTCGATACCAGCCGTCTTGGTTCCTAAGATTACTTGCTTGTGGACGTCAGGATTACGGCTGAAGTGATCACGAGCCACCGTCTCCTTGATAGAGAAAGGAAGTACCCGCTTGCCCGTGAGCAATGATGTATCGGCATATTGATTAATCCATTGTTGTTCCTCGGGCTTCTTGATCATATCGTCGATGTCACCAAATCCCAGCATCATGCGCTCATATTGTGTGTAGTCATAATGAGGCATGCGCCTCGGGTCGTTGTCGTCACGTTTGGCCCGCAGCTTCCTGATCATATCAACGGCAGGATTGTTCTTCTTGCTGTATTTCTCTTTGCCCTTGTGAACGATTACTTCTTCAAGTTCCACCCCTGTAGGCACCAGGTCGATCAACACAACATTCCCTTGACCTGATTTCACCGTCACTTCCTTGGTGCGATAGCCCATGGCAGTAGCCTTCAGGCGTGAAAAGCTGGCTCGGGAATTCACTGTGAATCCACCTTTGTCGTTGGCCATTGTGCCCTCGCTGGTTCCCACCAGCGTAATAGTGGCATAAGGAACTCCCTCGCGCGACAGCGAGTCGCGCACAAGTCCTGTGATTTGCGTGACAGACGCCTGCTGCCCGGCAGCAGTCAACGATACCACAAGCAGCATCAAGAAAAGGATATGTCGCAAGAAATCCTTCATGAGTTTGCAAAATTAGACATTTTTTCGGTTGCCATGTAGCAAGAATGTTGAGAAATCATCCATATCAACTGAATTTGAGCAAAATAAAAAGCATGAGAGTTGCGTTAATAGAATATGGGAATAGAGATTGAACACAAATTTCTTGTCAAGAACGACTCCTACAGGTCAATGGCCGTTTCCGAGAGTGAGATCATGCAGGGTTTTTTGTCGCGTGCCCCCGAGCGAACGGTAAGGGTGAGAGTGCGTGGCGACAAAGGGTTTATCACCATCAAGGGCAAAGGCAGTGGTGCCGCGCACCCGGAGTTTGAGTATGAAGTGCCGCTGGACGATGCCAAGCAGATGCTGTCGTTGTGTGAGCCCCCCGTGATCAACAAAACAAGGTATATCGTCATGCACGATGGCAATCGTTGGGAAGTCGATGAGTTCCATGGTGAGTTACAGGGACTTGTAATTGCCGAATTGGAAGTCGTGAGCGAAGAACACCGTTTCTCGTTGCCACCGTTTGTCGGTCTCGAAGTCACCGGAGACAGGCGCTACTACAATTCCCAGTTGGGAGTGGCTCCATAGCCATCACCGGCCACATTTTTATTAAAAAAACAAAAGGCGCACGTCGGGGCGCTGTTTTTTTTATAAATTTGCAGCCGTTAAACGCGATAGAGCGCAATGCTGAGGATAAAAAGGCTATATACATTCATGTTATCCAGGTTCCTGCCCAGGTTCCTGATGACTTTTTGTATATGCCTGTTTATTGTCATCATGCAGTTCCTGTGGCGGTACATTGACGAACTGGTGGGCAAGGGTCTCAGCATTGACCTCATTGCCGAATTGTTCTTCCATGCAGCGTTGTCTCTCCTGCCGCTGGCCTTGCCGTTGAGTATCCTGCTTGCTGCACTGATGACCTTTGGCGACCTGGGTGAGCATGTGGAGCTGACGGCCCTCAAGTCATCGGGTATCTCCCTGACAACCATCATGAAGCCCATCGCCATCCTGATGGTGTTTGTCGCCATCGGAGCATTCTTCTTCATGAATAATGCCTTGCCCAAATCACAGGTAAAGATGTGGACGCTGCTGTTCTCCATGCGCCAGACCTCCCCCACCCTGGATATTCCAGAAGGTGCGGTATATAGCCAGATTCCAGGATATAACATCTATGTCAAGCGCAAGGACAAAGAGCGCGACATGCTGTATGACATGCTCATCTATGACGTATCAAACGGGACAATGTACCCGCGCATTGTTGCGGCCGATTCAGGACGATTGAGCATGACCGAAGACAAGCAGCACTTGGTGCTCACGTTGTTCAAGGGTTCATGGTATGAGGAAATGAAGGGGGGCGGTGGCGTCAGCGGCATGAGTGGCGACCTGTACCGTCGAGAGACCTTCCATGACAAGGAAATTTTAATCCCCTACGATGCCAACTTCACTCGCATGGACGATGAGACAATGAGGTCGCAATATGTCGGAAAAGATATAGCCGAATTGCAGCAGACGATTGACTCGGTGAGGCTGAGAGTCGATTCGGCAGCAACCTTCATTGTTGACAGAATGAGGTCGCAGCCCGTGTGCGGTGTTCCTGCCCAACGCACCATCCACAAGGACGGCAAGACCACTGTGGAGAATGTAAAAGAGGTGCAACTTGACAAAACCATTAATATCAATGATCTGATTAAAGAGATGCCTGTGGGTGACCAGCAGATGATTGTCAACCAAGCAATGGTGCGCGCTACCAATGCGATGCAGGACCTTCAGTTCCAGGGTTACAGCATTAACGATGACAACTACGTCATTCGCCGTCACCAGATTGAGCTGATGAAGAAATTCACGCTATCGCTGGCATGCTTGATTTTCTTCTTCATCGGCGCACCGCTGGGCGCCATCATCCGCAAGGGTGGTCTGGGTATGCCCATTGTGGTATCGGTCATCCTGTTTATCATCTATTATATCATTGATAACATGGGATACAAGCTGGCTCGCGATGGTCGCTGGCCTGTGTGGCAAGGTATCTGGCTCTCTTCGGCAGTACTGTTGCCGCTGGGCATTTTCCTGACTAAGAAGGCTGTCAACGATTCGGCCGTCTTCAACCCCGATGCCTGGCTCAATGTACTGCGTCGTGTGTCAGGACTTCATCAAACGCGCAAGCTGGCAGCCAAGGAGGTCATCATCAATGAGGTCGAAACTGGCGAAGCACTGCAGCGTCTTGATGTCCTCAAGTCATCCTGCCAAGAATTCCTCGACCGTTATCCGGGCCGCCAGCGTTATATCGACTACTGGCAGCAAGGCTATGACAAGGCAACCATCAAATCGTTGGCTGAACAAGTGGACCAAGTCGTTGACTATTTGTCCAATTCCCGTGACCAGATGGTGCTTAACAAAGCAATGGATTTTCCCATCATACGCCAGTTATTGACCTATTGCCCAACTCGCAACAAGAAGGCAGGGACCGTCTTTGCCGTCCTGTTCCCGATAGGACTGCCCTTGTGGCTTGTGGGCTTGAGGCATCAGAAGAATCTGAAGCGCGACATCCGTCAAACAGTGAAAACCTGTGACCAGATGACAGCCATCCTCAACGGCGAGTATAACCGCGAGATGGAATATAACGTGACTAATTAATCTTATTCAATATAGCATTTAATCATTTTTTAGAAATGGACGATATCAAACTGAATACCATTGACGAGGCCGTGGAGCAACTGAAACGCGGCGAATTTGTGATCGTTGTTGACGATGAAGACCGTGAGAATGAAGGCGATTTTATCATCGCGGCCGAAAAAATCACTGAGGAGAAAGTAAACTTCATGTTGCGTGAAGGACGCGGTGTGCTGTGTGCACCCATCACTTCAGAACGTTGCCATGAGCTGGAACTGAACATGCAGGTTGACGATAACACGTCGATGTTGGGAACACCGTTTACCGTGACAATCGACCTGCTGGACGGATGCACGACCGGCGTGTCGATGCATGACCGTGCCATGACCATCCGTGCCCTCGCCAATCCTCACAGCAAGCCACAAGATTTTGGCCGTCCCGGACACATCAACCCGCTGCGAGCCGTCGATAAGGGCGTGCTCAAGCGTGCCGGCCATACCGAAGCCTCAATTGATCTGATGAAGATAGCCGGCCTCTATCCTGCTGCAGCTCTCATCGAAATCATCAATCCTGACGGAACAATGGCCCGCCTGCCCCAACTCATGAAGGTGGCCGAGAGATTCAATATGCCCATCATCACCATTAAGGACCTGATTGCCTACCGCCTGCGCACCGAGAAAGTCGTGGAGGTGGGTGAAGAGGTTGAATTGCCGACACAATATGGCCACTTCAAACTCATACCGTTCAGGCAAATCAACAATGGCCTGGAACACATGGCACTCATCAAGGGCGAATGGCAACCCGATGAGCCCATCCTGGTGCGTGTACACTCATCGTGCGCTACGGGTGACATCTTTGGTTCGTTGCGTTGTGAATGTGGTGAGCAGTTGCACATGGCCATGCAGATGATTGAGAAAGAAGGTAAAGGCGTGGTCGTTTATATGAACCAAGAGGGGCGTGGCATTGGCCTGATGAACAAAATCAAAGCCTATAAGCTTCAAGAGCATGGCTATGACACTGTTGATGCCAACGTGCACCTTGGCTTCAAGCCCGATGAACGCGACTATGGCGTCGGTGCCAATATCCTGCGCATCTTGGGTGTGACCAAGATGAGGTTGATGACCAACAATCCCGTTAAGCGTGTTGGTCTCGAAAGTTACGGCATTGATGTGGTAGAAAATGTTCCCATTGAGGTGACACCGAACCGCTATAACGAGTTCTATATGCACACCAAGAAGACCCGCATGGGACACGATTTGCACAAAGTGGACTAATTAAACTGGCATCCGCATTCAATTAACAAGTGGAGAAGATGCGGGAATTTGACGAAATAAAGACGTTTGTTGAGCAGGAGATTATCCCCCGCTACGACAACTTTGATGCCGGACATGGGCGCGACCATGTACAAACGGTGATCTCACAAGCGCTCATGCTGGCACAGTATTATCCCGAAACCGATAAACGCATTGTGCTTGTGGCGGCTGCCTACCATGACCTGGGATTGGCATTCGGTCGCGACGAGCACCACACCCACAGTGCCCGCATCGTGCGAGAGGATGAACGCTTGCGCCAGTGGTTCAACGAGGACGAGATTAACATGATTGCCGAGGCGGCCGAGGATCATCGCGCGTCAAGCGACCATGAGCCGCGCACTATCTATGGCCGCATCATCGCCGAAGCCGACCGTGTGATTGACAGTGAAACCATTGTCCGCCGCGCCCTGCAATATGGCTTGTCGCATGAGCCCGGGCTTGACCGTGAAGGTCAGTACCGCCGCCTGATGGAGCACATGCATGAGAAATATGCCGAAGGCGGGTATCTGAAGTTGTGGATACCCTATGGCGGCAACGCCGAGCGTTTGCATGCGTTCAGGCAAACGCTTTCGAATGCGGATGCTTTCAGGGAACTATTTGACCGCATCTATGATTTGATTATAGATTAACTACATTATACCGAGTTATGAATAGAATTACTACATTTTTATCTGCAGCTATAATCGCCATTGCTGCATTTGCCTCTATCCCTAATGGGTATTATAACAATGCAATTGGCAAGCATGACGAAGGCTTGATGACAGCCCTTGAGGGTATTATTTATCCTCATACTCAGCTGAGCTACAATTACATGTGGACGGCTTATGATACTACCGACGTTGGCAGTGACGGTTATTATATCGACATGTACTCGACATGCAAGTATAACCATGATTCCTATCATGTAGGCTCGGCTTCCTATGTGGGTCAAGGTCTTAACCGCGAGCACTCATTTCCCAAGAGTTGGTTTGGCGGTGAGATTGATCCCATGTTCACCGACTTAACAATGCTTATTCCCACCGACGGCTATGTGAACCAACGCCGCAGCAACAACCCTTATGGCGTGTGTGCCGGAGGTGTGACTTACGTTAACGAGGAGATGGGCGTGTCAATGAGAGGAAAGCTTGGTACAAGCACCTATAATGGTTACACCTCAACCGTCTTTGAACCCGATGACGAGTACAAAGGCGACTTTGCACGCATCTATTTCTATATGGTCACCTGCTACAAGAGCGAAGTTAAGAACTGGCCAGGCAGTGGACAGCTGGATTATAGTGATAACAATTACAAGGCCTTCTCAGACTGGTCTCTGCAGCTTCTCATGGAATGGCATCGTGCCGATCCCGTGAGCCAGAAGGAAATCAGCCGAAACGAGGCGGTATATAGACTGCAGGGTAACCGCAACCCCTATGTTGACCACCCTGAACTGGCTGAGTATATTTGGGGAACCAAGCAGAATACTACATGGACCGGCCAAGACACGCCCATCGACCCCATCGAGAAACCTGTTCCCGTCATGTATGCTGCTGACACTACAGCCGTGACAGGTAGCGGTTTCCGTGCCGACTGGACACGCTGTGACAATGTATCAAGTTACAAATTGAAGGTTAACCGAATCGCCAATGTAGATGATGAACTTGTCCAGCTGATGATGTCTGAGGATTTCTCGAATGTGAATTCCACCTCCGACGGTAATATTGACATCAGTTCATCGCTTGACAATTATACAGACAATCCCGGTTGGACAGGCTACAAGGTTTATCTAGCTGCCAATAACAGTCTGAAAATCGGCACTTCCTCTGTAGCCGGCTATCTGGTTAGTCCTGAATTAGAACTCGACAACACTGTCACCGTTGTCTTCAGTGCCAAAAACTGGAGTGGTGCTGCCGGCAGTGACGGTAGCTCAGTCATTGTTTCTTGTGGTGATGTGAGCCAGACAATCACCCTGAGTGGCACGCCCACCGAATATACCGTTGTGTTGAACGGTTGTTCGGCCAAAAACGTGAAATTCTCCATGACGGCTCCCAAGAAGCGTTTTTATGTATATCATGTCGATGTATATAACGGAGATCTGACACAGAATCCTCCCACCCTGCGAGCCATCAAAGAGGAAGGTGACTCCACATGGCGCAACGTCAGCGGCATTACCGACACCTGCTACACAGTACAAGCTCTTACCAGTGGCATCTATGAATACTATGTAAAGGCAATTTACACCGATGGTAGTGAGAGCGTTTGGTCCAACATTCAGCATGTGAAACTATATGGTGACGGAACAGAAGATGTTCTCATTGGCGATGCCAACAGTGACGGCATGGTTTCAATCTCGGACGTAACAACAGTCATCGATTACCTCATCACTGGAACTGCCACACCATTTGACAATAATGCGGCCGACATCAACAGAGATGGTGATGTTACCATTGCCGATATATCACTACTCATTGACATACTTCTTAAAAAACAATCAAGAGTAGCAGTTGATGAGAGCAACATGATAGAGTAAGCGACACAACAGTCCAGAAAGACTGCATCAACCAGCCTTGCCGTCAAACTCGGCAGGGCTGATTGTTTTTATCTGAATCCGAAACCAATAGCCACGAGTTTGCGTTGCTTGATAGACTAGAAACAAAGAGAATTTCATCATTTTTAAAGGGGAAGAAAGAAAAATACTGAATTGTTGTGGTAGATTGAGGGTGATTTTGTAATTTTGCACGATAAAACAATCATAAAAGATTATGTTGAAGGATAAAATAGAGGCGCTTAAAGCGCAAATTGCAGAACTCAAGGCCGAAAATGAGGAGGCTCTTGAGGCATTGCGTATTAAATACCTGAGCAAGAAAGGTGAGATTACTGCTTTGTTCAATGAGTTCAGGGACGTACCCGCCGAAGAAAAACGTGAGCTTGGCCAAAGACTTAACGAACTAAAAACACTCGCCACCGATAAAATCAATGCCCTGCGAGAAGTTACCAAGCAGAAGGCCAAGGAGCAGAACAAGATTGACATCACCCGTCCCGCTTTTCCTGCCGAATTGGGAACCAGGCATCCGATTTCGGTTGTTCGCAAGCAAATCATCGATATCTTCTCAAGGCTGGGTTTCACCATCGCCAACGGGCCTGAGGTCGAAGATGACTGGCATGTGTTCAGCGCACTGAACTTTGCAGCCGACCACCCTGCCCGCGACATGCAGGACACCTTCTTCATCGAGAAGAACCAGCAAGATGTTACCCGCAACATCGTGCTCAGGAGCCACACCAGTTCGGTGCAGGTGCGCACCATGGAACGTCAGCAGCCGCCCATTCGCATCATTTGCCCAGGCCGCGTTTATCGCAACGAGGCCATCACGGCCCGTGCTCACTGCTTCTTCCACCAGATTGAAGGCCTGTACATCGACAAGAATGTGACCTTTGCTGACCTGAAGCAGGTGTTGCTGCACTTCGCCAAGGAATTGTTCGGCACCGAGACCGAAATCCGCCTGCGTCCCAGCTACTTCCCCTTCACTGAGCCTAGCGCCGAGATGGACGTGACATGCATGCTGTGCGGTGGCAAGGGCTGTGGTTTCTGCAAGCACACCGGCTGGGTTGAAATTCTAGGATGTGGCATGGTAGATCCCGCCGTGCTCGAGGCCAGTGGAATTGACAGCACCGTCTATAGCGGCTATGCCTTCGGATTGGGCGTGGAACGTATCACCAACCTGAAGTACATGGTGAAGGACCTGCGCATGTTCAGCGAGAACGACGTTCGCTTCCTTGACGAGTTCAAGAGCGCGCATTAATAAATTAATAATCAGGAATTATAAGTGAGGAATTAGGAGTAATATTCTTTCCTGATTCCTCATTTTTCATTGAACCCATCAAGATGACACTCAAGGAGAGATATAAGGGAATACTGGAATATTTCAGTCACGAACAACCCAATCCCGAGACCGAATTGCAGCACCACGACCCGTTTGAACTGCTTGTGGCAGTGATGCTGAGTGCCCAATGCACCGACAAGCGGGTAAACATGGTCACACCTGCCTTGTTTGCAGCCTACCCCACTCCTCAAGCAATGGCGGCGGCAAGCGTTGAGGACATTCTTGAATATGTGAAAAGCGTGTCCTACCCCAACAGCAAAGCCGCCCACCTGCAGGCGATGGCAATGAAACTCGTCGAAGAGTTTGGCGGCAAAGTGCCCGATAACATGAAGGACCTCACTTCACTGCCCGGTGTGGGACGCAAAACCGCTAATGTGGTAATGGGTGCCGCATTTGGTCAAGCTACAATTCCTGTAGATACTCACGTCTTTCGTGTTTCTCACCGTCTGGGACTGTCTCAGGGCAAAACACCAACCGATGTGGAACGTGACCTGATGCGCCACATTCCCGCTGAGTTACGTTTCAAGGCACACCACTGGATATTGCTGCATGGGCGATATGTATGCAAGGCCCTTCGTCCCGACTGCCTGAACTGTGGCATCCAACATTACTGTAAGCAATACAAGCCATAGTTTGTAAAGAGAAAGTGGTAAATAAACACAATAAAGTGTTCCAAATGTCATCAATGATGCGTTTTTAGACAATACCGATTAAACCACATCGTTATTTTTATGTCAAAGGTTCGTTTTGACTAAAAACGATATTTATTAGAGTACAACTAAACCGTTTTATTTAACCAAAAAAGTTTATGAAGAAGTTTTTTGTTTTGATTGCAGCTGCAATCGTGTGCATGAGTGCTAGCGCTCAAGTTCAATTTGGTGCAAAGGTCGGTTTCGACATGACTCATTTTTGGGGTGAAGATGCGCCTCATGGCTTGCAGCCCAACTACCAAGTAGGTTTGATGATGGAATACAAGTTCAACCCAAAGTTTGCCATCGCCCCCGAGGTTGTGTTTGCTGCACAGGGCGGCAAAGCATCTGATAAAGTTGACGTTGAGGATGTCCCTGGTAGTGTTAATGCCGAAGGCACATTCCACACCAACTACATCAATGTCCCCTTGATGCTCAAGTTCTATGCTACTCCCAGTTTCAGCATCGACTTTGGCCCGCAGGTGGGTTTCAACGTGTATAGCAAAATTACAGCTTCAGGCAAAGTCGGAACCATTGAGGCAAAAGAGACTATTGATCTGAAGGACAATACCAAAACCGTTGACTTTGGCCTCGGTCTGGGTGCTACCTATAACTTGACCAACAACGCGTTTGTTCAGGCACGTTACACCTTGGGATTGACCAATGTGTTTGACGTACACGACAGCCACGAGAAGAACGGCAATGCCCAGATTGCATTTGGTATGAAATTCTGATTGCCGGAATAACAATTATTTAGTACTATTATTGCTTACGGCTACCCCGAAGACGGAGTAGCCGTTTTTCATTTATCATTGATTACTAATAAAATCAGCATTCGATTTTGTCCTCTATTGCTGCCCACTTTCTAAATAAATCATCGGCAGAGGAGTCTTCAATGTGAATGCATGGTATGTGTCGCTTAGACTGAGGTTTATCTATTTCTTTATAAATGAATTCATCGATGAAGTTGATATGAGTTGCATCTGAACTAATGTTGGCGTAGTAGATGCGGCTCACGCCGGCCCAATAAAGCGCACTCAGGCACATGAGGCATGGTTCACTGCTGCAATAAATGACACAACCATCGAGTTTAATGTCGCCAATGATCCTACAGGAAAGCCTGATGGCATTCACTTCGGCATGAGCTGTAGGGTCGTTGTCCTGTAACACCGAATTGCCTGCGGCGGCAATCATTTCGCCATTCCTAACAATCACTGCTCCATAGGGACCGCCGCCATTGTCAATATTCTCACAGGCAAGTTCAATTGCCAATCTCATGAATCTCCTATCATCCTCGGTTAGGCTACTATCGAAATCCTCCCCCATGAATAAATTCTAAATTTATATATAAAAATATAAAAATATCTTAAAATATTTGTACAATTCAAAAAAACTGTAGTACATTTGTACGTGTGTTTTTCATGGTATTAGATTTAAGGTTTGTGGAGGCTGTCGTGAGACATCTTCCACTTTTTTATTTTTTGCGGTTGTGAGGTGCAAATTTGCAACGGTATCTGCACGACACATTTCCTTTAATCATGTTATTTAATTTACCACGAATAAGCTGTTTGCGGATGGGAGATATGCGATCGATAAACAGCGTTTTATCCAAGTGATCACATTCGTGCTGCACTACCCTGGCCAGATAGCCTTCAATGTCCATGTCGTGCTCCTGGAACTCTTCGTCCTGCCAGTGAATATGAATCTTCTCATGCCTCTGCACATTCTCATGAATTCCCGGCACACTCAGGCACCCCTCCTCACGAGTGACAAGAGGCGAATCTTCATCGACAGTGATTTCAGGATTAATCAGCATCATACGGCAATCCTTCAATTCAGGGAAATCCTCGGCAAGTACATCCACATCAATGTAAACTAGACGAGCGTTCACGCCTATCTGGGGGGCTGCGATGCCAATGCCCTCGGTGTGATACATGGTTTCTTTCATGTTCGCGATGAGTTCCTTCAGGTCGGGGAAATCAGGCGTTACAGTTGCGTTCTCGGCCCTCAACACGGGATGGCCATAGATATAAATAGGTAAAATCATGATTCTTTATTATCAGGTTGATTATATTTGCTTTGCAGATAATCGTTGAGAATGATGGTGGCTGCGATGGCATCAACACGGGCTTTGTCACGACGATCGGATTTTTTCATTCCTCCGTCAATCATTGCCCGGTGTGCGATAGTGCTTGTAAACCGCTCGTCATACATCACCACCGGCATATCCGGAAATTCCTTGTGCAAACGACTAACGAAAGGCTCAATATATTTCATGCTCTCGCTGGGTTCTCCGTTGAGTTGCGTGGGTTTGCCGACGACAATGCACTCCACCTGCTCACGCGCCACATAATCCTTGATGTATTGCATGAGCGTATGAGTGGGTACAGTCTCCAGATTGCCCGCTACAATCTTCAGCGGATCGGTAACAGCAATACCGGTACGCTTGCGTCCGTAGTCAATGCCCAAAATGCGTCCCATCCCTCAAGAAAAACAGGTAAAAGGTTAGCTTTGCTGCATAGTGAGCAGGAACTCCTCGTTATCACGAGTGCGCTCCATGCGTTCCTTGACAAACTCCATGGCCTCGACCGAGGTGCGGTCACTCAAGAAACGGCGTATAATCCACATCTTGTTAAGTGTATCTTGCGGCAAGAGCAGGTCGTCACGCCTAGTACTTGATGCCATGACATCTACAGCCGGGAAGATGCGCTTGTTAGACAGTTTGCGGTCAAGCTGCAACTCCATGTTGCCGGTACCCTTGAATTCCTCAAAGATCACCTCATCCATCTTGGAGCCGGTCTCGGTAAGAGCCGTGGCAATGATGGTCAGGCTACCGCCTCCCTCAATATTGCGAGCAGCGCCAAAGAAGCGTTTGGGACGCTGCAAGGCATTGGCGTCAACACCACCTGTCAGGATCTTGCCCGATGCAGGAGCAATGGTGTTATAAGCCCTGGCAAGACGTGTAATCGAATCGAGCAGAATGACCACATCATGACCACATTCTACGAGTCGTTTCGCTTTGCTCAATACCAGGTCGGCAATCTTCACATGACGGTCGGCTGGTTCATCAAATGTCGAAGCTATCACCTCGGCATTGACACTGCGGGCCATGTCGGTCACCTCTTCGGGACGTTCATCAATGAGCAGAATAATCATGTAAGTCTCAGGATGATTCTCAGAAATCGCATTTGCAATCTCTTTCAAGAGCATGGTCTTACCCGTCTTGGGCTGTGCAACGATCAAACCGCGCTGCCCCTTGCCAATGGGCGAGAACATGTCAACTACACGCTGTGAAACAGTGGGATGAGTCTTACTTACGAGATCAAATTTCTCATCAGGGAACAGTGGCACTAAATGCTCAAACGGCACACGGTCGCGGACATAGGCCGGAGTGCGTCCATTGATTAAATGGATCTCACTCATCGGGAAGTATTTCTCACCTTCCATGGGCGGGCGAATAGTTCCCTCTATCACATCACCGGTCTTGAGGCCATAGGCCTTGATTTGTGACTGCTGCACATAGATGTCATCGGGCGAGGTCAGATAATTGTAATCACTAGACCTGAGGAATCCGTAACCTTCAGGAGCGATGTCAAGCACACCCTGAGCCTCAAGAATGCCGTCAAAATTATAGGGCTGATCCAGATATGGATTGGACTCGGCAGTTTGCTGCTGTTGCTGCTGTTTCATCTTGCGCTTCTTGTTCTTGCTATCCTTGACAACCTTGGGTTCTTGGATAACAATGGGAGCAACAGCTGCTTCCTCGGCCTGCCTACGGCGTTCCTCTTCGGCGCGCCTCATGGCCTCTTCACGCTCCTGTTGTGTGCGGGGCTTGAATGTGAAAGTGCTTCCCGTGTTAAAGAATGAATTCAAAGAAACATCCTCACGTTCTTTAATCTCCTCGGACTGAACCTGTCCCGTATCGAATCTTCTTGATTGAACATCCTGAATTTCATCGGCCACCATTTCCTCTAATTGCATCTCATCAGGTTGCCTGAGTTCGTCGTTTTGAACTTCGGGCTGATTTTCAAGATTCTCGAATGGCAATACCGGTGCCTCGGCATTTTGTTTTGGCTTGCGTCCACGGCGGCGAGGGGCCTGTTCCTTGCTGGTTTGCTCGGTTTTTGCGGCTGTAGCGTCATTTTCAGGCTGTTCAAGCACTGGAGCAACATTCTCGGCTGGCGCTTCTTGCTGTTTAATGTTGGCCTCACGGGCAGCTTTTTCGGCAGCCGAAGGACGGCCACGCTTGCGTTTTGGCGGTTCAACAACAGCTTCAACGTTAATGTCAGTATTCGGTTGCTCTATTTCCTCATGCTTTTCCTCAGGAATTTCAATTGGTTTTTCCTGCGGGATTTTATCTGTCTTTTTATTGTTTTTGTCGGGAACGGCGTCATCCTTGATCACCTCGTTACCATTGGCCTTGGCCGCCGGTTGGCGAATGCGTTCACGACGACGACGGGTGGGTTCGGGAGTGTTGGCGGCTTCAGTCTCGGCCTGATGATCCAGCACTTGGAACACGAGCTCGTCATGGTCTGTCGAATCGACACGTTTAATGCCCATAGACTTAGCGAGTTCACGAAGTTGTTCGTCACCCATTTCATTCAGTTGATTGATTGTATACATAGTCTTAATAATGTTTTGTGTGAACGCGCTTCAGGCAAATCACTGCGTCTTGCTGCGTTGCACTATCAAATGCGCTATCGCGCATGTATATCCTTATAATATTATTTGATTTATCTGTATTGAGTGTCAACCCCCAATTCCGGCAAGCCCTTTAGATATAGTACAAGAAAAGATAGAGATTTGAAAATTCACTCCATTTGATGAATATAATCAGGAAATTGCGGGAGATATGGAATTGTTGATTTGTTCGCAAACATCCATTCCGGGACCGTTTTGCGTTGCAAAATTAATTTATTTTGGTAACATGGACAAAAAAAGCACAAAAAAAATACTACTTTTGCGCTTTGAAGTGCATAAAATGGAAATCAACCGTCAGAAAATAGCCGAACACATCAACCTGCCAGTCATGAGAATGGTCGGAAGTGTTGCTGATGAACTCCATCGTGAATGCTATGTGGTGGGGGGATATGTCAGAGACATTTTCCTGGAGCGTCCATGCGATGACATCGACTTTGTTACTGTGGGCAGCGGGATTGAGGTTGCCAAAGCTGTAGCAAAACGCCTTGGCAAGCGAGCTCACCTGTCAGTTTTCCGCACCTATGGCACTGCACAGGTCAAGACACGCCAATGGGAACTGGAGTTCGTCGGAGCACGCCGGGAGTCTTATCATCGCGATAGCCGCAATCCCATTGTTGAAGACGGTACCCTCAATGACGATCAGTTGCGCCGCGACTTCACCATCAATGCAATGGCCATCTGTCTGAACAATGACCGTTATGGGGAATTGTTAGACCCGTTTGACGGCATCGGCGATCTGGAACGGCGCATTATCCGCACACCGCTGGACCCTGATATCACATTTAGCGATGATCCGTTGAGAATGATGCGAGCCGTCAGGTTTGCCACACAGCTTGAGTTTGACATTTATCCCGAGACGTTTGATGCCATTGCACGCAATGCCGAGCGCATCAAAATCATTACCCGTGAGCGAATTGCTGAAGAATTGATGAAAATTATGCGCAGTTCGCATCCCTCGCGCGGATGGCTGCTGCTTGACAAGTGTGGCCTGCTGCCGCTCATCTTCCCTGAACTAGCAGTTTTGAAGGGAGTGGAAACAGTCAATGGGCGCGGCCACAAAGACAACTTCATGCACACGCTACAGGTGCTTGATAATGTGGCTGCGGTTTCAGACAACGTGTGGCTACGGTGGGCCGCTGTGCTGCATGACGTGGGAAAAGCGCGCACCAAACGATGGGACGCTCAGCAGGGTTGGACCTTCCACAATCACAATTTCATTGGCGAGAAAATGGTTCCCAAAATCTTCGCCAAGATGCGTTTGCCACTCAACGAGCACATGAAGTATGTGAAAAAGCTTGTCGGCCTGCACATGCGCCCCATTGCATTGGTTGAAGACGAGGTGACCGATAGTGCAGTGCGCCGTCTGCTGTTTGATGCGGGTGACGACATCGACGACTTGATGACACTGTGCAAAGCAGACATCACCAGCAAGAACCAAAACAAGGTGCAGCGTTTTCGCGAGAACTTTGACCTGGTGAAGCAAAAACTGGTTGACATTGAAGAGAAAGACCGCGTGCGCAACTTCCAGCCTCCAGTTGACGGTGAAGAGATAATGAAGACTTTTGGGCTTGCCCCTTCCAGGCCTGTAGGCTATATCAAGGATGCCATCAAAGACGCCATCCTTGACGGCGTAATCACCAATGACTATGCTTCGGCCCATCGGCTCATGATTGACAAGGCCACCGAGTTGGGTATTGAACCCATACATAACAACGACATCTGCTTCACTGCTACCGATACTCCTGTCGGTAGGCTCTTTGTGGGTGCCACCAGCAAAGGCATCGCATTCATCGGTTGGGAAGAGGACAGCCTCAAATCAATTGCCAAAACGATGAAGTTGAATCCTGTAGAGGCGACAACTCCCCTACTCGACCAATGTGTCAAGCAGCTTGGCGAATACTTTAACGGCACCCGACATGAATTCTCACTACCGCTTCACATCACGGGCACTGATTTCCAAATGAATGCTTGGGAGGAACTGCAGGGCATTCCTTATGGTGAGACGATTTCCTATGGTGAGCAAGCGGCCCGCTTGGGCAATCCAAAGTCATCCCGTGCGGTTGCACAGGCTAATCACAGGAATCCAATTTGTATAGTGATTCCCTGCCATCGTGTTATTAACTCTGACGGCACGCTTGGAGGTTATGCGCCCGGCACTGATAAAAAACAAGCACTACTTGACCACGAAAAAGAACACAAAGATGCCCAAGCAACTGATGTTGTCAAGTAAAGCTACATTTCCCACATCAGGTCACGGATAATCGCGTCACTGAGCATGATACCCTTGTCTGTCAGGATATAACGGTCATCATCAACAAGACGCAGATTGCCTGCTTTGAGATGCGGTTGCGCCTCCTTGACAAAATGCCGCCATGCTTCTTCCCCGAAAGTCGCCTTTAAACGTCCGACATTTACTCCCGCCGACGTCCTGAGTCCCAGCATGACACGTTCATCATACCGTTCCCAACGGGTCAAGTGTTCTTCTTCAAATACCGTTTCACCTGCCAAAAGAGCCTTGATATATCCATTAAGGTCAGGAGGATTTAAGCGGCGCACCTGGCCATCATAGCTGTGCGCAGCAGCCCCGAGGCCCAAATAGGGAGTGTCGTTCCAATAGGCAGAATTGTGACGTGACCTGTAGCCAGGAAGGGCAAAGTTGGAAATTTCATAATGCTCATATCCGGCTTCACGCAAGACGCCAACAAGTATGCGGTACATTTCAAGGCACTCCGGCTCAGAAACCTCAAGAATCTCTCCGTGTTCCCGCTGTAGCCACAACCTCGTGCCTTCCTCATAAGTCAACCCATAGGCGGAAATGTGGCGAGGCTCAAGGCTGATAGCTTTAATTACAGTGTCGGACCATGTCATCAAAGTCTGTCCAGGCAAGCCATAGATAAGATCGATGCTGATGTTGTCGATGCCATACTTGCGCAAGTTTGCCACCGCCTCATCCACTTGTAAAGCCGTGTGACGACGACCAATGTCATGAAGTATTTTGTCCTCGAATGATTGAACACCCATGCTCACCCGGTTCACGCCCAGTGACTGCAATGCAGCACACCACCCTGGCGTAACATCATCGGGATTTGCTTCAATGGTGAACTCTTCTAAATGGCTTAAATCCACAACCTCACTGATTCCGGTCACAAGGCGACTTAAGAGATCAAGCGGCAACTGTGACGGTGTCCCGCCTCCAAAATACAGCGTTTTCACTGGCTCATTCCTCAGTTCATTGCACCTCAGGCGCACCTCGGCAAGAACGGCAGAGACATAGTTCTCCCCGACTTCGGTTAAACGCAAAGTTGAGAAAAAGTCGCAATAGGAACAGCGGCTTGCACAAAATGGGATATGGACATAAATGCCTGCCATGGATAAGACATGAAAACGGTCGCAAAGTTAAGCCATTTTCCTGAAAAACAGAGAATGAAAAAATTTTCTTTTTAATAATGTTGTAATTACCGGCAAAATGTAGTAATTTTGCAGGCTGTTTAGCGAACAGAACAACAATTCACTATATAACAACCATTTAACAACAAAACTAATGAAGGTTTACAAAACAAACGAGATCAAAAACATCTCTCTCGTCGGTGGCAAGGGCGCTGGTAAGACCACTCTCACCGAGTCTATTCTCCTTGAGGGCGGCACAATCAGCCGCAGAGGTACCGTCGATGGCGGTAACACCGTGAGCGACAACACTCCCGTTGAGAAGGAGTACGGCTATTCTGTATCATCATGCGTATTCTATGCCGAGAAGAACGGAAAGAAGCTCAACTTCTTTGACTGTCCGGGTAGTGACGACTTCGTGGGTAACACTGTTACCGCACTGAGCGTTACCGATACCGCCGCTCTGGTTATTGACGGCCGCAATGGTGTTGACGTAGGTTGCCAAAACAACTTCCGCACCGTTGACCGCATCGGCAAGCCCCTCATGTTTGTCATCAACCGCCTCGAAGACGAGAAGTGTGACTTTGACAACGTATATAACCAGCTGCGTGAGACCTACGGCAACAAGGTTGTTGCCCTCCAGTTCCCCGTGAATGCAGGCCCCGGCTTCAACAGCGTGGTTGACGTGCTGTCCATGAAACAATACACCTGGCCCAAGGACGGTGGCAAGGCTACCGCAGCCGACATCGACGGCGCACACGCCGACAAGGCCGAGGAGTACCGCATGGCACTGCTCGAGATGGCTGCCGAGAACGATGAGGAACTGATGATGAAGTTCCTTGACGAGATGACTCTGACCGAGGAAGAGACCATCAAGGGTATCCGCTTGGGTATGGTTGACCGCAGCATCTTCCCCGTTGTGCTGTTAAGCGCTGAGAACAACATCGGTACCGACCGCATGCTCGAGATCATGAGCATCATCGTTCCTGACGTAACCGAAATGCCTGCTCCCAAGAACACCAACGGTGACGAGGTGAAGTATGATGAGAACGGTCCCGTGAGCATCTTCTTCTTCAAGACATCTGTTGAGAGCCACATCGGTGAGGTATCTTACTTCAAGGTAATGAGCGGCACGCTCAAGGCTGGAGCCGACCTGACCAACATGAGCCGCGGCAGCAAGGAACGCCTTGCTCAGATCAACGTGGTTTGTGGCCAGAACAAGACTCCGATCGACGAGCTGCACGCTGGTGACATCGGTGCTGCTGTGAAGCTGAAAGACGTTCGCTGTGGCAACACCCTCAACGAGAAGGGCTGCGAGCATGTGTTCGACTTCATTCCTTATCCCGCTCCCAAGTATCAGCGCGCCATCAAGGCCCTCAACGAGAGCGAGACCGAGAAGCTGGGTGCTGTCCTCAACCGCATGCACGAGGAGGATCCCACACTGTTGATCGAGCAGAGCAAGGAGTTGCGTCAGACCATCGTTTCAGGTCAAGGCGAATTCCACCTGCGCACCCTCAAGTGGAACATCGAGAACAACGACAAGATCCAGATCGAGTATCAGGAGCCTCGCATCCCCTACCGCGAGACCATTACCAAGGCTGCCCGTGCCGACTATCGTCACAAGAAGCAGTCAGGTGGTTCAGGTCAGTTCGGTGAGGTTCACCTGATCGTGGAGCCCTATCGCGAGGGTATGCCCGAACCCGACACCTACAAGTTCGGCAACCAGGAGTACAAGATGAACATCAAGGACAAGCAGGAAATCCCCATGGAATGGGGCGGTATGCTGGTTGTCTATAACTGTATCGTCGGTGGTGCCATCGATGCACGCTTCATCCCCGCCATCGTCAAGGGTATCATGGACCGCATGGAGCAGGGCCCGTTGACCGGTAGCTATGCTCGCGACGTGCGCGTCTGCATCTACGATGGTAAGATGCACCCGGT
>JAEEGL016746930.1_pt1 | contig 73150 bp, 53 predicted proteins | sample 9134231 | NCBI WGS metagenome assembly JAEEGL01 (sample SAMN16246548, study PRJNA631951) | gut metagenome | biome: gut microbiome; feature: rumen; material: fiber-attached | host: Bos | place: Iran: Karaj | collected 2018-10 | reverse complement strand
GACCGACGTGACCACCGACTTGTCCTCGGCCATGATGCTCACCGTGCGCACCTCGTTCCCGAGGGCAAGGCTCGTCAACGACCGGTTCCACGTCCAACAGCTCATCTCGGAAGCCGTCGACCAGCTAAGACTGCGTTACCGCTGGGAGGTGCTCGACGCGGAGAACAAGGCCATCCGCGAGCACAGGGAGGCACGCAGGGCTGCACGGACAAAGGAAGAAAGGGAACTCATCGGCGCATGGGAGCCGAAGAGGATGGAGGACGGGGAGACCATGCCGCAGATCATGGCACGGAGCAGGCACATCATACTCAAGCACAAGTCGAAGTGGAACGAGCAGCAGAAGCAGAGAGCCATAATCCTCTTCAGGCTTGTCCCGAGGCTGGAGCAGGCATACGGCATCTTCCTGCAGCTGGTCGACATCTTCAACAGGAAGTCCAAGCCGGAACAGGCAAGGCTGAACCTCGCCAGATGGTTCAACAAGGTGGAGGAGTTCGGGGATAGGGAGTTCAACAGGGTGCTCGAGACCTTCGAGAACCACAACGTCACAATCATCAACTATTTCGAGCAGCGCCTCACCAACGCATCAGCGGAGTCGTTCAATGCGAAAATCAAAGCTTTCAGAACACAGTTCAGAGGAGTCACGGACATCAAATTCTTCATGTACAGACTAACAAAGCTATACTCTTGACTGGGCAGCCCGCCAACCAGGTTTATCCGCTGACCCGTTTATCCGCTGACCCAGATTCTCTAGATGCCATAAAAAACATGCACCTGTTCTCACGAACAAGTGCATATCTTATAACTTACTAAAATAAATTAACTCAAAGATGTCGACTCTCTCGAGGGGACTTTACCTCACAAAGGTGAGGTTTTAGCGAAAATTATTATTGTCTTTGTCTAAATCGCGTCAATTTTAAGGGTTGATTTTACAATCATTTTTTGACGATGCAAAATTATATTTTTTTGTTCACTTTTGCAAATATTTAGGCAATTATTTTCACTACCCCCGAGCCGTGTGCGGACACAATTATTTAGGTGTCGCTAAATTGATACAATTTTGCGCTTTTTGCATGAAATAATGCCAGAAAAGCCCTTTTTGCCGTTTTTTTCAGACAGTAGTTTTCTCATCGCAGGGAGTCTGGATATTCATCATTTTTCGCCATTTCACATACCCAAAAATGGCAATGACGACGTATAGGGCATATAGGCCTGCCTTGAACGGGATGTCTTTGTAGACATACAGCACGCAGGTCACCACATCGACGACTATCCAGATGAGCCATTGCTCAAGGTATTTCCGTGCAAGGGCCCAGATGCCCACGAAACTCAGTGCGGTAGTAAAACTGTCGGCCACGGGGACGGTGGAGTTGGTTTGAGTGTCAAGCAACCACCAGATGGCCCCCCAGATAGCGAGCGTTGCGATGGTCCAAGGCAAGATGAGGCGCTGCTTGAAGTGGGTGACAGGCAGTTCCTGTTTGCTCGTGGCATTTTTGTTGCCCTTGAAGAATTTCCAGTTCACGAATCCGTAGATGGTCATCGCGATATAGTAGCATTCCATGCCGCAGTCGGCATACAGTCCCTTTTGGTAATATAGCACGATGCCGAGAGCCTGCATGATGAATCCCACCAGCCACAGCCAGATACTCGCCTTGTATTCCAGGAAGATATAGGCGAGTCCCAGCAGTGTGGTGGTGATGTCGAGCCAGTGGCTCTCAAGGAATGTGGTGTCCATGGCTTACCATTTCAGGGTGATGCTTGCCATGGTGGTGAATCCTGCCATGGGGATGAATCCGATTTGGTAGTATCGGTTGTCGTTGGGGTGTCCGGCACTCTCGCAGATGGCGGAATATACCCATCCGCTACCAGCGTAGTGGTGGTTGAACACATTGTTGAAGTTCAGACCGAAGACGGTTTCCTTCACCAGTTTCCGTGGCTTGAGGGTGTAACTGATTCGGATGTTCGACACGCTGTAGCCAGGCAGTGAACGGTCGGTGTTCTCGGTATTGTCGAGATATTGACGGCTCACATAGTTGGTGTGCCATGTGGCTTGGAATCCCTTCTTGTGCACGTTGACGAATCCGTTGAGGATAGCCGAGGGCGAGAACGCCAGCGTGGAGTTGTCATAGTGGATGGTCTGGCTCCCGTTGTCCCAGTCTTCTACCACCTCGTCGAAGTCTTTGATCTTGTTGGCGCTCAGTGCGGCATTGCCTTCGATGGAGAGCCATGGAGTGATGTTGTAGCCGGCGGTCAACTCCACACCCATGCGGTAGGAATCCTTGATGTTGGTGGTGAGGCTCTCGCCGATGTCGCTCACAAGTCCTGTCTGTACGAACTGGTCTTTGTAGTCCATGTAGTAGAGGTTGATGCCGGCGTGCCACAGGGAGGAGGTATAACTGTATCCGGCCTCGAAGTCGAGCAGTTTCTCTGCTTTGGGAGCGGGATAACTGCCGTTGTCGGTGAAGTTGTTGCGTTCAGGTTCCCTGTTGCTTGTCGCCACCGACAGGTAGGCGCGGTGTTCGTCGGTGTGGTAACTCAGACCGCCCTTGATGTTGGCAAAGTCGTATTTCTTGTCGATGTCGAGGCGCTGGTTGGTATATGAGCCGTCTTCGTTCTCATAGAACTTGTCGTTGATGCCGTCGGTGGTATAGTACACGTGGCGGTATTGGATGTCGCCGAAGATACTCAGGTGCGGGGTAATCTTGTAGGATGCCTTCACGTAACCGCTGTAGTCGTCTTTCTTGGCGTCGGAGTCATAATAGGTGTATTTGCCGTTGGCAAGGAGTTTCTTGCTCAATTCGGGGTGCGCAATATAGGTGAGGTGCCCGAAGTGATTGCCGCTGAACCGTTGCAGGGAGACGCCTCCCATGATGTCCCAGTAATCGTTCTTGTAGTTGGCGTTCCATATCAGGCCATAGGTGTCTTGTTTCAGTCCTTTCTTGCGGATGAAGTCGGTGCGCTTCACAGTCTTCCCCTCGCTGTCGGTGAAGTTCTGGAGGCCGAATTTCTTCAGTTTGTTGTCAAACCTGAACTCGTTGTAGTATCCATAGCCGTGGGTATAGTGGAGTGATGCCGTGGTATTAAAGTGCGTATTGACATCCCATGTGAAGGAGAGGATGTTGTGGCTCTGCCAGAAGTTGTCGGTGGCCTGCTTCCAAGGGTCGCCGTTGGCATAGGTATAGCGGTTGGTCACGTATTTGCCGTTGGCATCTGTCAGGAAACCTCCGTCGGCATTGTATGCCAGCGTTTCGTAGAGGGTGTTGTATTTGCCGAGTCCAGCGTCGTAGAGGTCTTTGTAGGTGCGTATGCCGGTATGTGCGCCATAGGTGCCTTCCATGAGCGAAAGGTCGTTGTCGCCGGCGGTCACGCCGTTCCATGCCTGACCGGTTTTCTCGAAGTTGCCGAAGTTCTTGTAACGGATGATGAACTTGTCGGTGAGGTATCGGAGACTGCCGTAGTAACTTCCCGAGCGGCCTGAAGTTCCGTGGATGAAGCCGTCGGTATTGGTCTCATGGTATGCACCGTCGAAGACGAAGTGGTTCCAGAGCAGTCCGGTGGTGAACGACCCTCCGACGTTGAACGTGTTGTAGGAGCCGTAACTGAAGTTCAGGTCTGCCGACGGGGTGGGAGAGGCGGCTTTCGACGACAGTGAGATACTTCCGCCGAAAGCACCGTCGCCGTTGGTCGACGAGCCCACGCCTCGCTGTATCTCCACGCTGCCCAACAGTGAGCCATAACTGTTCATGTTCGCCCAGAACACGCATTGGTCTTCGGGTGAGTTGAGTGGCACGCCGTCGAGCGTCACGTTGATGCGGGAGTCGCCGGCACCTCGGATGCGCATATAGGTGGTACCGGTGCCGAGTCCGTTCTCGCTCCAGGCGATGATGCCGGGGGTCTGAGAGAAGAGGAAGGGCAGTTCTTTTCCTGTTTTCGAGAATTCCTGCAGTTCGGCTTTCTTGATGTGCGACATGGCATAGGGTGCGTCTTTCTGTGCGCGCACGCCTTTTACCACCACTTCATGCAGTTCTTCCAGCCTCAGCGAGTCAGGAGTTTGTGCCACCATCAGTCCGGTCAGGGAGAGCAGGGCACACGATAAAAAGGTTCTTTTCATAATACCTTATAATATAATGAATATGATAAGGGGGAGAGAAAAACGGAAATCCCTACGCCGGCATTACCCGGATCAGGTATGAGGGTATAATCTCAGCCCGAACTATCGGGCACCCCTTAACTTGCATTCTGCAAATCGGGTGCAAAATTACGCTTTTTTTTGATAATACGGGCATTTTTGCCAAAAAAAAGCCCATGCACCTCAAAGGGCGCATGGGCTTTGTAGTATCTATAGTATCTATAGTTCCTATAGCATCTATAGTTTTGGGCTATTCGCCCATCACCACGGTTACCTCATGGCTGCCGGGGGCGTAGCCGATGACGTTGCCCTCGATGGGCGTGCCGTCAACCTCGATGCTTGCCACTCCTCTGCTCACGCCCTGAGGGTTGCTCACGCGGATGCGGTACTCCGCGTCGCGGAACTTGCGTTTCACCGAATATTCCTGTGCCGTACTGGGCAGGCATGGGTCGATGCGCAGACCATCGTAGTCGGGCTTGATGCCAAGGATATACTGGCTGACGGTGAGCCACATCCATGCGGCAGTTCCGGTGAGCCAACTGTTCTTCCCTTCTCCTGGCCGTGCTGCATCCTTTCCTGCCACCATCTGGCAGTTGACGTAAGGCTCCACCTTGTGCAGCGTGCTGAATTTCTCTTCCACGTAACTGGGGAGTATCTTGCGGTAGTGGCTCCAGGCGTCGTCACCCCGTCCGGCGAGCGTCTCACCGATGATTACCCATGGGTTGTTGTGGCAGAAGATGCCGGCATTCTCCTTGTATCCTTCCGGATAACTGCTGATTTCGCCATACTCATAGATATACTTCGTGAAAGCGGGGTTGTTGAGCACGATGCCATGCTCGCACTCCAGGTATTTCTTCACAGAGTCGAGCGACTTGGCCACCATGCCTTCTTCGGCACCGATGCCAGCCATCGTACACCATCCCTGGCTCTCTATGAAAATCTTGCCTTCATCATTCTCCTTCGACCCGATCTTGCGGCCGTAGTAGTCGTAGGCCCTGAGATACCACTCGCCGTCCCATCCGTCGCGCTTCACGGCTTCCACCATCTCGTCGACGTGGCGCTGGGCACGTGTGGCTTCTGCCTCGTCGCCAATTCTGCGGCACAAGTCCACGTATTCGTTGCCCGTGACCACGAACAGTCCGGCAATCATCAGGCTCTCGGCTTTCGACCCTTCGGTCTTGTTCTCCGTGGTCTGGAACGACTCGTTGGGGTCCCATGAGAAGCAGTTCAGGTTGAGGCAGTCGTTCCAGTCGGCACGCCCGATAAGGGGCAGGCGGTGTGGGCCGAGGTTCTCCACCACGTGGTCGAACGACACGCGGAGGTGCTGCATGAGCGACACCTCACTGCCGGGCTGGTTGTCGAAAGGCACCGGTTCGTCGAGGATGCTGAAATCGCCGGTCTCCTTGATATACGCCACTGTTCCGAAGATGAGCCAGCAGGGGTCGTCGTTGAATCCTCCTCCGATGTCGTTGTTGCCGCGCTTGGTCAACGGCTGGTACTGATGGTAGCATCCACCGTCGGGGAACTGTGTCGACGCGATGTCGATGATGCGCTGGCGTGCCCTTTCCGGTATCTGGTGCACGAATCCCACGAGGTCTTGGTTGGAGTCGCGGAATCCCATGCCTCTTCCGATGCCGCTCTCGAAGAACGATGCCGACCTCGACATATTGAAGGTCACCATGCACTGGTATTGGTTCCAGATGTTCACCATGCGGTCGAGTTTGTCGTTGCCGGTGTCTACCACGAAGATGTCGAGCAGTGCGTCCCAGTAGTCTTTCAACTCAGCAAAGGCGGCATCCACTTTCTCGGTGGTGTCGAACCGGGCGATGGTCTCCAGGGCTTTTTTCTTGTTGATGACCTTTGGAGCGATGAATTTCTCGTCCTGCTCGTTCTCCACGTATCCGAGTACGAACACGAAGTCGCGGCTCTCGCCCGGAGCCAGTGTCACCTCGATGTAGTGTGAGGCAATGGGACTCCAGCCGTGGGCGTGACTGTTGCGTGGACGTCCCTCCATCACGGCGTCGGGACAGTCAAAGCCGTTATACAGTCCCACGAATGTCTCGCGGTCGGTGTCAAATCCGTCGATGGGGGTGTTCACGCTGTAGTAAGCATAGTGGTTGCGGCGTTCGCGGTATTCGGTCTTGTGGTAAATCACCGACCCCTCTATCTCCACCTCTCCTGTAGAGAAGTTGCGCTGGAAATTCTCCATGTCGGTGGCGGCATTCCACAAGCACCATTCCTCAAACGAGAAGAGTTTCAGCGCGCGCGGCTTGTCGGTGGTGTTGGTGAGGGTGAGTTTCTGCACCTCGCACCAACTCTTCAGCGGCACGAAGAAGAGTACACTGGCTTCTATGCCGTCTTTTGCAGAGGTGATGCGCGTGTAACTCATGCCATGACGGCACTCGTAGTGGTCGAGTGGGGTTTTGCAGGGCTTCCACCCCGGGTTCCATACGTTGTCGCCATCTTTCAGGTAGAAATACCGTCCGCCATTGTCCATCGGCACGTTGTTGTAGCGGTAGCGGGTAATGCGGCGGAACTTGGCGTCTTTGTAGAAGGAGTAGCCTCCTGCGGTGTTGGAGATCAGTGAGAAGAAGTCCTCGTTGCCCAGGTAGTTGATCCAGGGCCATGGGGTCTGAGGGTCGGTAATCACATACTCGCGGTTGGCATCATCAAAATGCCCGTATTTCTTGTTTTCCATCGGGTTGTTTTTTTATGGATTCCAGATACTCTAGATTTTCTAGAGGCTCTAGTGATTAAGGTTTATTTTGAGATTTTCCTGCCTTTGGGGTCGAATTTGAATGAGGTGCCGTCGAAGTGAATCTTATAGGCGAGGGAGTCTTTCTTGTCGGTGTATTCCAGCATCTCGATGTTGTTGCCCTCGACGGGGAAGACCATCGTCAGTTCGCCGTAGATGCAGTCCATGGCCTGTGCTATCTTCTGTGCCACGTTGGGGTTGGGCACCAACTCACCCTTGGCGGGGTTGTAGTCGAAGAAGGCTGCCACACGCACCGGACGGTTGGGCTTCTCAACAAACTGCTCCATGAGCACACCGAGCATGAGATGACCGTCTTGGCATTTCCATACCTTTCCGGTGGTGGCGGAACTCAGGTCGGCGGTGGTGGCTACCTTGATGTAGTTGGCTTCTGGCTTGTCTTCTACGGTGAAACTGTCTTTCTCAGCACTGTAGCCGTTCTCGTCGAGCAGGTAGCGCATCATCTTGCGGTTTCCCTTGAAGTCGAGATAATTCTTGCAGAATGCACGCATCAAGGGCTTTACCCCGGCCTCCTTGTCGGAGATGGTGGGAATTACCATGCCCGACCATGTGGATGCCAGAAGGTCGAGCCCGGAATCGCTGATGGTGTCGCACCTGGCTTCCTCGGCAGCCAATTGTTCCATGGTGAAGTCGTCGACGGGGGCTTGCTTGTCGGTCTTCTCTGTACATGCGTTGAATGCCAACGCTGCTGTGGCGATGACGCCAAAAACAAATGCTTTCTTCATAAAAGTAGATTTTAATGTTTTGATGTGATTTTCTGAAAGCAAAAATACAAATAATTGACATTTGCCCCAAGTTTCTCACTCATTTATTATGTTTTTTTATATCTTTATTCTAAGTGAAAAGATTCTTTTGCTGTAGAGCGAGAAAAATCTTTTCATTACTGTTGTTTTTCACACAACATTGGTTATCTTTGCAATGAAAATGTAAAAACAAGCCAATAGCCGCTCTTTGCGGCATTAACTCAAAACAAGACATCCTATGAATGACACGCACCTGATGATGAATGCCAACCCACTGGTGACATTCCTGCAAAAACCTGCTGTCGACTTCACAAAGGCCGACATTATCCGTTACGCTGAGGCCAACGGCATCCGCATGGTCAACTTCATGTATCCCGGAGGCGACGGTAAGTTGAAAACCCTCAACTTCGTCATTACCGACAGGGCCTATCTCGACACCATCCTTACTTGTGGTGAGCGGGTGGATGGCAGCAGCCTTTTCTCTTTCGTCCAGGCGGGCAGCAGCGACCTCTATGTGCTGCCGCGGTTTGCCACGGCTTTCCTCGACCCCTTTGCCGAGATACCCACCATCGCCATGCTCTGCTCGTTCTTCGACAAGGACGGCCAACTGCTTGAGAGTGCTCCCGAGCACACTCTCGCCAAGGCCTGCAAGGCATTTACAAAGGTTACTGGCATGGAGTTCCAGGCCATGGGCGAACTGGAATACTATGTCATCTTCGACGACAACTACCTATTCCCCGCCATCGACCAGCACGGCTACCATGAGTCGTCGCCCTATGCCAAGGCCAATGAGTTCCGGGCGAAGTGCATGCAGTATATCGCACAGACGGGCGGACAAATCAAATACGGCCATTCCGAGGTGGGCAATTTCGTGCTCGAAGGCAAGGTGTATGAGCAAAATGAGATAGAGTTCCTGCCCGTGAAGGCAGAGAATGCCGCCGATCAACTAATGCTCGCCAAATGGGTAATCCGCAATCTCGCCTACAAGATGCAACTCAACGTCACTTTTGCTCCGAAAATCACCACGGGCAAGGCAGGTTCCGGACTCCATATCCACATGCGTATCATGCGCGACGGCAAAAACATGATGCTGCATGAGGGGAAACTCTCCGACGAGGCCCGCAAGATGATTGCAGGCATGATGCTACTCGCGCCCAGCATTACCGCCTTCGGCAACAAGAACCCGATGTCGTATTTCCGTCTCGTGCCCCATCAGGAAGCGCCCACCAACGTGTGCTGGGGCGACCGCAACCGCTCGGTGCTCGTCAGGGTGCCCCTGGGATGGACGGCACAGGTCGACATGTGCAGCGTGGCCAATCCCAATGAGCAGCCCTCGCATACCGACACGTCGATGAAGCAGACCGTGGAGATGCGTTCGCCCGACGGCTCTGCCGACCTCTACCAACTCATCGCCGGTCTGTGTGTGGCTTGCCGCACTGGCTTCGAGATGGATGATGCCCTCGCCCTTGCCGAACGCACCTATGTGAATGTCAACATCCACGATGAGGCGAATGCCGCACGCCTGAGTCAACTCTCCGAACTGCCCGACAGTTGTGTCGCCTCTGCCGATTGCCTGGAACAGCAGCGCGCCTACTACGAGCGCAATGGTATCTTCAGCAGCGCGATGATCGACAGTATCATCAAGCAGTTGCGTGCTTTCGACGACCGCACCCTCCGCCGTCAGGTGGAGCAATACCCCGACGAGGTGCAGAAACTCGTCAATACCTATTTCCACTGCGGCTAACCATGCGATAACAATCCATTTCCCTCATGCGCATCCTTCATACCAGCGACTGGCATCTCGGACATGAGATGCACTCCTACAAGCGGAACGACGAGTTCGACGACTTCTTCCGGCAACTTACAGCCATCGTCAGGCAGCATCGGCCCGACGCGCTTCTCGTGAGTGGCGACGTCTACCATTCGGCAGTGCCCAGCGCTGCCACGCAAACCATGTATACCGAGGCGATACTCGCCCTGCACGAGGCTTGCCCCACGATGGAAATCATCGTCACGGCGGGCAACCACGACAGTGCCTCGCGCCTCGAGGTCGACCGCTCGCTGTGGCAGTATTTCAAGGTGCATGTCGTAGGGGGTATTCCCCGTACCAACGAAGGGGCAGACTTCGACAGCCTCATCTTCCACATCGCCGACAAGGGCATCGTGGCGGCGGTGCCTCATGTCTTCCGCCAGAACTTCCCTCCGGGACCCGATGCGACTGCCGACCGCCAGCAAGCCTTCTATCAGGGGCTGATGCAACGTGTGGGGGAGATCAACACCAACGGTCTGCCTGTGGTGTTGATGGCCCATCTCGCGGTGTCCCACCGACCGTCTGACCAGCAATCCGACCTGGTGGGGGGCATGGAGTATTTCCCTCTCTCTGTCTTGGGAAATGGCTACGACTATGCCGCCATCGGCCATCTTCACCGTCCGCACCAAGTGCCTCCCGCCAATCCCCGTGTGCGGTATGCCGGCGCTCCCCTTGCCATCACGTTCGATGAGGAGTATGAGCATTCCGTGACGCTCGTCGAGGTGCTGCCGGGAGTGGCACCCGATGTCAAGGTGATACCGCTCACGCTCCTCCGGCCGGTGAAGACCATTCCCGAGGAGGCTGTCGCCTTCGACGACGCCCTCAATATCCTTGCCGCTCTTCCCGACGACGACCCCTGCTACATCCGGCTCAACGTGCGCACCACGCTCGGCATCCCTCCCGATGCCAGCGAACAAGCCCTCGGCGTGGCTCGCGGCAAGGCTTGCCGTTTCTGCACGTTCAAGATTGTCGAAGAGCGTAGTCACGCTGCGTCGCACCAAATCGTAGACATTACACCTGACGAACTCCGGCAATTGTCACCACTCGAGATTACCCGCCGCTACTTGCTCCAACGCGGACTTCCCACCGAGGAATTCATGAAGATGATGGAGCAGACCATAATGAAGATAGAAGAGGAGAAAACACGATGAAATTCAACCGACTGCATATTCACAACATCGCCTCTATCGAGGACGCTGTCATCGACTTCGAGCATGGCGTGCTCGCCAACGAACCGTTGTTTTTAATCACCGGCCCTACTGGGAGTGGCAAGTCTACTATCCTCGATGCCATCTGTCTGGCTCTCTATGGCGAGACGCCGAGGATGGTGAAAACAGAAAGCAAAGTGAGGATTTCCGACCATTATAATGCTTCGAAAAAATCCGACAAAGAGCGCGTGGTGGGAGTGAATGAGATATCTGTCAACCATAAGGGACAGTTGCTTCGAAGGGGAACAGGAGAAGGTTGGTCAGATTTATATTTTGAGGCATCCGATGGCGAATGCTATCGTGCAAGATGGTATGTGTCGAGAGCCTATCTCAAGGCGGATGGTCAGTTGAAAAATCCTAAAAATAGTATTGAGAACCTACGTACCCACAAGGTGATAGAGAAAAATACCAAGGAATATATCTTGGGGATTGTCGGCTTGTCGTTCGAGGAGTTCTGCCGCACCACCATGCTCGCCCAGGGGGAGTTCACACGGTTCATACAGAGCACGTCGAAAGAGAAGTCGGAAATTCTGGAGCGGCTCACAGGCACCGAACTATATTCGGAAATCAGCAAAAAGATTGCTTCGGAGTGCAGCGAGAAACGCGCTCAATATGAACTGCTGAAGGCAATGGCCGACAGTATCCAACTGCTCACCGAAGAGCAGGTGGTCGAGAAGAATACCACCTTGCAGCAAAATGAGACAGAGAGTGCCGCTCAGGAAAAGGAAATCCTCGCTCTTACGTCGAAGAAAGAATGGCTCTCGGGCAGGCAGACTCTTGAGAAGGCCATCCTGGAGCACCGCCAACGTATTGCTGAGGCAAAGGCAACGATGGCAGAGGCGACCTATCAGGAGGAACGGCAGACTCTTGCCGACTATGCCGCCACCGTTCAGCCCCGTGCCTGGCTCTCCGAGATGGAGACGGCACGCAAGAAGGTCGACCGCCTCTCCGCTCAGGTGGCTGACAAACAAAGACAATACGCCACATTGTGCCAAGCCAAGGTGTCGTTAGAACAACACCACGACAAGGAGAAGAGTCTGCTCGAAGACATCGGGCGATGGATAGACGGAAAACAACGGTATGTTCCGATGTTCCGCGAGTCGCAAACCATTGCCGAGAAGTTGCGTGGGGTAATCACCGCCGAGAAGTCTGTCGACCAAAAGACAAAGGCAAGGGATGAGGCCATGAGGCTTCTTCCCGAAAAGGAAAAGAAACAGCAGGAATGCCTGGCAGAGGAACAGTTGCTGACGGAGCAGCAGGGCACCGTGTCACAGGCCATATCGGAGAAGGAGGAGGCACGGAGACGGATGAATCCCCAGCAACTCCATGCCGATAACGAGCGGCTCAATCGTGCTATAGTCAATACCAACAGCGCGATTTCCGCCGTGCAACTCCTCGCCAACTGCACGCAGCAGACCAGGGAGGCAGAGAAAGCCTATAAAACCTTGCTCGACGAGAAGGAACGGTTGGAAAAAGAAGTGCCGGCGCTTGATGAGAGGGTGAGGGTGGCACAGCACGACTTCGATAGGGCAAGGGATGTCTGCGACCGGTGGAAAAACTCGCTCGAAGATAGTTTCAAAATGGCAAGGGCAATGCTGAAGAAGGGCGAACTTTGTCCGCTCTGCTTGAGCAAGGTGGAGCACGACCATGTGTCTGACCCCGACTATGCGACTATCATCAAACCCTTAGTCGACGAGCGCAATGCCGCAGAGAAGGTGTTGCAGGATGCACAGGCATTGCTGAAGGCGAACAGGAAACAGACCCAGGATTTGGAGCGTAAGGTGCCGGAGGCAAAGGCCCAAAGTGAGAAGAAATATGCTGAATTCGAATTGCAGTATGCCGCGACAAAGGTGCTTTTGGAAAAAACGGGCCTGACCGTCGACGGTCCCATCAATACTGAAGCCGTCAATCTGGCGCTGGAACAGCAGAAAGATGTCCATGCCAAGGCCGATGAGGAGTTGAAGCAGCGACTCGATGCCCTCGATGTGCTCAACAAGGAGATGGATGAATTGCATCAACGCAAAGACCGCCTCGTTGCTTCTTCGACAAAAGCACACCATGCCACTATGGCAGCAGAAGCCCAAATCACCGAAGAGAAGAACAAAATCCGTTCCCTTGAAGGACAGATAGAGGAGTTGAAGACCATGACCACAACTACGCTCGGTGAACTTGACGACATCATCATCTATGACGACTGGCGCGCGTTATGGGAAACTGACCATCAGAACTTTATCAGCCGTTTGGAGGATGATGCCGCCCAATACGACAAACAGCAGAAAACCCAGCAAAGACTTATCCAGCAAACAGAGAATCGCCAGATGGTACTTGATGCCATCAAGCACACCCAGCAGAGCATCGCTTCTATAGGCACTATGGGTACTATAGGTACTATAGCCCCTTTAGGCACTATCACCCCTCCCGCTTCTCCTGCCAACCTTCAGCAAGAGTGGGTGGCTTTTTCCAATCATCTCACGGCATGGAATACAGAACTCCAGACCAATCAGGCGGCAATGGAGACAAAGCACCGCCAGATAGAAGCCTTTCTCGCTTCTCACAATGAACTGACTATGGAGCGGCTAACAGCATTGTCGGCGATAGCCGATGAGGATATCCAGCGTTTGGCGAGTGACCATAAGGTGGTGGAAGACATGCTCTTGCAGCGACAAGGGGCTCTGGATAACCTTCAACGACAATTCGAGGACCATCTTGCCAACCGCCCGGAGATTGACGAGGAGGATACGCTCGACAACCTCAATGCTGCCATCAAGGAAAAGACCGGCGCCAGGGAGCAACTGTTGATTCAAATGGGGCAGTTGCGTAACGAACTCGCCACTGACAAAGAGAATCGGGCAAAGGCAGCGGATGCTTTGCAGGCATGTGAGCGCAGCAAGGAAGAGAAAGAACGGTGGGAACGCTTCAGCAAGGAGTTTGGCAGCACCGACGGCACACGTTTCAGCCGTATCGCCCAGAGTTTTATCCTCGCTTACCTGCTCCGCCACGCCAATGTTTTCCTGCGACAGTTCACCGACCGCTACGAACTGACGTGCGACCCCGGAGAACTCACCATCCTCGTGCGCGACAGGTTCTGCAACCAGTCGCCACAGTCGGTGAAGGTCATCTCAGGTGGCGAGAGTTTCATGGTGTCGCTGTCGTTGGCATTGGCGTTGTCGCAACTCAATGTAAACCAGGCAAATATCGACACACTGTTTATCGACGAAGGCTTCGGCTCGCTCGATGAAGACTGTCTCAACGCAGTGATGGACACCCTCGAACGGCTTCACCTAATCGGTGGTCGTAGGGTAGGGGTGATCAGTCATGTTGAAGCACTCAAAAGCCGCATCCTCACTCAGATACAAGTGAAGCGTGCCGACCCTGTGAGGAGCGGGATAGAGGTGGTGAGGATATAGCATCCCTAAGGTCTCTAAAGCCTCCTAAGGTCCTCAAGGTCTTTAGGGTCGTTCCTAATGGCTTAGCCATTTTTCGGCGCGCTCCAGGTCTTCGGGCGTGTCGATGCCTACGGTCTCGAAGTCGGTGATGGCAACACGGATGCGGTAGCCGTTCTGCAGCCAGCGCAGTTGCTCGAGACTCTCTGCCTTCTCCAGTGGCGACTGTGGCAGACGGGTCACCTCATGCAGCACCGTGGTGCGGTAGGCATACAGTCCGAGGTGCTTCAAAAACGGATAGTGCCCCAGCCAATCCTTATGGTCCACCCCCCTGACGAAGGGTATCACGCTGCGGCTGAAATAGAGGGCGAAGCCGTGGTTGTCGGTGACTATCTTCGGGGAGTTGGGGTTGTCTACGGCATCGATGTCGGCGAATGGCTTGCCCAAAGTGGCAATCTGCGTCGTCGGGTCGTCGAAGCATTGGCAGAGCAATTCAATCTGTGCCGGACGGATGAAGGGTTCGTCGCCCTGCACGTTCACCACTACGTCGTAGTCGCCGCCGATCTTCCGTGCAGCCTCGGCAATGCGGTCGGTGCCGCTCTTGTGGTCGGGAGAGGTCATCACCACCTTGCCGCCGAACAACGTCACGGCATCGTAAATACGCTCGTCGTCGGTGGCCACATAGGTGTCTTCGAGAACGCCCGACACCTGTTCATATACTCGCTGTATCACGGTCTTGCCACCAAGAATGGCAAGTGGCTTGCCAGGAAAACGTGTCGACGCATACCTGGCGGGGATGATTCCGATAAATCTCATTTTCTCTATAATTTTATGGCAAAAGTAATGAATATCTCCGAATTAGCCGCCTGCCGCCCGTAAATAATGCGGAAAAGATACAGAATCGTTTTGGGGACTTGTTGTTTACGGCTCTTTATTAAGTGGAGAGATGATGGACTTTCCTGTCGATTATATGGGGATGAGATGTCGCTGAAACGATATAATTTGCGTTAATTCGACGATTTCAATCATTTTTTTCTGTTTTGTTTGGGTTTTTTTTCGAAAAAAACTTAATTTTGCAAAGATTATCAACACTAATAATATATAGTTGCACTTTATCGACAATAAAATCGAGTATTGCCGAGAAGGATAAACGAGAATTATCGTGAGCCAGCGAGGCCCTTTGAAGGGCTGAATCCAACTGAACTGAATCAGAAGGAATAGATTCCACTCACAAATTTTAGTTTTATTACTCAATTTTGAAATAACAAATTTACAATAAACAATTATGAAAAGAATTGCTTTTTTCTTGTTTGCGTTGCTGGTTTGTGGAAACATATGGTCACAGGCAGCGACAAACATAGAATTATTTACTATCGACGATGTGGTTATTGAGCCAAATGGCACAGCGACCATTTACGTGGCTACTAAGAATTTAGAGAGTTACGAATTAAAGGGTGGACAGTTCTATATTTATCTGCCTGCCGGTATTTCTGTGAACGAAATAACGGAGTATGATGAAGAGGCAGAAGAAGAAGTAAAATATCCGGATATTTCGTTGGTAGGTACATATAATAAGAATAATTTTTCTATTTATTATACGCAGAAATCAGGATCTATCAAATTTATTCTCGCCCACACTCAGAAAGAATCTGTTATCAAAGAATCCAAAAGATTTCTTAAAATAGGAATTAAAGCAGATGCCAATTATCCTACCAGTGGTGTTGAGGCTATAATGGGTGGTGAAAAAGTAGGTGAAAACTACGAGCCTATTCAAATCTCTTCTTCCGGAAGTGAGAGATATGTACAAGATGCCATTCATTTTAATGTTACGGTACCCCTCGATGAGGTAAAGGATTACGAAGCATTTGATGCATACGAAGGAAAAGTTGCAGTGAAGCGCACTATTAATTCCGGTAAGTGGAACACCATTTGTCTGCCGTTCGATATCCCCAGTAGTAAAATGTCGGAAGTCTTCCCAGACAATCAGATTACCCTTGCGACTTTAGATGATTGCAAGAAACATCAGGATAGCAACGGTAATGTTACCGGTTTCGGACTTTATTTCAAGACGCTTTCCACTCCTGCGATTGAAGCCAATACACCATATCTCATTAAGGTAACTTCAGATGTTACGCAATTTGTGGTGAACGAGACAGCCATAGTTCCCATAGAAGGTAATCCAGAGACTTCCGTATCAGGTTGTACCTTTGTAGGCAACTACACTTATATCAAGAACCTGGGTGAGAACACTCCTGTGCTCTTCCTTTCCAACAATGAATTCCGCACCGCCATTGGCAAAACCAAACTGAAGTCATTCCGCGGCTACTTCGTTGTGGATGGCTATGCAGAATACCATTCAGCAGCCAACGTCAACTATTTTGTCGACGAGGAACAGGCTACCGAGATTGTGGGTCTCACCACAGGCCAAGGTGCCGTGGACGCTGTATACGACCTGCAAGGCCGTCAGGTAAAGGTCGATGGCGATCTCAACTCCCTGCAGAAGGGCGTCTATATCGTCAATGGTCAGAAGGTTACTGTGAAGTAGTGAGTGCAAAGGATTATTCAAGAACATAAAGTTAGTATAACGATGAAAAAAACATATATTCAACCTGAAGTCGAAATCACCTTGCCGTTGTTGGAAACAGCAATCTTGGGCGTGAGCCTTAACATAGATGATCAAAATCAAGGTTCAGGCGATGCTGAAGATGATGAAGAAGGCATTGAAGGCGACGCCAACTGGTTTAACCACTGGGAGGAATTCAGTTGAGAGAATAACCTTGTCGGGTGGGCATTTTATGCCCTCCCGGTTTCATACAAAATGATACGACAGCAGTTGCATAATTAATAATGTGGCTGCTGTCTCTTTTCTAACATGAATTGCCTTGAATGGTGGGAATAAATGAAATGCTTGGTCATTCAGGTGAAGAATAAAGATTATATAATGAATATGAACAAGGTATATATCCTTTTCGTGTTGGCCCTCTTCTGTGCACAAGGATGGGCAAAACCCTTTGAGGCCGACGGCATCTGGTACGAGACGACATCGACTAATACCGTCAGGGTGGTGGAAGAGCCAGTGGCATCGGGAGAAGGCACGTCGTTCTCGTTCCGTAAATGCTATGAGGGAGATATCACCATCCCCGAGACGGTGACTTCGGGAGGGAATACCTACTCCGTTGTGGCCGTTAAAGACGGCACCTTCCGTGAGTCGGCGAAACTCACCAGCGTCACCATCCCTGCCACCCTTACCGACCTCGGCAACGCACCTTTTGCCGACTGTCCCCGTCTGGCATCTATTGCCGTGGCAGAGGACAACCCCTCCTTCGCCATCGTCGACGGTCTGCTCTGCGACAAGGCCGTTGCCATGCTCATCGCCTGTCCGGGAACGGCAGAAGGCGATGTCGCAGTGCCGTCGACCATCACCACCCTTGCCACATCGGCATTCCATGGCTGTGCCAACATCACCTCCATCACTCTTCCTGAAGGGGTGACATCTATAGGGAAACACGCTTTCCAAGGATGTGCTCAACTCATCACCGTCAATCTGCCCGAGGGTATTACGACTATCAGCGACAGCACGTTCTATTACTGTTCGGCACTCACCGACATCACTATCCCTACCACGGTGACCAGCATAGGGGTGAAGGCATTCTACCATTGCAACAAACTGACGATGCTCACACTGCCTGCTTCCGTCGAGACACTCGCCGACTATGCGTTCAGCCTGTGTTATGGACTGACAAGTATCACGTTATCCGACAACTTGAAGACCATTGGTTATCGTGCTTTCGAGAACTGCAGCAAGGTAAAGAAAATCACCATCCCCGCACTGGTGTCGGAAATTGCTACGTTGGCGTTTTGTGGATGCAGCAGCCTGACGGCCTTCACCGTGGCAGAAGAGAACTCGTCGTACTGCAGCCTCAATGGGGTGCTCTACGACAAGGCTGTGCAGACACTGTTGTGCTACCCCTGCGCGAAGTTGGGCGACTTCGACATGCCCTCTACCGTTAACACCATCGGTGAGTATGGCTTCTATTCTGCACGCTTGCTGAAAAGTATTGTGCTGCCCACCTCGGTAAAGACCATCAAGGATGGGGCTTTCCGTCTCTGCAGCGGGCTCAAGACCATCACCATACCGGCTTCGGTCACTTCGCTGGGCAACAATCTTTTCGTGGCTTGCTCGGCTTTGGAGTCCATCGTGTATTATGCCGCCAAACCACCTGCCATCAGCGAGACGACATTCACGGAGACCAACCTTGGTGTGCCGCTCTATGTGTTGTCAAGGGTGGTCGGTGATTACAAGAATGCGGCGTATTGGAGCGGATTCATCACCATCCTCCCTATCGACGAGAGCGTGGTGAGCGGACTCCTTGGCGACACCAACAACGACACGTTCATCAATATGTCCGACGTGACACAGGTCATCCACTATATCCTTGGAAAGGAAGTCACCGATTTCAGGTGGCAGAGGGGAGACCTCAACTTCGACGGTTTTATCAATATTACGGATGTCACCATCATCATCAACCGCATCCTCAACAACGAATGACAACAATGGGGCATGGAATTATCCATTTAGACACACTTCCTTGTGTCAAAATGGATAATTTTTTTTCATTTTTTCGACCAAATCGGTACAACCAATCATGTTTTTTTTTATCTTTGCGATGAATCACAAAGTTATTCCATCTCGGGATAAAAATGCTGAAAACACCTTTGATATCACACCTTAATGTATAACATAAAATCCTGTAAGACTATGAAAATTGGTATTCCAAAAGAGATTAAGAACAATGAGAACCGTGTGGGAATGACTCCCGCAGGAGTGGCCGAACTCGTGCATCATGGCCATGAGGTCTATGTGCAGCATACCGCCGGTGAAGGTAGCGGATTCAGCGATGATGAATATGTGAAAGTGGGCGCAAAGATTTTGCCTACTATCGAAGAGACTTATGCCGTGGCCGATATGATTGTGAAGGTGAAAGAACCCATCGAGCCAGAGTATAAACTGGTGAAAAAGGGACAGGTGCTCTTCACTTATTTCCATTTCGCTTGCGACAAACCCCTTACCGACGCGATGATCAAGAGTGGGGCTGTATGCGTGGCATACGAGACCGTGCAGTTGCCCGACCGCTCGCTGCCGCTCCTCATCCCGATGAGCGAGGTGGCAGGACGCATGGCTACCATCAATGGCGCATACTACCTGCAAAAGACAAAGGGTGGAAAGGGAAAACTCATCTGTGGCGTTCCTGGAGTGAAACCGGCCAAGGTGCTCGTCCTTGGCGGTGGCGTCGTGGGACAGGCTGCTGCTCGCGTGGCTGCTGGCATGGGGGCGCAGGTCATCATCACAGATATTTCACTGCCGCTGTTGCGACGACTCACGGCAGAGATGCCCGCCAACGTGGTTCCGGTCTACTCCAACAAGCATAACATCAAGCGTGAACTGGCAGATGTCGATATCGTCATTGGTTCGGTGCTCATCCCCGGCGACAAGGCACCGCGACTCATCACCCGCGACATGCTGAAACTCATGCAGCCGGGCACCGTACTCGTCGATGTGGCCATCGACCAAGGCGGGTGCTTCGAGACCTCAAAACCCACCACACACTCCGAACCAGTTTATACCGTCGACGGAATCGTGCACTATGCCGTTGCCAATATCCCTGGTGCTGTGCCCAACACGTCGACCATCGCCCTCACCAATGCCACGCTGCGCTATGCTCTCGCCTTGGCAGACAAGGGATGGAAGAAGGCATGCAAGGACGACCCCGCACTCTTCAAGGGACTCAACGTGGTGGAAGGAAAGGTCACTTACAAGGCTGTGGCGGATGTCTTCAACCTGCCGTATGAAGAGATAGTCTTGTAAGACTGACACCGGGGCTTTACTATCTTTATTTATCATAACGAACACGAATCAACCGAATCTACACGAAATAAGCCATTTTCTTATTCGTGTGATTCGGTTGATTCGTGTTCGTCAAAATTTTCAATCGTGAGCAGCGCGTTTAATAGATAACTTTCTTCCCATTGACGATGTATATGCCTTTGGGTAGTCCGTCGAGGGTGGTGGCATTCTTTCTTACGAGCACCCCTGAGATGGAATAGACATCAGAGGAAACCGTGGTGGGGTGAGGTATCTCCGGCACGTCGACGGGGTCGAAGACACTGTTCACGGTAAAGGTGTAACGGCCGCCCAGCCAGTCGAGGGTCTTCGACTGGTGGTCGGTGTATGCCCTCATTCGCAAGGCATAGTTGTGGCCCATCTGCAGGCTCTCGAAACGGAATGACAGGTCTGCTGTCTGATGGGGGGCAATGTTGAGATTTTGTGTCTTGTCGTAGGCAATGTTGTAGGTCTTGGATTCTTCGAACAGGTAGCAGTAGATAGGCATGTAATACCCATCAGAATTGTTGTTGCGTATCTTCACCCTGAATACGGCATCGGTATAGGAGTCGATTTCGTAGGATACGACACTGAGGTTGGTCGCCGAGGTGGGAGCAGCCTTGATATCCACCTCCCAGGGGGAGAGGTTGTTGGAGCCATCTTCCAGGATGTCGAGCCATATCTTCCATTTCCCGGTGGCATCGGGCAAGAAGTAGAGTGAGGCCTGCTCCGTTCCTCCCGACTCTATGGGCATGTTCACCTCGTCTACAGTCTCGCCCTTGTTGTTCGTCCGAGAAGCGAAGAGATAGAAGAGGTCGCTGTATTCCTCACCGTTGTTGCTTACGGTAATCTTTACTTCCTGAGGCTGGTTCACTATCTTGTTGCCCACAAACTCTACGTTTTCGATAACCATTTGGGCACGTGGATGATAGGTGATGGATGTTGCCTGTCCACCGCTGAACTTCACTTCATAATATTTCTTGTAGTCGCCGATGACATGATACCACCCGCACCCTGAGAGGATGGCATAGGGATAGAAACGATAGGTGCCGTTGTCAAGCGACATGTTGTCGAGGTCGAGGTTGTAGGTGTTGACATCGTAATGCTCGTAATGGGCGGTGGTTTTACGCACTTTAAACGTGCTGCCGCCAAACATGCTCTCATCCTGATAGGCAAACCCATATTCAAAGTCACCGGGCAAACCCGTGAGGTTGCAGTACTGTGCCATCAGCGTATGTCCTTCGTTGGTGAAGTCGTCGAGCGTGAGCGTGCGCTTCTCGTCAGTGGTGTCGGTGGGTTTCTGGATACCCACTTCGGCACCTTGGTCGGAGGAATATCCATTGTTCGAGGTGCTGCTTCCCGTACCGCCACCTCTGGGGTTGAGTATCGACAGTTTGAAGAAGCCGTTGCAGTAGCCGTCCCATCCCCAGTTGATGTGGTAGAATCCATTCCCGTCGTAGCCGTCGCAGACGAAGGCATGTCCTCCTCCAGGGTTGGAACCATGGTAGATGACTGGCCGCCCGTGCTTCAACTCGTTGTAAATCAGATTGTCCCATCCTTCAGCAGAATAGTCGGAACGTCTCACATAGCGTGTGTTCACGTCATAGTTGAAGTAGTCGCGCAGTGCCTTGGTAAAACTGCTGGCGGATGCTGAGGAGGCGTCGGTGCCATAGTTTATTTCCAAGGCCTGTCCGCAGTAGCGCATGAGTTGTGCTACGGCTTTCTGCTGAGCCGCCGTCTGCCCCTCGTCGTAACGGTCTACCATGTCGTTCCAGGAGAATTTCAGTTTCGAGAGCGATGACAGGTAACCGATGTCTTCGTTGGGGGTGTATCCGGGAATCACGGCAGTATAGGCTTTCGGCCATTCGTAGTAGCGCATCACCTGTGCCATGGCGGTAGCAGCGCATCCCGTCATGCAATGTTTCCCGTCGATGGTGGGACAGAGTTGGTTGTAGGCCTCACCCTCGGCGGTGTCGTCGCCTTGTCCCCACATGGAGGACACCAGTTTGCCGATGGGGGCGTGGTTCTCCACATACAGGGGCTTTGTCTCCATCCGGCCGTCTTGCACAGCATCAATCTGGTCGGCATATCCTTCCAGCCATATCCGCATGGTCTCGGAAAGTCGGGTTTCATCAAACTGGCTGTCCATGCCATAACCTAGAATCTCTTCGGTGCGCTCGTCGGCAGAGACGATGACGAAACCCTTGCCTTCAGTGGCATTGAAAACATAGTAAGGGGCAGGCTGGGCCTGGGGACGTGAAATTTTCGCCGCCACGATGCCTTTCTTCGTCGGCATGCCTTGCTGTTGCATAAACGACAAGGCCTTCTGGTGTGCCTGTTGTTGAGTAATCACTTGTGCGTCGCAAAACAGGGCGACGATGAGAAAAAGAATGGATAATAATGTTTTGCGTTTCATGGGGTAATGGGTATTAGGTGGTATGGAGTTCTCAGTTATCAAAGGTTTTTAGGCGATAAGAGGCAATCAAGCCCTTTTGAAAGGTGTTCTTTCAAAAGGGCTTGATGATAGGGTCATTTTTTCTTCAGTTCAGCGAGCGAGGCTTTCAGCGACGCGATTTTCTCAGTGGCATCGCTGCGCTTCTTGCGCTCCAGCGCAACCACCGCCTCCGGGGCATTGGCGACGAAACGCTCGTTCGACAGTTTCTTTTCCACACCGGCGAGGAAGCCTTCGAGGTGTTTCAACTGCGCCTCTTGCTTCTCTATCTCGGCAGCCACGTCGATGAGACTGCCAAGTGGTACGGCAAACTCGTCAGTACCTACCATGAACTGCGCGGCATCGGCAGGCTTGCAGTCCACCACATCAAACGACTCAAGGTTGGCCATCTTGGTGATGACTTCGGCAAAGCGCGCATAACTGTCGGTGGCCACCACCTGCAGGGGAAGTTTCTCTTTGGGGGCAATGACTTTCTGGTTGCGCACCAGGCGCACGCCCGACACCACTTGCTTCACCTTCTCGATGTTGGTAATGATGTCGCTGTCGCCTCCCTTCGGTGCTTCTACATTCAGGCACTCGCGCATGATGCTTTCGCCCTCGGCGCGGTCGTAGAGGTGCTGCCACAGTTCCTCGGTAATGAAGGGCATGAACGGATGCAGCATCTTGAGCAACGTATCGAAATAACCAAGGGTTGTCTCCAATGTCTTGCGGTCGATGGGAGAGCCGTAGGCTGGCTTCACCATTTCCAGGTACCAACTGGAGAACTCGTCCCAGAACAGGCGGTAGACGGTCATCAGCGCATCAGAGATGCGGTATTTGCTGAAGTGGTCGTTGAGTTCAGCATTCGCCTCACGCAGTTTGGCGGCAAACCATTCCGTGGCGATGCGGCACTCCGTAGGCTGTTCGATGTCGGCCACCTCAAGTCCTTTCACCAGACGGAAGGCATTCCATATCTTGTTGTTGAAGTTGCGTCCCTGCTCGCAGAGAACCTCGTCGAAGAGGATGTCGTTGCCGGCAGGGGCGGAGAGCATCATGCCCATACGCACGCCGTCGGCTCCATACTTGTCGATGAGTTCGATGGGGTCGGGGGAGTTGCCGAGGCTCTTCGACATCTTTCTGCCCAGTTTGTCACGCACGATACCGGTGAAATAGACGTTCTTGAAGGGGAATGTGCCCATATACTCCTCGCCGGCCATAATCATGCGTGCCACCCAGAAGAAAATGATGTCGGGGGCTGTCACGAGGTCGGAGGTGGGATAGTAATACTTGATTTCCTCGTTGCCGGGGTTGTTGATGCCGTCGAAGAGGCTGATGGGCCAGAGCCACGACGAGAACCAGGTGTCGAGGGCATCCTCGTCCTGGCGCAGGTCGCCGACCCGCAACTGTGCGTTGCCGCTCTTCTCACGCGCGAGCAGGAGGGCTTGCTCGGGAGTCTCCGCCACCACGAAGTCATCGGCATCATTGTAATAGTATGCCGGGATGCGGTGTCCCCACCACAACTGGCGTGAGATACACCAGTCTTGGATGTTCTCCAGCCAGTTCTTGTAGGTGTTCTTGTACTTGGCAGGATAGAACTGCATCTCGCCTTCCATCACTGGTTTCAAGGCGATTTCAGCGAAGTGCTTCATGCTGAGGAACCACTGCAGCGAGAGACGGGGCTCAATGGCAGTGTCGGGATTGCGCTCCGAATAGCCTACCTTGTTGGTGTAGTCTTCCACACGCTCCATCAGACCTGCCTCCTTGAGGTCTATCACAATCTGCTTGCGGCAGTCCATGCGGTCCATGCCCACATACAGCGGACTGGCTTCCGAGATGGTGGCATCGGCATTGAAGATGTCGATGGTTTCCAGATTGTGGGTCTTGCCCAGCATATAGTCGTTGGTGTCGTGGGCGGGAGTCACCTTCAGACAGCCTGTACCAAACTCGATGTCCACGTAGCGGTCCTCAATCACCGGAATCACGCGGCCCACAAGGGGAACGATGACCTTGCGGCCCTTCAGCCATTGGTTTTTCGGGTCCTTGGGGTTGATGCACATGGCGGTGTCGCCCATGATGGTTTCCGGACGGGTAGTGGCCACAACGGCATAATAGCCTTTGGCATCCTTGTGGATGATATTGCCTTCCTCTATCAAGGCCGACTCGTTGTCGAGGGTGGTGAGACCGTCGACGTAGTATTTCAGGTGGAAGAGATGACTCTGCTCCTCCCTGTATATCACCTCCTCGGTGGAGAGGGCGGTGAGGGCTTTCGGATCCCAGTTCACCATGCGGAGACCACGGTAGATGTAGCCTTTGTTGTAGAGGTCTACAAACACCTTGATGACGCTCTTGCTGCGCTTCTCGTCCATGGTGAAAGCGGTGCGGTCCCAGTCGCATGAGGCACCCAGACGGCGCAGTTGCTTCAAGATGATGCCACCGTGCTCATGGGTCCAGTCCCAGGCATGCTCCAAAAACTGCTCCCTGGTGAGGTCGTGCTTCTTCACGCCCTGTTCCGACAATTTCTTCACCACCTTGGCTTCGGTGGCAATAGAGGCGTGGTCGGTGCCGGGCACCCAACAGGCGTTCTTTCCTTCCATACGGGCACGTCGCACCAGGATGTCCTGGATGGTGTTGTTGAGCATGTGTCCCATGTGGAGGACTCCCGTCACGTTGGGTGGGGGGATGACGATGGTATATGGCTCACGCCCATCGGGTTTAGAACTGAATAACTTGTGGTCAAGCCAATACTGATACCATTTCGACTCCACGTCCTGCGGGGTGTACTTACTTGCTAATTCCATATTATATTTTATACCTATTTTCTTTTAAGGGTACAAAAGTATAAAAAAATCCAATAATTTAAGCCTGTTGGATAAAGAATTTGTCGTATCTTTGCAAAAAGAAAAGAAATCATGAGAAAACTTTCTTTATTCCTTACACTGTTTTTGCTGTGTCTGAGCGCTCAGGCTCAGCAGACTTACAGCAGCCAGCAACTCGATCTCGTGAGGAAGATGCTGCGCAACCCATCGTCGCGCAAGCCCTTGCCCAAGATGATGACAAACGACCGCGAGTGTGAAAAAGGTATCTATGCGCTTGAAGAACTCAGCACCGAGGCGCTTCATCTGCTCTCCGACAGCATGAAGGCGCGTTATGAGGAAAACGAGTTTATCCTCCCTGCCATTAAATATGTGGTGGAGGATACCGTGCAGCGCAGACGCACCACACGGAGTGTGGAGCACGAGCAACTCAGGTATAAGTGTTTCACCGAAGAATGTTCCCGCCTGGAACGCAACCGTCAGGCAGATCAGCGGGCAGAACCTCAGGGAGAGTTGGTGTATGTGAAGTTTAATTTCAGCGGGATGGCACACAACCCCCGTATGCCCATGAGCCTGGAGAAGGGCGAGGGCGACAAAGACATTGCCAAGACAGGATGGCAGGAAACACCAAAGGAGGTGGCAAAAGGTGGACTGGAGCGTATCCGCGCCTTGTTCTCCGAACAGCATTTCTACCAGATTCATCCGGGATATTTCTACCGTAGGATTAACTTGCCAAACATCCCCATGGAAAGGGTGCTCGATGGCATACACTGGTCGCTCACCATGGTCTATGCCGATGGCACTCGCATCACCTCCTCGGGCGAGGAGTGGCCGAAAGAACACTCGCTCAACGACTTGGAGCGGCTGATGAATGAGATTATCTTCCCGGAATCTCCTCAATAGGCGTTGACCTTCCGGGGAGCGGTTATTCTCGGTGGGGTCTCCACTAATTTATTAATGTTTCAATCATGCACTCAAGAGAAGAAAAAATAGAAGCGTTTGGACGGCTCCTCGATGTTCTCGACCACCTGCGTGTGGAATGTCCCTGGGACAGGAAACAGACTAACGAGAGCCTGAGACCCAACACCATCGAAGAGGTGTTTGAGTTGTGCGACGCATTGATGAAAGACGACAGTAAGAACATCTGCAAAGAACTGGGCGACGTGCTCATGCACGTTTGCTTCTATTCCCTGATCGGCCAGGAAAAAGGCGACTTCGACGTGGCAGATGTCTGTCAGAAACAGGCCGACAAACTCATCTTCCGCCACCCTCACGTCTATGGTGAGGTGGTGGCAGAGTCTGCAGAGAAGGTGTTGCAGAACTGGGAACAAATCAAACTGCGTGAGAAAGACGGCAACAAGACCGTGCTCTCGGGGGTGCCACAGGCGCTGCCGAGTCTTATCAAGGCTTACCGCATACAGGACAAGGCCCGCAATGTGGGATTCGACTGGGACAAGCGTGAGGATGTTTGGGCAAAGGTGAGAGAGGAACTCGATGAGTTGCAAGCCGAACTGGAACGTGACGACAAGGAACGGTCGACGGCAGAACTCGGCGACTTCCTTTTTAGTGTCATCAATGCTGCCCGGCTTTATCACCTCAACCCCGACAACGCCCTCGAACAAACCAACCAGAAGTTCATCCGACGGTTCAACTATGTGGAGCAACACTCCATCCGCGAGGGAAAACCGCTTACCGAGATGTCGTTGGCAGAGATGGATAAACTGTGGGAAGAGGCGAAGAAAACAGAAAACAATAATTGAAAACTGAATATTTTTATAGGCATGAAAATAACAAAAATCACATTCGTTGCTGCATTGGCACTGATGGCCGTAGGCTGTACGGATAAGAAAGAAGCAAACATCCCTGTCATCAAGGAGACGAAGGCCGTCGCCCAAGGTGATGAGACAAAATTCGGAGAATGTGTCAACGCTACCAGCCACTCTTTCCAGTTGGTGCAGATAGATGGCGACACACTCGACTTCATCGTTGAGGAGCAATACCTCAGTCCGGAAGACAGCCTGGTCGTCGGCGACGTGGTTTGTGGCGGTCTCTACGACGGCAACAAGATGGCTGTCATGGCTACCCCGGGTGAAGAGGGACTGGTGGTGAGGAAAGCCATCAACGTCACTTCGCTCATGGGGCGTTGGACCAGCCTCGACAAGAATTTTGAAATCAAGGACGGTGGCGTGGTGGAGTCGCACGTGCAGAATGAGTCGAACCCTTACACGGAGTGGAAAATCCTCAATGGCAAACTCGTGCTCTCCAAGGATACCTTTAATATTCTCTCCATCGGCAACGACTCTCTCTATCTGGAGAACGAAAAGGGCATTTACGCCTACAAGCGTCAATTGGAATAGAGGGGCGCATGGAGGACTTCAAGGTTCATGTGCTCGGTTGTGGCAGCGCGCGCCCTACGATGCGCCACTATGCTTCGTCGCAGGTCGTGGAGATCCGGGGAAAGATGTTTCTCGTAGACTGTGGCGAGGGAACGCAGATGCTCCTCATGAGGGCGCGAATCAATTTCAACAAAATCAAGGGGGTGTTTGTCTCACATCTCCATGGCGACCATTGTTTCGGGCTTATAGGCCTCATCAGTTCCTTCGGCTTGTTGGGACGTAAAGCACCGCTGTTGGTGTGTGCCCCGGCACAGTTTGAAAGTCTCTTCAATGAGATGATGAAGATGTTCTGTGGTGGCCTGGATTATGAAGTGATGTTCCGTCCGCTCGATGCCACCCGGCAGCAACTTGTCTATGACGACCGGACTCTTTCTGTCGTTACCCTGCCGCTGGAGCACCGGGTGCCGTGCTGTGGTTTCCTCTTCAGGGAGAAGCCAACTCTTCCTCATATCCGACGTGATATGATCGACTTCTATGGCATCCCCGTCAGTCAAATCAACAACATCAAGCAGGGAGCCGACTGGGTGACGGAAGATGGCGAAGTGGTGCCCAACAACCTGTTGGTGACCCCGGCCGATGCGCCAAGGTCGTTTGCCTATTGTTCCGACACGAAATACATTCCCACACTTCACCGGCAAATAGAAGGAGTGAGTCTCCTCTATCATGAGAGTACTTACGAGAAGACCTATGCCGCATTGGCAGGCCTCTATTACCATAGCACGGCTGCCGAGGCAGCAACGGTGGCTCGTGACGCACAGGCCCGACAACTCATGATAGGACACTTCAGTTCGCGCTACAACGACGAGCAGCCGCTCCTCGATGAGGCAAAGAGCATCTTCCCCAACACCATCCTCGCTCAGGAGGGACTGGTCGTCGATATCTTGTGATTTTCCTCCGTCCCCCTTTGTCCCTTCGTCCTCCCTCTGTCCCGTATGTTGCTGTATTACAGCAACAAACCAAACAAAAGAAAGGCCTTTAAGGTCTTTAGTGCCATCAGGGTCTCTAGGGCCTATCGGTTCTTTATCACCAGCCCGCCCATGTCTGGCGCCACAGCAGCCGGGCCAATTCGTCCCATCGCAGTATGGTGGCGCCAAAGAAGTCGGCGGTGTAGCCATTGAGCATCCGCTCGGCTTGCTTCGGGTCTTCCGACTGTAGCCTTTGCCAGGTCTGTTCTACAAAAGGCAACTCTCTTGCACCTTTCTCCATGAAATAGTCGCGTAGTGGCTCCAGGGTCTTGCGGTAGGTTCCCCACCTCAGGGTGGCGAGCCTGTTGGCTTTCCTGAAATGCCACAGTGCTGCATCGTCGCGCTCGCTATGCTGACCACAGATGCTGAGGAGTGTGGGCAACTGTGTCGTTCCGCTGAAGATGGGGAAACGTGGACTCTCCCCGGGATTGTCGAGGCACATCCATACTACGCCTCCCACTTCGTCGGGCAGCCATGACCGCAACTGTATCACGGTGCTGTATGCGCACCATGGCACGCTCACCGTTCGGATGTTCTTCATCACCGAGTCGCCCATAGCGTAATACATGTTGATTTCATCAGGGCGCATCCAGGGATTGGAGACAGGTGAAACGATGCTGTCGGGCTCTCCTTCCACCAAATTGCCGTCCTTGTCCTTGCGCTTGGGATTCACTATCTTGTGACGCCCACTGAGATTCTTTTCCGTACCTTCGAAATAACTTCCCAAAAGCCGCATCACTTGTTCCACACTCACTTTCGCGTCGGGTCGCACGCTGAGTGGCAGGTTGGCTACGGTGTCGCTCAGGTGGAGTGAGGGTGCCAGAGCGTTGAGGATAAAATGTTCGCGCACGCTGTAGTTCTTCACCTCGTTGAGGTAGTTGCCCCCACTGTAGGCTTTCCAGAAACAGAAGGGTTGTTTGCCGTCCCACCACTTCATCTTCCTGGCCACATCCAGCACGTTGTCGGATGCCATGTAATGGTCGGGGTCACTGAGGTCAATCTCGCCGATGCGGCTGATGTTGGCCGACACGCTCACCTCGTCGTCGGGGATGCGCACAGCGGCCCATACACCACCGATGTTCTTCTCTCCCTCGCCGAAGATTTCGAAAATCCACACTTCGTTCTTGTCGGCAATGGTGAGGCATTCTCCGCTGTCGCCATAGCCATATTGTTTCACAAGGTCGCCCATCAGGCGGATGGCCTCACGGGCGGTAGAGCAGCGCTCCAGGGCTATTCGCTCCAATTCCTCTATCAAGAACAGTCCTTTCTTGTTCTGCAACTCCTTCCGGCCAGTGATGGTGGTCTCGCCGATGCCCAACTGTTTCTCGTTGAGACAGGGATATGCCGTGTCGAGATAGCGGTAGGTGTGGGCTACCTGTGGTATGCTCCCCCTGACATGCATTTTCGTGCTGTCGGCGGCACTTTGCGTGTGCATCCTGCCATCGTAGATATCCACTCTCGTTCCTTCCGCGTGGTCCTTGGCGGGCACCACCTGCATCCAGGTGCGATACCATGAGTCGCAGGTGTGCGAGGTGATGACGGACCCGTCGGTGGAGGCAGCCTTTCCCACCATGATGCTGGTGCACGACATGCGCGACATGCCTTCAAGGGTCATCTCATCGGGCTGCGAGAAACAGGCGAGTGGCACGAGCAATGTGGCCACGATGGCGGCCATCTTTCTTGTTTTCATTCTTGGTTGTTTTTTTCTATAGTTTTCTATAGTTACTATAGTTCCTATAGTTCCTATAATAAATATTTCGCTATCGCTTTCAATTGTTCTTTCCATCTTCCGGCTACGATGACATGATGGTTGCCGATGGGGCGGGTGAGGAAATAGGCCGTGTGCCGGGGCTTGTCGAGACCGATGGCTAGTTGGGTGCGGCAGAGGTCGGGCTTCGACTCATTGCGCAGCAACTCTCCCTCGGCTACAAACATCCTTGAGCAATCGCCGGCGAGTTTCACTATGGTCACACCGCCTTCATGCATCCGACCTCGGATTCCTACACCAATGCCCGACTCGAAGTGGGTGTCCAGTTCATAACTCTCCACCATGTCGAAGGGAATGGTGCAGTGGGCAAAGACCATCTCGCCTGTCTCGGGGTCGATGCTCGAAGGATTGGCTTGGAAACCGGACACACCTGTAATGGCACGCACCACCGCCATCGTCAGCATGGTGGGCACGTCGCCTTCACATCCCGCTACGATACCCTCCGCGTTCAGGCGTGCCAGTGCCAGGCAGCCGGTATTGTGCACGGCCGTGAGCAGGTCAAAACAACGGATGGTGAATCCTTGAAGCCGATGCTTCTCCACGACATGTTTCAGTGCCTTGTATATGGCCGTCGCACCGGGCAAGGCATCTTTGACAACCTGTGGGGTGGTGAGGGCGCATGACACCGGCTCCTCTTGCGGAGAGATGGCTTCGATGACCTCTTTCATGTCGATGTGCACCAGTTGGATGCCTGTTTTCTCATATACAACGGTATCATCGGTTTGACTGGAAATCAGCCAGTCGGAGGGAGTGCCGATAACGCCCAAACGCAAGCCGCGGAGTTTGGCGCGTGCTTCATGGGCTTGGCACAACACGTCTATGCGGTGGGCTACAAATGTAGGGCTGCCATGCAGTATCTCGCCTTCCTCACCTTGTAGGCGCAGGTAGGAGAGGATTTCCATCGAGGCGGCCAGTGAGTTGCTCTTGCCCGAGGTGAGGAGATAGAAAGGGTGTCGGCTCTTCTCGCGCAACAGGGGCAGCAGTCGTGCAAATATGCCTTCGGTACCACCGGTGCGTACGTAGATGAGGCTGAAGTCATGGCCATAGTCGCTGTAGTCGTCGCCTTTCAGGGTATAGTCGATGTCGAGACCCGAAAGGAATTCCTGGGTCACGGCATCCACGGCCTTGGCATCGTGCAAGGCCGAGGTAAGGGTGTAGATGGAGATGTTCATTGGGATTCTTGCTTATCTCGTTTTCACTTGCTGGTAGCCCAGCAGCAGGTCGGTGCGCCCGCCGGGCTCACGATAGTAGACCAGGGCCTGGTATTGGTTCTCGGTCTCGAAGAAATTGCCCTCAGAGGGGAGGAAATGGGTATAGCCAGCCTCATCGAGCAGCAGGTATTGGTAGGAGTAGTAGCCCATTTTCAGTATCACCGCTGCCTCATAACTGCCTGTGGCATAGTCATACTCCATGCGGTAACGGGGCAGAAACTGGTCGTTGGTCCAGACGCCATTGAGATAAACCTCGCCATTGTATTTGTCGCTGAACACCTGAAAATGGGCCACCACATACTCCGAGGTGCGGTCGTTCTCCACATTGTCGCTGTTGCGGATGTAGAAACAACCGTTGGCATCCTCATCGTAGAGGTAGTTGGGACGCCGCTCGTCGGCGAAGATGTAGGCGTGGAACATCTCCCCGTCCCATCTGATTTTGTCGACACCCATGCTGGGGTGGTCGGTATCGAGCACCTCGAATTTCCGGTACTCGTTGCCAGCATCGAAAATGAAGTCGCGGCAGTGCTCCCATCGCAGGCTTTCGTTCATCGTGAACTGCGGCTTGGCATTTATTCTGGCATTGTCCCATCGGCCGTTCTGCATCACCACGGTCTTGATCTGCGTGGAGGGATCGGTGACGTTCAGTCCCCTGTACGACACCAGCATGCTTACTTGCTGGTGCGACTGGTTGACATCAATGTCGGTGTTGGTGGTCACACCAAGCGAGATGCTCATCCGTGGGTCTACTACCATGAAACAGGCACTGAACATCGGCTCCTCGTCGTTGTTGTCGTCGAGCACCGTGATGCGGTAGTTGCCGCTCATCTTCAGCCGGCAATGCTCATTGGGGATGGAGAGGTGATAGTGGGTATAGAGCACATTGGTGTTGAGCGACTCCTCGATATCTTCGATGAGGTTGCCTTCAGTGAATCCATCAATGTAGTCGCTGGTGAATATTTCCTCACTTACGCTCCAGTCGGCCTCGCAGTGTTCGATGCGATAGGTATAGCGGTGATACTCGTGAGTCTGGTCGTCGAACGAGATGTGGATGGGTGCGCCGCCTAACGTGGTGACGGGAGGCGACAGCCAGTCGTTGCCGCTCACCACCTGAAGCGATGAGATGCGGTCGTTGAAAATCTCGTGGCGCTGTGCCCTCATGGCCATCGCAATCGACAGGAAGAGCACGGTAAGTATAGTTGTCCTCAGTCTCATCATTTCCAAATCTCAAACCTCCAAGATTTGCTTGGCGTGGTCTTTGGTCTTGATCTTCTTCGGACCAATGATGCGCTCCACTATACCTTCTTCGTTGATGATGAAGGTGGTGCGGAACGTGCCGAAATATTTCCTGCCATACATGCTCTTTTCTCCCCATACACCAAACTGCTCCACAAGTTGCTTGTCGGTGTCGGCAATCAGGTGGAAGGGCAGTTCGTGCTTGGCGATAAACCGCTGGTGCGACTTCGCGTCGTCAACACTGGCTCCCAATACAGCATATCCCTGGGCCTCAAGGGCTCCGATGTTGTCGCGCAGGTTGCAGGCCTCGGCAGTACAGCCCGATGTCATGTCTTTCGGATAGAAATAGAGCACCAGTTTCTTGCCTTTGAAATCACTGAGACGAATCTCATTGCCGTTCTCGTCGTGCCCCAGCACTTCCGGGGCTTTGTCTCCAATTTGTATCATTAGTGTATTCTTTTTTATGGTTTTCTATAGTTTTCTATAGTTTTCTATAGTTTTCTATAGTTTCTATAGTTTTCTATAGTTTCTATAGTTCCTATTTCTCTATATATATTCTGGCGTCTACAGCGGTCACGCCATTCTCGTCGGCTAGGAGTGGGTTGATGTCCATTTCCTTGATTTCGGTGGCGAAACGCAGGAGGGTGGAGAGCCGCACGATGACCTCGGCATATCGCTGCTGGTTGATGCCTTTCTGGCCGCGTGTTCCCTCGATAATCTTGTATCCACGCAGCGATTTGATCATCGAATAGGCCTCGCCGTACGACAGTGGGGCCAAACCGCTCGATACGTCTTTGAGCACCTCTACAAAGATGCCTCCAAGACCGCAGAGCACGATGTGTCCGAAGCGTGACTCATATTTCGCTCCGATGAAGAGTTCCGTGCCACGAAGCATCTTCTGCACCATCACACCGGTAGCGTCCTTGATTTTCATCATCCGTTCAAACTCCATCTTCAGGTGCTTGGCATTCTTGATGTCGAGTGCCACGCCGCCTACGTCGCTCTTGTGAACCGGGCCCACGACCTTCGCCACCACGGGATAGCCCGTGCGCTCGGCAAAGGACACCAATTCCTCGCAATTGTCGCTCACCATCTCGGGCACCATCGGTATCTGCGCACATGCCAGGAGGTCGTGCACGAGGTTGGGCGAGATATAGCCGCTCTCCTTGATGCCGGAGATAATCTCACGGATGCGGGGCACGTCGATGCCGAAGAGTTCTATCTCTGGTGGGGCGGGTGGGGGAGTGCGCATCACTTGTGTCAGTGCGGTGGCGAGGGTCACTTCGTCGCTGAAGTTCACATGTCCCTTGCGCAGGAATTCCTCTACCTCAGGGCCGGCAGTGTGCAGACTCGGAAGGATGGGGAAGACGGGCTTCTTGCATTCCAGTATCTTCTTGTGCAACACGTCATAGGTCTCATACAGTTGCACCAGACCTGGTGTGCCGAAAATCACCATGATGGCATCGATGTTGTCGAAACGCTCTTCACAGTAGTCGATGGCGATGCCCAGGTGCTCCGGCGTGCCGGTGGCAAGGATGTCGATGGGGTTGGCGGTAGAAGCACCGGGGTAGAGTTTTGCCTTGAGTTCTTCTCCAATCTCCTTGTCAAGGGGCGGCACGTTGAGCCCGCCTTTCGACAATGCATCGGTAAGCATCACGCCGGGACCACCGGCATGGGTCACAATGGCGAAATTCTTTCCTTTAATGGGCGGGAGGGTGAAGATACAGCCTACCGTGGTGAGTTCCTCACGCGAGAAACACCTCACGATGCCGGCCTTACGGAACAGGGCTTCCACGGCGGAGTCGCTGCTCGCGATGGCACCGGTGTGCGACGATGCCGCACGGCTTCCGCTTTCCGAACTGCCGGCCTTGATGGCGGCAATGCGGCATCCCTTGCGGATGAGTGAACTGGCATGGAAGAGCAACTTGTCGGGATTGCTGATGTTCTCGATATACAGCAACTTCACCTTGGAGTCGTGTTCGATGTCGAAATTCTCGTCCATGTATTGCAGCACGTCTTCTATGCCGATTTGCTTGCCATTGCCGATACTCCATACAGAGTTGAACTGCAATCCCTTGATGACTGCCGACTCGAGGATGAACACGGCGGTGGCTCCAGAGCCGCTGATGAAGTCTACTCCCTTGGGATTGAGGTGGGGGATGGGTTTGGTGAAGACACTGTGATGCCAGGAGTTGAGAAGGCCGATGCAGTTGGGGCCGATGAGGGCTGCGCCATACTGCTCACAGGTGTCGATGATGTCCTTCTCCAAGGCAGCACCGGCTGGTGTTTCCTCTCCAAAGCCGGCGGTGATGATGATGAAGGCTTTCACGCCTTTTTCCGACGCGAGCACTTTCACTGTTTCGGGGCACAATTTTGCAGGAATCACCACTACGGCAAGGTCTGTTGGCGGGATTTCCTTCACGTCGTGGAACACTTTCACGCCCTGCACCTCGTCTTCTTTGGGATTGACGACACGTAAGACGCCCTTGTAGCCGCCATTGAGCAGGTTGCGCACTACGGCACCTCCCGGCTTGTGGGTGTTGTTCGAACCACCTACCACTACAATACTCTCTGGTCTAAGAAGTTGTCTGTTGATCATAGTTTAGCATTTGGGGACTTCGGCAACTGTTGCACAGGCTTCCGCCTTGTCGATAGCACTGTTGTCTCCGCCCGGTTTATTGCAATATTTTTGCGAAGATACGAAAAAAAACTGAAAGGCCATGTTTTTTCTCTATGAAAGAGAAAAATTTCATTTTTTTTCAGAAATCAAGTGCCTTAATAGATATTTATGCTTATTCTTACACATGAAACCAACCTTACGCTCATCGACAATGACGACGACTACGATGTGGAGTGGGAGAGAAAAAATATCAATGTCCAATTTTGAACAACTCCATAGTAGGAAATAACTTTTTTTGTTGAAAAAATGGGTACAAATTGCCTTTTTTTGCAAAAAAAAATGTGAAAATTAAAAGAAATAATTATTTTTGCAGATTATAAGTCGCGCTTGATTCAATTATACTCTAAATATTAATAATGTGAAAGAAAGACCGGCCTCGTATGATATGTTAATGAAAATAGTATTAATTTTTATTTAAATACCTATATATTAAAATAAATTGAACCATGAATCAACGAATTAAAGCATTACTAATTATGCTGCTTGCATTCACCACGCACTGGGTGCAAGCGCAAGATGTCGCGAAGATCGGCTCGACAGGTTTTGAGACTTTAGCAGATGCCGTGGCAGCCGCAGACGTCGGTGCAACCATCGAAGTGGTTGCGGCCGGCAACTATACGTTGCCCAACCTGCCTAAAAATGTAACTATCAAAGGCAATGCTGACGGTGTGGTTTCCTTTACTCATACCACAGCGGGCAGCGTTGCCAGTGTTCCCAACGGAGCCACATTCAAGAATGTCAAATTCATCTGGGGCAACGTGGACTACCATGGCTTCCAGCATGCAGGCACCATCAACATGGAAGGCTGTACGCTGGATGGCAAGTTATTCTCTTACGGTGACATGAACTTTACCAACTGTTCATTCACCCAATCCAACGCCGATTACCACATGTGGGCTTATTCGGGAAATGTGACTTACACCGGTTGTACCTTCACCAACTCGTCGAAAGGAAAGTTTATCAATGTATATAACGAAAGTGGCACCACCAAATATACGGTGACGGCCACCAATTGTACATTCATCAACAACGCTTCTTCCAGTAAGGCCGCTCTGAATGTTAAGGCTACATGTGGTTCGAATGTGCTTGCTTATGATGTGATTATCAACAACTGCTCCACAGAAGGCAGTTTCCCTGAGGCCAGCAGTTCTGATGCACTTGTGGTGCTTAACTCTCTTGTTCAGGTCGACGACCGCACAGCAAGTGGTGTCGACAATATCACCGTTACTCAGGATGGCGTCCTCATCTATCCTGTTGTCGTGGCCCAGATTGGCTCAACAGGGTATGCGACACTGCAAGCAGCTGTTGACGCTGCCCAGCAAATGGGCGGAGCCCAGACCATCAACATTGTTGATAATATCAGTGGAGAGACGGTCACCATCCAAGAAGTTGCCAACTTCAAACTCACCATCGACGGAAATAATAAAACCGTTGATGCGCTCATCATTGTTGACGGTCTGCGTGCCAATGGTGGCAGCACCACCAATGGTGCTTCCGTTACCCTCCAGAACATCGCTTTTGTGAAGACAACAGCCACAGATGGTATTCAGGCCAGTCACTATCCACATCACGTGACGATACAAGATTGTACATATTCCGGATCTGACAATGACAAATGGTTCTTCAATGCCTCTGATGATGGTCCTTTGTATGGAGTAACAATCAAAGATGTGACTGTTGAGCATGCTCGACTGATATACGGTAATTTGGCCGATGATGCAGTGTTCCAGAACATCACAGCCACCAATGACGTGAAAGTTGGTTTCAACGTCAAGACTTCAGGCACGGCGCTCATCGAGAACTGTGAGGTCACCACGGGCAAGTATGCTTTCCGTGATTATAGTGATGGTTATGTCGGAACCTTTACACTTAAAGACAACACCTTTGTAAGCACTTCGGAAGACTCCGATGAGGGTGTCATCGTAAATAGAGGTGGAGTAGTAGGTACCACCCATATCAATGTTGAAAGTGGCACTTATACCGGCCACATCAAGGTTCTTAACAACAAGGAAGGCGTGCTCGCCATCACTGGAGATTATTTCTCAGAAGAGTTCCCACAGGAATACATTTCCGCAGACCTCGTTGCACAAGGCAAAGTCTGTGTTCCCGCTCCAGACAAGGAGGGGTACTTCACTGTTGGCGACCCACACTATGTGGCCCAGATCGGTGAGACAGGTTATGTAACGTTGCAAGCAGCCCTCGATGCTGCCCATGAGATGACGGGCGACGTGACCATCGAACTTCTCGACAACATCTCCGGTTACAGCATTGTCCACCAGAAGGCAGGTTTGAACCTGACCATCGACGGTGCAGACAAGACCGTCGACGGCCAGATCATCATCGACGGTAACGGACGCGCTGATGAAAACGGTACTTTGGAGACCTTGACTATCCAAAACGTGAAGTTCGAGAGTGACCTGACGAATTTCTGCACGGGTACGGATGCGTTTGTTTTGGTTCCCAGTACAAAAACAGAAGGCACTCCTTATTATACCAATGCATATAACTATGCCCACAACATCACCATCTCTGATTGCTCGTTCATCAGCACAGCGGAGAATTTCAAAGCAGTGGGCTTCAAGTCAACTTCGGGCGCAGGTTGCTACAACCTCGTAATGAGTAATGTAACTGGTGACAACCTGCACAGCCTCGCACAGTTGACGGGCACCACTAACGCTACATTCGACAACTGCTCCGCTACTCTGACAGGTAGTTTCATTGGTGCGAACGGTGGAGGAGGTTCTTACATCGTGAAAGACTGTACTTTCGAATCTCACCCCGACAAGGCTGATGGCTATGCTTACCGAGAGAAGAGCAGTTCAACTGCCGTGGCAACACTGACTAACAATAACTTCACTGCTCATGACGCTATAATTCTTGGCAGTGCTGGTACTGTCAACGTGGAGAGTGGCATATATACAGGCGCGGTTTCCAAGACAGCAGGAACAATTGCCATCTCCGGTGGCTACTTCTCCGAGGAGTTCCCGCAGGAATACATTGCCGCAGACCTCGCAGCACAAGGCCAAATCTGCATTCCCGCCACGGACAAGGAGGGATACTTCACTGTTGGCTACCACTACGTGGCCCAGATTGGTGAGACCAAGTTTGCATCTCTCGCTGCTGCTGTAGCCGCAGCACAAGCCAATGACGTTATTACTATGATTGATGATGATAACGTGTCGCTGACGGCAGCCGGTTCAGAGATTACTATTGATAAGCCTTTGACCATTACCGGTGCTGTCGATGAAAACGGCAAGCCTAAGTTCACCATCTTTGGTAGCACAAACGGTGCGCTCAACAATAATTCTTTCAACGACTTGTTCCTTTCCTGCTCAACAGGAACTGTGACTATTTCCAATCTCAAGTTCGATGGCTTTGGCAATGAGATATCATCTGTTATGGGTCATTCGCCAGTTTTCATTGGAAGTAGAAACCAAAATGCTGTTATAGAAAACGTTTATATCAGCAACTTGAATTGCGAGGGTATCCACATTAATGGTGGTTCTTTCACAATTAAAGATTGCAACATTGATTGCAGCAAGACTTCAACTAGCATCTTTACCAAGGGTATATGTGTTGTAAATGACGCTCAAGGTTCTATTGAAAACACAACGATTACAGGCGTAGACTGTGATGACCCCAATGACACCTCTGCTGCCATCGAATTGCAAGGAAGTGGCGACATTGCAATAAGCGGTTGCACCATCCAGACAAATACCATTGGTATTGCCACTACTCCTGTTGCAGATTTGACAGCAGGCACTTCTCAAGTAACAATTAGTGATTGTACGATTGAAAGCCAGAATATTGCTGTTTACAGCAATGGCGATAAGGGTGCATTGACGTCTATTTCGAGTGGTCGTTATTCCGGTTTGCTGATGGCTGGCGACAATGATGAGGGTCTCTCTATCTCAGGTGGCTTATTCGATGATATGCCAGAACAGGCTTATTGCGCCGAAGGCTATGCACCGGCAGACAACACTGATGCTGCTACGAAGGATGCCTATCCTTATACCGTGTTAGAACTTCCTGATGTGGCCCAGATCGGTGATGTCAAGTTTAAGTCTTTGGCAGCCGCAGTGGCAGCAGTTCCTGCCGGCACAGAGACGACCATCACTATGATTGCCAACGAGATGATCGATGTGGTTGGTTATGCTATCACAATTCCTGCTAATAAGAATGTTGTCCTTGACCTGAACGGATTCGAAGTTGTAGGAACAGCATCAGAAGGGAATACTTCTGCTCTTATCACCAACAGAGGTACTCTGACCATTATGGACAGCAGCGACACCAACAAGGACGGCACTGGCACAGGTAAGTTGATGTCAGGCGCATCTACTACATGGACATGGGATGGATCTGATGATTACTCTGGAAGTTATGCAAGCAATCTGATTCGAAATGAAAAGGATCTGATTGTTGAGAGCGGTTACCTCTATAATATGAGTACGGGCAGTGCAGCATACGGCATTGATAATTATAATGCCGGAAACGTTACCATTAACGGTGGAAAAGTAGATGCCGCTAAAGCAAGTGCCATCCGTATGTTCTATATAAATGGAGGTTCTGTATCCGTTACAGATGGAGTCATTGGACACTACGTTAGCGACAGCGACTGTACTTACATGGGTATTCAAGTGATGGGTGGAACTAATGTCAATGTCACCATAACTGGTGGTTCCATCTCAGGTAATTATGCATTCTATGCCAACAATACTGGTGGCAAGATAGATATTTCCGATGGTGCATTCGACGGCTATGTAGCCTTCGGCTCTGACGGACCGTCTGATATCTCCATCTCCGGCGGTTCATTCAATGTATGGGTCGGCACCTGGGGCGAGCAAACCAAGTTCATTTCAGGAGGTATTTACGCTGAAGAAGTAGATGAAGAATACATCGCCGATGGATACATATTGACAGACAACACTGACGAAGCAACAAAGGAGGATTATCCCTACACTGTAAGAACTGGTCTGTACGTAGCCCAGATTGGCACGACCAAGTACGAGTCTCTTGCTGACGCCATTGACGCTGTTGGCGATGGTGAGACCATCAAGATGATTGCTGATGTAGATAATGCAGCCGGTCTGTCAGTGCTCTCGGGCAAGAACTTCACGGTTGATTTCGACGGTCATACCTACACGCTGAACAAGCCAGGTGCAGGTTCGACAGGCACGGAGACCATTGGCTTCCAGTTGCTGATGAATTCGACCATCGTGTTCAAGAACGGAACAATCAACATCTCTGAGGACAACCTCACTCCCGCTGTTGCTCCTGCCAAGAACATCAAGCGCATCATCCAGAACTACGCTAACCTGACGCTGGAGGACATGACGATTGACGGTACCAACCAGTTTGGTGGCAAAACCTTGGTTGTGAGTTTCAACAACGGCACAAGCAACATCATTGGCAACACCTCGATTACTGCCGGTGAGACAGGTGTAAGCCCGATAATGGATGTGTACTTGAATAGTTCTTATACGGGCACCAATGTGACCATCAACACAACAGGCGTAATCGGTGGCGACATTGAGACCTGCTGCAACGTCTCTCAGGAGAAAGCAGATGCCTGCTCACTCACCATCACAAACGCCGATGTGCTTGGCACCATCGTGAATAATGGCACTTATGATATTCCCGTATCCGTCTCAGGCGGTATCTACGACGAGGAGGTACTCGAGGAATTCTGTGCCGAGGGTTATGTATGCGTACCCACCGATGATGGACGCTTCACTGTGATGACGAAGGAAGATGCAGGTATCTTCGACCTGGTTGACTGGGAGAACTACCCATATACCGAGGAGAAACAAGCCAAGCAACTGACCTACTCTCGCAGGTTCAATCCATCAAGTAATGGCACAAGTAGAGTAGGGAAATACCAACCCTGGATTGTACCTTTCGATTATGAGATTTCTGAAGAGGACGCAGAGAACTTCCAGTTCTATAAGATTAATCTGATTGCTTCTTCCAAGCAAGAGGGTGAAGTTTCTAACGACCAGCAGATTTATATCAATGTTCTGAAGGTATATGCCGGTTATGTGCTGAAAGCCAACCGTCCTTATATTGTGGTGCCACTCCATGAGTTCAGCGAAGAACCTTATGTATTCAAGACTCAGAATGTGACACTGAAAGTTCCAGACACAGAGACAAGTCAACTTCACACGGAAACCGCAAGACTGGCATTCGACTTCTATGCCAACTACAAGATTACCAAGTTTGGCAATATCCGCAATGAGACTAACAAGAACTTCTGTCTGTCTACATCCGGTACACTGATGTGGCTGAAACCCTCTACCTCTATTAACGGTTATCGTTGGTACGCCCATGTGACTGACAAGTATGGAGACAGTGGTGATGACTATTCTAACTGGACCTTCGTCATTGGCGAAGATGATCCTACAGGTATCTACACATTCACCGGCGTTGACCCGAATGAGATTGAAGGTATCTACACTCCAAGTGGTATGAAAGTCGAAACTCCTGTCAAGGGTATAAACATCATCAAATTTACCAATGGCACAACTAAAAAAGTATATATTAAGTAAAATTTGAGAAAATGAAAAAGAACTATTTGGTCCCTCGCACCACCATCGTGAGTTTTGAGACATCCTCCGTTATGGAATGGATCGGCTTTGGCTCTGATGACGAACCGGCAGCCAACCAGGCTATCCTCGATGTGGAAGATGAGGGCTATGAACCGGGTAAATCTCTTTGGGATGATTAATACATCCATTCTTGATGCTTCAGGGGCGAGTTTTCTCGCCCCTGAATGCTTTTTGGCACTTGTGTATCTTGTCGTTAAGGCTTGTTTCATGAATTTTTCATCATTTTTCAGTAATATTGTTTGATTCTCGATATTTATGCTTATTTTTGCCCATACAAACCAACCTTATTTATTATGATGAGAAAACATATCTTGTGCCTGTGCTTCATTACCCTGATTATGGGGATGGCTGTGTCGTGCCAGAAAAAAGTGTCGCTCGACAAAATGAGGGAAATCGTCAGCCAGTCGGTCATCACCGAAGAAAAAGACAGTGGGCGGACGCTGGTCATCGACACCATCCTTATCGAACCCAATGGCGAGAAAGACTTTAAGGGGATGATCAAGGGCGTGCTCAACGACACCATAGCAGTGGAATACGACCTCAAACTCACCGACAATGGTGAAGATTACGATGTAGAATGGGAGAGGATGGAGTGACCCGTATCTGGACGGTCAGGCCTTTTCTTTTAAATAATCACTTATCATTTTATCTGTTATGAAAACAATACGAATCATCCCTTTGATGACCCTCTTGGCCATATTCGCCTGCAGTGCCAATTCCTCGCAGAAACCGACAGGTGAGACCACTACTGAAGGAACTGCCTCCTCAGCCGAAGTGGCAGATAATATCAACACCCCCACCGATGTGAGGTGCTTTGGATTATTGGGCGATGTGAAGGAAGTGCGCCTCTCCATCCGCGAATACACCGGGGATAGCGAGGATGACTTCTGGGAAAGCAAGGACTCCCTGCAACTGGCTTTCGATGAGAGCGGAAGGATAGTGCGCGACAATTATGAAAACATCTATCAATATGACGCTCAAGGCAACTTCGTCAAAGGATTGACCGAGAAGAGCAAGATGAAGCGCGACGAGAAAGGACGTGTCGTCGAGTATATGAATTGGATGGATGAAGAAGATGACCAGGGTTTCACCATAACATTTGAATACGATGCACAAAACCGTATGAGCAAAGTGAATATAGGTGGTTGGGAATCAACAATCGATCAAATCTTCACCTATACCGACGACCATGTTTACCCCGACCGCGAAAACTGTGAGTCGGAAGACGAGGGCGACCATTATTCCACGGTAATCACCTATACTTATAAAAAATTTGATGACAAAGGCAACTGGACGGAACGTGAGGCTCATTCAGTAGCCAAACATACCATAGATGATGAGCCCGAAGGCGAACCAACCGTACTCAGGAGAATAGAACAACGGAAGATAGTGTATTATCAGCGATGATACCCGCATCGCCACTATAGTCACTATAGTCACTATTGTTCCTATAGTTGCTATAGTCACTATAATATCATGCCTATCACTATCAAGGCGGGGAATTCCCCGCCTTTTTTGGTAATCACTCCTTAATGGTTAATAAGTCTTAATTATTTTATTTTTTCCTTAAAGTGCATTGCGGTAAGTGAATTTTTTGTAATTTTGCAAAGATTTCCCTCTATTTTAGGGGCGACTTATTTGAATGAATTGATTGACTGGTCTGCAGACTGAAACTTCTCTTGGTTAATGGCAAAGTGGCGGAGAACCACTTGAAGAATCTAAATCGTTGAATACCTAATTTTTGTTGGCTTATATTGCGGCGGGTGAAGCCACCCGCCTTTCAATCTCTGCCTTGTTCGCGTGGCAGACATGCCATCGGCACCCTCTTACCGATTGCCCATATGCGGCAAAGATATGTGATGAAAAATGAGATGCTCAATTATTCCTATATGAAGAAAGAACTGAAGTCAACAACCAAAGTACCGAGCGCGAAGTCGCTCAAACTCGATGAGGAGATCAAACGGCTGCTCTTCCTCAATCCCCTCATGGATTTCAAAATCATCAAGCGCACTATTGATTCCTTACCCTCGCTGATGATCAAGGAGAAGGAACAATGGGTGAAGGTGCTGAAGAACCGGCGCAACGAGTTCGTCATCGAGACGGCCAACACCTCCAACACTGCCACACGCGACAGTGTGATAGAGCATATCTCGAGTTGGGAGAATGAATATGGGCGCATCCCCCTTCAGGGTATCGTCGACCTGTTGCACGACACCGAATACCAACTCTTCGATATCGCTCCCGAACATGTCACGCCACTGTCTATCTCCGAATTGCTCGACACCTATCTTATCGGACAACCAGAATACTCCAGGAAACTGTCGCTGTGCTTCTACATCCATTTGATGAGGAAGAACTCCAACCTCAACATGCCCAAGCCTAACCTCTTGGCTTTTGGACCGTCGGGAGTGGGGAAGACTTTCGGCCCACAGAAACTCGCCGAACTGTTTGGTCTCAAACTGGGAGTGGTGAATTGCAACAACCTCGTGCAGGAGGGTATCCACGGCGCGCATATCACGGATGTGTTTTCCGAAATCTACGATGAGTGCAACCAGGAACTGGAACCTGTGGAATCGGCGGTAATCCTCCTCGACGAATTCGACAAACTCTTCCTTAAGGGAGAGTTCAACGAAAGGGTGCTCAATGAGTTGCTCAACATCATCGATGACAACAACTCGGTGTCGTTCAGCACCGGTATGCTCACCTCAGAGAGGGTGTCGACGAAGAACATGCTCTTCATCTTCTCTGGTGTGTTCAGCGGGATAGAAGAGGTGGTGAGGAAGCGATTGGGCGCCAATGCCATCGGATTCGCGCAGTCGGGCGTCGTGGGGATGGAAGGTGACTTCCACAAATACGTGGAGGAATCGGATTTCACGGCCTTCTTCCACCGCGACGAACTTGCCGGACGTATCCAGCAGTATGCTTACGTCAACAGCCTCTCTGAAGAGGTGATGGTCGATATCCTCATGAAGGCCAAGGATTCGCCCTTCTCCTATTTCGCCAATTATTTCAGCCTTCGCGATATCCAACTCACCATCACCAACGATGGCGCCAAGGCCATCGCGTCGTATGCCAACAGGAAGCATCTTGGCGTGAGAGGATTGAAATCTACCATGTTCAAATTGCTCGACGAAGACATGTTCCGATTAGACAAGAGCGAGATAGTGATCGACCGGCAATATGTGGAGAGGAAAATAGCCTGAAACTATTTCCGCGGGAGTCACCAAAGAAGAGACCTCAAACGAAAGTTTACTTTCAAGTTTGAGGTCTCTTCTTTGGTGTTGACCAGCCCGTGGCAGGGTAGGAATAAATGAAGTCAATCCTGCGGGATTTATCTATATTAATATAAAATAATGTAGTGCATCTGAAGAAATCCTTGTCGGATGCTATACCGCGAATAGGGGAGGGGGAAGGCCGAAAAATAAGAGCCCAAAAAAAGCGATGACCTTCTCAGGCGACCGCTTCGAATCTTCAATAGGTATTAGTTTTTTTTAAGGTAAAAAGATTGTTTTCAGGATAACGGTGCAAAGTTAAAGGTTTTTTCCATACCCTCAAAGTTTATTAACTAATATTTTTAAACTGCATTTGTCCGTGTGCCCGCACAATGTAAAATTTAACTATTTTTAATAATTTTAACTGCGTAATCGATTGATTTTTCCTCAAGATATGTAAATAATGGTTGTAAACATTTTCTCAACAAGAAACTTTATCGATTCATCTATGGTCATGGCATGTGAACGGATTTCTTTGCCGCTTAGCGGCAAACGCAGGCTTCATCCCGGTAAAGAAAATAAAAACAATGTTATTTTTTTTGCTTTCCACTTGATTTGCACTATCTTTGCATCATTATTCGAAATCCACTTTATTCAACATAATGATGAAATATGTGATAGCCCGATGGATATTCATCGTGGCATTGATGGTCGGGCATTTCTCACTGGCCATGGGACAAGAAGAGAGCAGCATCCCCGATTTTGAGGAGATAGCAGCGCAGTATGAGGACAATGCGGCCGTCGATTCGATGGTTGCCGACGATATAGCCCAGGCCGAGGCATTGGCTGCATCAGAAGACACGGCTTCTGAGGAAGGCGAAGGGGTGTACAAGTCGCTGAAGACGAAGTTCATCGAGGGCAACGCCGGTTTCATGTCGCTGGTGGCACTGGCACTGATTCTTGGACTTGCTTTCTGCATCGAGAGAATCATTTACCTCACGTTGTCGGAAATCAATAGTCGGCGACTGCTCGACGATATCGACGAGAAAGTGGCTGCCGGCGACGTGGAGGGTGCCAAGACACTTTGCCGTGAAACCCGTGGCCCGGTGGCTTCCATCTGTTATCAGGGACTGATGCGTGTAGGTGAGAGCGTGGAGAATATCGAGCGCTCCATCCAGTCTTTCGGTCAGGTGCAGGTGGCCAATCTTGAGAAAGGTTGCTCGTGGATTACCCTTTTCATTGCCATCGCGCCGTCGTTGGGCTTCCTTGGCACGGTCATCGGTATGGTGATGGCTTTCGACCAAATCCAGCAGGCGGGCGACATCAGTCCTACTATTGTTGCAGATGGTATGAAGGTGGCACTCATCACCACCATCTTCGGTATCATCGTGGCGCTTATCCTCCAGTTGTTCTATAATTTCATTCTCACTAAGATAGAGATGCTCACGGCTCAGATGGAGGATGCCTCAGTAACGCTCATGGACATTATTGTAAAACACAAAGCCTCCCTGTAATGAAAAGACTCAAGTGGATGCCGGAGCGGGGGTCACAACGTGTGCTCTTTGCGATTATCGCTGTCACGGCGGTGGTCTTCGCTTTGTTCTACCTCATAGGCTTCAACCATCCATTTCCCGATGACCCTGATTTCAACGAGCCTCGTCTCACCGATGTGTTGCTGTGGCTGATGGCTGGTGTGGTGCTGTTTGCCCTATGCACGGCCATCTGGGCTGTAGCAGTAGCGGTGAAGAGGAAGAAGAACCAGCCGCGGGTGGTCAACAGGATACCTGTCGCTGTCATCTCGCTGGTCGTCGTGGCCGCGACAGTGGCTGTCTTGGTCGTCGCGTTCCTTTTAGGCTCCTCACAGGTGGTGGAAGTCAACGGAAAGCAATTCGCTGATGCCTTGTGGCTGAGGACAGCCGACATGTTCGTCATCGCCTCGGTGACCATGGTCGTGCTGGCTGTGTTGCTGGTGGCGTTTGCCACCGTTAGGTCGTATCTCAACAAACGATAGCATGAGGTTTGTACGTAAGCGCCGACGGGTGCCGGGCATCAATACCGCTTCGATAGCGGATATCTCGTTCACCCTGCTCATCCTCTTCCTTGTCGTCACCTCGATGGATGACGACAATGGCATGTCGCGCATGCTTCCCCCGTTGGCTACCGAACAGCAGCCCACGGCGATGAGTCAGCGCAACGTGCTGAGGATTGTGGTCTCACCCAACAACGACATCACCATTAATGACGATACGGTTTCCGTCGAGACATTGAGGGAGCGTGTAGTGGAATTTGTCGACAACCCCAACAATGACCCCAACCTGCCCGAAAAGGTGGAGCGCGACATCTATCCCTTGGGCAAGTGCATGATTACCGAGAACCATGTGGTGCAGATAGAGGCCGACCGCGAGAGCGACTACAATACCTATTTCTCCATCCAACACGAGATTGTGGCGGCTTACGCCCAACTCCGCGACTCTTTGGCGATGCATCGTTTCCAGAAGCATTATGCACAGTGCAGCGAAGAGCAGCGGATGGCACTGAGGAAATACTATCCTCAGAAAGTGTCGGAAAACTTTGTGGCGAAAGGAGGCAAACCATGAGTTTCATTTCACGCAAGGAGCGCAGGATTCCCGACCTCAATACCTCGTCGCTTCCCGACCTCATCTTCACCGTGCTCTTCTTCTTCATGATTGTGACGCACATGCGTAGCGTGCCGGTGAATGTGCTTTACCGCACACCAGAGGGAAACCAACTTACCCGTGTCACCAAGCGGGCATCTACCACTTATATTTTCATAGGAAAGCCTCTGAAACAGTTGCAGGCCACGATGGGCGACACCGTGGTGGTGCAGGTAAACGACAAGTTTGTGCCTGTGGCACGGTTGGCTGAGGTGATGAAAGCAGAGAAAGAGCGCACGGAGATGAATGGTGACGCCGAGATGACCGTGGTCATCAAGGCCGACCGCGATGTGCCCATGGGGTTGATTGCCGATGTGAAGGCAGCACTGCGCGAGGCCAATACGCTGAAAGTGCACTATTCGGCATCCAAAGTGTCCTCCACGCCTCAGCGCTCACACTGATACTCGTGTTTCATGGGCCATGATGCCTGTTTTCGTTACAAATAGTTTCCTTTTAGTCTTGTAAAGTTGGCATTTTCTTGTTTTTTTCTGCTTTTTGTTGCAAATGTGTTTTTTTTAGCCTATCTTTGCGGATAAATACTAAACTATTATGGCACAACACAACTTAGATGCATTAGACAAAAAGATTCTTCGGCTCATTGCCGATGATGCGAGAATGCCTTTCCTGGAAGTAGCCAGGATTTGCAATGTGAGTGGAGCAGCAATTCATCAGCGCATTCAGAAACTCACCAATCTTGGGGTCATCAAAGGTTCACAGTTTATTATCGACCCAGAGAAGATTGGATATGAGACCTGTGCTTATATCGGTCTTTTCCTGAAGGACCCAGGACAGTTCGACTTTGTGCTCGAGGAACTGAAGAAAATCCCCGAGGTGGTGGAGTGTCATTACACCACGGGTGGTTTCGACATGTTCATCAAGATTTATGCGCTCAACAACCATCACTTGCTCAATATCATTCACGACAAACTCCAGCCGTTGGGACTGTCGAGGAGCGAGACCATCATCTCCTTCAACGCTGCTATCGACAGGCAACTTCCTGTCATGGAACTCAACGAAGAGTAAGGTGTAGTGGCTGTCATTACCGACACGCGCCAGTCCTCAAGGGCTGGCGCGTGTCGGTTGTAGTATAGGGGTTATTCATCTGTGCTCTCTTCCCGTTCGTAGTCTACAAAGGCAAATGCCTGTGCATGTCGTTCATCGGCAGCATGCTCTTCACGCCACACCTCATGCCAATCGTCATAGGAGGGGAAGTATGTGTCGGCTTGTGAAGGGATGTCGTGTATCTCAGTGAGGCAAAGCCGGTCGGCAATGGCAAGGGCTTCTTTGTAGACGCTTGCTCCGCCAATCACATACACGTCTTCCTGGGCTGAGCAATGGGCGATGGCCTCTTTCAACGAACCATAACGCTCACAGCCCTCGAATACCTTTTCCGAACGGCTCAGCACGATATTCCGCCGTTTGGGGAGGGCTCCGTTAGGAAGCGACTCGAACGTCTTCCTTCCCATGATGATAGTATGTCCTGTGGTGAGTTGCTTGAAACGCTTCAGGTCGTCGGGCAACCAGTAGAGCAGTCGGTTCTTGTAACCTATGGCGAGGTTTTCTGCCACGGCGGCGATGATGTTGATACGCATGGTGAATGATATTTGAAAACAACTATACGGATACGGTGCCGGCGATGTGTGGCCATGGGTCGTAGTCGAGCAGTTCGAAATCTTCATAACTGAAGCCGAAGAGGTCGTCTACATTGGGGTTCAGGCGCATCGTGGGCAATGGGCGTGGGGTGCGTGAAAGTTGAAGCGTCACCTGCTCCGTGTGGTTGAGGTAGACATGGGTGTCGCCGGTGGTATGGATGAAGTCGCCGGACTTGAGTCCGGTCACCTGGGCCATCATCATCAGCAACAGGGCATAGGAGGCGATGTTGAAGGGCACGCCGAGGAACGTGTCGGCCGACCGTTGGTAGAGTTGCAGACTCAGTCTCCCGTCGGCAACGTAGAACTGGAACATGGTGTGGCAGGGTGGCAGTGCCATCTTCTCTACCTCGGCAACATTCCAGGCGCTTACAATCATTCGTCGAGAGTCGGGGTGGTGCTTGATGAGGTCTATCACGTTGCGTATCTGGTCGATGGTCCCTCCTTCGTAGTCGGGCCACGACCGCCACTGGTGTCCGTAGACGGGACCCAGTTCGCCGTTCTCGTCGGCCCATTCGTTCCAGATGCGTACGCCGTGTTCCTGCAACCACCTCACGTTGGTGTCGCCGCGGAGAAACCACAGCAGTTCGTAAATGATTGACTTCAGATGGAGTTTCTTGGTGGTGAGCAGAGGGAAGCCGTCGTCGAGGTGGAATCGCATCTGGTGTCCGAAGATGCTCTTCGTACCCGTTCCTGTGCGGTCGGTCTTCGTCACGCCTTCCGTCATGATTCTGTTGAGCAGGTCGAGATATTGTTTCATGTGATTGGATTTTTTCAGATGAGTATTTCGCACGGACTATCGGGGGCATGGCTGCTCCTGATGCGCCATTCCTGCGGGTAGAGGTTGTTGGCGCGGTTGCCGATATTGTTGACGAACCCCAGTGGCAGGTGATGGTAGGTCATCAGGATGTACCCCCGTGGCATTGTAGGAGGCAGCGAGATGGCTTCGCTGCGCAGATAGGCAATGGCCGTGGGGTAGTCGACCTCGCACTGGGTAAAGGCTTCACGGCGAAGCGAGGTGCTGAGGGCCAGGGCGGGTGAGGGGACAAGTTTTCTCCCTCGCCAGGTGCCGATGGGCACACCGGCATGCATCACCTTCAAGTCTTTCATATTGTCGTAGAGACTTGCCAACCCACGTGGGATGGCTGTTATGGCGTCGCCTTCCTGCATGAAGACAAAGTCGTCGGCATGTTCTATCCACGCCCTCGCTTCGTCTGTTATCGATGGTGCAGATGTCTTCTTCTGTCGTTTGTCTCTGTGCTTCTTTTCCGCCACAGGGGCAGCATCAGCGGGCTTGTGCAGCAGGGCCATGAATAGCCCTTCTCCTTGGGTCACACCGGGGATGAAGCGGCATACTTTGCCTTTCAGGTCAGGCATCAGCGACCCTGTGATGTTCCATGAGGTCGGGGTCTCCACATCATGCAGTTGCGCACCGAGATGGCTGATGGCCCATGCAACGTTTTCTTCGTCTTCGTGGATGTTGAATGTGCAGGTGCTGTAGATGAGCCATCCTCCAGGGCGCAGGCATGCCCATGCGTCTTCGAGTATCTCGCGTTGCAATACACTGCAGCGCCGCACATTGTCTTCCGACCATTCTGTGATGGCTCCCTCGTCCTTGCGGAACATTCCTTCACCTGAGCAGGGCACGTCGGCGAGGATGAGGTCGAAGGTCATGCCGCTTCTCCGAATGTCGTTGGTGCTGTTGTTGGTCACCACCACGTTGGGATATCCCCATTTCATGATGTTCTCGGCCAGGATGTGAGCGCGCTGGCGTACATATTCGTTGCACACCATTACGCTGCCCTCAGGCAAGGCGGCCAGCAGCACCGTGGTCTTGCCGCCGGGTGCGGCACAAAGGTCGAGTGCCGTTATGGGCTGGTGGATGATTTGCCGTGCCACTTCGTCGACAAACATCGATGAGGCCTCTTGCACATAGTAGGCACCGGCGTGCAAGAGGGGGTCGAAGGTGAAGTTGGGGCGCTTGTCAAGATAGAATCCTCGTTCGCACCACGCCACTTGTTGTGGTAAGAGGGCTGGGTTCACCTGTTTGCCGTCGCTCTTCCATGGATGCAGCCGTATGCTCACTGTGGGGGGCGCCGACAGGCCTTCGGTAAGTCGGGTGAGAAGTGTGTCACCCATGATGTCGCGACAGTGTGCGAGGAATGCTTCGGGAAGTTTCATCACTCTTCGATATCGAATCCTTCATCGTCGTCGCCACTGGTCGACTGGGGCTTGGGCTTGGGTGGGTTGGTGAGGTTGCCGTCGCTGTCGAACATGCCATACGTGGTGCGCAGCACGATAAACTCGGTGCGGCGGTTCAACTGGTCGCAGATGGCTTGCTTCTCTTCGTCGAGGGCGGTAATGTATTCCTGGGTCAGCACGTCGCCTTCTTTCATCCAGGGATATTGGGCGGCAAGTTTCTTGCGCACCACCTTGGGCTTTTCCTTACCGTATCCCTTGGGGGTGAGGCGGTCGGGGGCTATGCCATGCTCGATGAGGTAGTTCACCACGGATTCTGCACGGCGTTGCGAGAGACCGATATTGTAGGCCTGACTGCCATGGTAGTCGCAGTGGGCGCTCAGTTCTATGGTCACGTTGGGGTTCTCGTTGAGCAACACCACCAGTTCGTTGAGCGACTGCACGGCCTCAGGACGGAGGATGGCCTTGTCGTAGTCGTAGAAGATGTTGTCGATCATCACCGGCACGCTGATAGACGCGAGGGCGAACTGCAGCACTGTTTCTTTCGACTCCGTGGTCTGCACCACCTGCAGTTCTTCCTTGTGGTTCAGGTAACCCCTGCAAGTGGCAAGGAACACATAGTCTACTCCGGGGGTCAGCACGCGTTCGAAGGAGCCGTCGCTCTGCACGCTGAACTTCTCGTTGGTACCGTCGTTGCCTACCATGTAGACCTGTGCGGCGGGCAGTTCATAGCCGTCGCGTTCATATACCCAGCCTTTCACAGTCTGTATGATTTCGGGCTTTTCGAAACTGAAAATATGGTCCCAGCCGCGTCCGTCTCCTCTGTTGGAGCAGAAAAAGCCTCGGTTGTGTGGTCCTTCAAACGTCATGCCGAAGTCGTCGCCCTGTGAGTTGAGCGGATAGCCGGGATGCTCCAACTGCCACTTTCCGTTGTCTCCCACTGTGGCAATGAAGATGTCGAGGCCGCCCATTCCGGGATGGCCGTTGGATGAGAAATAGAGGTCGCCGTTGGGGCGGAAGGTGGGAAACTCCTCATCGCCGGGGGTGTTGATGATAGGTCCGAGGTTCTCCACGCCTCCCAGACCATTGGAGGAGAGCCGCACGCGCCAGATGTCGAGACCGCCTTGTCCGCCGGGCATGTCGCTGGTGAAATAGAGCCATTCGCCATCGGGTGAGATGGCGGGGTGGGCGTAACTCGACAGCGTGTCGCGGGTGAGTTGTACGTCGGAGGGCTTGCTCCATGCTGCGTCCGAACGGTTCGACTTCATAATCTTGGCATAGCGTGGATATGACGGGTCGGAGGAACATAGCGTGAGGTACATCTCGCGCTGGTCGGGGGTGAAGGAGCATGCTCCCTCGTCGTACTCGCTGTTCAGTCCCGACTCCACGCGTTGTGGTTTGCCCCACTTGCCCTTGTCGTCTTTCTGCGAGAAGAAGATGTCGCCGTTCTTCGACCCCGTGATGCCGCTGAGTTCGTCGCCTTGTGCTTCGTTGCGCGTGGAGGTGAAGTAGAGATATTCATGGTTCTCACCGAGAAGCATGGGAGAGTAGTCGGCACGCCGAGAATTGAAAACTTCCATCTTCTTCACGGTATAGCGTGAGCCTTCTTCCTTGAGTCGGGGCGCATCGAGGGCAGCGGCGAGTCCGTCGCGGGCCATCTGGTTGTCGGGCATCGAGTCGAGGGCGATGCGGAACTGTTCGGCAGCCTCTTTGTAGTTGCCGTTTTTCATCAACTGCCGTGCGAAGGAGAGGTAGGTGTTGCCGTCGGCCTGTTTGTATCTGATGACATTGCGGTAGGCGGCTATCGCTTTCTGGGTGGAGTTGATTTTCTCGTAGCAGAAAGCCATCTTCTTGGCTATCTGGCCTCTGCGGTCACGCATCTTGGCGGGAGTCTTCGAGTAGGCGGTCTTGTATTCGGTAGCAGCATCGTAATACTCGCCCAAAGCGAGGTATTTCTCACCCCGCTTCAAGTTCTTGTCTGCTCCGCACGACGTGGCGAGCAGCACGGCAAGTATCAGTGCCGGTAGGTATCTGATGATTCGCATGATTATCCTAATAACGATTTCTGCGCGCTTTTATTGTGGTAATGGGTCAGAAAGGTACGCGATAGTCGCAGCCCTCTTTCCATCGGCTGCATCCATAGGCGGTCTTGCCTTTGAGCAGGTGGCCTTTGCCGCATTTCGGGCAGATGGTTCCTACGAGTGTATCCGTAGCAGGAGTGGCTTTCTTCTGCACCTTGGGCTTGGCTGTCGTGGAGGCAGCCTTGGGTCGTGCAGCCTTTTTCTTCTTCAGGTCTTCCTCGGTGAGGATGGTAATCTGTCGGTTGGTGGGGTCGGTGAGCACTTGTGTCACAATGTCGCGGATTTGTTGTTTCAGTTCGTCTACAAACTGAGCCGCGTCGTATTTCTTGTGCTCGATGTCGCGGAGTTTCTTCTCCCAGATGCCGGTGAGTTCACAACTTTTCAGCAGTTCTTCACGGATGGTGTCGATGAGTTCGATGCCGGTGGCGGTGGCGAGCAGGTTCTTGCGCTCCCTACGGATATAATGGCGTTTGAAAAGTGTCTCTATGATGCCGGCGCGTGAAGAGGGTCTGCCGATGCCGTTCTCCTTCAGCGCGGCGCGCAACTCCTCGTCGTCGACGAATTTTCCGGCGGTCTCCATCGCGCGCAGCAAGGTGGCCTCGGTGTAGTATTTGGGTGGAGTGGTCCATTTCTCGGTCAGGGTGGGGGTGTGGGGACCGCTTTCTCCTTTCACGAAATCTGGCAGTGTCTTTTCCTCGTCGTCTTTTTTCCCGTCTTCGGTATTCACCTCGGCATCCTTGGCGTAAATAAGGCGCCAGCCCGGTTCCTGTATCTGTTTTCCCGTGGTCTTGAACTCCACTTCGTCTACCTTTCCCATGACGGTGGTCGTGGTGAATTGGCAGTCGGGATAGAACACGCTGATGAAGCGGCGGGCCACGAGATTGTAGACATGCTGCTCCAGGTCGGTAAGGCCGGTGGCTGGCACGCCGGTGGGTATGATGGCGTGGTGGTCGGTGACCTTGGAGTTGTCGAACACCTTCTTGCTCTTACGGAGTGTATTACGTTGCGAGTTGTCATTCCCCAGTAATGGGGCTGTAAGTGCTTCAAAGCCTCGGAGTCCTTTCAAGATGGCGGGACATTTGGGATAGATGTCGTCGGTGAGGTATTGCGTGTCGACACGGGGATAGGTGGTGAGTTTGCGCTCGTAGAGTGTCTGTATGATTTTCAGGGTAGTGTCGGCGCTCAGACTGTATTTCTTGTTGCAGTCCACCTGCAGCGAGGTGAGGTCGTAGAGATGGGGCGGGGCCTCGGTGCCTTTCTTTTTCTGCACGTCGGTCACGGTGAAGGGCTTGTCCTGGATGAGGGCAAACGACTGCTCGCCTTCCTCGCGTGAGGTGAATTTTCCCTTCGTGGCGGTGAAGAGCGTGTCGCGGTAAAGGGTGGAGAGCACCCAGTAGGGCTCGGGAACGAAGTTGTCGATTTCCTTCTGGCGGTTGACAATGAGGGCGAGGGTAGGAGTCTGCACCCTGCCAATGGAGAGCACCTGACGGTTCTGTCCGTATTTCAGGGTGTAGAGGCGTGTGGCATTCATGCCGAGAATCCAGTCGCCGATGGCACGGCAGAGACCGGCGCGGTAGAGGGGGTCGTAGTCTTGCTGGTCGTGCAGGGTCTGGAATCCCTCGCGGATGGCTTCGTCGGTCATCGACGAAATCCAGAGACGTTTCACCGGACAGGTGGCTTTCGCTTTCTGCATCACCCACCGCTGTATCAGTTCTCCCTCTTGGCCGGCATCACCGCAGTTGATGATGCCGTCGGCTTTTTGCATCAGTTGCTCTATCACGGCAAACTGTTTGCGAATGCCCTCGTCGTCGATGAGTTTGATGCCGAAGCGGGGGGGTATCATGGGGAGTGCCACCAGACTCCATCGCTTCCACTGCGGGGTGTAGTCATCGGGTTCTTTGAGCGTGCAGAGGTGGCCGAAGGTCCATGTCACTTGGTAACCATTGCCTTCCATGTATCCCTGACACGCCTTGTTGGCTCCAATGATGCGCGCGATGTCTTTCGCTACGCTGGGTTTCTCGGCTATGCAGACAATCATTATTCAATTTCAATTTTCAAAGTTGCCATTAAGGGAAAGCAACTTCACCGCAATGCGGTAATCTTCAATTTTCAATTTTCAATCTTCAATTTTCAATCTTCAATCTTCAATCTTCAATTTTCAATCGGGCAAAGCCCGACTCTAATATCCCAATTCCAGGTCGGTGAGGATGACGATATGTCGCTTCGCGGGATGGGAATTGCGCAGGAAGTGCACGTAGTTGCAGATACTTTGGGGTGATTTGCAGTTGTGGCACATCCCATCTTGCTGACAAGGGGTGTCGATGTCGAAGCGGGCGGCATTGATGGGCGAGGCGGTGCTGCGTGCGCGCTGCAGGGCGGCGTTCACATCTTGTGCCACCTTGTTCAGACCCACCACGAAGATGACGCGTCGCGGTCCCCAGGTGATGGCAGCCACGCGGTTGCCGTTGCCGTCGATGCTCACGATTATACCGTCTTCCGACAAGGCGTTGGCGCTGGCGAGGTAGAAGTCCACATCGAAGGCTTTCAGATAAATGGCGCGCTTGGCCTCCTCGCCGGTCACGTCGTCACGGTCGAAGATGCTGTAGTTGCCGGTCTTCAGGGCTTGGGTGAGTCCGATGTCGCGGATGCTCATCGATCCTCCCCAACTGATGCTGCTGCCTTCAGGGATGATTTCCTTCACTTTGTCGATGATGTCGCTCGCGGTATGGCAGTAGTATGCCTCGAAGTGGCGACGTTCAAGGTTGGCAATCAGTTTCTCGGCCAACTTTTTATTCCTTATTTCTTTAGGTGACATAGGCAAATAAAGATGAAAAACTTATTCCAATACTTTCGTTACATCGGCGATGCTTCTCGACTCTACGCTGCTGCTTCTTTCGCCTTTCACATACACATGGCCCGACTCGTTGTCTACTGCTGTCACTACATATCCTGGGCGGTAAGTGTTGACCCAGGTGGCCCAGACCTTGTCGCCCACCTTGATCTTCTCCTTGAAAGGGATGAGGCGCACGTCGGCCTTGTTGTAGGCTTCTATCTTGCTGCCGAAACCTAAGACCAGCACCCTGTCGCCCTCCACGTGGATGAGGGTGCCCTTCAGCCACTCGTTGTCTTTCTTGATGGCAACCTGTGCGCCGCTCTGCCACTGACCGTCTTTGAGTATGGCGAACGAACCGGGTTTCAGTGCCTCTCCTTTCTTTTTCTCCTCGAGTGTGGGACTCTCGGGATTGTCGGGCCATCTCAGGTCAAGGTAGCATACCTTCGGTTCCTTCGAGTTGCTGTCGTCAACGACGATAGCCCGTTCCAGTCCACTTCCTGATTGCCACCAGGTAAGCACCACGTCGCCTTTCTTCGCCTTTGCGTTGGTGGGCAGGGGGATGATAAGGGCGTTGGGCATTTCCACCTCACCGTTATGCGTGCTAAGCACCGACTTCTCTGCGCCCACCTCTTTCACAGTGGTGTCGTAGAAGATGAGCACAGCCTCGCGCAACGGCTTACCTTTTTCCACCGAACTGGGATAGTAGGTGTAGGGACTGAGTACGGTCTGTCCCACCTCCATCTTCAGTTTCACGCCTTGTGGGAAATCCCACGGCCAGGCGCCATTGTCACTCTCTTGGGCCATTATCGGTGTCATGACGGCGAGTGCCATAAGGCAAAGAATAGTTCTAACAGTTCTTATCATTTTCATTCATGTTTTTTAAGTGATTATTCTGTCCTTTTCTACGTCTTTTCACAAAACGCTCACAAAAATACACTAAATAGGTGAATAATCAGCCAAAACAACAAAAAAGTTTGATTCCATGTGAATAAATTAGCCGCACCCGTTGCGGTAGGGTGTTGTCTAATGTCTCGGCGGCAGGCTGTTGCTACCCGAATGCTGTGTTGCTATGAGCATCATAGCACCTAATAAAAGATGTTTCATTATCGTATTGGTTTTTGTTGGTTCAATATTCAATTTTCAATTTTCAATCGGGTGAAGCCCGTCATTCTATCAGCCTTTTTTCCTTTAATTGCTTATAAAAATCTGTCTCCCCTTCATGCTTTTGCAAGAATTCCGGGTCAAGTTCCAACACTTTTTTCCACATCATCACTGCCTCTTGTTCATCTCCCTTCATCAGCAGAATCTCACCTTTGGAGTCGTAAAGATTGGCTTCTTCGGGCATAAGGGCAATGGCGCGGTCGATGGACTCGATGGCTTTAGCATAGTCACCAGCCTTGGCATACTCATAGGCTTTGGCATTACAGCCCGAGATTAAAAATGGAAGAGTTTCTATTGGGTCAAGTAGATAAGAACTGTCAAATAGAGCCATTGCCTCATCTATTTTATCAGCATTTAGATATTGTAAACCTTTACGATTACGCAAATCCACGATTACAGATTGATATTGTTTATTACTCAGGTATAACGCCTCAAAATCCGCAAGCGCTGCATCAAGCATGACCTCGTATCGATTGAGATTGTTATCGAGATTAATGTACACCATCATCAGACCATATTCCAACCAGGCTAACTTCTCACGATAGATCTCAGGTTGCTTTTCAAACAAAAACTTATGGTTTTCCAATGCCATGAGATAGAATTCTTCTGCTTTAATATAATCATGAAGATCAGAATACAAGATTCCCAAGTAGAATTGGGTGCTTGCCAATTCACCAAGATAAGTATTTGGATTCAAAGTATACAATTGGATGTAATTTTCTAAGGCTTGAAGGAAATATTCTTCCGACTGAATGTAATCGTGATTGTTGTAATAATTGATTGCCGATTTTTTTGCAAAATCTGCTCTTTGTGCTACTCTCTGTTGTTTAGTATTTCGCAAAAGAACCAAATCTTCTTGGTAATTGGAATTATGTTGTGCCAGTTCATCGTAGTTTTTTAGTGCCTGTTCTAGCATTTCGTCGAATTTCTCCCAATTCTCCATGCGGCCATAAAGTAGCATGATTGAAGTTTGAGTCTTGGCCAAATCAACGCGGTATTTTTCGGGATTCAGAGCAAACATATGTATATAGTTCTCTAATGCCATGAGGTAGTATTCTTCAGCCTTTGCATAGTCGTGGAGGTCGGAGTACAGAATCCCTAGAACCTTCAGGCTTGCTGCCAATCTGTTGCAATGAGCATCTGGGTTTTGGCAAAACAGTTGTTTGCGGTGTTCCAAAGCCTTGAAATAGTATTCCTCAGCCTTGGCGTAGTCGTGCAAATAGTAATACATAATGCCTAAATTATGCAGTGTCATGGATAAATCCTCACGATAAGCATCTGGGTTTTGAGTAAATAGCAATGTCTTGTTCTCCAGAGCCTTGATAAAGAATTCCTTCGCTTTAGTATAATCTTGGAGGTGTTGATATAATATCCCCAAGTTGTTTTGAGTTCCAGCCAACTTCTCTCTATAGGTATATGGATCTTGAGTGAACAATATAGTTCGGTTCTCCAAAGCCTTGAAATAGTATTCCTCAGCCTTGGCGTATTCGTGGAGGTCGGAGTACAAATTCCCCAAACCATCTTGTGTATCAGCCAAACCGTTGCGATAGATTTCTGGATTTTGTAAGTACAACATAGTACGATTCTCCAATGCCTTGAAATAATAGTATTCTGCTTGGGAATAGTTTTGAAGGTCGGAGTATAAAATAGCCAAATTATTCTGAACGCCAGATAACAATGAGCGGTAGGCATCAGGATCATGGTTGAATAGTTGTGTAAAGGTTTCTAATGACTTGAGTTTGTATTCCTCAGATTTAGCATAGTCACGTAGCGTGGTGTACAAATTCCCCAAATTGTTTTGAATTGCTGCTTGTCTTTTTAAATCATTCCCACAATTATTCAAACATATTAAAAAGAACCGTTCTGTATCCTCATAATCCTTTTGATTATGTGCGAAATCAGCATACTCTTCAACTACTTTTATATTCATAGTATCTGCCAAAGCGGCGCGTTTCAGCAATTCTCCCGCCTTTCGATAGTTCTCCTCACCACCAGCAAGTTTCAGAGTGTTGACCTGTCGTTGCAGCATGGCAAAGAAGGCATCTGCGGCTTCCTGTTGCTTGGCTTTCTCGTCTTCGAGTTTGGCGATGTCTTCATTGAGACGGCGGATGTTCTCCACGGCGGTGATGTACTTGCCTGCGGCGTTGAGGGAATTGTATGCCTCGGCAGCCTCGTCAAGGCGGCCGGCATGGGCGAGTTCGATGAACTGCTGCTCCTGCTCGGACAACTCGCTGAGGTCGATGCGGGCAAACTGGTCGACGTAGGCATCGAGGTTTCTCAGTTGACTGTCGTAACGGTCTTCGAGTTCGTTGAGTTTGTCGTTGTATTCTTGTTCCTTCAGTTTGCCATCCTTCTTGAGTTTCTCCAGTTCAGCGAGTGTCTGCTCGTATTTTTGGTGGTAACTGTCCACTGACGACTGTTTCAGTTTGCCTTTCAGTTGCGTGAAGTACGCACTCTGTATCAGCACAATCTCAAACGGCTTTTGGTCGTGCGAGATGTTCCACTGCTCCACGGCGTCCTTGTTCATCAGTTCATACCCCGCCTTGGTGGCAGCACGGAAAGGCACACGGTCGCCCGGCTTCAGCGTGCGGAACGACAGTGTGAGCCGTCCGTCGCTGCCCGAAGCCGCAGAACCCGCATCGCGCACCTCCACCTGCACCCCCGCCAGCGGTGTCTTCTGCTGTTTCTGGTTATACTGCTTCACCACACAAGGCTGTGTCGCTTGCGCAAGGGCAGTGAGGGCGGTGGCAAGGATGATTATGGAGAGGAATAATCTTTTCATAGCTATTTTTTAATTTTCAATTTTCATTTTTCAATCTGTAGTATATGATATTCTATTCTCTTATACTCCCTCCTGAACTCCTTACGATGGATGGTTTCCCGCTGGTTCTGAGTTGGAATTTGCTGTAAACCCTATTTAGGTTCTTTACTTTGATGCTGAACTTGCCGGTCCACATTGGGGTGAATTGACAAAGACACTCGTCGATTCCATCGGTGTCTGAAGCCATCAGGTTGCCGTTCTCATCATAGACATAGAGTTCAAAGTCGCAGTCGCCATCGCCCGTTACATATACCCAAGCCTTTTCCCCACCATGAAAGGTAACTGTGTATGCCTCGGTGGGGTAACAGCCAATAGGGGTAGTAGGTACGGTCGTGGTGTCAGAAATGATGGTGTCGCATGGCTGTGGCGTAGTGGGCGATATTGCCGAGGCTGCAAGGTTGAACAACAAGGTGGCTGCCAAAATAAGGATTCTAGAAGTATTCATGGTCATTTGATTTATAATTGTCTGTGATTCCCTTTCTCTTAAAGAGCAAATATATGAAAAATGTACTAAAGTAGTGCAAAATTCGTATAAAAATGGCACTTGTATAGTGAAATTCATGTAGGCATTAACTCAAATTGCTGGCTCATGGGAGCCGTGGAGTCTTTGACAACTGCTAATGCCAAGTAAAAATCGTGTTGGATATATAGACAATAAAATTTGTGTGAATAGGAAATAATTGTTATATTTGTAGCCTGTGCAGCGACCCACGACATTATTTGTGTCAGCAAGCCGTTTGTGTTCAACTTTCCCTTTTACTCCAGGATAGTTGAGCGAATGTAATACTTGAATGATTAACAAACCAATACAATTTGGATATGAATAGGAATTATGTATTTGGTGCTTTTATGGCACTACTGTCACTGTCAAGTTGTTATAACGGAAACAGCAATGGGAATGCTACTTCCGCCAATCCGTCGTTTGACGACGTAATAACCTCGCGCAGAAGCGTTCGCAAATATGACGCGTCGAAGAAAATCTCGGAGGCAGAAGTGCGCGACTTGATAAAAGCAGTTCAGGATGCACCATCATGGGCTAACCAGCAGCCAACCAAGTATTATGTTGCCATCAGCCCTGAGAAGTTGGCTGCTGTGCAGGATATGGTGGGCGGTAACAAGGAACGCATAAAAGACGCTCCCGTACTCATCGTCTCAACTTATGAACGTGGCAAGTCGGGCTTCTTCCAAGGCGAGCAGAGTAATGAGGTCGGTGATGGCTGGGGAGCCTACGACAATGGCTTGAGCAACTGCTATCTGATTTTGAAGGCCCGTGCCATGGGCTTCGATACACTTATCATGGGCATGCGCGATGCCGATAAGTTAAGAGAACTGTTTTCTATACCTGAAAACGAGACGGTCATGGCTGTTATCTCACTCGGCTACAGGGCAGAGGAGCCAAATCGTCCGGAGAGAAAAAACTTGGATGAAATTGTAAAAATCTTCTGATATGAAATGTATAAAAAGCACTGTCCTCGTTATTGTTTTCCTGTTGTGCACTACCATCGCCAGGGCACAACAATATCAACAGGAGAACGACATTCCTTACACGGAGTCTGCCGATGCCTACGCTAAGGAACGCTGCAAACTTGATGTGTATTATTCTAACGATTTGAGGGATGCTCCCGTGGTGGTATGGTTTCATGGTGGAGGCATAGAAGGCGGCAACAAGCACATCGACCCACAACTGAAGAACAGCGGACTCGTGGTGGTCGCAGCCAACTACCGCCTGCTGCCCAAGGCTCCCATCGATGACATTCTCGACGATGCTGCCGCTGCTGTTGCCTGGACCTACAAGAACATTGAGAAATATGGCGGAAGCAAGCGCAAAATCTTCGTGGCAGGACACTCTGCCGGAGGCTACCTGCTCGATATGATTGGATTAGACAAACACTGGCTCGCCAAGTATGGCGTAGATGCCGACTCGCTGGCAGCCCTCGTGCCTTTCAGCGGGCAGTGCATCACCCATTACAACATCCGCAAGCAGCAGGGCATATCACCCCTGCAGGCCACTATCGACCAGTATGCTCCACTTACCTTCGTCAGGGCTGATGCACCTCCTATCGTCATCATATCAGGCGACAGGGAACTGGAATTGTTCGGGCGCTATGAAGAACAGGCTTATTTCTGGCGCATGCTGAAACTCGTGGGTCATAAAGATGTGACGCTTTATGAGATGCAGGGCTACGACCACGGCGACATGCCGCAGCCTGCCTACAAGATTCTGAAAGACCATATCAAGCGTATTACCGGCAAGATGACCTCCGCCCTGCCAGAGCCGGTGATAAAGACTGAGCAACAGGCAGAGTATCGTTTTGTCTGGCAACCAGAATACCTCAGGAATGGTGCCAGGATTGATGACGTGAATCCTGCTATTCTTCATTTGACGGGCAACAATGGATTCTATGACCTCACGCCAGAGACGGGCGCACTCATCAAAGACCTGCGTGACTTCACCGTTTCCGTATGGTTCAAGGTCAGTTCAGAAAACCAACTCGATGGTTACGGCCACTTCCTTTTTGCTTTCTCCCAACTGGCAGAGAATAGTGCCCATGAAGGCCCATACATGGCCATGCGACTGAACGAGCAGCGGTTTGAAACATCTACTGGCGGCTATGAGCATGAGGAAATCATCATGCAAGGGGGGAAGCCCAAACGCGATAGATGGGTTCATGCCCTCTACCGCCAGCAAGGACATAAGGGCGAGTTGTTCCTCGACGGCAAACTCATCGGGCGTAACGATAAGATGCCCATCCTCGCAGAGATTTTCCATGGTGCTCCTGCCAACTGCTGGATAGGCCGTGCTCCATTCCGTGGCGACAAGTATCTGACGCAAACGGATGTAGCCGACTTGCGCATCTACAATTATGCTGTCAGCAATCAGGAAATAAACAGGTTGAAGAAATCTGCTGTGATTGCACAGAAATAGTGCAAATTTCACAAGAGATGGCACTCATTTAGTGAAACTTACAAAGAATCTCACTCCAACCTCCGGCTCTTGGAGTACGGGGGTAAGGAGGAGAGCATATTTCCCCTTTAACTCCCCTTATTTCACCGGGAAATTGAACCATTTCTTGGGATATGGCTCGTTGTTCAAGGTGAAGTGCCACCATTCGTTGGAGTAGGGCTTGAAGCCGTGCTTCTTCATCACGCGCTGGAGCAGCAGGCGGTTCTGCTGATGCGCCTTGGTCACTTCGCCACCATTGTATTTGCCGAGAAACATGGTGTGGGAGGCTTCGCCGAAATAGTCGAAATGGCTGCCCATATCAACTTCTTTGCCCGTGTCCTTATAGCAGATGGTCATGTCGATGGTGCTCCCCTTGCTGTGTCCCGACTTGGAGGCGATATAGCGCGGGAAGAGTGCGGGCTTCGACAGGGTGGGGTAGTAGTCGGCCTTGTTGCGCTGGTCGCTGGTTTTCGACCACCTCACAAAATGGTCGACAGCACTCTGCGGACGGTAGGCGTCGTATATCTTGATGACATACCCTAACTTCCGAAACTCATCCGCGGCGGCCTTCAGCGCCGTAGCGGCCTGGCGGGAGAGGATGACGCGGTTGGCTTGGTAACCAGTGGCAGGCTCGCCCATGAAGTTGTTGTTGCCGGCATAGCGTAGGTCTTCTATCAGGTCGGGGATAAGGTTCTTCACATACACGAATCCATTGTAGGGTATCGTCTCTTTTGCTGCGGATGAGAGGACAAACAGCAGTAATAGGGGAATGAGGGAAAACTTTTTGCGTATCATCACTTATTGTTTTTGTTTACAAAATTATAAAAAAACAGATGAATGCCAACCCTTGAGGAGATAGTTTTTCATTCGTTAGCCTGATTTTTGCAGTCATGGAATGAAAAAGTTGTTCATTTCGTAGAGAATACCGTTTTTTTCTGCTAAATTTGCACTCATCAATAAAAAGAGGTGAAAAGATGTAACATGTTGATTTGTAGATTGATATGTCGGTTTTCTCTCTTCTGCGTGCAGAATGGCAAGCAGTTTTCAATAAAACTATCCACGTGATAAAAGTGAAAATGAAATATTGGAGTTATGCTATTACGGTCGTCATTGCGGCTGCTTTTGTGGCTTGTGGCCCGTCGACGAAGGATATCAAGGAGAAGAACAAAGAGATACAGATTAAGGACTCCCTTGCCTTGAAGGTGGCCACCACGCCTACGCTCGATTGTCTGCCGGTGTTTATCGCCAAGGAGAAAGGTATTTTCGATACGTTGCAGGTTGATGTCAGTGTGAAAGAGATGAACGCTGCACTCGACTGCGAGGAGATGCTGAGGAAAAACGAAGTGGAGTTGGCCTTCAGCGACCTCATGCGAACCGAGCGACTGAAGCGGAATGGCATTGCCTTGGAGTATGTCACCGCCACTAACGCCTATTGGCAGTTTATCCTCAACCACAAAGCCCGTCTTACCGATGGCAAGCAGTTGGGCGACAAGATGATAGCCATGGCAAGATACTCTGCCACCGACTATCTCGCCACACTGGGCATCGACAGCATGAAACCCTCCAACTCCGTCTTCCGCGTTCAGGTGAACGATGTCATTGTGAGACTGATGATGCTCCTCAACAATGAGATGGATGCCGTGATGCTGCCCGAGCCACAGGCCACCACTGCACGCCTGGACAAGCATCCCGTGGTGATGGACTCCCGCGACAAGGGCATCTGGCTCGGCGTGGTGGCAGCACGTCCCTCACGCATCGCCGACAACTTCAGGCAGCAGCAGGTGCGCCGTTTCGTCGAGGCCTATAATTCTGCCTGCGACTCCATCAGCCATTATGGCATGCAGCATTATGCTGGCATCATCAAGGCCTATTGCCACGTCGACGATGCTACGGTAAAAGCCCTTCCCAAGATTTCATTCCCCCATGTAGCCGCCCCACGGCAGCGTGATATCGACCGCACGCACAACGTGACGTGGCGCACCAATTGATTTCCACCCCCAAACCCTACGATATGGATGCAAAAGTCATCTACAACACACGACGCCTCATCAAGGCCGACCAATTAGGAAAAGCACTTGACGAGATGGAGAAACTCAAGGGCGACAGAACCTTCGCCCCGCTTTTCGAACGAATATCCAAGATACAGAACGACTACCGGCTGATGGTGGACTACTGGAAACAAGGGTATCCTGACCCACAGCGCAACCAACTCTATTCCTCGTTGTTGCGAAAACTCGACCGTCTGTCGCACGATGCCGCTCTTCTGTACAGACTTGCCAACGACGTCTCCATGTCGGGGGTGAAAGCGAGGGTGGAAGCCTTCGACAGTAGCCATGCTCATGTGAAGGCCATGCTCGAAGGGTTTGTGAGCGATGTGGCGTTGCTGGAGTTTGAAAATACTCCCGAGCAGCGCACGAAAGCCATCTACCACAAGCATCTCGAGGATATGTCGGCCCTCTTCGAATGCCTGTGTTTCTCCATGCAATGGCACGCCGACGATGCACAGTTCTACCAGCAACTCCTTCTCTCACCTACCATCGACAGTGGCGATGCTGCGCATCTAGTGAGTGCCATCTCACTCGCTGCGATGACGCACTTCGACATACACAAATACACCATGCTTGGTGAGGTGTACCGACAGGCTTCCGACGAACGGGTGAAGCAAAGGGCACTGGTGGGATGGGCGCTTACCTCGACAAGCCAATACCGGCTCTATCCCGAAATCAACGATGTGGTGGCGCGGATGACCGACGACGAGGATGCGGCACGCCAACTGCTTGAGATGCAGATGCAGATGTATTTCTGCATGAACGCTGAGCGCGACCGTGAGGAGATACAGCGCAATATCATGCCCAACCTCATCAAGAACCAGGGCTTCGACGTCACCCGCATGGGCATCGTGGAGAAAGAAGACGATCCCATGGACGACATCCTGCACCCCGAGGCTACCGACAAGGCCATGGAGGAACTGGAGGAGAGCATGCAGCGAATGATGAAGATGCAGCAGAGTGGCGCCGATATTTATTTCGGCGGGTTCTCTCAGATGAAACGCTATCCTTTCTTCTATAACCTCTCCAATTGGTTCGCACCGTTCTATGTGAACCACCCAGGCATAGAGTCCACGATGGATAAACTCAAGGGGGCGAAATTCCTGGAGAACCTTCTGCAGAACGGACCTTTCTGCGACAGCGACAAATACTCGTTTGCCTTGGCAATGGCAACCGTCATCGACCGGCTACCCGAAAACATGAAGTCGATGCTCGATAGTGAGGTGGCTTTCGGGCCCACAGCCTCGGAGGAAGAACTCCATTCCCCGTCGAACGTGAGGCTGACCTATCTGCAAGACCTTTACCGCTTCTTCAGGTTGTGCGACCGACGGGGTGGTTTCTACAATCCTTTTGGTGGCACGGAGGGCATCAACGCGTTGTTCTTTGCCAATCCTGTCTTCTCATCTACCCAATTGAGCCTTCAGGTGCTGCCCTTGGGGAATTTCCTGCACAAACGGAAGCAGTATGGAGCGCTCGGAAAATTGCTCGATACCTATCCCACTCTTCACGATAATGTGAGATATCTCGTGCTGAGAGGGTCGCTCGAGGTGCATGAGGGTGAGTATGTCAAGGCTATGCGTTCGTTTGACAAGGCGCTGGAGATGGAACCCGACAACAAGAAGTCGTTGGCTGCCATGGCTCGTGCCGCATTGCTTGCCGGTGACTACCAAAAGGCAGAGGAGGCGTATGGCAAACTGATGCTCTTGGATGAGGCAAACACCAGTTATTCGCTCAACTTTGCCATCGCGCTCATCCATGGCCAAAAGGTGGATGAGGCCGTGAAAATTCTCTACCGACTCAATTACGACAATCCCGATGATGCCAATGTGCTGCGGGCATTGGCGTGGGCACTCCTCACCAACAGGAAGGTTGAGCAGGCCGAGAAAGAGTATGCCAAGTTGCTGGCCTTGCCACACCATGTGGCAGAGGATGACCTCAATGCCGGGTATTGTCAGTGGTTCCTGGGGAGAATAGAGGCGGCTGCCAACCTTTTCAGGAAATTCCTGCAACAGGCTGGAACCGACAGCAAGGCTGATATCTCACAAGAGTTCGAGAACGACCGCCATATCCTGTTGGCCAACGGCATTTCCTCTTACGAGGCCCATATGATGGAAGAAATGCTGCTAAATTGAAAAATAATCCTCTTTTTCGTGCAAGATTTTCAATAATGTGTGTTTATTTTAAAAATGTACATGTTTTTATAGGAAAAGGAAGATTGCTGAGAACAGAAAAACGTCTGTTTCTCCATCTTCAATCTCAGATGAAGAAGACAAGTTACAAGATTCTACTCATTGCCGCAGTTCTGGGGGCGATGGCACCGGGGATGACCTCATGCTCGGCCGACGATGACAACGCTAATGTGGAGATGATGTCTCCCATGGCATTGACCCGTTTTGAAGGACAGTGGATTCTCGACGGACAGTTGATAGGAAGTGGAATGGTGAGTATCGACTCTACACAAGTGCTGATGAGGGTTCCCATGGCAGAAATGGCTTCTGCCTTGATGGCGAATCTCAACAATTACAGCACAAACGCCACTGTCCAAGTAGGGGATTCCCCACTGCGAATGAAGGCCAAATACGTAGGGGTGTCGCATACATCCAGATACTACGATCTGCCTGCTGCTCAAATGACATTCGAGATGACTGTCGACCATGTGGCCTACAACGTAAAACTGCAAACCGTCAACATGGGGTCTGTGGCACTGCTGCAAGAGGAGAAACATAGTTTGTCGGTAGTCGTGAAGATTGTGGAGACTTCGCTCGAAAAAAGAGAAAATGGTCAGGTAGTGGCGGTTTCTAAAGAAGACCACACACTGATCTTCGAGTCGGATATTTAATCAATCATTCACGTGGAGAAGGAGCAAGGCATCATCCAGGGCATAGCAGACGGTGACCGTAAGGCCATGCGTTTACTCTATGAGCAGTTGGCAGGCTATGCCATGGCTGTAGCGATTCGCTACCTCCCGCATGTCGAGGATGCCAAGGATGTGGTGCACGACAGTTTCATCAAGGCGTTCTCACATATCCACGACTTCAATTACCGGGGCGATGGCTCACTGAGGGCATGGATGACGAAAATCGTTACCAACGAAGCCATCAACGCACTGAGGAAGACTTCAAGACTTACCTTCGTGAGCGACATTCCCGACGAACCCGACGATGACCCACCCGATGTGGAGACGGTGCCGCCAGAGGAGATAACACGGATGATTGGTTTGTTGCCCCCTGGCTACCGAGCGGTGTTCAATCTCTTCGTCTTCGAGCAGAAAAGCCATAAGCAGATAGCGGCAATGCTTGGAATAAAAGAGAACTCGTCGGCCTCTCAATACTTAAGAGCAAAGTCAATGCTCAAGAAACTGATTAATGAATATCAACAAACAAGACATGACAAAGCAAGACTGGACCAAAAACCTGAAGTCGAAACTGTCCGACTATCAGGCACCCGTACCTGAAGGGCTATGGGATGATATCGAGGCTTCGCTTCCTCAGGCAAGTCCTGAGCGTCGTGTCTCGATGATACCTTGGCGTAAATGGTCGGTGGCTGCTGCCATGGCACTTGCCTTATTGGGCGGCGGTACCTACCTGTGGCAGCGATATGGGATGGGCAATCCTGAGACTTTGGCCTCTGCCGACAAACCCGGATATACTGCTGAGGTGGTTGACAACAGTGACCGGACAGTGGTTGCCGAAGACATGCCGGAGGTGGAGAATGACTTCGTAGTACAAGATGACACTCGTATGTCTTCCACACCGACGCCAACTGCCAGCAGGGTAAACCCATCCAGTGGCGTGTCGCGTCCTGTCGTCACCCAACAGCCTGCCACACCGGTGTCCTCCTCATCGCAAGATGCTCCCTCGCTGATTGCCCAGGCGGATGTAAAAACAGAGACTGGCAGTCAACCTGAAACTGGCAGTCAACCTGAAACTGGCCGCCAGCCCGAGGCAGGACATCAGCCCGAGGTGGATGTTACCACGCCAACGCCACAACCTCAGCAAGGCAATGTGGGCTATCTGCCGACAACTTGGGAAATGCCTGTTGGTTCGGCGAGAAAAGGAAACACACCTTTCACTTTCGGACTCTTTGCTTCTAACGACGCCCTCTCTTTCTCTGGCTCCGAGCCTGTAATCGATTATGCCATGGCCAATATTGGCATGTTTGAACTCGGCGACGCCAACAGCATGTCGTACTTACGCCTGCCTGGCTACGAGGAGAAGACGCGCCACCACCGACCCATATCAATGGGTCTCAGTGCACAGTTTGGACTGGCAAAACGCCTAGCCCTCACTACTGGCGTGGTATACAGCAACCTCAAGTCAGACTATATATACGAAATGGGGGGTACCACGCTTGAGCGCAACCAGGTGCTCCATTATGTGGGCGTGCCTGTTGAGGTGGTGTATACGGTATGGAGTAAGTATGGCCTTTCTGCGTATGCCACTGCCGGCGCGCAGGCCGACTTCTGCGTGAAAGCCACACTAAAGAGTGAGGGCGTGAAGAAAAGCATCGACAAAGACCGCGTGCAGTTCTCCACTCTTGTTGGTGTGGGCGTGCAATACAATTTCGTACCGTCAGTGGGAGTTTATGTAGAGCCTACGCTGAAATACTATTTCGACAACGGTAGTGATGTGGAGAACGCCTTCAAGGACCGTCCCACCAACATCGGATTCCAATTCGGATTAAGATATAATATCGACAAGTAATACCAACTATACTACCAAAACCTAAGACCTAACTTCATAGACAAGTGCTATTGTCAAAACCTAAGACCTAACTTTATAGACAAGCACTACTATCAAAACCGATTACCTATCAACGAAGCAGGCAAGCCGAGAGGCTTGCCTGCAATCTTTTACTGTGAGTTGTAATGGTTATGAGTTCATCGTCAGCAAGAACTCCTCGTTGTTGCGCGTATGGAGCATCCGGTCGTGGATGGTATTCATCGCCTCTACGGGGTTCATGTCGGAGATGTGCTTGCGCAGAATCCACATGCGGTCGAGAGTTGTCTTGTCCTGGAGCAGGTCGTCGCGGCGCGTGCTCGATGCCACAAGGTTCACCGATGGGAATATGCGTTTGTTCGACAACGAGCGGTCGAGTTGCAACTCCATGTTGCCGGTGCCCTTGAACTCCTCGAAGATTACTTCGTCCATCTTCGAACCGGTGTCTATCAGCGCGGTGGCGACGATGGTCAACGAACCTCCTCCTTCAATGTTGCGCGCTGCACCGAAGAACCGCTTGGGCTTCTGCAGGGCATTGGCATCCACACCACCGGTAAGCACCTTTCCACTGGCTGGCGACACCGTGTTATAGGCACGTGCCAATCGGGTGATGCTGTCGAGGAATATCACTACATCGTGACCGCATTCCACCATGCGCTTGGCTTTCTCAAGCACGATGCCGGCAATCTTCACATGTCGCTCTGCAGGCTCGTCGAAGGTCGATGCGATGACCTCGGCGTTTACCGTGCGGGCCATGTCGGTCACCTCTTCTGGGCGTTCGTCGATGAGAAGCATCATCAGATAGGCCTCGGGATGATTGGCAGCGATGGCGTTGGCAATATCTTTCATCAAGATGGTCTTACCTGTCTTGGGCTGTGCCACGATGAGCGCACGCTGGCCTTTGCCGATGGGCGAGAAGAGGTCTACTACGCGTGTGGAGAGGTTGGTGGTGGCTGGGTCGCCACAAAGGTCATACTTCTCTTCGGGGAAGAGTGGGGTGAGATGCTCGAAAGGTATCCTGTCGCGTATCTCGGCCGGCTTGCGCCCATTAATCTTGTCGATGCTGGTGAGGGGGAAATACTTCTCTCCGTCGTGGGGCGGACGAACGTGGCATTCCACCACATCACCGGTTTTCAGTCCATATTGCTTGATTTGAACGGTCGAGACATACACGTCGTCGGGCGAGGAGAGGTAGTTGTAGTCGCTGGAGCGAAGGAAACCATATCCGTCGGGCATGATTTCGAGCACGCCGTTGCCCACAATGAGGTTGTCGAAATTGTAAGTGGCACTCTGCTGACTCTCCTTTTGTGGGGTAAAGCCCACATTGGCCTGCTGGGCCATCGGCGTGGTGGGGTTGTCGAACATGTCGTAGTTGGGGATGGCTGAATGGTCTTCTATAGGCAGGTCGACCACGGGGATGAAGTCGGTGCCGTCGCCGGGGTCGCCTTCCCAAATGCCGTTTATCAGGGCTTGGGCCTTTTCTTCCTGGGCTTCGTTGTGTGCGTTGACCTTGGCTTGCAACTGTGCCAGGAGGTCCGACATGTTTTCATTGGATTCCTGGGGTTCGGTCTCTTCGTTGGTAGCCACTGATTCCTCTTCTACAATAGGAGTGCTTTCGGCAACAGTTGGCTCGGGAATATCGGCTTCTTGTTTGGCTGCCTCCTCGGCGGCTTGCCTTGCCTCCTCCTCGGCTGCTGCGGCAGCGGCAGCAAGGGCTTCCTTCTCGGCTTTCGACTTCCTGCCGCGTTTTTTCGGCGCAGGCTCCACTTCTGCCTGTGGCTCAGGGGCCTTTGCCGGCTCTGCTTCGGGGAACATTTCGTCTTTGAACAAAGGCAGGGGCTCTGCGCTTACCTTGTTCTTCTTGATGTCGAAATTCTCACCGTCTTTTCCGTTCACGCTATACACATGGTCGGTGTCTTTTTTCGTTATCCTTGTGCGCTTGCGTTTTACGGGGGCGGGATTCTCGGCTTGGGCGTCGAGAATGGCATATGCGATATTCTCCTGGGTGTCGTCGGGTTGGCATTTAGCGCCAAGTTGTTTGGCGATATCCACCAATTCGGAGATATCTTTCGATAATAAATCGTCTTTGCTGTACATAAAAAATGATGTTGTTGATTTGTAAAACGGACTTTCGAGATGTGAAAATCCGGATTGTGTTTGGAAAATCGATGCAAAATTACACTTTTTTAAACGATTATCCAAAAATCAAAAGAAAAAAATGAGGGGAGAATGAAAAAAAACAAGGAAAGGAAGGGAAAGGGAAAAAGAAGTCGCAGAGGGAGGACGCTTTTGGAATAAAAAACTCACGAATCTACTAAATAACTCAAAAGTAATTCGGCAGATTCGTGAGATTTTTGTTTGTCAATATACCAGAGTATGGTTATTGTTTCTTGATGGCATCGGCGATGATATCCGCCATTCGCCTTACACCCTTGTCGTTGGGATGGATGCCGTCGTCTTGCACTTTGTCGCTGTCGTTGGCAAATAGGGTGTGCAGGTCGATGATCTCCAATCCGTATTCTTGGGCCACTTCTTGCTGAATGGGGATAATCTCGTTGGCGATGACATCTTCATTGATGTTCCACGACGACTTGAATGCAGGAATAGGTGTGCAGAGATAGATTTTGGGGCGTGTGGGTAGTGCCTGCCGCGCCTTCTTGCCTTTCTTCTTGGAGGGCGTTGCCAGTTGTGGACAGAGTGAGGTAAGCATTTGCTGCAGGTCTTTCTTGAATTCAGCCTTATACTGCCAGTTCTGGGGCTTGGAGTCGTTGGTTCCGAGT
>JAEEGL013080004.1_pt1 | contig 73172 bp, 70 predicted proteins | sample 9134231 | NCBI WGS metagenome assembly JAEEGL01 (sample SAMN16246548, study PRJNA631951) | gut metagenome | biome: gut microbiome; feature: rumen; material: fiber-attached | host: Bos | place: Iran: Karaj | collected 2018-10 | reverse complement strand
CGCCAACTCTTAGGGCCTGCTCCGAGATACCTATGCGGATATAGCCCTCAAAGTTCTTCTGCGACTCATGCCCAGTTATGCTACGGAGTTCCAGGTCTGACAGCACACCTAATTTATATAGGTTAGTAGTACCGCTCCTTCGCGCAGTATGTGAACATATCAATTCATATTTGGCACGCACAACTTCACCATGTTTGTTCCGTTCCCAAAGAGGGGAACCATTTCGAATCTTGGCCCACTTGTCTAGTTTGTGAAACCACTTGCGTTCGTTTTCCGTAAACTTGATGCCTTTGTTTTTCTTCTCCAACAGCTTTTCATAGGTATTCTCAGACCGCTTTTCTACAGTTGTCAATACCGTTACATACTTTTCACGAAAAGAGGGAACGGTTTTTGACAGTTCATACCCTACAGCCTTAATCTTCAAATTCATTTTCTGAACATCAATGTTCGGGAAATCGTAGTGATACTTTTCACAGAGTTCATAGACACGATTATCGAAAATAGGCACTTCTACCTTCTTTTTGGTCTTCTTCTGCGTCAAAGTAATCAGGCCACTTTTGTTATAGGTGATGAAATTCTCTTCCCTCAACTTGCAGTAGTCGCTATAGCGTTGGCAACTAAAGTATCCAAGAAGAAAGATGTCGCGAACGACTTCGTTGTCGCCTGTAAGTTTCAACTCATACATGGCATCAATTTCCTCGTCAGTCAGGTATATCTCGGCTCGCTTGTCTATCTCCTTTACTGTTCTGTCTTTCCACACCCTGAGAGAAACGGCATTCTTGTTGTAGCCCTCCATAGCCGCAAGATTACAGAGTTTACGGAAACAAGAAACCTTCTTATTGATGGTGTTCGGCATATATCCTTGTTTCTGAAGGTAAAGCGTGAATCTGTCTGCAAATGGTTTGTCAATATCGTCAAAGGGAATATCTTTCTTACAATACTCTTTGAGATTCTCACCAAAAGCTTTCCACACGACAACTGTACCAGAGGAATAGTCTGAGTTGTTCCCATGACGTATGGACCCGTCAGAAATTCCTTCATAGAAATAATCAAAGAAGCCTAAAACAGTTGTCCTTGATTTGGCAGTAACAACCTTTACAGTTTGCTGGATTTCTTCTACAGTCCCATTGACAATATGTGATAGAGCTTGTTCCAACACCTTCTTATCCTCCTTAGATTGCACTTTGTTTTCTGCATAAAGAGCATCAATGGTTTTCATTACTTCTACCTGAAGATCATGAACACGCACACCTTCTTCTGTTCTCTCGTATCGTTGCATAGCCGATAGACTCTTCTGAGCCTTCATCCATTCTTTAACGTCAACCATGATACCGGTGCTTACACAAAACAGGATTCCCTTACGTCGAGTTCTGACATATAGGGGAGCTTTACCTTCGCTTTTGTTAGTTCTCAAAAAGAATTGTGACATAATTATGTATTTTTGACGGTGCAAAGATACATATTTTCTGCGAAAGTTGTAGCCAATTTGTAGCCAAATTTTGAAAGCTGTCGAAATTTTAACTTTTGAATGCTTTTTCGATTAGATTTATAACTAACTGTATTTCAGTTTTTTATGATTTCTAAAGATTTCTGTTAATTTCATCTTCTTGAATCCAAGCCCATCCTGAAGCGCAAATCCCAGTCGAAAGGCTGGGGTTTTTGTTAATATAAGGTCACACAAGAAGCCGCCAGCTAACAAATAACCCAAGCCGTCGTTCCGGCTTACAAAAGGCCCGAAAAATCGCGGTATCCTCCCTTATTCTTTCCAGAAAACAAAAAAAGTCAACACATTTTATACGTTTTTGCATTGTTTTGCGTTTATATAGATTGAATGTCGACAATTAGACGGCATCCAATTTTTTATAAACTTAAAAACAAAAAATTATGAACAAGCAATTGTTTTTTACAGCAGTGCTTTGCCTGCTGTACGCTGCATTCTCATCATGCAGCAACGACGGGTCTTTTGACTCCAGTGTTAATCTTTCTAACGAGCAGGTGATGGCTCCAGTGACAGTCACCACGACCGGCTTCGGCATCTCCCAGGGCGGGTTTGCCGGCACGCGAGCCACTGCAGTGGGTGACTATTCGAAAGTCAAGTTTCTTACCCTGGCATTCTATGCCAGCGACGGAACCGAGGTGTATAAGCACACGCAAGTTCGTGATGACAACACCACCTACACCACCTTCGGTGAGTTCACGACCTCGCTGATGTATGGCAGTTACACCATGGTGGTAATCGCCAATGCCGGCAGCAATGCGATTACGCTGACTAGTCCTACTGTGGCCACTTATGGGGAGAACACGGCCTTGGACACGTGGGTCTATACCCAGGTGGTGAATATCACCAGCAACGCTGCTGTGAACCTGAGTGCCACCCTCGACCGCATCGCTACTGCAGTGACTGTGCAATCCACGGATAACCGACCAGCTGAGGTGACGCACATGCGCCTTACATGTTCTGCTGGCGGAAAAGGGTTTAATCCGACTACAGGATTCGCTACCAGCAATACGGGCGTTTCAGTGACAATGGCATTTGCAGCTGAGACCGTGGGTGGAACTACATATTATGGCGGATATTTGTTCTTGGCCACTGATGAGCAGACGATGGATGTGACTATCGAGACGCTGGATGCAGAGGATGGCAATGTGTTGTTCAGCAAGACTGTCGAGAATGTGTCTCTGAAGCGCAACCGTCGTACCAAGCTCACTGGCGCTATCTACAGCGGCACAGGTGTTTCTGCCAGTGGATTCCAGGTCAACACCGAATGGATTACTGATCATAACATGGGCTTTTAAAGTATAGGAGGACAAATTATGGGAAAAAAAATAATGATCTCCCTGTGTGTAGTTCTTGCACTGGTGATGGTATTCATAGCATTCTCCTGCGAGAAACCGATTGGTACTGATGAAAACGAAGCAGGCGATCCTGATGGCAATCTGACGGTGAGCGTGTTCCAGATAGCCAAGACACCGTTTGCCAGTATTACCCGTGCTGCTGTTTCTGAGGTGTGCGCCCGTCTGAATTTTATCGTTTATGACGAGGATGGCACGCGTTTAAAATATGTCAATCAGGAGTTGGGGAAACATGATGATTTCGGAACGGCCAGCTTCAAGCTTGAGCCCGGCACCTACCAACTCGTGGTCGTAGGCCACAGCAGCAATGGCAACCCCACAACGAACGACCTAGCCAAGATACAGTTTAAGAACAGCCTGGGATTCACCGACACCTTCCTGTATTATAGCGACGATGTGGTGGTCACCGAGGAGTCCCAGGAGATCCCGGTATCCCTTGAGCGCATCGTGTCCATGTGCCGCTTCGTGATTACCGACGACTATCCTGCCGACGTTGCTCAGATGCGCTTCCAGTACAAGGGCGGTTCCGGAGCGTTCAATGCTGCGACCGGTTTGGGCAGTGTCAATAGCACGCAGACCTTGTATTTCGATGCTGCTGAGGGCCAGAAGCAGTTCGACCTGTACACCTTCCTCCACGACGAGGAAGGCACCATCCACCTCCAGGTCACGGCTTACGATGCCGACGACAATGTCCTCTACGAGCGCGAGTTCGATGTACCGATGGAGCAAGACCATATCACCTGGCTTACCGGAGCATTCTTCAACGGTTCAAGTTCCTCTTCGACGACCATCACCAATGTGACGGTCAATACCGACTGGGCCGGCGAAACCCACTTAACGTTCTAAACAAAGTCCAGGGGGCGGTTTGGCCCGCTCCCTGACTTTACCAGGACGACGCGATGAAATTTTTAGTGCCATCTGTGTAATCTGCGTGACATAAAAAAGCCTTTTTCAAGTTTTTTTAATAAAAACTGCATTTTTTTGCCGATAAAATACGAAATATGGAAAATAATTTGTATCTTTGCACACGATTTCTACACCTACCATTCCTTAACAGGAAGATTTCGGTGTGGAATGACGACAGGTGCGCCTGCTGTCGAAAGGGGATTCCCACTGGTGGAATTACTCAGGACTTCGCAATCGCAGGCAAACCAATGGATGATATGTAACCGCAAACAAAAACGAGGCGTAACATGGTTACTATCAGCGAGTTACCTCCGGCGGGCATAGCCCTTCCGGACAAGGGCAAGAAGTGCATGGATATGACAGAACAGAACGATACAACGAACGATGCGATGACTGCCGGCGGCGACGTGTGGTACGTCATGGTTCATCAGAATCCCCGGTGGATCGAGACCATGCTGTTGAAAGACAGCCGTGGCGACCTGACCCCCGAGGGTGAGCAGCCGTTGCCCCCTTACGAGTTCTTTGTGCCGTATCAGTTTCTGCGCCCTTCCACCGACGACGACCTGCGCGACGACCTCCACAGCTTCGTCTTCGTGCATGTCTCCGAGCAGCGCATCCGCCAGATTGTCCGTTCCGAGTGGAACGACGGTACGCGCTACCGTTTCCATCACTATCGCGATACCACCGGCCGTGTGGTCACCCTATCCGACAGTGAGATGACGCAGTTGCGCCAGACGCTGCAGAGCCGCCAGTTAAAGGTGTTCTTCGGCCAGCCGGTAGGCGACATGGCGGTGGGCGACACAGTCATTCTGCAGTTCGACCCGTGGAAGGGCAAGATAGGCAAAGTCGAGAAGATTACTTACAGGCGCGGTCGTCTGGTCATGACGGTAGGTGTAAATATCATGAACCGGACGAAGAGTGTCAAGTTCGAGGATCTTCACGATGGCGACGTGCTTTTTGCCGACGAGGAGCGTGGTCGTTTGCTCAGTGGCGACCTCATCGCGAATTTCGAGAACGAGATGGTCAACATCCTCGGTCATAAGTTCCGCGAGAAGTCGCCCGGCAAGGTCATCAAGGACCGCACGCGGCTCATTCGCCTGTTGAGCTATGCCAACATGCAGATGGCCGATGCCGACGACCACCGGCGCTTCACAGCGTTGATGCTCCTGGCCAGTTACCTGCTGTTCGAGCAGGAGGCCCGCGACCGCTATAAGGCCCAGCTGCGCGAGTGGCTCGATGGCGTCCGCGAGGCCCGTACCGCTACCGAGGCTTACTTGATGGTGGCACTGTTTGTCGTTACGCGCAAACCTAAATATCGCGATGCCGCCAAGGCTTACCGGAAGTCCCATGCCGACTGCCCCGACATCATTCGCCGCTTCCTTTCCAAGGTCTCCGACATCCGCTAAAAAAAGTCCCTGCGGGCTTTGGAACCAGCAGGGACACTCTTACAGCTATTTATAATATAATTAGGTCGCGTTAGGCCGACCGGTTAGACACTAGAACCAATTTGACGAACATGACTGGACTGCGATGGTACCGGCGACGCTGGTAATGACGGTTGCGAGGAATTTAAGCACCTTTGCTACGGTGCGCCAATTGACTTTAATCATTGTATCAAAAATTTGGGTTTAATAAACACGAATTATCATTAATAGACCACGAATTATCATTAATTATTAATGGCAAATTATATGGATCATTTGTGGTAATTATATGTTAAGACTCAACAAGTTTCGAAATAGAGGTAGATTCCTCATACATCAGACATCGATTTAGGCTCCCGTTCCGAAGTCATCGTCATCGTTTCCTCCGCCGCCGCTCTGCGACCCACCGCTCTGGCTGCCACCATTCGTGTCATTCGTGGGATTCGTGTTCGACCCTGAACCACTTTCTGCGTTTTCTGTGGTTTCTGTGTGACCAGAAGTCTTGGTCTTGCTGACGACCATGTCCTTGACATTAAGGAACGAGGCCTTCTTCTTCAGCATCTTCGATGAGAGGTTGTTGACGTCAGTACGGCTGGGGGCGAAGCAGAGGAACAGACCATTGATGTTGATACCGAGGTTGAAGTCCTCTTCCTTGTTGGCACCGGTGCTCTTGACACTCAGGTAGAACACGCCGAGTTCACCGAACTGGACCTTCTTGCCTTCCAGCAACTGCTCGAGCATACAGGTCTGCAGCTTGTTGGCAACACCGAGGCAGACGTCCTCACCATAGACGGAGTTGTGCTCGGACATGTGCTTACAGAGTTCCTGGTAGGTCATGGTCTTGGTGGTGGCGACGCGGCCGTACCACTTGCCGAAGGACTTCGAGTCCTTGATCTTGTTTTGGGAGACTTTAATAAATACGGGCATAAATAAAAAAGTTTAGAGTTTAGAGATTAGAGTTTAGAGATTAGAGTTTAGAGTTAGCTACCGCGCGACTTGCTTACTATCACTCGGAAAGGGATTTTCCCTAACCGAGTACAAAATTACGAAATGTCCGAACGTCGCTGTCCGACTTTGTCAGACTCTCACAGAAAAAAGATCTACTCCTGCTCTTGTTTCCACGAGGAAATAATGATATCCCGGATAGGAGATTTGGACAAGGCTTCTTGGTCTTGTAGATCGGGAGGGAGGTCGATGCAGTAGTCTTCACAGATGTAACGGACAGCCTGAGGAGGAAGCTTCTGGGCTTTAGGAGAAATACCCATGGCATCGAGGATATGCCGACGAGTCTGAAGGTACCGAGAAAACGTTCGCGGACTGACGTCAGCCAAACGAGCTAGTTCGCTCTTGGAAATGAAACGGTTTTTATCGTAATAGTTTATCATTTGAATAGTGGCTTTATTCGGGTAGTTTAGTGGCATAATTCACACTGAAAAGTGGCACTATTTATCAAGGATGAAGTCGACGAGGTCGATTTTGCGGGACTTTTGATCGGGAGAGGCCTGGAACTCGAGGATGGGGTTGACTTCGATGGGAGGCGAATCCTCCCAGAAGGGTTGCTGCTGAACGAGTTGAGCGGTTTCGTACCACGATTTGTAGGTCTCGCCGGTCTCATCGGTATCGGGATAGAGGATGAGGTGATGACCTCGGAGGGGACGGAACTTGTCGAGCTGGAGTTGGGTAAGTCCACCGGAGGCGAGCCAGAGATACTGGGGGCAGATCTCTGAGAGGATCACAGCGGTTTTTTCGGCTTCCACCACACAAATGGTTTCTGCGGGACATAAATAATCTGTGTGATTTGTGAGATCTGTGTGACATAAGAGATGCAAGCCGAAGAAACAATGTCTGCTAGACATCTTTCCCCAGTGGTGGCGGCGGGAGAGGATAGAGCCAACCCAATCGGGTTTGTGAGCCTTGTCGCGGTGACAGTCAGGAAGGTAGTACATCACCTTGCCATCGTAGATTGCCTCGTGCTGATCAATCTGCCAGAAGATGACACCGCCTTGGCGGGTGGCTCCTAAACGATAACGCCGTGCGGCACGCTGCATCTGTCGCTCCGACAGGATGCCATTAGCGACCAGGGCCTGACAGAAAACACTGTTAGTAGAGAGGGCTTTATGCCACATAGGTTCGATGATGACCAAGCGACCTTCGAAGACTTCGACCTTGTAGCCTAGTTTACGACCGACCGACTTGAACGTCAGCGGAAAGAAGGAGTCGGGTAGAGGACAATTGCTTTTCACGCGGGTGATATTTTAATTTTAAAATAAATAAAATTTAAATTTAAATATTTGCCCCATAAAAGGGGCAAATAGATTTATTTAGATCAAAAGACGGATTAGAAGGGTGGGTCGCCGGTGTCTGGATTGTCGAATGGGATGCTGTTCTGGAACAGGCGCACAATCTGCTGACCCGTCTGCGGAATGGTCTCCTTGACGATAATCTTGCGACGGACGGCCTCTTCAAACAGGGCATAGTATAGCTTGCCATCCTGTATGTTCGACAGGCGCATGCCAATGCCCATCACAACACCATAGGGCTTGTAGCTCTCGCCCGACAGTGCGTCGGTGAAGAGCTTACGCAGATCCCACTCGTAAGAGTTGTCTGGCGAGTCGTTGTGATAGATGAGATAGTCGCGATTGAAGCTTTCCCACCTCCACTCCATAGCTCCATAGGATTTGGGACTGATAAAGCGCCCCTGTGCATCGCGAGGTTTCTCTGCTTTAGACTGGGGCTTCTCGGTGATGACGGGTAGTCCGGAGTCCTTCTGGACCTTGTAATAGAGCTCCTGGCCGATGTCGAATTTTCGGGTATGCGTCTGCTCAACCTTGAAGGTCTCACAGTCGCGCAGCTTCTCACAGCAGTACACCTCGAACACCTTGTTGGTGAGCTCCGTGCCAATCCAGCCACGCAGATTGCGGTCTGAGTCAGACTTGTTCTGGTGGAGCACACAGACGATGCAACAGTTGTTGTTCTGCGCCAGGGCCATCAGTTGCTCGGTGATGCGCTGAGCCTCCTTGCCATCGTTGATGTCGGAGATGAGGTCGCGCACACCATCGAGAATTACAAGGTCGGGTTTCATGCAGGGGATAGCCTTCTCGAACATCTTAAGGCGTTCTTCCCAGTCGAAGAGACGCACATTAAAGGCGAGAATGTGTTCAGAGACGGGAACTGTCTGTTCGTCGCCCACCAAGGGAATGATACGATTGACGAGGATGTCCTGCGTTGATTGTTCGCTCTGTTCGGTATCGTACCACAGCACCTTCAAAGGTGGTGCTTTCACGCCCTCCTCAGGTGGTTGTTCGTCGGGCAAGAGGGGTGGCAGTCGCTCGATGGACATCAGGCTCTCTCGGATGGAGGCTGCCATGAGCAAGGACAGAAAGAAGGTCTTACCAGATTTTGCCTTTCCCGCTATGGCCACTAACTCCCCACGAGGGAAACAGGGTACATCGAAGATTTTAAACAAGAACTGCATGGGCGGTATCTGGCTCTTCTCAGTGATGACATGCTTGATGAGCGTCAGTACCTCCGGATGGATACTTGAAGCACTGCCTGCAAACAGATGTTGTGGCAGGCTGGGTTGTGAAATGTTCTGTTTAGATGTTTTCATAAATATAATTCGTGTAATTCGTTAAATCCGTGGGACATAAAATTCTGTGTGATCATCATCGGATTCATCGAACACTGCAGGTAGGTCTTCATATTCGTAGATATGCCCACCTATGGAGTCCCAGAATGCGCAGAATTCATCCTGATCCATCATCTGGACAATACGCGAGAGATAAGTGGCAAAAGCAAACGCATCGTGATAGGAGAGAATGTCAATGTCCTCGGCCCTTGCTTCAAAATTGGCATACTTTGAGCTGCTGATAGTCTGCTCATAGAATCTTCTGATTTGTTGCCGGATGAGTGATAATATATCCATGCAACGGACTTCTTTTTTAGTCATGTAATAAATTTTTAGTGTTTATATAATTACTTGTTGTTGCACATTTCTGCTGGACATTATTAATCTGTGTGATCTGTGAGATCCGTGTGACAAATTTACGAAGGATTAAGAAAACCCTACTTCCGACATGTCGGAAGCATTGTTAAATATTTTAAGTTTAATTATCAAAAATTCAAAGAAAATGAACCATTCAGACAATTTTCTTGTTGCATTCGGTGTCTTGCTCTGCGATTACGCAGCGCTGGCTAACTGCACCTATGCAGAAATCTGCGATGAGCTGAGTATCAGCCCGCAGACGTACTCCGGAGTCTGAAAGGGCCTAGTTTCTAACATCTCTTACTACCGCGACATCTATGCGTATATCCATGATGACCTAAAAAGCAGGCCGGATTTGCAACAAAGGATGGATAAGCGGTTGTTAGGTTTATTCAGATAGAACATCAAACATCATCCATCTCTATGCGATATCTATTAATACTTTTGTATGGGATTGTATATGGCAATCTGAATGTATATTCACAAGACGAGAATCAAAATGATAACGCAGATATGACAATGAAGCGTACATCTTATACGTTAAGGCACTCGACAGAGACCTGAAGTTTATGAAAATAGAGGGTGGCATGCCTGTGATATCTCAAAATGGTGATGGACTTCATTATCAGATCAAGTGGAAGCACCTAGTATTGTTGCTCTCGTGCCCAGTGAGAAACGTTATAAGAATTTAACACTTTTCCGTAGGGGGATACGAGCGTTTTGATTGGCAAAAACCTCAGACGCACGGAATTGTGTAACTATTTGAATATCAGATAAATAAATTCAAAAATAGTGTGAAAATGTTTGGCTGTCTCAGATATAATGTTTACCTTTGCCGATGCAATGAAGAAGACAATGGTGAGCACCAGTTGTCAGTCGACAACGGTAGAGCGGATGCTTTTGGAAAGCAATCTGAGACAGTCCATAGAGCATAGTCTGCGGACTGAAGATCAGTTGTCGGATATGGAACGTCAGGATTACATCAACCAGATTAATAGTCTCCAAGCCACAATCAAGAATCTACTAGGCATGATAGAAACGCTTAGGCAGACGCTTGAGAGTGTGAATGCCAGCAGTAAGCGCAATGAGGAGCTGGTGAAGAAACTGAGTGCCCAGATCGAGAAGTATCAGAAGCAGATTCGTAATCTGGAGGAACGTAATCGCCGCCACAATAAAAACACCTTTGGTCAGAAGACCCATAAGGGCAAAAAACGTGTTGATAGCACACGTGGATGTGGCGAAGGTTCCGATAATAAAGCCGGACGCGACGAAGAAAAAGAGGATTATGACGGCAGTCATGGTTCTTCGGATACAGAAAAGCAGCCAGAATCTTCTACTGATGCAGAAGAAGGCAAGCTTGACAAGACAAAAGTAAAGTCGGAGCATCTTGATGAGAAACGCGGCCCTCGTGGTCCTTATACAGAGATGGATGCTGCAATTACTGAAGTTCTTGAATGTAACATTGACGACATTCCCAAGGATATGAAGTTCATTGGATTCAAGGATGTTGATGAATATGACAGAATCAGCTATGTCCGCTGTACACGCTACAAGGTGGCAATTCTAGTGGATAAGTATGGTAAGCGTCATGACTACTTTGTCCCAGCTGACGAGGAGAAGGCTGCGGGCCGTCGTCCCAATACGAACATCATCCCTGGAACTCATGGCACTTTGGAAATGGTAGCTGATATAGCATCGGATCTGTTTCAGGTGTTGACTCCTAACTATCGTGAAGGCATCCGCATGCGACTTGACAAATTCGTCAGCTGCGATAATACTCGCATGAATTGGCTTAAGAAGGGAATCAAACCTTTGATGCCAATGTTGGACTTAATCAAGAAGAAACTCCTGATCCCCGGCTCATTCGTTAACATTGACGAGACATGGGAGTGGGTGAGAATTAAGTTTTTAGGTGACGGAACCTCCTTGGGAGGCTATTTCAAGAAATACGTCTGGGTATTGGTAAACAAGGACACAGGAATGGTCTACTTCCTATATGACAATGACGAGAATGACAGTAGAGGCTCAAGGCCGATAAATGCTTTCCTTGGTGATTTCAAGGGAACGATAATGTCTGATGCGTTCGTTGTTTATAAGCAATTGACACGTGACAATCCCAATTTGGAACATTGCCTTTGCTGGTCACATGTGTTATGCAAGTACGACTCTGCAGCAGAAATCGGTAAAGAGGCGGATGCTGTTTGGTTCCAAAATCTGATAAGATATCTTTATTTGGTTGAGAATGAGAATATCATTAAGGAACGAACGCCAGATGAGATTAAGAAACGACGAGCTGAGAAGGATGTTACCGATACGTTAAATGCCCTGCATGACAGGGCAGAAAAACTGCTCCGCACAAAGGGGGATAAGTACAGTGACTTGATGGTTACTGCCCTTAACTACATGTTGAATGGTTGGGACGAGTTGCTTAACTATCGAAATGATGGTCGTTATACAATTGACAACCTGGAGGCTGAAAGGACTATAAGGCCTATAACAAGAGTCCGTAAGGCTTCGTTGCATCATAGCAGTGAAGAAGGGCTTCAGATGGCACTGGCATACATGACGATTATCGAGTCAGCCAAGCGACTTGGGCATGAGGTCAAGGATTTCCTTGTCCGTGCTTGGAGAGAAGCAATTTATGGTAATAATGACCTCGAGCCACTGCTCCAACCGGCCATTGCTACCAGATAAAAAGTTAAAACTTAGTTAAAATCAAGAAATCTCGAAATCGGGATGTCCTTTGTTTAAAGGGCTTCCGAAGCAATTGAGTGCTTACAGACATCATGCATCAGCCTTCAGACATCTAACGATTGTACCATCATCGTGATCTTGTTGGTTCGCCAAGCGCATTTATAAAAGTAGTTGAATAAACATGGGCGTTGCCCATTATTTAAGAATCATGTTAGACAAACAAAGTAAGATATACGTTGCAGGCCACAATGGACTTGTGGGTTCTGCGATATGGAATAACCTCAAACAAAGAGGGTATAATAACCTGGTGGGTCGAAGTCATAAGGAACTGGATTTGACAGATCAGGTTGCAGTCAGGAAGTTCTTCGATGAAGAACGTCCTGATGCAGTGGTGTTGGCCGCTGCCTTTGTTGGCGGCATTATGGCCAACTCGCTGTACAGGGCTGACTTCATCATGATGAATATGAAGATTCAGTGCAACGTCATCTCCGAGGCCTACGCCCATGGGGTGAAGAAATTGCTGTTCTTGGGTAGTACTTGTATTTATCCGAAGAATGCACCGCAGCCCATGAAGGAGGATTGCCTGCTGACAAGTCCGCTGGAGTACACCAATGAGGAGTACGCCATTGCCAAGATTGCTGGTCTGAAGATGTGCGAAAGCTATAACCTGCAGTATGGCACCAACTATATTGCTGTGATGCCCACCAACCTGTATGGCCCAAATGACAACTTCCATCTGGAGAACAGTCATGTGATGCCAGCTATGATGCGCAAGGTGTATCTGGCCAAGCTGATACATGATGGCGAGTGGGACAAGATTGCTATTGACCTCAATAAACGCCCAGTCGAGGGCGTTACCGGCGAAGGCCTCCTCAGCCATCAGCCATCAGCCATCAGCCATCGCGAAAACGCTCTCAGCGTTCTTGCCAAATATGGTATTTTTGACAACCGAGTCGTTCTCTGGGGCACCGGCAAGCCCCTTCGTGAGTTCCTGTGGTCAGAAGATATGGCCGATGCAAGTGTGCACGTGCTCCTGAATGTGGATTTCAGCGATGTCATTGGCATTGAGAAATACTCCAGTGTTCATTATGGAGCAAGTACCGATGGTGCCGTTGACCGCAATCATAGCGCAGGTCGCGGTGGTGCTATCCCCTCGTTGGGTGAGATTCGTAACTGCCATATCAATGTGGGTACAGGTAAGGAACTCACCATCCGTGAACTCTCTGAGCTCGTAGTCAAGGCCGTAAGCTTCGAAGGCATGGTTGAGTTCGATGCCAGCAAGCCCGATGGCACCATGCGCAAGCTCATCGATGTCTCAAAACTTCACTCCCTTGGCTGGTCGCATAAGGTCGAAATCGAGGATGGTGTTGCACGGCTCTTTGCCTGGTACAAGCAGAGCCTGTGCTAGTTTCAGGTTTCAAGTTTCATGTTTCAAGTATGTCGAAAGCTCAAAAGTTCGAAGATCTTGCGATATTCCAGATGGCACGCGACCTCTGTAAAGAGGTATACGGTATCACCAAGGAATGTGAATTCAGCAGGGATTCCCGCTTTGTCCAACAGATCCGTGCTGCCGCAGGCTCCGTTATGGATAATATTGCTGAAGGCTTTGAACGTGACGGAAACAAGGAATTTGTGAACTTTCTGTACTTTGCCAAAGGTTCCTGTGGCGAAGTCCGCAGTCAGATTATCAGAGCCTCTGATGTAGGCTTCATTGATAATGATACTGCTACCAAACTTTACAACGATTGTATTAATATAAGTAAGTCAATAAGCAAGTTTATCACGTCCATCAAGTCCAGCGGAATTTCTGGACTTAAGTTTCAAGATTCAAGATCCAAGTTTCAAGAAGGTGGCTTGGACCCTGAAAACATGAAACCTGAAACTAGCTCCGCTGACCTGAAACCTGAAACGTGAAACTTGAAACTCAATTTGTTGAATATGAAAACAGCATTAATTACTGGTATTACAGGTCAGGACGGAAGTTACTTGGCAGAGTTCTTGTTAGAAAAAGGATATGACGTGCATGGTATGATTCGCCGTAACTCATCCGATTATCGTGAGCGTATTGCTCACTTGGAGGGAGTGAAGAATTTCCATTTGCACTTCGGTCATCTGGGTGACTCAATGAGTATCATCTCTATTATCAACAAAGTTCAGCCCGATGAAATCTATAATTTGGCAGCTCAGAGCCACGTACAGGTAAGCTTTGACTCTCCTGAGTTTACCGCTGATGTCGACGCCACTGGTGTTTTGAGGGTTTTGGAGGCCGTTCGCCAGTGTGGTTTGGCTGACAAGTGCCGCATTTATCAGGCATCTACTTCAGAACTCTATGGCAAAGTAGAAGAAGTTCCTCAGAACGAGAACACGCCTTTCCATCCCTATAGCCCTTATGCTGTTGCTAAACAGTATGGCTTCTGGATTGTCAAGGAGTATCGCGAGGCATACAATATGTATTGCTGTTCGGGTATTCTGTTCAACCATGAGTCTGAGCGCCGTGGTGAGACTTTCGTTACACGTAAAATCACCCTTGCTGCTGCCCGCATCAAGCAAGGTAAGCAGGAAAAACTCTATCTTGGAAATTTGAGCTCACTCCGTGACTGGGGCTATGCCAAAGACTACGTGGAGTGCATGTGGCTCATCCTGCAGCAGGACAAACCTGAGGACTTCGTGATAGCAACGGGTGTGCAGCACTCGGTGCGCGAATTCTGTTACTATGCATTTAAACGTGTAGGCATCGAATTGGAGTTCGTTGGCGAAGGCGAGAACGAAAAAGGCATCATCAAGAGCCTTGACGATGACTTGAAACCTGAAACCTGCAACCTGAAACCAGGAGACGTAGTCATCGAGGTCTCTCCCGACTTCTATCGTCCCACTGATGTTGTCAACCTTTGGGGTGACCCCACGAAGGCCAAGGCCAAGTTGGGGTGGAACCCTGCTAAGACTTCTTTCGAAGAACTGGTAAATATTATGGTCGACAGCGACATGGCGAAAGTTGCCTCTGAAGATGCTGCCATGAAAGTCCGCACCAATCTTGCAGAGTACCTCGAGAAGGGCATTGTGAAGTAGCTTCAGAATACTAAGAAGGAGGATAGAAACTGTTATGGGACAGGTGAAGAAGATGAGGATGGAGATTGAGGAGGCGGGGAACTGGCCTTCTGGATTGCAGAAGAAGTATGTCTGCATGCATCATTTTGATGATCCTTATCTCAATAATCTTATAGAACGGTATGGTGGTGAGAAAGGAATATGTTCCTATTGTGGGCGGCATGATACCGTGTGTTCTATGCAGACGCTGATGGAGCAGGTGACGTGGAAGATACATATGTACTTTCAAGATGTCAACGAAGCCAGCCTGTACTATGCTGACAGTTTTTATGATGACGAGAATGAAATCATACCTGGCTTTAAACGAGCAGGGGAATATGTTGTACCCAAAGAGGCTGAGTACTACTCTTCCAAAGAGGAGATGCTGGAGGAATTGGTACTGTACACTGATGATGACGAACTCAACAATGATGTTGAAAGTGTATTCACAACAGAAGAATGGATAGAGAGCGATATCCTTCATCAGGATGAAAGGCGTGCGCTTTATACCAAATGGATGGCATTTGCTAATGCTGTAACCTATTCTCGCCGATATACCTTCTTGGCTACACCGGAATTCCTGCCATTAGTAAAAGGAGAGAAGAACGAAAACAAGGATGATATTCTAACAAGCCTTAGAAATTTGATTATAGCCCAAAAGCTATGTCGGACATTGTCTAAGGGAACGACGATATACCGTGCTCGCAGAGTGGATGACGCAGAGAAGATGTATAGTTTCGGAGATATAACAGCTGCACCTGCTGTAAATGCAGCCGCTAATCGCATGAGTCCTGCAGGTGTGTCGTTGTTCTATGCTTCATTCAATGAAAAAACCGCCACGAGAGAATGTGTTGGTGAAGAAAGTAAGTCAATCCTTGTTGGAGAGTTTGCTGTCAAGAAAGACTTGAATGTCCTTGACCTTACAATAATACCAGCTCCATCTTTTTGGATGCCAGACTGGCAAGAGAATGAATTCCTGCATACATTTAATCGCGAAATCACAAAAAGACTCGATGTAAATGACAAGAACCTGTTACAATACATACCAACACAGGTGTTTACAGAGTACCTGCGTTATATGTTTGTAGATGGTGAAGGTAATAAGATAGATGGGGTTCTCTATGGTAGCTCTATGACACATGAGAAGAATCTAGTGTTGTTTTGTAGTCACTGGGATAGTCGCGAGTTTGTGGAATTGCAGAATTGCAAAATATTTCAATGATTAAGATAAATCCATAAAACGATGAAGATATTTGAGGAATTCATTTCATATTTGGACAAAAACGGACTCAAATATGTCTCGTATAATCAATCAGAGACATTGTCCTTTAGTTTGAATAATTTAAATTATTTGTTTCAATGGCAAGAGAGCGACCCGAATTATTTTCGAATTGCTTTGCCCAATATTGAAAATTCGCCCATCAACAATGAAAGGCAAGCAATAATTAATCAACTTATTGCAGGATTTAAAGTAGCTAAAGCAATAACTATGGATGATGGTAATCTTTGGTTAGTAGCTGAGACTTTTGTGTATTCATCGGAGAATCTGGAAAAACTATTTGCCCGTATGATATATCTTTTGGGGCAAATCATAGATGAATACAGAAATAGAGTGAGAGGAGGTGCGCGATGAAATACTGGGAAAGATGGAAACAGGCATGGAATATGGTCAAAAAACCTGATACTGTTGGAATTGAGAGCAAAGGAGATGCAAGAAAAAGACAACAGGAGATTGCCTTAGCGCGTAAGCATGTTATAATGTGGTGGGTGATTGTTTTGATGGGGCTAACAATTATTGCATTAATTTCTTTTATATATTGTGATAAAGTATTGCAAGGCTCAGATATTTTAAAATATGTTGAGTTCGCAGCTACATTATTGTCAATAGTCCTGTCAATATTTGCTATATTATATTCCTATTTTTCGGCATTGGAAGCCAGTCGTCAATGGGGGGATATAAATACAGCTGTTAGTGTGATGGAAAAAACAACAGAGACAATAGAAAAGAATAATGAAACACTATTGGCTACCGTTATAGCTATTCATGGAGAAGTAAATGCTATGACAGGTGTGCCTGATAATGCGAATAACAGACAAACATTAGTAGCACCACAAGTTAATGGATTAAATAACCTCAATAATCATGTTGAAGTTGGCAATAATGTTGCACCGATTAATAATGGAGAAGAATAGTTTATGGCAGAGAATAAGTATTTAGATGTGTTAGTAAATTACACAAAGCAATCTGGTGCTTTTGAGTGGGCAGCAAAGCAATATCATGCAGACCGAGGAAATGTTGAAAAGCGAAATGCTTTTTTGTCAACGTATTCCTTATTGTCTTCTGTATATTACCCTCAGATAGAAGCTGTTTATAGGAGTAATCCTAAAGACAAGGATGCAATTTCTGTATATGATATAGCAAGAGTCGATTTTCAACTGATGACTTTGATATACAATAATATTCTGAATATTCCATAGGTTTTCCTGAGACTGAAATATAATGGGGCGGGGAACCCGCTGGTCTCTCATAAAGATATAAAGGTTCAATAACAGTGGGCCGCCCCTTTTAAAAGAATATATACAAACAAGATGTTTACACTAATATATTACCAAGGAAAGTTTAATCGTCCTGACACGTTACTTCCGTATTTGGAGAACAATGTTGGGAAGGATTCTCTTATGCAAATAGATTGTGTGACTCCATATCAGGGCACCGAACAAGATTTGATCAAGGAGTTGTGTGAGTATCTAAATGGAATTAGTTCTCAAATAGAGGTAAGTTATAACGTAACAATGAGTAAAAACTCAGAATCAAGCAGCAATGGCACAACGGTAAACTACTTAGCAGTTCAATTGCGGGTAATGGCAAGTGAAAAAATAGAAAAGAAATAGTAATAAGGGGAGAGGGATATGATGTGTCGTTTGACTCTTCCATCTTACATCTTCCATCTTACGTCTAACATCTTACATCAAACATCTTACATCAAAATGAACTACATAGTACATACCCCCAATGCGGTGAGACTGAAGAAAGAGATACTTGAGAGTGTTCTCAATAATGCCGATTCCAATGGCAATGACATTAGGTCATGGAAGTGTGTGGAGACTGAGGCTAATGATAAGGTTCTTGTACATACCACTGCCCAATGGGCAGAAAAAGGCTGTATAACTCTCAAGCATAATACTAGTCATAATGAACTTAAGGTGAGGTTCCATTATTGGGACTCTTGTGAAGAAAGAAATACTGACGATGATAAAATCATGCTTGGACGATTCACGGAATTAGTCTTGGTTCATTTTTCTTATTTTATCGACAAAATTGTTATAGAGTAAAAATAACTGTTATCTTTAAATGTTTTTATTATGAGTGACAAGAAATTAATGTTAATCGTTGCATTTGTTTCACTATTATGTGTGATATGGGCTCTATTTGTCCCTTCGTATGGTATGGCGGTAGCTCTATTACTAAATGCAATACTTTCTGTTTATTTGGCCTTTAAACTCGATAAAAGTGCTAAATAATTGGAGCAAGTTCTTATCAAAGTATCTCATTAAAGACTCTCAATTGACTTATAATCTGGTTTTCTTTACAATGCGAAAACAATGAGAAATAACCACGTAGTAATAATGGCAGGAGGAGTAGGTAGCCGTTTTTGGCCGCTGAGTACTCCTGAATACCCAAAGCAATTCATAGATATATTGGGGTGCGGACGCACTCTGATTCAGCTGACTGTGGATCGTTTTCAGGGAGTATGTCCTATGGATAACTTTTGGGTGGTTACCAATTTGAAGTATGTGGACATTGTTAAGGAACAATTGCCTAATATACCTGCAGAGCATATCTTAGCAGAGCCCGCAGCCCGTAATACAGCGCCCTGCATAGCTTGGGCTTGCTGGAGTATCAAAAAAGAAGAACCTCAGGCAAATGTAGTAGTTACCCCTGCTGATGCAGTCGTAATGAATCCCGAAGAATTCCGCAGGGTAATTAAGAATGTTCTTGCATTTACTGATAGCAATAATGCCATTGTCACAATAGGAATCAAACCAAGCCGTCCAGAAACCGGCTATGGTTATGTAGAAACACTTGATGGTTCAGAGCGTAATATTGATAGTCAGTTGAAAGATAAAAGTAGTGAGATAAAGGTAGTACAGGAATTCAAGGAGAAACCTGATTACGAAACTGCTGAGAAGTATCTCAAGGCCGGTAACTACCTTTGGAATGCCGGTATTTTTGTTTGGAATATAGATACTATCACAGATTGTATTACCAAATACAAACCAGTGATAGCAGAGCAGATGGATGTGATTGTAAACTCTCAATCAGTAAACACTACACTTACCACAGACTCTAAACTCTCAACACTGAACTCTAAACTGAACGAAGTGTTCCCCCAGTGCGAAAAGATTTCCATTGACTTTGCTGTGATGGAACCTGCCGCAGCTGATGGTTTAGTGTATACTCACCCCGCAGACTTTGGTTGGAGCGACCTTGGAAATTGGGCTTCCTTACATGATAAACTACAGAAAGATGCCAATGGCAATGGTGTTGTCGGCAATGTGAAGATGTACGAATGTTCCAATTGTGTTGTACATGCAGAGGATGCCAAGAAGGTTGTTCTTCAGGGCCTTGATGGTTATATTATGAGTGAGAAGAATGGTCAGATACTTGTTTGTAAACGTATTGAGGAACAACGAATTAGAGAGTTTTCTGAATAAAATATATATGAACTTTTGGAGCAGCGAGCGTAAAGAAGGATGTATTTTTACTTTACCGAGTGACAAAAGTCATAAATAAAAATGTGAATTTATGAAAGGTATAGTATTAGCAGGCGGTTCTGGAACCCGTCTTTATCCAATCACAAAAGGAGTTAGCAAACAATTACTTCCGATTTATGATAAGCCGATGGTGTACTATCCCATCAGTGCATTAATGCTGGCTGGGATTAGGGATATTATGATTATCTCCACGCCATACGACCTGCCAGGATTCAAGCGTCTGTTGGGTGACGGCTCTGATTATGGCGTGCATTTTGAGTATGCGGAGCAATCCAGTCCGGATGGTCTGGCACAGGCTTTCATTATTGGAGAAAAATTCATTGGCAATGATTCCGCTTGCCTTGTCTTGGGTGACAACATCTTCTACGGAAGTGGCTTTACCGGATTACTTCGTTCAGCGGTGAAAGACGCTGAAGAGAATAAGAAGGCCACTGTCTTTGGCTACTGGGTATCAGATCCAGAACGTTATGGAGTAGCAGAGTTTGATAAACAGGGAAACTGTCTGAGCATTGAGGAGAAACCCAAGGAACCAAAGAGTAACTATGCTGTGGTTGGCCTCTATTTTTATCCTAATAAGGTTGTTGATGTTGCTAAGCACATCAAACCCTCTGCCCGTGGAGAACTAGAAATAACGACAGTGAACCAAGAGTTCTTGAAAGACGGACAACTGAAAGTTCAGGTCTTCGGTCGTGGCTTTGCCTGGCTAGATACTGGAACCCATGATTCACTTGCAGAAGCATCTACTTTCGTTGAGGTTATCGAGAAACGTCAGGGACTAAAGGTGGCTTGTCTTGAAGGAATAGCATACCGAAATGGATGGATTAGCGAGGAGAAGATGCGTGAATTGGCAAAACCCATGTTAAAGAACCAGTACGGACAATACCTCCTGAAGGTTATTGAAGAAATGAAATCTGAGATAAACTCAAATACATTAAAACATATTTAGCGACAAAAGGTTTAATAACCTATATTTTGCCCATTTTATAGTAATTGAAAGGAATGATTCAAATAAAGAATAAAGTAGATTGCTGCGGTTGCAACGCCTGTGGTGATGTATGCGGAAAGCAAGCGATTACCTTCAAGACCGACAATGAGGGCTTCTGGTATCCTGAAGTGGATATGGAGATGTGTGTTGATTGCGGGCTTTGCGAAAAGGTATGCCCTATAATCAACGTTAAGGAGCTTAAGAAGAATGATCTTCCTCAGAGCATATGTTATGCAGCAGAGCATAAGAATCTGGAAGTTGTTTTTGATTCTACATCTGGAGGCTTGTTCTCTGCCCTAGCAGATATCATGTATAAAGGTGGTGGATATGTTGGAGGTGCTATTTTTAATGAAGATTTTTCTTTACGCCAATATATCTCAAACGACAAAAAAGATCTTCCAAAATTGCGAAGCAGCAAGTATCTCCAGAGTCATCTAGAGGGATTTTATGTTCAAGTGAGGGATTTGCTTAAGGCCGGAGAAAAAGTACTTGTTTGTGGCTCTCCTTGCCAGATGACGGCTTTAAGAGCATTTTTGCGGAAAGATTATGAGAATCTGATTATAGCAGATTATATATGTAGAGGAATTAACTCACCCAAAGTTTGGCGAAAGTATCTTGATTCATACGAGGAACGTTATGGATCAAAAGTAGTTTATTGCAAGGCTAAATCTAAGGAGTATGGTTGGCGCAATCTTACTCAGAAGGTAATCCTAGAAAATGGGAAGGCATATTATGAGACAAAAGATCAGAGCAATTTTACAAAAGGTTATTTACAAACAGGCGTCTATTGTCGCCCGTCATGCTATGATTGTAAGTTTAAAGGTTATCCTCGTATTGCCGACATAACGCTTGCAGACTTCTGGGGTATAGAAAAAGTCGATAAGACTTTAGAAAAGAATTTGGGAACCTCGCTTGTTATGATTAATTCAAAAAAAGGGGAAGCATATTTTGAAATAGTTAAGAAGAGAATAAACTATGTTCCAGTTCCTTTTGAAAGCATAGAAGCAGGCAACCGTTCATTAAATCTTTCAGTAGACCGACCAAAGGTAAATAGGGAAGAATTCTTTAGCGATCTTGACAAAATGTCTTTTCTGCAAATCGCAGGGAAATATATAATGCCCAAAAAGTCAAGTAAAAAATCCCAATTGAAACATATAATTAAAGCAATTCTAGTAATTCGGAATGAAACCCAATTAAACCCTACGGCTCTTTATCAACTATTTAAATACAATACCCTGAGTGAGATAATTCATGGTAACTATATTTTGCCAACCCCTCATTGTGTTATTGAATTAAAAAAAGGAGCAAAAATAGAGAAAAAAGGCATACTTATTCTTGGTCAAAAAAAATTTCGCAAATCAAAATTAGAAACCCGTCTGTTGATAGATAAAGGAGCAACACTCCGTTTTGATGGAAATACAAAAATAGGTTACGGTTCAGATATTGAGATTTTCGCTAATGCGGAATTATCGTTTGGAGGGGGGGGCGCTACAAATATTGGAGCAACAATAATTTGTGGCGAGAAGATATCAATAGGAGAAAATACGATGTTAGGTCGTCATATCACCATTAGGGACAATAATGGTTCTCATTATATGAATCGTCAGGGTTATAAAAATACTCGACCTGTCATTATTGGAGATAAGGTGTGGCTTACAGAACAATGTACGGTGATGCCAGGTGTGAAAATCGGAGATGGCGCAATTGTAGGTGCATTATCGCTTGTAGTAAAGAATGTACCTGCAAATACACTTGTTTCTGGTCATCCTGCCGAGGTTATTGATGAAGATATATTATGGAAATATTAATTTAAATACTTATAAACAATGGAATTAAATGAATTTATTACTGCATTTGCAGAACAATTTGATGACACTGATGCTTCTGAAATTACTGCATCTACGGAATTTCATGACCTTGACGAATGGTCATCATTAACAGGCATGAGCGTAATAGCGTTGGCTAAGACTCAGTATGGAAAGACCATTACTGGTAAAGAAATACGCGAATGTGAAACAGTTGAGGATTTGTTTAACCTCATAGCTTCAAAGTAATGATCGCTTTTAATCCCTTTTCACTAGAAAGTAAGGTTATTCTTGTTACAGGTGCTTCGTCTGGAATAGGACGAAGCATTGCTGTCACATGCTCTAAGATGGGAGCAACTGTCATTATTAACGGTCGCAATATAGCAAAGTTGAAGGAAACTAGTTCTTTGATGGAGGAAGATAGTGCAATTATCAAGTCTGGTGACTTAACAGATACTGCTAGGTTGACTTCGTTTGTGAGTGAATTGCCCAAGCTCGATGGAGTGGTTCATTGTGCAGGCATTGGTCAACGTATACCATGCAAAGATTTGCATGTTGACAATGTAAATCAAGTGATGGACGTTAATTTCAAAGCGCCAGTTATGTTGCAGGCAGAATTGCTCCGTCAGAAAAAGATTAACAAGTCTGCATCTATTGTTTTTATAGCGTCTATAGCATTATTGTCACCAAGTTTTGGCAATTCTATTTACAGTGCGTCAAAGGGTGCGATAGTATCATATGCTAACTGTTTGGCTTTAGAATTAGCACCAAGAAATATACGTGTGAACTGCATTAGCCCTGCAATGGTGTGGACAGAGCTCATTTTGAAGGATGGTATAGACGAAGTACAATTAAAAGAAGATGAACTAAAATACCCTCTAAAAAGATATGGACAACCTGAAGATATAGCAAATTTAGCGGTCTATATGTTGTCCGATGCAAGTACTTGGATGACAGGTAGTAATGTTAAAATTTCGGGAGGGGCAAATTAAGTTAAAAATGGCATTTGTTAAAGCAATATCATATTACTTACCTGAAACGGTGGTAACTAACGAGGAACTGGTTAAAGAGTTCCCAGAGTGGAGCGTGGAAAAAGTAGCTCAGAAAGTTGGAGTTGATTTCCGTCATTTGGCTTCTGAGAATGAGACAGCCGGAGATATGGCAGAAAAGGCAGCAAGAAAACTGTTTGAGGAATATCAGATAGATCCTAAGTCTATAGACTTTCTAATGCTTTGCACACAAAGTCCTGATTATTTCTTGCCGTCAACAGCTTGCATCCTTCAAAACAGACTAGGCATTCCGACATCCGCAGGTGCTTTTGATTATAACTTGGGTTGTTCAGGTTGTGTCTATGGTATGGCACTGGCAAAAGGACTTACTGCTGCAGGTATCGCAAAGAACGTACTATTACTGACAGCTGAGACCTACAATAAATATCTTCATCCCTCAGATAAGAGCGACCGTTCTATCTTTGGAGATGGTGCCGCTGCATGTTTGATTTCTACAGAGGGATTTGCAGAAATAGGAGAATTCTCGCTTGGTACAGATGGTAGTGGGGCAAATAATCTAATTGTAAAGACTGGAGCTGCCAAACAGAAGGAAGCAACAGGTAAATATGTAGAGGATGACGAAGGTCATATTTGGTATGACGATTATCTCTATATGAATGGAGGTGCCATTTTCAATTTTACCCTTGATGCAGTTCCTGCTATGATGGCAGACATTCTGGCAAAGAACCATTTGGAGAAAGACAACATAGACTATTATGTTTTCCATCAAGCTAATAAGTTCATGCTGAATACCATCCGTAAGGTGTGTGTGTTGCCAAAGGATAAGTTCTATGTTAATCTTGCAACTACAGGAAATACCGTTTCATCAACGGTGCTTATTGGACTTAAGGATTGCATGGCAAATCATACCATCAATAGTGGTGATAAAGTAATGATCTCAGGTTTTGGTGTAGGCCTTAGCTGGGGTGGCACGGTTCTAAAGTTTTGAATATGGAGCTGGAAGAACTTTTTTTCAAAGGGTCAGTTCCACCAATTGGTATAGGTCCTGGCGGGTTGGGATACACTCCTAAATTGAAAAAACAAAAAGCAGGATTGATGCTCTTCTGCGATAAGGCCTATAACAAGTTTTATAGGCTCCCCAAAATGCGAAAGGACTATATCAATTCCGTTGAAAATGCTTTTCGAATTGGATTCCGATTGTTGGACTATTCATCTTCATATGGTGATGGCACGTTGATAGGCGAGGCAATCCACCGAAGCGGAGTGGCTCGTGAAGAATTGTTTATTACTACTCGCGTTAGCAATCGTGCTCAGGAGAGAAATACAGTCAGAGAAGAATTCCTGAAATGTATAAAGGGCTTAGGCGTTGACTATGTTGATCTTCTTCAGTTTCATTGGCCAGTAACAGGTTTGTATCTTGATACTTGGCGGGAGATGGAGAAACTTAAAGAAGAAGGCTTGGTGAAACATCTTGGTGTAGCCAACTGCCATCAACACCATTTGGAGGAATTATTCAAAATTTGTAAATATAGACCGGAAGTTGGTCAGTTCGAGATTCATCCGTTGTTTACGCAGAAACCTTTGATAGAATATTATAAACAACAAGGTATAGCAGTAGAGGCATATACCCCTGTTGCTCGCTACGATGATCGTTTGGTAAGACTCCCTCTCTTGAAGAGTTTGGAAAAGAAATATAATAAAACCTTCGTACAGATTATTCTTCGTTGGCACATTCAGAATGGTGTCATTCCATTGGTACGTTCGCTTAACCCCAAGCACCAGAAAGAAAATTTCGATATTTTTGACTTCGAACTGTCAGACAATGATGTGAAGGCGATTGATGGCATCAATATCAACTCTCGTTTACGCTATGATCCTGACAATTGTGATTTCTCTATTTTGTAGAAAATGAAATATTCAGAGAATAGTTTACTTATCCCAACTTGCCTCTACATTCTTTTCGTCTTCCAATTTCATCACTTGGAATTTATTCCATATTCATGGTATATGGGCATTGTGGGGACAGTAATTTACCTGTCAATGATATTTATATTGGCAAGAGGCCGGCTGAAAACAAAAGGCGCAGTAGGTAAAAAGTTGTTTGCCTACTATTTGGGATTTGCCTTATTTAATATGATAACTTGCTATTATTTTAGGCATCAGGATTTCATTACTTCTTTGAAAGGTTGGACCTCGTTATTATTAGTCTTTTACTATTTTACCTTTAGAACATGGAAGCTGAGTATCTCCTTCTGGGAAAAAGTCATTATGTTTATGTTTATGATCATATTGGCTTTATATGCGCTAAAGTATATGTTTATGGATTGGCATTTTATTAAGCTTGACACAGAAGATGAATATCTTGATAAAGAGAGTAGAGTCCGTATTTTTTGTGATGGATTCTTGACATTAGGGTATTTATATTGCTTAAATAAGTATTTGGCTTTGAAAAAAAAATTATTTCTTTTTTTTGCTGTAATTGGGTTTCTCTTTATTTTTCTGCAAGGTTTCCGTACAATGGTGGCAGCGGGTATTATTTCAACGACAATCATGGTACTTAGAATGTATAAGTTAACTTTCAGAAGTATTATTTTAGTTACTTTTGTCGGAGTGTTAAGTTTAGTTGCCATTTTTACCATACCTTTGCTAAGTGACAAGGTAGAGGAAATGATTAGTAGAAACGAAACACAGAACTTTGAAAACGATGATTATATACGCGGTCGTGAAATAGTATATTTTTACACGGAATTTTTTAAAAGCGACGCAGAAATGTTTTGGGGTGCGGGAAGGACCCCTTTCGGCGAATGGTCTCAGTTTAAAGGAAAGTTTCCTTCAGAGTATTCGAAGGAACGCTCTTTATTAGCGACAGATTATCATTTCTATCCAGTAGACTTGGGTTTTTTAGGCCTTTCATGGGAGACAGGTATTCCATTCGCCATAATTGCAGTCTTGTTATTTATAAACCTTTGGCTGTTAAAAGTTGATAAACGATATTTGTATATCAGTTGTTATGGACTATATATGATACTCATTGGCTTGACGATGCCACAGGGAATATATCATAATAATTTGATGTGTCTCGCAATAGTCTATACTATTTATGAAATGGCTCATCACAAATATTTTGAACGGATAGAAATTGATAATTGTAAAAAAATATTGTGGAAGGAAAAAATAAGCAAATAGCAAAGAATACCCTCTTCCTGTACATTAGGATGATGTTGATAATGCTTGTAAGCCTATATACAAGCAGAGTTATCCTAGACGTTTTGGGCATTAATGATTTTGGTATCTATCAGTCTGTCGCTGGAGTAGTATCAATGTTGGCTTTTGTCAACAGCGCATTGAGTACCGGTTCGTCTCGTTTTTTGACATACGAGATGGGGCGTGGGGATAAAGATAGGCTCTCGTTGACATTTTCTACCATTCTGAGTGTACATATTCTTTTAGCACTCATTGTAATCTTGATTGCAGAGACAGTTGGCCTATGGTTTGTTTATAACAAATTAGTAATAGCTCCTGAACGTTTAGAGGCAGCAGTATTTGCTTACCATACAAGTATAATTGCTTCTTTTTTCACTATTACACAAGTGCCTTACACGGCAGCAATTATCTCTCATGAAAAAATGGGTGTATATGCATATGTCAGTATTGTCGAGGTGATGTTGAAGCTTCTTATTGTATATTTGCTGATGTTAGGCGACTATGATAAATTGAAGTTGTATTCTGTACTTTTTTTGCTGGTACAGGTAGGAATCGCCCTTTATTATCGTTGGTATGTCATAAGAATTTATAAGGAGACGCACTATAAGATGGTCTGGGATAAAAAAATATTGAAAGAAGTGTTGTCCTATAGTGGGTGGAATCTATTTGCCAACACTTCAATTGCTTTGAATAATCAAGGAGCCATCATATTGTTAAATATGTTTTTTTCACCTGCTGTTGTGTCAGCACGAGCTATTGCAAATCAGGTAAGTATGGTGTCACACCAGTTCATTAATAATTTTCGTACTGCATTTACACCGCAAGTGGTAAAACGATACGCTTCAGGTGATTTGGAAAAAAGTCAGAGTTTATTGCTTGCGTCTACAAAGTATTCTTATTATATGGTTCTTGTTCTGTGCTTGCCTCTTTGTCTGGTTACGGATACATTGCTTTCACTTTGGTTGAAGGAAGTTCCTGAATATACGGATGTCTTTTTACGTTTAGCCATTATCACAAGTTTGTTTCAGGTATTTGACAGCTCCTTCTATACAGCCCTGTACGCAAAAGGACAAATTCGGGAGAATGCTTTGACTGGTCCAACTCTTGGAATTTTTGTCTTTCCAATTGTTTATGTTCTTTTTTATATAGGAATGTCTCCTGTTGCTTTAGCTTGGGCTCTTTTGGTGCTTTATATGATATTGGGCTTAGTTCAGAAGCCAGCGCTAATAATTAAAATAGCTGGATATAGACTCGTTGACATCTTAGATGTTTTCATTACTTGTGCTAAGGTAACAATAGCATCGCTTCCAGTGCCGATAATAATATATATATATCGTGAATCAATATTTTGTCACGTGATAATTCAGTTCTTTGCTTTAATTGGAATATCGGTTTTGTCTGTATTGATCTCTATCTGGTATTTAGGACTGGATAGTGAGGCGAAAACTCTGATAACGAAAACCATTCTGTCGAGGCTTCATCGTATTTATTAGCAAATGAAATTGCAAAGTTCTTGAATGGTAAAGAATAGCATTGTACCTAATAGGAGATTGCACAAAGATTAATTTGTCTATGAAAAAAAGACACTTGTTATTGTCATTGTTTACATTGGTTGTATGTACAATCAGTGCAAATGATTTGTTTGAAGAAATTAAGGGCAGAATTTTCATACGCAATATTTGCAATATTGAATTCCCGATAGATTCTCTTGTTGAGGAAGCAATTGATGGAATGAATGATGAAGGCAGCTATCCTGATATTGATTATTCAAGCTATTTTAATGTACAATGGGATGCCATTCGGCATCTGTCCAGAATCAAGGATATGGTTTGCGCTTATACTTATCCCGAGGAAAATAATGCTTACTATGGGGATAATGATATTTTAAGTAAAATTGTAAAAGGCCTTCAATATTGGTATGACTTGAATCCGAACTGTGACAATTGGTGGAAGAATACTATAGACGAACCGCAGCAAATAGGTATTCTTTTAATTGCGATGGATAGAGGGGTAAAGAATATCCCTGATAATCTCAGATCTTCATTAATATTGAGGATGGAGGAAGAAGGTGGTGATCCCGAAACTTATACTGGAGCAAATCGAACAGATATAGCTATGCATCGCTTATACCGTGCTTGTCTTGTTAAGGATAAAGCCCTTCTGGAACAGTCATTATTTTTTCTTTATGAACCGATTGTCTATACTTATGACGAAGGATTGCAGATAGACGGGAGCTATTTCCAGCATGGGCAGCAGTTATATATGGGCGGGTATGCGGATCGTTTCTTGACATCAATCCTTGATGTTTGTGAATATACCTATGGAACGGATTATGAATTGAGTAAAGACAAAATGGAAATCCTCAGGCGTTTTTTCAAGGATAATTATCTGAAAAACATTAGGGGACAGGTGATGAATTTTAATAGTGTCGGTCGTGATATTAGTCGTCAGAGTAGATTGAAACGACCTGAATTATGGGGATATTTCTGTCAGCAGATGCAAAAACTCGACGAAGATAGTGAAGAAGAATATATATTAGCCAAGCAGAGAATAGAAGGAAAACTAAACGCAAGTGAAGGAGTAATGTCCTCACATACTCATTATTACAGAGCAGACTATACGCTTCACACTCGCCCAGAATATAGTTTTAGTGTGAAGATGTCTTCAAACAGAACAAATAGAACGGAATCATTGAATGACGAGAATATCTTAGGCTATTATTTATCTGATGGGAGTTCCTGTATCATGCGAACGGGAGATGAGTACTATGATGTTATGCCATTATGGGACTGGAATTTAATTCCAGGGACAACAGCCCCAGCAGGAGACATACCTACTTTCAAAGGTAATATGAAAGGATTCTCCGATTTTGCAGGAGGTGTCAGTGATTCAGTTTATGGAGTTAGTGTTTATAGCTATTACGATGAGAGAAAGGATATTAAAACAGGTGCTAAGAAATCGTGGTTTTTTTTCGATGATGAGGTCGTCTGTCTTGGAGCTGGACTCCGGTCAGACTATCCCTACCATACTACTATAGATCAAAATTGGGGGGGCGGATTTCCGCTTCACTCAAATCTGGAAAAATTATCGATTTTTCATCTGAAGAAGAAATTGATGTGATTGATAGTTTTAAATGGGTTTATAATAATGGAATTGGGTATTTTTTTCCAAAGGGTGGAGTGCTGAATCTTACTAATAAATATAAAAAAGGAAATTGGACTACAATTAATAAAGGTTACGTAGCTGATGCACCCATAGAAGGCAAGGTTTTTTCTTTAAGTATGCAACATGGGAGTGACGATGACAAATATGCTTATATTGTCTTACCAGGATTTCACCAAAAGGATCTGGAAGACTATCCTGCAGAAGGAGATGTGAGAATATTGGTTAACAGCGACTCTTTGCAAGTGGTCAATCACAGCGGACTTGGCATCTATGGTTTTGTTTTTTATTATCCTGGATGTTATGAAGACGAAAATTTATCTTTGATAGTTAATCACCCTTCTGTTATTATGATTAAGAATTATCATTCTGAAAGGATGGAAATATATGGGGCAGATCCAACACAATCGCAGTCGCTTATTGAAGTAGGCGTTAAAACAGGTCATCTAGCAAAACAGGAGAATATTATATTTGATTTTTCTGAGATAGATAAAGAAATGGCTGGTATTACTATTAGAAAAGATGTAAAGCAATCAGTAAGTACAAAATTGGTCATGCCTTCAATTAATGCATCAAATCGTTTTTATGTAGCTCATGCCGGGGTTCCATTTGATATTGCTTCTTTAAAGGATGACGATACTTCAATAGTTAATGTCTATGATATAAGAGGTAGACAGTTGTTCTTTACTCACCTTGAGTCAGGACGGACAAGCCTGTTAATTAGGCAAAAAGGAATCTATTTAATGAAAAAAGGAAAAGAGATACATCGAATCATCGTGAAATAACTGTATTATAGACAACAATCTTTTTCGGACATGCCTTTGATTTAGGTGAATATTTGTTCAATACAGTTTTCTAATTGAAAAGAGAATGAAGATAGGAATACTTACAGTGCCTTTCAATAACAATTATGGAGGATTTTTACAAGCATATGCCCTCACGACGGTACTCCGTAAAATGGGGCATGAAGTTCTGATTATCAACAGACGGAGAAATCTCAGCCTGAAAACCAAAATAAGGAAACTCTTAACTTTTGGCATTCCAAACAGAAATGAAAGAATAATTGAAAAGTTAAGTGAAAATACTGATCGATTTGTCTCTGATAATTTGGAAATAACCTCTCCTCTCTTTTCATCCCGTGCGTTGAGAAAGGAATGTAAACGGCAACGGTTTAACTGCCTGATAGTGGGCAGTGATCAGGTGTGGAGGTACAAATATGCAAAAAACAGCATAGAGGATTACTATTTCGGCTTCTTAAAGAGCAGTGATAAAACTCCGAGATTTAGTTATGCTGCTTCCATTGGAGTGGATTTTCAGGAGTATCCTTTAGAGACTGCTGTCCGGTGTGGTAAATTATTAAAAAAGTTTAAGTCAGTGTCTGTTAGAGAGAAGTCTGCCGTCAAATTGCTTGAGCAACATTTCGTTTCGCAAAAAGAAAAGATTGTCGTGGTGATTGATCCAACCCTGCTACTTGAACAGAAGGATTATCATCGACTAACAGACCGTTATTCTATAGAGACAAAATGTGATTATCTGTTTAAGTATGTACTTGACGAGGAAGTGGAAACCGAAAGAATATGTGAAATTCTTGAAAAGCGACTACAATTGCCATGCCGACAGATAAGAGCTCAAACTGGTGACCTTTCAAAGTTGAAGGTTATAGAACCCGTCGAGCGGTGGCTTTCAGAAATAGCTAATGCTTCCTTTATTGTTACTGATTCATATCATGGTGTAGTATTCTCTATTCTTTTCAATCGACCGTTTGTTGTCGTGACAAATGAGACGAGAGGTGCTACTCGAATTGCTCATCTTTTAAGTCATTTTCATCTGACAACACGAATGATATCAGCAGCTTCCACAGATGTTATTGCAGAGACGATTAATACTCCGATTAACTGGAATGTTGTAAACGAACAATTATTGGTTGACCGAGCTTTCTCCCTTGATTTCATCGAGAGGAATCTACTATTTGATTATGAGTAATCGAAACAAAATGAGTTGACAAGCCCAATCAATGAAAACAGTGTTTATATACCCCAAATCTAGGGGAACAAAAGATAATCCTGGAAATCAATATATTAACAACTTTGTAGAATCCTATAATGGAAACGGAAATTATAAAGTTGTGGACTATTGTATTACAGGTAAAGAGTCTTTAGATTTCGTATTTAATTGTTCAGCTCAATTATTGATTTTTAGCTGGATAGAAAACCTGGTTTTTTCAACATCTGGAAAACTTCAATTCTTAATTGATATTATATTATTATTTATTTGTAGGCTTATCGGTAAAGATATTGTGTGGGTCTTTCACAACAAACATCCGCATAAAGGCAATACTCCTTTTTCACGATTTGCAATGAAAACCATGGCTAAAGTAAGTACGAATGTTATTACTCATTCTTCCTATGGTGTGAATATCTTTAATGAGTTATATCGCGATCAGTGTAATAAATGTGTTTACATTCCTCATCCTGTATATAATACTTCGATAATTGATACTAAAGAAATCCAATGGGATTATATTATTTGGGGAGAGATTAGTGAAAGAAAGGGAATAGTGGAATTCTTGGAATATGTAAGAACAAGTGGCTTTTATTGTGATAAGAAGATTCTTATTTGTGGATTGTGTAAAGATGATAATTATGCTTTATTGATAAATAAGTATTGTAATGAAAGGATTTCTTTTGTTAATAGATTCGTTTTTGATAATGAATTAGAAGATTGGATTTCCCAAAGTAAGCATATCTTATTTACTTATTCATCAGATTCTGTGTTAAGTTCTGGGGCATTGATATATTCATTAAACTTCTGCAAACCGATTATAGGTCCAAATGTGGGAAATTTCGCAGATATGAAAGGGATAGTTTCTTGTTACAACACATTCGCAGATATTGAAAAACTTACATTGGATTTTGACCCGAAATTATGCAAGCGTTATATCCAAGATAACCAATGGGAAGATATGCCTAAGAAAATAGATGAAATTTTAAAAGATAATTATGAAAGCAATTAGAGACTATCTTTCAAGATGTTCTGTTTATGGCATTTTTTTGCCCTCAATTCTATTCGTTCTTCAGTTTTTTGAGAAATATGTTGGAAAAGGTCAAGATTTACGTCAAAGAATAGTACTTAATTTCTTGAAGAAACAATTCAGTGATATCATTGCCCGATATAAAGACTGTATAGTTGAGAATGAATCAATTCCTTCTGATGCTCCTATTTGGTTTTGCTGGTATCAGGGAGAGGATGGTATGCCAGAAATAGTTAAGGCATGTTTGCGCTCGATAAGAAAACATGCAGGAAGTCATCCTTTAATGATATTAGACTTCAACAATATCGGTAATTATGTGGATTTTCCCAAACACATTGCAGAAAGACTGAATAATCATACATTTAATCTCGTATATCTAAGTGATTTTCTTCGGAATTATTTACTATCAAGATATGGCGGTATTTGGCTTGACACAACAATATACGCATTAAATCCCATCAATATGCCAGCCTTGCCTTTTTGGACGGTAAAACGCCGATGTACCTACAAGAGATATGTGAGCAGACAAAGATGGACGGGATTTGCAATGGCGGGTGTAAAAGGTAATCCACTTAATTCTTTTGTAAGAGATGTATTGTCAGAATATCACAAGAAATACCCTGTGCTAATTGATCATTTTCTTATTGACTTTACTATAGCACTTGGTTACGAGGAAATACCATGCATAAAGGATATGGTAGATAATGTTCCTCTTAACAATGAGGATTTGTACTATTTCCAAAGCAATATTTATGAAGATTACGATGCAGAGAGTGCTAAAGAAATAAAAAAGACTCACATGATACAGAAGGTGCATCATCGTTTTAAGGGGTGTGATAATAAAAATTCTTATTATTACCATATTGTTAATAACGAGATATAAAATTGATATAATGAGAACGAGAAATGTAGAAGATGCTCAACTCGACTTTCTGGTTTCTGCATTAAGTCATGGTAGTTTCATTTCCACTCAGGAGATACTCGACTGGATGAAAAGGCAGAATGAGGAGGTGGCATCAAATATCAAACAGATTCCAATCAGTGAGCTGAAAGGATGGTCATATCGTGATGACAGAATTCGTCATGATTCAGGTAAATTTTTCAGTATAGATGGTATTCGTATTCAGACTAACTATCGAAATACACCAGAATGGGACCAGCCTATTATCAATCAGCCAGAAATAGGGTTCTTGGGCTTTATTGTTAAGAAATTCAATGGAGTGCTGCATTTCCTGATGCAGGCGAAAATAGAACCAGGTAATCTGAATATAGTTCAGCTGTCGCCAACATTGCAGGCTACTCGCAGTAACTATACTAGGGTACATGGTGGTAAGTCTCCCATCTATTTGGAATATTTTAACGGGGAGAAAGATGTTACTGTTCTTGTTGACCAGTTACAATCTGAACAGGGTGCCAGGTTCCTTCATAAGCGTAATAGAAATATTATTGTAGAAGTCGACGAGGAAGAAGAGATAGAAGTTAAAAATGGCTTTATCTGGGTTTCACTCGGTCAGATTAAGGAATTGTTGCGTTATCCGAATGTGGTAAACATGGATAGCAGAACGGTTATCTCATGCATCAAGTTTGGCAGTTATTCTGAACATTCTCTTAAGTTGCTCGACAGGGTAAAGCGTATGACTGGTGTCCATTCTTCGAAACCCGATTCTTTCCTCTATTCTGTATTGAGTTCAGGAAATCACCTGCACGACCTTCAAGACATCATCCAGTGGATAACAGCTTTGAAGTTCAAATATGAGTTGAGTGTTAAGCCAATAGGCATATCAGAAATGTGTCATTGGTCGTATGATGGGAAAACTATCCGTCATGATGATGGAAAATACTTTGATGTGATTGGTGTACGTGTTGAGATTGGTAACCGTGAAGTCGTTGTCTGGGATCAGCCGATGGTCCGCTCTGCACAAGAAGGCTTGATGGGGTTTGTTGTGAAGAAGATTAACGGCATCTACCATTTTTTGGTTCAGGCTAAGTTGGAGAGCGGAAATTTTGACGTGGTAGAGATGGCCCCTACCGTACAGTGTCTGACAGGAAACTACCGCAAAGGGAAAAATGAATATACAATACCATATCTGGAAACAGTTCTTGAAGCGCCAAAGAATAAGATATGGTATAGCAGCTATCAGAGTGAAGAAGGAGGTAGGTTCTTCCAAGAACAAAATTTGAACATCATTGTAGAGGTAGGAGACGAATTCCCTATTGAGGTCGAAGAAAACTACTGCTGGATGACACTCAACCAGATGCTTTCATTTGTGACTTATAACAATTATTTAAATATTGCTGCCCGTAGTCTGCTGTCAGCAATTAGTTTTTATTGATTATGATTAGAATAGGAATTATATGCCCTTCGGAAATTGCTTTCCGTAGATTTATGCCAGCGTTACAACAGGCAGAAGGAATAAAGTTCGTTGGTATTGCATACGCTAGTCCTGAAGAGTGGTTCGGTGATATCTCAAAGGTAACGCCTGCGGCTATTTGTGAGCAGCAGGACAGAGAATGCAGTAAGGCGCAGACCTTTATAGATACCTATGGCGGTAAAATGTTTAAAGGTTATCAGACATTGATAGAGTCAGATGACATTGACGCCATCTATCTTCCATTACCCCCAGCATTACATTTCAGGTGGGCTAAAATGGCATTAGAGAATGGGAAGCATGTTTTTGTGGAGAAACCATCTACTACTTGTTTGGCTGAAACCGATGAACTTGTTAAAATTGCGAGTGAGAAAGGGTTAGCGCTTCATGAGAACTACATGTTCGTTTTCCATGACCAGCTAAAAGCTATTGATGATGTTGTGGCAAGTGGAGAGATTGGAGATGTCCGTTTGTATAGGATTTCATTCGGCTTCCCTCGAAGAGCACAAAATGATTTCCGCTATAACAAGGCATTAGGTGGAGGTGCTTTGCTCGATGCTGGTGGGTATACTATGAAATATGCTAATTACCTGTTAGGAAATACAGCAAAAGTTGTATCAGCTCAAGTTAATTACTTACCAGATTTTGAAGTTGAGATGTTTGGCTCTGCTACAATGGTTAATGCTGATGGCTTGACAGCGCAGTTGGCTTTCGGTATGGATAACGATTATAAATGTGAGGTTGAGATTTGGGGAAGCAAGGGTACTATCACATCCAATAGAATATTGACAGCTCCTGTGGGTTTTGCTTCATCATATACCATTAAGAAGAATCAGGATGTCGAAACAAGATCCTTACCTGCTGATGATGCTTTTCTTAAATCCATCATGCATTTTGTAAAATGTGTTTCAGACATTTCTGTTAGGAAAGAGAATTATAAAGTCCTTTTGAGACAAGAAAATTTAATTAATGAGTTCGTTAATTTGTTGAAATAATGAAAGCGGCTATTATTGGGGCTAACGGCTACATCGGCAGACATATTTCATATTATTTGCGTCGTACGGGTTGGTATGTGTCATGCTATGATGTGTCAGGTCCTGACTGTGTGAATGTCGACATGACAGATAGGCTCTCTGTAGAAAAGATAGATTTTGACGTTGACACAATATTTATGTTTGCAGGCCTTACGGGGACGTATGCTGGTTTTGATAAGTATGAGACATATGTGAATATTAATGAGATCACATTGTTGAATTTGTTGAATGCTATACGTTTGTCTCCGTTCAGGCCACGAATAGTCTTCCCATCGTCAAGGCTTGTGTATAAGGGTGTGGAATATGCCTTAAGGGAAAATGATGAAAAAGAGACAAAAACCATTTATGCTGTCAATAAACTAGCATGTGAGGGTTATCTATATGCATATTCGAATAGTTTTGAGATCCCTTTTACTATTGTCCGCATATGTGTACCTTTTGGCAATCTTCTGGGAAATGACTATTCTTTTGGAACTTTAGGCTTTATGATACGCCAAGCCCAGACAAAAAAAGAAATTACGCTATATGGAACGGGCAAAGTGAGACGAACATTTACAAGTATGGGAGATCTTTGCAAACAGATTGTTAACATTGCGACATCGTCTGAAGGAATAAATGATGTATATAACATTGGCGGAGTAACATATTCACTAGTAGATGTGGCAGATGTGGTAGCCCAAAGATATGGTGCCAAATTATCTTTTGTTGATTATCCTACCCGTGATTTATTAATCGAAAGTGGTTCAACATTCTTTGACTCGTCAAAAATAGAGGGAATAATTGGCTCTTTCAAATACGAAGATATATCTTTGCTATTTTAGAATAATCAGATATTACTCTTTTTCAAAATTATCAGTTATGATAAATTATAGTTTTATCATTCCACACCATAATTGCCCGGAGCTGCTTGATCGCTGTTTAAGGAGTATTCCACAGCGTGATGATTTGGAAATAATTGTAGTGGATGACAACAGCGACAATGATAGAAAACCGAATATAATTAGGACAGACGTAAAACTCATCAATATAGATGCTGATCACACAAAAGGAGCTGGACGTGCTCGAAATTATGCTTTGAAAGAGGCAAATGGAAATTGGCTAGTTTTTGCAGATGCAGATGACTATTTTACAGACTATTTGTCTTCACTTCTTGAGAAATACGTAAATGACGAATTCGTAGATCTCGTTTATTTAAATGCATGTATATTCGATGAAAAAGGGATTGTGACAGAATTCAAAACGGAAAAATTGATTGATGATTATTTGCAAAAGAAAAAAGATGCTGAGAAACATCTCAGATATAATTTGTGGACGCCATGGTCAAGAATGGTAAAAAGAAATGTAGTGTTAAATAATAATATTCTTTTTGACGAAATACCAGCGGGCAATGATGTGATGTTTAGTTTGAAATGTAGTCGATTTGCAAAAAGAATTGCTGTTGAAAAAACTGTTGTGTATAAATATTTTAAACCAGGCTTGGGTAGTAATACTGATAAGGCAAGATTGCAGATGATAGACTCACGATTGGATTTACGAGGAAGAATGATTGATTTTTACAGGAATGTAGGATATGATACATCAGAAAACTTGCTTAGTGTTATAATAATGCAACGTGGCGTTAATTATATAGATCTAATGAAAAAATATAAGAGAGCTCTTAATACATACAAAATTACAATGACATCAGATGTCTTGAATCTTTTAAGAAGATTGATAAGAAATATTGTAATTAGAGTCGATTAGTTTTTTATGTTTGTTGATGAAATTGTTTACTAAATGACAAAAAGATGAATATATTAATCAAGAAAATTATTAGGATTTTACCTGATAAACAGTATTTGTCCCTAAAATATTATAATGTATTTGGTCGCTTTCCAAATTGGAAGAACCCACAAACGTATAACGAGAAGCTACAGTGGCTGAAAATCTATGATCGCAATCCAAAGTATACTCAGATGGTAGATAAGTATGCAGTCAAGGATTATGTTGCAGGCCTTATTGGAAGAGAGTATGTGATTCCAACCCTTGGAGTCTGGGATAAAACGGAAGACATAGATTGGGATATCATGCCTCTCAAATTTGTATTAAAAACAACAAATGGTGGAGGTGCAAAGGGAGTTGTTATTTGTACTGATTCTAATTCGTTTGATAAACAAGATGCTGTGGCTAAATTGAATGATAGTCTAAATGTTGATTTATATGATGTTTGGAGAGAATGGCCTTATAAAAATGTTAAGCATAGGGTAATTGCAGAAGAATATTTAGAGGAACTAGGCCAGACTTCTCTAAATGATTATAAAGTTATGTGTTTTGATGGTAAAGTAAAATTGATAGAACTGCATGAGGGGCGTTTTACGAATAATCATACACAAGTTTTTTATGATCGGGATTGGAATAAGACCGGTATTTCGCAAGGTAGCTATGGAAAGGTTTGTGAGAAAGTAGCAAAACGCCCTGAGCTATTGGACGAAATGATTAGACTAAGCGAGATTTTAGCGAAAGACATACCGCATATTAGGGTTGATTGGTATATTGTTAACCACCACTTGTATTTTGGCGAACTAACGTTCTATGATGGTAGCGGATTAATACCATTTGATAGGTATGAAGACGATTTGCTAATGGGATCATGGATAACATTGCCAGAAAATAAACAAGAGTCTGAATCTACCAACAAAGGTTTTGGCAATGAAGGAATAGATATGTTTTATTAAGAAATAATGATATAGTAATGATAAGAGTAGGTATAATAGGCTCGACAGGTTATGCGGGCAATGAATTGGTGAGACTGCTGCTTCAACGCAGTGATGTGAAGATAGTATGGTATGGGTCTCATAGCTATATTGGCAAGAAGTATTCAGATGTATATAGGAATTTCTTCAAACTGGTAGAGGCCGAGTGCTTGGATGATAATCTTGAACAACTGGTAGAGCAGGTTGATGTTGTGTTCACTGCAACACCACAAGGACTGTGTGCTGCTCTTGTATCTGAGGATGTTCTTAAGAAGATAAAGGTCATTGATTTGAGTGCAGATTTCCGTATCAAAGATGTTTCTGTGTATGAGAAATGGTATGGCATAGAACACAAGTCTCCACAGTTTATACCAGAAGCTGTCTATGGTTTGTGTGAAATCAATCGAGAAGCAGTGAAGAAGGCAAGATTAGTGGCCAATCCTGGTTGTTATCCTACATGCTCAACACTTTCAATACAGCCTGTGCTGAAAGCTGGTTTGATTGATCCGAAGAGCATCATCATTGATGCAAAGTCTGGCACATCTGGTGCTGGTAGGGGAGCCAAGGTTGATAACCTCTATTGTGAGGTGAACGAGACTATCAAAGCATACGGAGTTACTGTACATAGACATACACCCGAGATTGAAGAACAGTTAAGCTATATAGCAGGCAAAGAAGTCCTAATTAATTTTACTCCTCACTTGGTACCCATGAATAGAGGTATCCTGATAACAGCATACGCTAATCTTCTTAAGCCTGTAACATACGAGGAGGTGAAGAAAATCTATGATGACTGTTACGAGGGTGAAAGATTCGTAAGAGTGCTCGATAAGAACGTTTGCCCTGAGACTAGGAACGTTCACGGAAGCAACTATGTGGATGTTAACTTTAGGATTGATGATCGCACTAATCGTATAATTATGATGGGTGCGATGGATAATCTTGTGAAGGGTGCTGCCGGTCAAGCTATCCAGAATATGAACCTGATGTTTGGATTACCGGAAGAAACCGGACTCTTGCAAGTACCGATGTTCCCTTGTTAATTGATATGTATAGATGGAGTTAAGAAAAATGGTTCCTGGAGATTATGATAAGGTCTATGCTCTGTGGAAAAGTATAAAAGGTTTTGGTATTAGAAGTGTGGATGACTCTAGAGAAGGAATTGAAGCCTTCTTAAAAAGGAATCCAACAACTAGTGTTGTTGCTATAGAGAATGACGAAGTGGTAGGTTCCATCCTGTGTGGTTATGATGGGCGCTACGGATATATGTATCACGTCTGTGTAAAAGAAGAACTGAGAAGAAAAGGGATAGGAAAGCAGATGGTAGTCTTCTGTATGAGGGCATTAAAGGATCTGAATATCAATAAGATTGCCTTGATAGCCTTTATATCCAATGATGCAGGAAATGCTTTCTGGCACCAAATAGGTTGGAAACATCGTGAAGATTTGAACTATTATGACTTTACCCTCAATGAGGCCAATATAATCGCATTTAACGAGTAGTGTATGAAACAAATAGAAGGAGGCGTAACAGCAGCCAAGGGCTTTGAAGCTGCTGGTGTATATGCTGGAATTAAGTACAAGGACAGAAATGACATGGCACTGGTTTATAGTGCCACACCTTGCGTTGCCGCAGGAACTTTTACACGTAATGTGGTGAAAGCAGCACCGGTTGTATGGGATAGAGAAATTATAGATACCTTCGATATAATGCATGCGGTGGTTATCAATGCTGGTATTGCCAATGCTTGTACAGGTCAAGAAGGCTTAGGATATTGTAAAGCTACAGCAGAAGCAGCGGCCAAGGTTTTCAATGTGCCAGAGAAAAGCGTTGCTGTTGCATCAACGGGTGTGATAGGTATGCAACTCCCAATTGATAAGATTGTGGCTGGTATTTCTCTATTAAACGAAGCAAAAGGCTCTGATTTAGATTACGGCCACATTGCTGCCCGTTCTATTATGACTACAGATACAAAACCAAAGGAAGTGGCTGTATCTTTTGACCTAAATGGTAGTACAGTTACTATTGGCGGTATGTGCAAAGGTTCTGGTATGATTCATCCGAATATGTGCACAATGCTTTGCTTCATCACCTCTGATGTGGCAATCAGCAAGTCATTGATGGCAGAAGCACTCCGAGAACATGTGGAAGATACCTTCAACATGATTTCTGTCGATGGTGATACTTCTACGAATGATACAGTTCTTTTAATGGCTAATGGAGAGGCAAAGAACAATGTCATAACAACTAAAGGCGAAGACTATGATAAGTTTTGTGAAGCATTGCACGCAGTACTGGAAGGCCTTTCTAAGAAGATTGCTGGAGATGGTGAGGGTTGTACTTGTCTGTTTGAATGTCAAGTCAAGAATGCTGATACGAAAGAGCATGCAAGGATACTGGCAAAGAGCGTGATAACCTCTAATCTTACTAAGGCCGCCATCTTCGGTCATGATGCCAACTGGGGGCGTATTCTTTGTGCACTAGGTTACTCAGGTGTTGATTTCAATCCTGAAAAGGTGGATATCTTTTTTGAGAGTTCTGCCGGCAAGCTAAAGATTGTTGAGAATGGTGTTAGTACGGGTTATAGCGAAGAAAAGGCCACCGAGATCCTTTCACAGGAGTATGTGACTGCTGTTTGTGATATGAAGAATGGCAATGAAAATGCCACCGCATGGGGCTGTGACCTTACTTATGAGTACGTGAAGATAAATGGAGATTACAGATCATAGAAAACGAAAGGGCTAAGAATATGTATGAAGAATTAATAAAGAAGGCTGAAGTGCTGATTGAAGCCCTGCCTTACATTGAGAGATTTAACCGTAAAGTAGTCATTATTAAGTATGGTGGTAGTGCCATGTTGGATGAGAACTTGCAGAAGCAGGTTATCCAGGACGCCGTACTGCTGAAGCTTGTGGGTTTCAAACCTATCATTGTGCATGGAGGCGGTAAAGAAATCAGCAAGTGGGTAGAAAAAGCTGGCATGGAGCCCCATTTCGTGAATGGATTGCGTGTGACCGATGAACCCACTATGGAGATAGCTGAAATGGTACTTAACCGTGTGAACAAAACACTGGTTAAGATGATCGAGCAATTAGGCGTTCATAGCATTGGCATCAGTGGTAAAGACGGTGGAATGCTCCATGTACACAAGAAGCTGTCTAAAGGTGAAGATATTGGTCTGGTAGGTGAAATAGATAGTGTTAATCCTAAAATACTTAACGACCTTATTGCCAATGATTATCTCCCTGTGGTTTGTCCTGTGGGATATGATGACAACTTTGATACATACAATATCAATGCAGACGATGCAGCTTGTGCAATAGCAAAGGCTATGAAAGTTGAAAAACTTGCATTCTTGTCAGACGTACCTGGGGTGTTAAGAGATCCGAGCGATCCTTCATCGCTGATATATGAGCTTCCTTATGATGAACTGACTACACTCATTGAGAGTGGCGCAATTACGGGTGGTATGCTCCCTAAGTTGAAGAGTTGTAAAGACGCTATTGATAATGGTGTTTCACGAGTGCACATAATGGATGGACGTCTGCCTCACTGCATTCTTCTTGAAATATTTACGAATCAAGGTATTGGAACAGCTATTTTAAGCAAAGAGAGCTCTCGTTTCTATAACAAATAGGTTTGTTGGATGAAAATTGCTTATATAGGATTCCCTTTAGCTTTAGGTGCCGATAGAAAAGGAGTTGAATTGGCTCCTGACTTCTTTAGAAAGGCAGGTGTCATAGATATGATGTCTGGCATAGCGGGATGCTATGATTTAGGCAATGTCCAGTCTGCCATTATAGCTGAAGGTAAGCATGCAGCAGACCCGGAAGTGAAATATCTTGATACGGTGGTTGATACAACAGCTCAGTTGAGAGATAAAGTAGCATCAGTTATACGGCAGGGCTATTTCCCATTCGTTGTCGGAGGCGATCATTCCTTAGGGTTAGGAAGTGGTGCGGGCGCTGCAATGGCTTGTGAAAACTTAGGTATTATATGGCTTGATGCACATGGGGATTTTAATACAGAAGAGACCTCTCCAAGTGGAAACTTGCATGGTATGCCTTGTGCAGCCTTGATGGGCTGGTGCAAGTCAAGTATGAATGAGGTGGCTGTCAAAACTGTAAATCCTTCCAATTTCTATTGGGTAGGAACGCGCGATTTAGATCCTGGGGAGATCCATATGGCCAAGGAGCACAACCTTCATATCTTTACAGCTTCTGATGTAAAGCAAAGAGGAATGAATGCTGTTATGGCTGAAATAACAAATAATCTTAAGGCTCGAAATATAAACAGAGTCCATCTTAGTATTGACATTGACTCCATGGACCCGGCATTGGTATGTGGAACTGGAACAAAAGTAGAAAATGGATTGTGGAATGGTGATTTTTATACATTTATAGATAAAATATTTGAGAGTAAGAAAGTCGTTTCAGCTGATTTTGTAGAGTATAACGAACTATTGGATGATGTGAACAAGACCACGGCGACGTGGTGCATGGAAGCACTTCACTATTTGACACTTAAAATAAAGGAATTGTAAGAATATGACAAAGACAGAACAAATTATAAAAGCATCAGAAGATTCATATCTTCATATTTATCATCGTTTCCCAGTAGCTTTTGATCATGGTGATGGCGTTTATCTCTATGATGCAGAAGGAAAGAAATATTTGGACTTTGGTGCAGGTATTGCAGTTATGGCCTTAGGCTATAACCATGAGCGATATAATGATGCTTTAAAGGCTCAGATAGACAAGCTTATCCACACTTCTAACCTGTTTTATCATGAGCCAGGATCTATTGCTGGCCAAAAGCTACGTGAAGCATCAGGACTCCCACATGTGTTCTTTACAAATAGTGGAACAGAGGCTGTTGAAGGTGCTCTTAAACTGGCAAAGAAACACGCCAATACGGCAGGAAAGAAAGATTATAATATCATTGCTATGGAGCATAGCTTCCATGGCCGCTCTTTAGGTTCTTTGAGTGTAACAGGTAAGTTACAATATAGAGAGCCATTCGAACCATTGTTGCCTAATATTGATTTTGCAGAATATAACAATCTGGCAAGTGTAGAAGCTCTTATGAGTGATAACACAGCAGCAGTTATTATGGAAACGGTTCAGGGCGAGGGTGGCGTGTACCCTGCAACACAAGAATTCATAGAAGGTGTAAGAGCTCTTTGTGATAAGCATAATACTTTGCTGATTTTGGATGAGATACAGTGTGGCATGGGTAGAACAGGCTCTATGTTTGCCTATCAGAGATATGGGATTATGCCAGATGTTTTGCTTTGTGCAAAGGCTTTGGGGTGTGGAGTACCCGTAGGTGCCTTTGTTTGTAACGATAAAGCCGCTTCCATGACGTATGGTGATCATGGAACGACCTATGGCGGTAATCCATTTGTATGTGCAGCTGTCAGCGAGGTTTTTGATATCTTCAAAGATGAAAAGATTGTAGAACATGTCAACGAAGTTGGGCAATATCTTTGGGACAAGTTGGAAGAGTTGAAAGCAAAGCATGATTGCATAGTAGATCATCGCGGTAAAGGTCTGATTCAGGGGTTGGAATTTAAGGATAATCCTTCAGAGATGGTTAAGAAAGCATTAGGCAATGGTCTTATTCTTATCGCTGCGGGGAACAATACTATACGTTTTGTGCCGCCACTTATCATAAAGAAACATGATGTTGACAAATTAGTGACATTGTTAACGGAAATTATATAAATTTGGACTATTGCCAAGATATGAAAGTATTTATGCTAATTCGCTTTCTCGACTATAGCGGAGCACCCACAATGTTTATGTGGGTAGCGGAAGCTATGAGGAGGAAAGGACATGAAGTTACAGTATGTACTTATAATACTCTGCAGAAGGATATCAAATTGTCAGAGGGTATCAAATGGATTGATTTTACAGACGAACATAAGGGATTCTTCGGGACAATAATTAAGGTTAGGAAACTTATTAAGGAGTTTAGTCCTGATGTAAGTGTATCGTTCCAACTGGATGCCAACGTCTATAACATTTTGGCGTGTTACGGATTAAGAACCCAATCTGTTGTATGTGAAAGGAATGATCCTTATAAACCAGGTTATTGGAAATTAAAGTTGTTTAAGCCTTTGTTTGGCATGGCAGATGGGGCTGTGTTTCAGTTACCCAAGGCGCGTGGCTATTATAATAATGTCAAGGTGCCTGTAGCCATTATCCCCAATCCTATCGTGTCGAAGACAAACATAAGGTGTGAAAGCTATGACAAGAGAAAACATATCATTGCCGCGCATGGGCGTATAGATATTTTCCAGAAACGACAAGATGTGTTGATAGATGCCTTTGCAAAGATAGTAAAGGAATATCCAGACTACCAATTACACATCTATGGTAGTCAGTGGCCTGGGACCAATGACGAAGAGAGACTTAAGGCACAGATAAGACAACTGGGACTTGAAGGGAAAGCTATATTAATGGGAGTAAGCAAAAATCCGCAAGAAGACATTAAGGATGCAATGGTATGGGTTTCTACCTCTGATTTCGAGGGAATATCGAATGCCTTGATGGATGCAATGGCTATTGGTATACCTGTAGTGGCTACAGATTGCAGCCCAGGAGGAGCGGCTTTCTTAATTAACAATAAAGAGAATGGCTTGTTGGTGAAACGAGGTGATGCTCAGGCAGTGTATGAGGGAATTAAATATATGATAGAGCATCCGATAGAGGCTGACGAGATGGGGAAAAAGGCTCTTGAAATAGAAAATTTGCTTGATAGTGATAAGATAGAACGACAATGGGAGGATTATCTGTTGTCGCTCTGTAAAGCATAATGACGACATGATTACAAAAGAAGATTTTATACTGATTACCGGTGCTTCAGGATTTATTGGCACCAATCTGATAGAACTGTTTGAAGAAAAGGGTTATCGCTTTGTGAACTACGACAAGGCGGATGTTACAAAGCCAAGCCAACATCAATATTGGTATGAAGGTAATATCATGGATAAGGAGGCATTGGCTGCTGCTTTTGAAAAGTATAAGCCAACAATTGTGATTCACCTTGCGGCTAGAACAGATACGCTGAGTGACAAACTGGAAGATTATATCGAGAATACAGAAGGAACGGAGAATGTTGTGAACGAAATATTGAAGCACGATTACGTGAAACATGCGCTGTTCGCTTCAACTCAGTATGTTTATAAGGATAAAGTAGTGCCTTTCGGACTTTCAGATGACAGTTATGCGCCTCATACGGTATATGGTATCAGCAAAAAGATGGATGAGGAGTATATCCGTAAGGCAGGCATGAAATGTAAATGGACAATTTTCAGACCATGTAACGTATGGGGACCTTGGCATATGCGCTATCCAAACGAATTATGGAAGTTCATTGCTAAGGGAATGTATGTTCATCCAAGTAAGAAGCCCGTCATCAGAACGTATGCATACGTGAAAAACTTAGTCCGTCAGTTGGATGCAATTATGAATGCTCCGGCTGAACTTTCAGATAAGAGAACGTACTATCTGGGGGATATGCCTATTGACAGCTATGTGTGGCTGAATGCCCTGTCGAAAGAAACGACAGGGAAGAACATCAAGCGTATACCCAAATTTTTCTTTGGTACAGCTGCCTTGGTAGGTGATTTTCTTCGCTTGTTTGGTATTAATTTCCCGCTGTACTCTATGCGTTACCGCAATATGATAGAGGATTTCTATGCCCCTAGCAATGTGACCATTGCGTTGTTTGGCGCATTCAGTCAGAGTTATGAGCAGAATGTGAAAGAAACGATTGACTGGTTGAGAGGAGAAGGCAAAGAGTATTTTGAGTATTGGAAGACTTTCTCAAAATAGTGGATAATGAGGAAATTCTTACTATTTGTATTGATTGGTTTGCAAAGTGCAGTAGCTTTTGCCGCCATTGGTCGTGTTGCCACTGAAGAACCGGGAAGGTTGTATCCTACTGCATTTGGAGCAATGGGCGATGGAGTGCATGATGATACAAAAGCGCTTCAAATAGCTTTGGATTCGCTCGACAAGATGGGGGGAGGCGCTATTTATCTAGGTAGTGGCACTTATAAGGTGTCGTCAATTAAATTAGGAAAGAAAACTTCGCTGATAGGATGTGGCAATGGAGCTACACTTATCAAACAAATTAAAGGGACAAAAGCTGATTGTGTGGTTGTGCAAGCTAAGTCTGCTGCACTCAGAATCTCTAATCTGTCGATAGTGGGGAATGATGCCAACTGCGGTCTTATGGTAGAAAATACAAAAGGCTCGAAAGGAGAAAATCATCCATATCTCTACACAAAAGGCATAAAAGACGGTGTTCCCCAGCCATATAAATGGATGACAATAGATGATGTATGTATATATCATTTTGGAACGGGGTTGAATATCGAAAGTGCAGGATTCAATATTAATATTTGTAATTCAACATTCTCTCATAATGTCATTGGAGTGAGGATGAGATGTACTGACAGTTCTTTATATAATTGTTATATAACCAATAACAAGAAAGACGGCTTGTATATTGGTGGCAGCAACAACAAGATTAGTAATGTAAAAAGCATTTTTAATGGGAAAGCTGATCCAATGACATCGGCAGCTGTTGTTGTGCATGGCAATAGATGCCAAATTACAAATTGCGAGACACAGGATAACTTTTGTAAGGGCTTCTATGTGGAAGGGCAGTATAATCTGTTGTCAAATTGCATTTCTAATACAGATGGATATGCAAAAGATTCTAAAGGCAATCCTTCTTTAGGCTCTTGTGGCTTTGTAATTAAGAGCTTGTACAATTCTTTCACTAATTGTTGTGTTACTAGTTATAATGAAAAAGAGGGCGTTGTTTATTACACGCCAGTTATGGTAGATGATGCTGTGTCATATTATTATCCAGAGATCTTCAATGATATAAAGGTTTTGATAGATAAGGATAAACTTTTATTTCATGAGCCTTTCAAGAATGTACAAACTTTGTGTAGTAAGAACGTTATAAGAACAGAGAATAAGACAAAAATAAGTGATGGTGTTTATTTCGTCTCTAGTTCATCGAAGAAAAACATAATAAACGCTATTAGTTGTGGATTGAGCAGTCTTAATGTGCTTGTGGATTTTAGATGCGAGGAAGAAAGAGGTAATATAGTGAGTGTCGTGGCGAATGATGATTTAACCATATCTGTGGTGAATAAGTCATTGTGTATCTTTTGGAAAGGACAAAAGAAAGCAGAACTTGTTCTGGATCAAGATGTAGTTATGAATCAAGATGACTTGCGGCTGATTCTTTCTTTTGCTAAGTCAGGCGATAAAGTGATTGTGTCTTTATTATGCTATGAAAAGACAACGTCTCGCGGCTGGATAAAAAAGGAGGTACGACAAGAAACCGACATCCCTGTTTTAGCGATGAAGACTGCAAATATCAGAATTGGAGATAACAGCGTGGCTATAAAACGCTTAGCAATATCCAACATTCCTATGCCAGAATCGATATTTCTGCCATATAGTAACACAAACCGGATCTATGATGGTTCTATAGTTTATGTAGATGCAGACTCATATATGTAATTGATTGATATTATGATAAGGCTAAGTGAGTTAAGCATCCTGGAGTCGATGGATGCTTTGAAGAATATTCCCGATGGAAAAGTGTTGATAAATACTATCAATGCACATTCGTTTAATACTGCCCAGGACGATAGATTGTTTGCTGAAGCACTCTCTAATGGAGATTACCTTATCCCTGATGGGGCAAGTATACTGAAGGCATGCAAATGGTTGAAGGCAAAGAGCCAACCAAAGGAAAGAATCGCAGGATGGGACCTGTTTTCTTTCGAGATGGAACAACTTGAAAGAAAAAGTGAAAAACGAGAAGTGAATGGTGATAAGCTTAAGGTGATGTTTATGGGCAGTTCAGAAAAAGTACTTTCTTTAATCAAAGAAAAAGCGGCTTTGGATTATCCGCATTTGGAGGTGTTGACTTATTCGCCTCCTTATAAGCCAGAGTTTTCAGAAGAAGATAATAGGGCAATTATTAATGCCATCAATGAGGCGAATCCTGACTTGTTATGGATTGGCATGACGGCACCGAAACAGGAGAAATGGACTTACTCGCACTGGAAGGAACTGAACATCCATTGTCATGTGGGAACCATTGGGGCTGTGTTTGATTTTTATGCTGGTACAGCGAAACGTGCGCCTATGTGGTGGCAGAAGCATTCCCTGGAATGGTTGTACCGTCTCGTCATAGAACCGAAGCGTATGTGGAGGAGGTATGTGATAGGAAATCCCCTCTTCCTTTGGAATATTGGCAAAGAAAGAGCCTAAAGGTCATATTTCTCCTTAAAGATATACCACCAAAACTTGATTTGGTCTATGAGCCATCTTAGCATTCTGACTGCAAAGGTAATAAGAAAAAACGGAAATAAAGCGTCGAAATGTGAAAATAGCATTAAAGATTGTTATTTGGACTTTCTACGATATTGTCTAAATAATGATATTTCACTCCCTTTGTCATCAGAAAGAATAGACTGGAAGAGAATGGAGAAGTGGGCTGAGAAACAGGCAATAGTTGGCATTATTTTTAATGGGATTCAGAAAGAAGATAAGGCACTTAATATACCGACTACTATACTTCTAGAGTGGATAGGATTTGTGAATCTGATAGAGGGCCAAAATAGAGTGTTGAATAAACAATGTGTAGAACTCACAAAGTTTCTTGCACAAAATGGATTTGAGACCTGCATATTAAAAGGGCAAGGGAATGCCCTGATGTATCCTGATCCACTGTGGAGGACACCTGGGGATATTGATGCGTGGGTGATACCAAAGTCAGATGTAATATGTAAGAAGGAAGATGTAAAAAGAGTAATCCGGTTTGCAAGGGAGAAGAATCCCAATGCAAAGGCATGCTACCACCATGTGGACTATGGGGACTTTAATGGAGTAGAGGTGGAGATGCATTACCGCCCTTCATTCATGTTTAACCCATTGTATAATTTTCGCTTGCAAAAATGGTTTAAAAGTCATACAGAAAGCACAGAAATCACAGAGTTATCGGAGGATGCCGGAAAGATACGGATACCCAATAAGGAATTCAATATCGTATTTCAATTGAGCCATGTGTATAACCACCTGTTGCATGAGGGAATTGGACTGAGACAGATTGTTGATTACTATTATCTTTTGAAGTCGAATACGAATCGCACTAATGACACGAATTTTATTGAAATATTACAGTATCTCGGTTTAGAAAAGATTGCAGGTGCGATGATGTGGGTGCTGAATGATGTGTTAGGATTACCGGAAGAGTATCTGATTGCTCCTAAGGATGAGAAAAAGGGCAAGATTCTCTTGACAGAAATAATGAAGGGTGGAAACTTTGGTCATTACGATGCCGAGAACCAGAAGGCAAATAATGCCATTAAGAAGAATATCCAGCGAATAAAACGTGATATACGAATGATGCGGTATTTTCCATCAGAATGCATGTGGGAACCTGTGTTCAGGGTTTATCACTATTTTTGGAGAATGGCTCATTGATGCTTAATAGCTTAGTGGCTTAGTAGCTTAAGGTTGAAACAACGAAATACAAACTATATGAGTAGTAATAATCAATCAAACAGATTAATTAAGTGGATAGTGATGTTCGGCGACTTCGCTGTGCTGAACGCCATTATCTTAGTGGGCTCAAGAATATCGTGGACGGTGGATAACTGGCCAGACAAGAGCCTTGAGATATTTATATTGGTGAACAACATTGCACTGATGCTAGCGCAGATGAGGTTCTCGACTATCATCCATCTGAGAATGGTGGGTGCAGGGGATGTGCTGCAACGTGTCGTAGGACTGACAGCGCTACAGTCGGTATTGGCATACGTGCTGCTGAAGGTGTTTGACTACTATCTGCCAATCGGGTGGATGCAGTTCTGGGTGGGTACGACATTCTTTGTGGCGTTGATTATCAAGCGACTCATTGAGAGATGGTTTATCAAACTGTACCGTCAGGCAGGTAGAAATACTAGGCGGGTGACGTTGGTGGGTAGTGACCCGGAATTGATTGGTATATACCATAAGCTGATGAACGACCCCACATTGGGATATAACATCCTAGGCTATTATGGTGACGTGGATTTGGGACGCTTGTTGGATGATGTGAAAGAACAAATGCCTGATGGAGTAACGAAGAAAAAAAGCGTATATGAACAGGGACTGAAAAGACTTGGAACGTTAGAAGATTTTCTTAAGGGTATGAATATGCCTGACAGCTTGGCTTTGGGTGATGAGCTGTATCTATGTGTATCGCGTACAGAAAAGAATGTTGTGAGACGTATATCGAGATTCTGTGACCATAAGGTAATCAGGTTCTACTATGTGCCGGTGAGTGTGGAGACGATGGGACTGAACCTGAAACGTGAGTATTTGGACGATATGGAGATATTCACCACGTATGAGAATCCGCTGCAGAACTCGGTGAATAGGGCGATTAAGAGGACTTTTGATATTGTGTTGTCTCTGTTCTTCTTGATTCCAACGGCATTTATATTCCCATTTGTATGGCTAATGATAAAAATCCAGAGTCCTGGGCCGCTGTTCTTTAAGCAGAAACGCACGGGAATAGATGGTAAGGACTTTGAAATGCTGAAATTCCGGTCGATGCATGTGAACAAGGATGCGGATAAGATACAGGCCACGAAGAATGATCCGAGAAAGTTCCCGTTCGGAAACTTTATGCGTAAGTCGAACATCGACGAGCTGCCGCAGTTCCTGAATATCCTGAAAGGTGATATGAGTTTCGTAGGGCCAAGGCCGCACATGCTGCTGCATACAGAGATGTATTCTGAGCTTATAGACAAATACATGGTGCGTCACTTTGTGAAGCCTGGACTAACTGGTTGGGCACAGGTGACGGGGTTCCGTGGTGAGACGAAGGAGCTGTGGCAGATGGAAGGCCGTGTAAAGCGTGACATCTGGTATATGGAGCATTGGAGTATCTGGCTGGATATCCGTATTATATGGCTAACGGCCAAAACGGTGTTTATTCATGATAAGAATGCTTACTGATGCAGGGAACTCCCTGTATGAGTATTCTTTCTTCGAAGAAAGAACCAAAGAAGGGTTTGTCCTTTTCTTTGGCGCAAAGAAAAGAACTAAAAGAAACATCCACCCTTACCAAGCCTCTCCCTATATGGAGAGGATGTAATTGATTGCGAGGGAAGACCCTCTCCATCAACTTTTTGGTAAGACTCACAGAGCCTGTGCCCCTTCGGGGTGAGTCTTGGGTTTATTTAAAGACGGGTGAACCTTCTGTTTTGATAATATTAATTGGAAAATGAGTGATAAGATTGTTTTGAATGAGGTGAATAACGCTGGAGACAGGATTCACCTGTATTTTAATGGATGGGTAGGGCTGTATGTCGCCTACGGGATATCGGCCTTCCTCTTGTCTAAGGAGACGAAAGTGTCTCCGTCGTATTCTCAGGATATGCAAATGCCAGTGGCAGTGGTGAATGCAGGGCATTATGATATGCTGAAACAGAAGCTGGAAGTGCTGAAGAAAGTGGAGAATTATCGGTGCTTGAAAGCGAGTGTTCCGTATGATGAAGAGGAATATTCGGAATGGGCTGGGGCTCTTAGAAATAAGAGTTAAGAGAATTTGTCCTTTTCGAAAAGGACCAAAAGGTTTTGTTCATTTTCTCTGACAGCAGAGAAAAAGGAACCAAAAGAGACTGCTACCCCCAAACCCCTATATAGGGGCTTTAATTGATTGCGAGGGAAGCCCCTCTCCATCAAGTTTTTAGTAAGAATCACAAAGCTTTCGCCCTAAAGGGTGATTCTTGAGTATTTAACGCAACAGAGTTGCGATTATTCGTCGGTTGGCGCGATGAAAGAGATCAGAAAGAGTATATATAATATAGTATTAGTAGTAGCGGGCGTGATGAGTTCGCAGAATATCCATGCGCAGGTGTTTGAGGTGGCGAAGGCTGATGGCGGATGGCTGATGGCTGATGTGCCTTCAGGAACTGCGACGGAGAATGTCGTGGTGGCGGATAGGTTCTGGAAGAACTGGTTCGTACAGATGGGGCTTGACATGACACTGCAGAATCCGTATGGATATGACTTCTCGAATGTTTTTCCTAATGGAAAGTCGTTCGGACTGGAACTGGCTGCTGGCAAATGGTTCTCGCATCAGGTCGGTGTTCGTGGAAAGTTCAACTGGGAGAATAAGCTGCCGTTGCTGGAGAATGGGCATGCAAACTGGTTGGCACCGTTTGACCAGCCTGGGGTGAACAGAGAGAAGGGCGGATATATCGCATTGTATGGCGATGCGCTATTCAATCTGCATAACCTGTTCGGGGCATATCGGGCTGACAGGACATGGAATGCGAGTTTGTATCCGAGGATTGGCGTGAACTATAACTTCGGAGTAAAGAAGGGCGCGCTGAATGCGGGAATAGGTGTGCTGAATACTTATCGGATTAATGACCGATGGAGTGTGTATGGGGATATTGCGTATATCATGACAGGTAGTGGATTTGTGGGGTCGGAGAAAGTCGAAGGAACTGGAACTGGGTCTAACTCAAATGGATACCTGACTATCGGCCTTGGCGCACAAGTGGAACTCGGTCGTTTGAATCACGGGGACAGGAACCCTGATTCGCGCTACGCTTCATCGAATCATTCTTCCAGTCCCCATGATTCAGGGGTGCTGACGAACGGGATTTGGGACAATTGGTTCGTGCAAGTAGGTATGGATATGAGTCTGATGAATCCGTACGGATGTAATTTTTCGAAGGTGATACCGAAGGGATTGACTTTTGGTCTGAATGGAGCATTAGGTAAATGGTTTACTCCCGAATTTGCATTACGGGGTAGAGTACAGTGGGACAATGGACTGATTCCGAATAATGGACTGGAGTGGGTTGCTCCTGCTGATGACCCGAAAAAGAATTATAAGAAAGGTGGATTGGCAGTTGTTTCGCTGGATGCTATGTTGAACCTGACGAATATGATTGCCGGTTATAACCCAGAACGAAAATGGGAGACCTCAGCCTACGTGAGAGCGGGCATTATTTCACAATTCGTAGTAAGTTCGGCATCGCCAGTAGGAGGTATTGGCTTGGAAGAGACCTATCGCTTGAATGATAGGTTGAGCTTATTTGGTTCGCTAGGATATCAGGTGACTACGAGTGAAGGTATGGGCGTAAGTACCACTGGAATGGAGGTGGCTGCAGGCACAAATGGTTTCTTTGATATTGATTTCGGTATCCGATATGACCTCGGACGGAATAAGTTCTATCGGGATGCAGAGAGTAAACGAAAGGCATACTCGCAGCCAATGACTGGACATAACTGGCCTCGATTTGCAGTGAATACCATCGCCTCGGTTGGTGTGGGGTATGTTGGTAAAACGGCATTGAAAGCTATGATCAAAGAAGAAAGACCAGACCATTCGGATAATAAGTCATTCCCATCAGGTCATGCGGCTATGGCATTTGCTGCGGCTCGCTCCATCGATAAGGAGTTCCGTCAAGATAACATCTGGATTCCCATAGCAGGTTATGCGGCAGCTACAGCGATAGGTATAGAACGTATCGCCAATAAGCGTCATCACTGGTATGATGTGGTAGCTGGAGCTGCGGTCGGATTTGGATCTGCAGAGCTTACCTGGTGGCTAAGCGATAAGCTTTTCGGTAAGGGAAGTAACGTTGCTGTCGGTACCAGCGGTAATACTGTTGATGTGGTGTATAACTTCTAATATATATACGACCACAGATTGCACGGATGAAACGGATTATTATGGGTCGTTCTCCGTCCTCAAAATTATACAAAATCTGATTCAAAATTATAAGAAAATACTAAGTCACACAGATATCGCAGATAAAAATGAAAGACTATAAGTATCATATTTTTAGTCCGTATCGGGTGTGTCCGTTGGGGGCGCACGTGGATCACCAACATGGATTGGTGACGGGATTTGCCATTGATAAAGGTGTTGACCTTTGGTTCAATGTCAGAGAAGACAGTACCGTCAAGTTGTCATCAAAGACCTTTGAAGGTGAAGTTGAGTTTGAAATAGACAAGCCTTCACAAGTGAAGGAAAGACATTGGGGAGACTATGCCCGTGGTGCTAAATATGCACTAAGAAAACGTTTTGAACTGAAGCGTGGTATCGAGGGAGTTATTCAAGGCAGTCTTCCTGTAGGCGGATTGTCATCATCTGCAGCTGTGTTGATAGCATACGTCATGGCATTTGCCAAGGCTAATGATATTACTTTGCAGCCGTTTGAGGTGGTGAAGATTGCCTCGGAGGCAGAGCGAGAGTATATTGGACTTAATAATGGTTTGTTGGATCAGGCTTGTATAGCATTGGGCAAGAAGGACGGACTGTTGTTCCTCGATTGCGACAGCAATGACTGGCGTATCATCAAGCGGAATCCTGAAATGCCGGAGTTTGAGATTGGTATCTTCTTTAGTGGTCTCACTCGTTCGCTGGTGAATAGCGACTATAATCTCCGTGTGTATGAGTGCAAGACGGCCGCTTGGAATATGCTGGCTTATACTGACCAACCTCTGAAGACATTCGATAAAACGTTCCTTCGCGATATTCCTAAGGCTACGTATGATAAGACTCGCATTGCTATGCCTGCTAGATTTGCGCGTAGAGCTGAGCATTTCTACTCGGAGTATCGCAGGGTAAGACAGGGCGTGACAGCGTGGGAAACAGGCAATCTGAAGCTGTTCGGAAAGTTGAGTTTTGACTCATGTGAGAGTAGCATCCACAACTATGAATGTGGCAGTCCAGAGTTGATTGCTATATACGAAATTATGCGTTCACTGCCGGGTGTTTATGGAGGACGATTCTCCGGTGCAGGGTTTAAAGGTGCTTGTATCGCATTAGTGGATCCAGCACATAAGGATGCCATACAAACCGAATTGACCAAGCGTTACCTTGATCAATTCCCGGAGTACGAGAAAACCTTTCAGGTCTTTTGGGTCCGTCCCGATGACGGGGCCAGATTCGTCTGACAGACGAAAGAGGGTCTTCTTTTCGAAAAGAAGCAAAAGGATTCTGTTCATTTCTTCTGACAGCAGAAGAAAAAGAACCAAAGAAGACTGTTACCCCAAGCCCCTTCAAAGGGGATGTAATTGATTACGGGCAGAAACCGCCCTCCATCAAAGTTTTAGTATAATTCACAAAGCTTTCGCCCTAAAGGGTGAATTATGATTATTGACGCAATAGAATTGCGATTGTTTATATGAAGAATATTGTAATTGCTGCAGGGTATGCAACGAGATTGGGAGAGTTGACAAAAAACTTTCCGAAGCCGTTGTTGAAGATAGGTGAGAATACAATCTTGGGCAGAATGTTGGATGACATCGACAGAATTCCTGAGATAGATGAGCATATCATTATTACGAATCATAAGTTCGCTCCGATATTTGAAGAATGGTCAAAGGACGAAGGTCAAAAGACAAAGGCTGCCTTAGACCTTAGACCTCAGACCTCGGACCGCCGTTGGCAGAAGCCTATCACTATTGTGGACGATGGTACGGAAACCAATGACACGAGGCTTGGGGCGGTATGCGACCTGCTGTTTGCAATGGAGAAACTGAACATCGATGATGATATGTTGGTAGTAGCAGCGGATAATCTGCTGTTCTTCTCGTTCCAAGAGTTTGTGGACTTCGCCAAGGAGAAACAGACGAGTTGCATCATGTGTCATGAGCAGCCTTCAATAGAGAAACTGCAGCGTACAGGCGTGGTGGAACTGGATGAGAACAATCGTGTGCTGGGTATGGAAGAGAAGCCTCAGGTGCCAAAGAGCCATTGGGCCGTGCCTCCGTTCTATATCTATTTGAAGAAAGACCTCGATTTGGTCAGGCATTCGGTAGAGAATGGCTGTGGTAAGGATGCACCAGGCAACTTGGCACACTATATGGTGGAGCATACCACGATGCATGCTTGGCCAATGAGTGCAGGGAGATTTGATATTGGTAGCCTCGATACTTACTACGAGGCTCAGCGGCTTTATGGATACGAAGGTCAACAGTCTAAAGACTAAGGTCAAAAAATAAAATGGAATAATAACTTATTATTGATTAGAAAAGATGAAAATTGCAGTTGCAGGTACCGGATATGTCGGTATGAGTATCGCCACACTGTTGGCACAGCATAACGAGGTGGTGGCAGTAGATGTGATACCTGAGAAGGTGGAGAAGATCAATAACAAGATTTCGCCTATTCAGGATGATTACATAGAGAAGTATTTAGCAGAGAAAGAATTGAACTTGAAGGCTACCTTGGATGGTGCTTCAGCATACAAGGATGCGGACTTCGTGGTGATAGCAGCGCCTACGAACTATGATCCGCAGAAGAACTTCTTTGATACGCACCATATTGAGGATGTGATTGATTTGGTGTTGAGTGTGAATGCAGATGCAGTGATGGTGATCAAGAGTACCATTCCTGTGGGCTATTGCCGCAGCCTATACGTGAAATATGCACTGAAGTTCCTGACTGACCCAGAGCTGAAGGGTAAGAAATTCAATCTGCTGTTCTCCCCCGAATTCCTGCGCGAGAGTAAGGCTCTGTATGATAACCTGTATCCAAGTCGCATCATCGTGGGATACCCCAAAATTCTGCCAGCAGACCGCAACAAGAAGTGGGATGAGGAGAATGCTGCTATCACTGCCATTGGCAATCCTGAGGCTGAAGAGAAGGCAAAAACCTTTGCCTCTCTCCTTCTTGAAGGCGCCATTGGTGAGTCAAAAGAGCAGAAAGCAGAACTTTCAACTTTCAACTCTCAACTTTCAACTGACAAGGGTATCCCTTGTCTCTTGATGGGTATGACCGAGGCAGAGGCGGTAAAGCTCTTTGCAAACACCTATCTGGCTCTGCGCGTAAGCTACTTCAATGAATTGGATACCTATGCGGAGGTGAAGGGTCTGGATTCGCAGGCTATCATCTCAGGTGTTGGTCTGGATCCAAGAATCGGAACACATTACAATAACCCAAGCTTTGGTTATGGCGGCTACTGTCTGCCTAAGGATACCAAGCAGCTGTTGGCTAACTATGCCGATGTACCTCAGAACATGATGTCGGCCATCGTAGAAAGCAACCGTACTCGTAAGGACTTTATAGCCGACGAGGTGCTCCGTAAGGCTGGGTATTACGAGGGTAGTAGCCAGTGGGATGCAAACCGTGAGCAGAAGTGCGTTATCGGTGTTTATCGACTGACTATGAAGAGCAATAGCGATAACTTCCGCCAGAGTGCTATCCAGGGCATTATGAAGCGCATTAAGGCTAAAGGTGCAGAGGTCGTGATTTATGAGCCGACAATACCGGATGGAGAGTCGTTCTTTGGAAGTCTGGTGGTGAATGACTTGGAGAGATTCAAGGCATTGTCGAAGGCGATTATAGCCAACCGCTATGACTGCTGTCTGGACGATGTGAAAGAGAAAGTGTATACACGAGATATTTTTAAACGGGATTGAGGACAAAGGTCAAAGGGAATCGGACAAAGGCGACCTTAGACTTTTGACTTTAGACAAATTATATTATGCAAAAGATAGATTTGAATAATAAGACCTTATTGATCACTGGAGGTGCGGGATTTATTGGCTCGAACCTGATTAAGCGTTTGTTCGCTGATACAAAGGGAACGACTATTGTCAACATAGACAATATGAATTCCTATTATGACGTGTCGCTGAAGGAGTACAGGCTAACGCAATTAAGAATTAAGAGTGAAGAATTAAGAGTTGACTATCACTTCGTGAAAGGGGATATTGCTGACCGTGACACCATCGATGATATTTTCAGCAAGTATAAACCTGCAGTGGTGATAAATCTGGCGGCTCAGGCTGGGGTGAGGTATTCGATTGAGAATCCTGATGCTTACATCATGAGCAACATGATGGGATTCTACAATATATTGGAAGCTTGTCGCCACAATCCAGTGGAGCATTTGGTATATGCCTCGTCAAGTTCTGTGTATGGTGGCAATAAGAAGGTGCCGTTCTCGACGGATGATAGAGTGGACAATCCTGTAAGTCTGTATGCGGCTACGAAGAAATCGAATGAGCTGTTTGCACACTGCTATTCGAAACTCTACAATATTCCGACTACGGGCCTGCGATTCTTTACGGTGTATGGTCCTGCTGGTCGTCCCGATATGGCTTACTTCGGTTTTACCAACAAACTATTGAAAGGCCAGACGATTCAGATATTTAATTACGGTAATTGTAGGCGTGACTTTACGTATGTAGATGACATCGTAGAAGGAATCGTGCGTGTGATGCAGGGTGCACCTGAACGCAAGAACGGTGAAGATGGCCTGCCTGTACCTCCGTATGCTGTGTACAATATCGGTGGTGGTCAGCCAGAGAATTTGCTGGACTTTGTGAATATTCTTCAGGAGGAATTGCTGCGTGCGGGGGTCCTGCCAGAGAACTACGATTTCGAGGCTCACAAAGAACTTGTTCCTATGCAGCCCGGAGATGTGCCTACAACGTATGCGGATGCAGCAGCCTTGGAGCGAGACTTCGGGTTTACTCCAAAGATTACGCTGAGAGAAGGATTGAGGAAGTTCGCGGAGTGGTATAAAAGCTATTATAACCCTGCATAAAATCCACCCATTGGAATTCTAATCGTTGATTAAGATTCACGATAATAATACAAAACTGTCGCGAGACAGTATAAACAGACCCCGCATTCTTCTAAAACCTACAATTGTAAACGGATTTACATATCCTGCGGGGTCTTTTTTACTTAATGAGCTAAAAAGATGAGAGTAATAGACGAAGAGTTATTGAACGAAGTATCGGAACGAGCCAAGGCATCGCCAAGGCTGAGGATGAATTATGACCTGAGGACGCAGGCGTTTGACAGTGACACTGCTTGGAAAGATACGTCGCAGCGGATGTTGAATGTGATGATGAAAGACACGGTCATCCCTATTCATCGGCATACGGAGACATCGGAAACGGTGATTGTGCTGAGAGGGAGTGGGGATGAAGTGACGTATGATGATGACGGACATGAGCTGGAGCGTGTGACGCTTGCTGCAGATTCCGAGTGCAGGGCGGCACAGGTGCCAAGGAATTTGTATCATACGTTTATCCCCCATGAGGACGGTACTGCGATATTTGAGGCGAAGGACAGAGCGTATGACCCGGAGGGGACGGAAGAATTTTTGAGAAAGGAGTAAGGATAACAGCTGCGGTTTTGGATGAGCCGTGGCTGTTTGTGATTAAAAAAGGGATAAGGAAGTAACCATACAAGTAATGAATAATATTGAATCGATGAAAATGTCAACGAATCCTCGGTTGCTCAAGGATGTGCTGACATTATACAAATCAACTTTCTTTGCTTTGAAGGAGTTGATTGACAACTCTCTTCAAGCAAAAGCGAAAAGAGTGGAAATAGATTTGACTCCTTCATCGTGCGGAGAGAATGATATTCATTACCATCGCATAGAATCTATTGAGATAAAAGACGATGGGGAAGGAGTGCCATTTTCTCGGTTCAAAAATAGCATCATGCAGATTGCTACAGAAGATAAAATTGAGGGGCAAGGAGTTGGTAGATTTGGTGCTTTGCAGTTGGGGCGTGAAATGCGAATTGAAACGGTGGCGTTTGATAAGGCTATAAGCAAATATACGCGAACAGCCGTTACAATGACGGCAGAGAACATACAGTCTTCAAAAGACCTTGATAAGGTGGAATTCCCTGTCGAGAAGGAGGTCTTGGAAGAAAACAGCAATTCAAGTTATACTGTAAAGATAACGGATTTATACCAAAACACTGGTGATAAAATCAAAAAGAAAAATAAACTTGGTGATGAGTTTGGCAGTGTTGAAAGCTTTAAACAAGCCCTCTTTGAGAATTATACCTTTGATATATTTGAGAGGAAGAGCGTTTTTGTTGTTAATGGACAAGAATTAGATAGAGAACAGTTCTTATTAGATACACCTAAAAGAGTTGTAAAAGACATAGAATGTTCCGACGGAAAGATTCACCAACTTAATATGTACTTTTACAAGGTGAACTTGAAAAGTGCGGATATTAATATCTTCTTTCAGGTGAATAATGGAGGAGTGATGCAGTCGATAGGACGGTATGCTTATATTAGTCCGTGGCATACGTCAGATGCTGGTGCATGGTATATCCTGATTAATTCTGACCTGATAACAACAGAAATGATGGCAGATTTTGCATTAGCTGATTTCGGCGGTGATAGCAAAGTCATACAACAAGCCATCAAAGATGCCATAGATGACTTCTTCAAAGAAGGAAATAGGAAGTTTGTCAGTTTTGTGGATAGGCTAAAAGCGGATAAAAACTACCCCTATAATCGTATAACACAGCACTCATCTTTGGAAGAGTCTCTTTTTAATCATACAGCATACATTCTTGAATTAGACCAAAAACTTATTGAGAATAATAGTCCAGCAAGAGGAATTATTTATCAGATGGTAAGAAAACTGATTGAGGATGGTAATGTTGAGTTCTTATACAACGAGATCCTTAAGCTTAGCGATGAGAGTCGTGAGAAGTTTAAGGATTTGTTGAGGATTACTGATATGGATGATGTGGTGGAATTTTCGTCGTCTGTAGCGACAAGAACCTCTTTTCTGAACTTCCTTCACGATTTGTGTTATGGAGATATTTCCAATTGGCTGAAAGAGCGGAGCCAACTGCATAAGATTGTAGAAAAGCAGTTGTGGATTTTTGGAGAAGAATACACAGACTCTACAAGGCTATGGTCGGACAAGAAGCTAGAAAACAATTTGGAAGAACTACATAAGAAATACCTACAATACGAACCTTCAGAAGAAGATTTGAATTTAATAGACAGGTACAAAGATACTATCAAGGACATAACAGATCTTTTCTTCTATAATAAGAAGAAAACAGGGCATAATAGAGAAGAAGTGTTTATTGTAGAGTTAAAAGCGCCTTCCTGTGCTATTTCTGAAAAAGAGATTCAGCAAATTGAAAGATACAGAAATGATATCGTAGCCTCATCAGCTTATCCAAAGGACAGGGTAAGTTATAAGATATTGTTAATTTCATCTGAGATAACAGATACGACAAGGATTAAGTTAGAGGGTGTTACAACTTGGCTTGACAAAGATACCCGCTTTCTGTACTCTTCATATAATCAACATGGTTATGATATTAAGCTATATATCATGGAATGGGGAGAATTGATCGAGATGAATAAGATGAAATTGGCCTACTTGTCAGAATCTCTAAATGTTAAGCCCGAGGATGTTGGGGAGAAATTTGAAAGGGAGTATCCGCAATTATTGGACGAGAAATCGAGGAACAGGCTAAATCAAAGAGCTCTTAAATAAGTGATAAATCCTTTGTGAAACACAAAAGGATTGAAAGAAGAGGGGTTTTTTCGTATTACAATGGGCATGAAAACGTATTCAAAGTCAAATTACGATAAAGTGTTCAACCTGTATTATAAGTACGGGGATATTGTAATAAGGCCTTTGACAAACGATGAAAAGGCTCTGAAGGAACTTGTGACCATATGCGATACTGAGGAAAAATACTCGCTCATAGATGAACTGCTGTCACGATTCTATTATATGGACGATGACGATTACCAAAATAGAATAGGTCAGATAGCGGATCACATCATGAGGATGAAATATGAACCACGCAAGACCGTCATCATGGCGATGGCTCATGACCATGAGTCAGACGGTTCACAAGATGTATTGAATGCTCTACAGGCAGCGCTGGAGATTAAAGGATATAGTGGTTTTGCAACAAACTCAAGAATGGATCAAAAGGTTGAGAAGAACCACTATAACAAAGGCATCAGGAATTATGTTATTGTTGATGACTTTTTAGGAACTGGGAGAACAGCTCATAAGAGATATCTTGCTTTTTTGAAAGATCTCAATAAAAAGGATATACACGTGTCGTTTTGTATTGTGAGCGGTATGAGGTTTGGGGTGGATTATTGCCATCACCATAGGATGCCGCTGTACTGCCCGCTGCAATTAGACAAGGGCTTAAGCGGAGTATATAAAGGGTTCGAGCTGTCGGTCAAGGAATACATTATGAAGACTCTGGAGATGAACCTTGCCAAACAAATTGGTGAATTGGAACTGGCCTCATACTCTATGGGATGGGGCAAAGCAGAGTCATTGTTCTATAGAGAAGGACGGAATGTGCCCAACAACGTATATCCCATATTCTGGTGGAAACGGTATCGGGACGGCAGTGAAAGGAAAACCATTTTTACACGGAGACAGCATGGATACTAAAGTAGTGACCATACAGTTGTTGAAGGATTTGTATGCCAGTGAGACGGGGTTATTACCCTATACGCTTTACAAACGCTATGGGGTGACACCTGTAGAGCTGGTGCAGATTGTGAAAAGGCTGCAGACGAGCGCAGTTGTTCAACTGACAGGCGGACATCGGATGTCGTTAACAAAGGCAGGCAGAGAAAATATCGATAGCTTGATTGCAAGTTTGACTCCAAAGAAAAAGGAGAAAACAGAATCAGCTTACTTTGTACGTATCAAAAGTAATAAGATTGGCAGAAGGATACCCTTTATGCCGTCAAAACGTTTTTTTGAGCTATTAGAAAAGGAAGGAGTGAGGAATGTTTAGTAATTAGGAGTGTAGTCGCTCCGCTATGGTTAAGGCTATAGATTGCTGCCATCGTAACAAAGCAAGCATTGTTACGATAGTTCGAAAGCCATGCTTTCGAACATGTGAACTTTTGAAAAATGGCGTGCCGCCATTTTGTCAAAACTTCACAGGGCACTACGTACAGAAAGTAATCATTCCAAACTCCTTCCAATTTTTTTAGATATGAAGAAGAGTACAGAGAACCTCATTAAAGAATGGGACAAGTTCTACACCGAGAAGAATGTTTCAGAAGACCTTAAGAAAAGCCTTCTGGATTATGCTGCGGTATTGCTTGACAATGGAGTTCCTGTAATTTATGACTTGGACCATCTCTGTGCGTTGCTTGGCCTGAAGAAATGCTATGTGACCTCTGTAATTTTCTGCTCAAAAGTACATTATCGGGAATTCAAGATAAAGAAACGTAGTGGCGGATACAGGGAGATAAGGGCACCATATCATTCTTTGCTGTATATGCAGAGATGGATATACGAGGAAATTCTGCTGAAATGTAAGGTTAACGCAACTGCGCACGGGTTCGTAAAAAAACGTTCTATCCTTACAAATGCCAACATTCACATAGGTCAACCCTATTTGCTGAAGATGGATTTGAAGGACTTCTTCCCATCGATTCCAATCAACTGGGTGGTGCAGGTGTTTAAGGATATTGGCTACACGAACGATGTGGCATTTTATCTAGCCTCTATCTGTTGCCTGGAAGAAGCTTTGCCCCAAGGAGCACCTACAAGCCCGATGTTAAGTAATATCGTGGCCTCATTTATGGATAAGCGCCTGTACAAATTGTGCCAGGAATACGAGTACAAGTACACAAGATACGCTGATGATATAGCTATTTCAGGGCAGTTTATCTCTCCTACGTTTATAGATATTGTAACAAACGTGATAGAAGATTGTGGCTTTGTGGTGAACAAGAAGAAAACCAGGCTGTATGGTGAGCAAGGAAACAAGATTATTACTGGTATCAGTCTGGCGAATAATGAGGTGAGAGTGCCGAGGGGCTACAGGCGAGAACTGGAACAGGAGATTTTCTATATCCTGAAATACGGGTATGATGCTCATGTGAAGAGAAACAAGATAAGGAAAAGCAACTATCTGCAGTCCATTATAGGAAAACTGAACTTCTGGTTGATGGTGGAACCGCAGAATGAAATGGCTAAGAAGGGGTATGAGTATCTGTATCCCATTTACAGAGAGAGAATAGTGGGAGGTAATGGATGATATGATGCATATTTGTTACTTATACGTATATGACTACTTTGTTCTGAAAAACATAGGTCTTACATTTGATGACCGTTATGTTTTCAGGACGGAAGGCGGCATATTGCATATCTCCAAGAATGAGAAGCTGTTGCCTAAGAACTTTTGGGGGATGGGCATTTATTCCCTGACAGCCATTGTTGGAAACAATGGAAGCGGTAAGACGACAGCCCTTCGCCTGATGAAGAAACTATTTGTTGACGGAGAACCAAGAGATGAAGGGGTAGATGTGGCTATTGTCTATGAGCATCGAAGACAACTGTATATTTACAACCCTCAACATCTTCAGATAGTTTGCGGAGATGGCATCCAGTATAGTGAAATTCATGAAAGGACAAGAATAGAGACTTTATACTACTCCGGACATTTCCAACCCTATACTGGAGCGGAAGGCGAGTTAGAACTGAGCGGCAGTTATGATGCCTCAGATTCTTGGCTGCTAATAAAGGACCTATTGGATTATTCCAATGTTGACACTTATCATCTGACAGAGCCCATCTATGATCATCTAAGTGCCTACTATGCCCAAAACAACTATCGCATATGCGAGACATTGTTGCTGGAAGGGCTGGACAAGTTGATAACAAATTTCCGGTTTCCCCAATATGTACTTTTGGCTCCTAACAAGGGCGGGTGGAATGCGATCAAGTTAGGAGAACTCGAGCGTTACAAGGATTTGAAGCTACCCAAGGAGAAATACTCGTCGACAAACCTACGCGACAGGGCATTAGAGCGTTTCATCTATTATGACATCGTTAATCTGATAGCAGAAGGTAAGGGCAGGCCAGAGTTTATGGTTGGCCTTTTGGCTACATGGCTCAATTCGCCTAAGAATGGGAATGTAGTTGCTGCATTCAGGGATTGGATTGGCAACAATAAGATTGCAGAAGAAGAGAAGAAACCATTAGAAGCTGTTGAGTATGTGATAGGCCAAGTAGATGACTTGTGTGACTTTGATGAAGATTCTGGTACTTTCTTTATTTATATTAAGAAGGACGCTGAAAAACTGCAGTCACTGGTTAAGGACGTATTAAGGGTACGCTACTTCTTAACAGCCAGGTTTTTTGATATTTTTTATGGGCATAGTGTTAGGGGTAATCAGCGTCTGAGTTCTGGTGAACTGGAGATGCTTAATCTACTTTCAAGGCTTTATTATGGCATTACGCTGTTGCCACAGAAAATTGACAATAAAGAATCCCCTCGTTTATTGCTACTTGACGAAGCGGAGATAGGCTTTCACCCAGACTGGCAACGACAGTATATCAAGATACTGACTGAGTTTATGGGCTATATGATGGTTAAGGCTGGAGTGGATTTCCAACTTGTAATAACATCTCATTCGCCCATTATCCTTAGTGACTTGCCTGTGAGTTGTGTGAATTTCTTACGCAAAGAAGGAGATGTGACCCAATTACTAACGGATGAGAAGCAAACCTTCAGTGAGAATGTCTTCAACTTGTATAGAAGGGCATTCTTTATGAAGGATGGCTTGATAGGAAAGTTTGCCTGGAAGAAACTCGAAGGGATTCAGAAAGCCATTGATGAGGGGCGGGTTACTGAAGAAACGAGACAGCAGATTGAACTGATAGGGGACGAGCGTATCAAGGGGTATTTCTTCAAACAGCTATCTCAAACAGATGTTGACGCAGAAATAAGGTATCACGAGGCGAGAATACGTGAACTTAAGATGAGGAAGGAGAGACGTGATGAATAAGATAGCGGGAACGAGGACTGGCGTGGATGGTGTTCTGCGTACGTTGGATTGCATCAGGGATTATCTCATTGGGGAAGTACAGAATGACATTGAGACAGCTTTGGAAAACAAGAAAGCTGGACTTAATGCCAATGACGTGGCAGTGGTGGATTATATCAAGTCTATATTACCCAGATTGCTGATATCGAATGTTACTGATTTGAAGCAATGGGCAGACTTGTTCGATCGTAACTATCCCAATAGGTTCAGAGTGAAGGTTGGGAAAAATTGGAATAAGACAGACTTGGGTAAAGCTGTTTTAGATGCGTTCAATTTTGAGCATTATAGAAAGAACGTTCTGGTAGAAGTTGCACGACAACTGAATGTGAAAACATGCCCCTATTGCAATATGCATTACACGTTGTATGCAAACGAACCCCAAAAGCGTTCGATGAAAAAGATGGCAAGGTTCCAGTTTGACCACTTCTTTGACAAGGCTCAGTATCCTATGCTCAGTATGTCGTTCTATAATCTGATTCCTTCTTGTGGCGTTTGTAATCAAGGAAAATCGACGGGGCAACTGGCATTGGAATATAACCCTTACTATAATGACATTCATAGGCAATTCCATTTTGAATTGACTGACCCATTGGGCCCCTATACGGCGTCAAGGATGAATGACGAGGTTGAGGTGAATTTAATACCAGAGACTGGAGTGAATAAGGATGACTTCAAAGATTACGTTGATATATTTCATCTGAAGGCTCTTTATGGAAGACACGGGGATGTGGTTCAGGAAGTGTTCGACAAGGCATACGAAGATCCATATTATTTAAATCCTGCTAATTTCAATTTTCTTGGTGACAGAACTCCAGACTATCTGAAACGTTTATGGTTGGGTAATTATACAGAGCCAGAAGAGATAGAGAAACGCCCTATGGCGAAGTTTATGCAGGATATGTGGAAACAGGCGAAAGGCAAGTAATGAGTAATATGATGATGGGATATCAAATAACAACTGCCACAGAGCCAAAAGTGACAGTTGTTGATAGGAACCATATCGTACGGCAATACGATTAGTTTATGAATCTCGAAACTTAGAAACTGTGTGGTTTGTTGTCAACGCGGCTCCAAGCGAAAGCTTTGACCTCGCTGACAATAATCCCATCATCACTATCTATGAATTGCTTAAGGTGGTCTCTAACTGACTCACAATCTGTGTTGTCATTCAGCTTTAACGACCAAAGAGACTCCAAGACTCTAATTCCATGCAAGCGGTTAAGCTCGTCGTATAGGGTCTGATAATCTCTATCGCCTCTCAAATCATAGTCTACGAAGAAAATTTTCATAGTTGACCAAAGATTAGATTGTTAGACATGCGAATTCTCCTTTCTGACAGAGCGGTACTCTGCTATCTTTTGGTTAACAGGAAAAGATTGAGTAGTATCCTGTCACATCCCTCATCGGGTACTGGCAAGTGAGTGCCTCTTGGCTCTAAAGGTTTGTTTGCAAATAGCGTGCCGAATATTGAAAACGTATTAACGAAATCAAAATTTTGTCAAAATGTCAGAGCGATAGAAACCTTTATCGATAAAAATAGACTATGACAATATATCTATACGGACAATACTCTGATTTCGAGAAGTTAATCATCGACATCAAGAGCAAACAGGATGGAGATGTTCATGTGAGTTATGTGAAGTTGGATGATAATTCGCTCGTAACTCCTCAGAATGCTGAGGTGTGGGCGAGGTATCTGCATCGCAAACTGGGTGACTTGATAACAAAGGAGGCCATGGAGTCAGATGAATTTCAGAAAATAGCGGAGTCATTACAGGAACAGAAACGCAGACATGACGAATGGGTAGCAAGAGAACCTGAGCGCAAACGAAGGGCGAATCATAAAAAGGAGCTTCGTCGGACTCCGTCTCTTGGATTTATCCCTGATGGACTTCATGCAGACTATGCTAAGGAGTATGGATTCTACATCGATAGTGCTATCAAGTGGACACCGGAAGATAATGAAGAATTCCTATACCAGATACGCTCGTTTGAGCGGATGGTCACTAAAGGCGTACAGCGCTGCATAGAGCAAGGGAGGCCTGATGCCGCATACGCACAAGCAGCAGAAGTCCTTCGAAGTCTGCCCAGATGGAAACAGCGCGAAGAAATGGCTGAGTTCTTTGACCACTATAAGCTTCGTTTGCGCAAACTTGTGAAGACTGTATGCATGGCTATGATGCATTCGGCTATTTCATGGAACAATCAGGAGAAACTAATCGAGACTAATGCTCTTATCGAAGGTTTTCAGAGTGAGTTTGTTGCATGGGGAATGAAGCCTAAGGCGATGCTGGACTTGCAGCATACACCTGACATCGAGGGTGAACCGATAGCTATAGAGCGCAAGCCGAGTAAACAGGAGCAGTATGAGATATATCTGGCAGAGCAACGTCGTAAGGCTGAAGAGAAGCGGAAAGCAGAGGAGGAAGCAGAGAGACATTCGCTGATTCCTCTGAATCAATATATCGAGAAAACGATATTTACTCGTGATAATGTCGATTGGGAATGTACGACCATCGGTATGGAGATTACTCTATTAGATAGAGAGGTCGAAAAGTATATCGAACGCGGCCAAATGCATGAGGCCTTGCTGTTATTCCTGCAGATTGTCAAGTCGATGTGTCGCCACTTCATCAGTGATGAGCATTGGAATATGTTTGACGACGTGTATGATCCTGAATACAGTTGTATGCGCATCGTTGATACCCTCAATACTGCTTATCGACGTGGAAAGTTTTCCCAGGAAGATCTCAAATTCTTCCATGAGGCATGGAAGGAGATAGAGAACATGGAGGCGGCATGGAACTATGGCATAGCGAACTTTAAGTTTGAGTTTTGAGGAGCTATGAACAAACCAATCAAACCATCCAAGAACTTGGTATATTGCTATGCTTGTAAAAGAAGGAAGATGCTCTTTGAGGAAAAATCGGGAGCGGATAACTTCATCAGATACAATCATGGCGGTATATTGGAAGAGAATGGGAAAGCTCCTGTTCGGAGTTACTATTGTGAACTCTGCTGTGGCTATCATGTGACCAGTATTCCTTCACTAGAAGATGGAGAAAGGCTGGATCATCAGGATTCCCAACTGATTCAGGAACTGACTACTATTACGCAGGTGATGGATAAGTTTAAGGTGTTGGGCCATGAGTTAGGGAATAAAATACAAGACTCCAAAGATCAGATGTTCATTGGTAGTTATCAAGAAATCCATGACCTCCACGAGGAATTATTGCCTTATAGAGTGCTATTGGAAAAATTGCCTCTTGAAGAAAAGTCTCGATTCACAACCCATTTCCGCAGAGTGGATTTCTTATATGCTGTTGCATCAAAAATGGAGGAATTGGTGGCTGTGCCGGATGATGGACTTGAAGACTATGTGAACCGTGAGTTTCCTGCCATCTCTTCAGAAAACCTCAAAACCATTGAGATGATGGTAAAACTGAGAAGGATGGAACAGTCTCTACAGGAAATGGGTAGCTGGTCAGATGAAGTGAGTCGCGAGGCTTATAAAAAGAAGGCTGAAGAGATCAGTCACTATTTGACAAGTATAAAGCCCGTTGTTGGTAGGAAGGTAACGGGTGTCTATCGAAGGAAATTAGGATTGTGTTATTAAGGTCTAAGGTCGGTCTATTATGAAGACAGAATTGTCATCAAAACTCGCGCAGGTCATAGAGCAGGTTCCAAAGGATGTGCTTTATGACTTTTTGTGTTCTTATGCACAGGAGCATGAAGAATTGGCTATGGCATTGGTCAGTGAGTTCTGGCAGGCGGAGAAGGATGACTATCGCTCGATGGTACAGCAGTGCCTGATGCATCCGTCTCCAGCAGGAGTCAAGAACGGGGATGGATTCGATTGGGGCGCTATTGCGGCTGACTTGGCTCAGATGATGAATCTGGCTGATGAGAAGGTGAAAGAAGGTAGTCTGCTGGATGCTGCAGAGATAGCCCGATATGTGATGACGCTGACTTGTGCTGAATATGAGGCAGACCATCCTTATGGTGAAAATTATGGCGAGATGTGGTGGCTTCGAAGGAAACCTCTCTTTGATGTGTTAGGACGTGCCAGGGATATGGTGACTGAGTTGCTGATTAATGGCGAGGATATAGATGATGACTCACAGCGAGGACTGATGAAGGAAATCGTTGAAGAGTGTAAACCATACAAGAAGAGTCATATATGCCGGATTGATGACTTCTTGGAGGATGCGCAAGCAAAGGTACTGTCGCCAAAGCGGTATATCTCATGGCTGCAGAAGAAGGTGGATAGCACAAGAGGTGGTTTCTTCCGCAAACCGTATCTGGAGAAGATGGTTCGCTTTCTGGATAAGATGGGGAAGCGTGACGAAGCTATCGCAGCGATGGAGGCCAACAAGAATAAGGATGATGAACTGAGACTGCTCTATGTGGATATGCTCACAGAGTGGAAAATGTACGACGAAGCGTTGCAGGAGGCAGATGTCGAAGGTTCTGTACATGCCAGTATCTATAGTTATCCAGAAAAGACGCACCATATTCTTGATCTGATTAATGACCGAGAAAAGACTTTAGCCGTTTGTAAGGCTCGTTTCGTCAAGACAGACAGAAAGCAGACTTATTTCAATAGACTGCGTCAGGAAATGACGAAGGAGGAATGGGAGTCGTTCATTGATGAGACTATTCGGGATGCCGATGATGTTTTCCAGCATGACTATGATGATGTGGAAGCACAGATTTATATGGAACGCAAGCTGTATGACCATCTGGTGAAGTTCTGCCAGCATACTTCGTATGATGCCGAGAATAACTTGGAGAATTATGCCAAGTATATGTCTGAGGCAGACCAGAGGCTGGTGGCTCAGGATATTATTGAGCGCATGAAACGCCGCGCTCCAGAATGCAAACGTGGGGATGACTATTCCCACTTCGCCCATTGGCTAAAGAGACTTGCAGATAGCTCGCCTTATTGCAAGAAGATAGCAAAGGATGTTGCTGAGGAAATCTTGAAGGAGAATCCGAACAAAGCGTTTAAGGCGTATTTTGAGAGAGTCGGGGTAATGTGAGACGTGATATGAAGAGTGACATATAGAATAGGGCTGAGACAGAAAGTCAACGCCCTTTTCTCGTTAAAAATGCGTAATTGTTTGATGGAAATAAGACAGATTCGGTGGAGAATTCTTATTTTTGCAAAGACTATTGTTGAGCAATTATTCATAGACGGTGTAATAAAATGTACAAGAACGAGCTGAGAGAGATACGCAAGCAGAAGTTTGCTCTGATGGAGCAACAGCTGAAAGAGATTCATCCAAAGGAGGAAAATCGTCTGTTCTATCATCATTCTTCTGAGGATAGAATTGTATTGTCGCACGCCTTGTTTTGGACAATGACACTGCCCCAGAACTTTAAGAGCAGACTTAGGAAAGAAAAGTTCTTTCTCCTGTTGCGGAAGTATGAAGAGGAAATGCTCGATGCCTTCCTTCAGGATGACGATTATTTCCCGGAGTTGCTGCACTATTGCACGCTCATGTATGAAATAATGCCCACAATACTAATGTCGTCGCCTTTGAGATCAGAGAAGGATGCCCGTAAACTCGCCGCCATCGCCCTTGTCGCCGCTGGCTATGCTGGTGATATGCCGGAAGACTTGGCTAATGCATTACTCGATGATATCGATTACTTCAATGACAAGGTCAAATGTCGGAAGATCGAGCAGATGATGCCACAGCTTATGAAGATGGTAGAGAGTGAGATGGAGAGGATGAGAAGATAACATGGCAGAAGAAAGCAAACAAAAGTTTACGTGGAAGCATGTGCTAATGCATAGCGGGATTGTTATAGCAATTTCTATTCTTACTGGCTATGTTATCCATCAGGATGTATGTGCAACAGCATCTGATTATATATCAGGTGTTGGTAGTGTTGCCTCCATATATGCTATTGGTATCACATTATGGCAGCTGAGACAAGTCAAGAGAGTGGCTCAGGCTGCAAAGGATGCTTCTCAGAAAAAGTCCGAGGAGATAGTGGCTTTTACTACATTCGCTGAAATAGCGCGGCATCAGGAAATGTGTAGTGGCATTGTAAGCTGTATCTATGGCGAACAGTACGAAGCTGCAGCAATGAAGTTGAATGACATCCGAAAACTACTTATTGAAATAAGGGAGAGAAATTGGGACTATGCAGATAAAACTGTGCTAAACAAACTTATCAGTGACATTGGCAATGACAGTGTAAATCTGCGAAATCGATGGATGTTAAAGACGGAACTTGATACAAAGGTAGTTCTAAAACATATCAATAGAGTGTCGAATGTGTTGTCAGATATTTCTGCCAACCTAAAAAATAAAAAACTATGATAGAAAAATATCAGCAGATAGTGTCGATGTTGCTTACTCTGACCAGCGAAGAAAGAGTAGAGTGGGAAAAAACTAGTGGTAATGAATATAAGGTAAATAT
>JAEEGL010581184.1_pt1 | contig 73193 bp, 62 predicted proteins | sample 9134231 | NCBI WGS metagenome assembly JAEEGL01 (sample SAMN16246548, study PRJNA631951) | gut metagenome | biome: gut microbiome; feature: rumen; material: fiber-attached | host: Bos | place: Iran: Karaj | collected 2018-10 | reverse complement strand
CGCAGAGCACGCCCGTTGCGGTGAGCTCTTCCGAAAGAGGGCAGACAACCGAGCCGCCCGAGAGGTAAACGGGCGAGGAGTTTTCATCTGTAACCGTATTTGAGGAAAAGCAGCCGCCGGGGGCGCAGGTGCTGAAGGCGAGGGCGAGAAAATCCCAACCGCCGGAGGCGAAATCTTCGTTGAGATTAATCACAAGCTCGCTTGCGTTGTGCTCTCCCGTGAGACCTGCCTGCGCGGTGAAATCAAAACCGCCGACGGCGTTCATCGACGCTTCGATTCTTCTTACACTCAAGCCGCCGCCCCCTCTTTGCCGTAATAATTGCGCAGGGTGTATGCGATTTGCACCGCTTCGCTCCTCTGCCTGTAAAGCACGGAGAGCTTTGATTTGAGGCGGTATGCCTCCTTGCTCAGCGGGCTTATTGAGCCGAGCCGTTTGCGCAGTGCGGCAATCTGCGAGCGGAGAATATCCGCCTGCAGGGTGTATTCCTCTCCGAGTTCATAAAGTGTTTTTGTTCTCATTTGTTCTCCTTTTCATCGTGAATATCCGTGCCGTCCGGCATGACGGCAAAAAAGGCGCACAGACGGACCGCTTCCTCCTGCGAGGGGGGCGAACCGTTTTCAAGAGCCGTCAGCCGACCGCTTTTCAAGCCCGCATATTTCTCCGCCTGAGCGGTGCTGTAGCCGCGGACAAGGCGGCTTCTTTTTATTGCGCATGGGAAGTTCTCCGCCTTCATAAGCTTTGTCGCGCGGATGGCTCTTGCCCTTTCGACTGCCGCCGGAATAATAGCGTCACTATTAATATTGTGCTGATAAAAAACCGCGTAGCCGAGCGCCTTACGCAGTTTTTTGGTTGCGCGGGAGAGCGTGCGGGAGACTGCCGACTCCCCGACGCCGAGCTTTGCGGAGATTTCGCGGTTGTTCATATTCTCAAACCAGCGAAGCCGGACCGCCTCCCGTTCGGTTTTTGTAAGCTCGTTTTCAATCGCGAGGCGCAGAAGAGCGCTCATATCGACGTCTCTTGCGCGCCAGGCGTATTCGACGGGGGTCTCGCCGCAGCGGCAGCAGCGCCCGCAGCAGATTCGCACCGCCTCAAGTATTTCATCCCTTGAGGGATAGCTGTAGTATTCGTTCAAAGCATCACTCCTTTGGTTGTGGGGGTGAGGGCCCTCTCCGCCGCCTCCGCCAACGGGGGGGAGGAGAGATTATTCGCCTGCGGTATTACACATTGATATTTCGCCTTCCGCATTGAAAATTCCGCCTGTTTTAAGCCCTGCAATATCTACCATAGCACTCGAACAAATGTTTGTCAAGAGCTTTTGAAAAATGTTGCGCCGGGTGCGGAAAATAAGAGCTGAGTCCGTATTATCGGACAGATGCGGGAATATACTTTTAAGCGAAGAAACAAAAAGGAGGACTTTATTATGTCAAGAATTTACTTCACTCTCACAGGCACAAATCACCGTTACGGCAGCGATTTTATCGAGCCCGGTATGTCGCTGCGCCTTGTAAAGGAGACCGACAACGAGGTTGACTCCGAGGCAATCAGCGTTGAGATGGAGGGGCTCGGTCAGGTCGGCTACGTTGCGAACAGCCCCTACACCGTTGAGGGCGAAAGCTACAGCGCGGGCAGACTCTATGACAAAATCGGCGACACCGCCGCGGGCACGGTGCTCTATGTTCTGCAAAAGGGCGTGCTGTGCTACGTTGAGACCGATGCGCCGGAGGAGGAAAGCAGGGGCTGATTGGGCGGATGACTTCGCCCTGCGGGGCGGAAGGACAGCGGATTTTCTCCGCCTGTATATTATTGGTCAGTATTTATTATATCAGTATTTATTCTATTATTATTTATTTGTGTGCGATTTTCCGACGTCGGATTTTCCGACAGCGGAATTTCCGACACCGGATTTTCAAACGGCGGAGGCGGGGGGGTTCTTCGCCCTGCCACCCCTCAGAAACATAGTCGTTCTGCTCACAGCCGTTCGCATTACTCCTTGTTTCTTCACCTCAGCGCCTCGCTTCATCGTCCACCGGACGCGCTTCGGCGCTTCGCCCCTCAGAAACATAGTCGTTCTGCTCGCTGCCGTTCGCATTACTCCTTGTTTCTTCACCTCAGCGACGCGTCGTCGCAAGCTTCGTATCACTCGCACCCGTGCTGTGTTATGTTTTGTTTGCACGAGCGCTCATTCACTGCGCTGCTCCTCCTTCCCCCAAAAAGTCTTGCGGACTTTTCGGGACCCCGATAACCGTCCACCGGACGCGCTTCGGCGCTTCGCCCCAGGATGACAGCGTTCTTTTGTAAATTGCAATAAAAAAGCGGGCGGATGATATCCGCCCCTACGTGGGATGCTCTGTCTGAAATTGCGGTGAAAAAATATCCGCCCCTACGTGGGATGTTCTGACGAAGATTGAGGTTGGATACGGAGACAAAAAAACCGCTCTTCCTTGCGGAAGGGCGGGCGGTGCTGATGTTTCATTTTAATAAAATAATGAGCAGTCAATCGGGTTGACGGGGGTCGGTTTACTGAATATCGACGCCGTCTTTTTTAATCTGCGTGATTTTGCTGCCCTTGACGAAGAAGACGTTGCGGGAAATATCCATAAGGGGCTTGTCGTTGTAGGAGTCGGTGTAGAGGTTGTCGATTTCGCCGTCGGGGTAGCGCTCGCGGAACATTTTCACCTTGTTCTCTTTGTAGCAGAAGCGTTTGAGCTTTTTGGTCTCATACTCAACCTCGGAGGCAATAAAATTTTTGACACCGAGGCGGCGGCAGATTTCCGCAAGCACGAAGTCGAGGCAGGCGGAGATGATGATGTCGTCGTCGCTGCGCTGTTTAATATAAAATGATTTGATTTTATAGGCGTGGGTGTTCCAGAAATCATCAACCACGGGCGCGAGGTCGGGAATTTTTGTTCTGCCGTATTCCTCGACGCGTTTGGAGTATTTGTTTGCGATGTCGTCGATGGAGAGCTTTGCTATTTTGTAATCCTTGAGGATTTTGAGCCCCCAGGGGATTTTTGTGACGAGGGCGGGGTCTTTTTCCAGAAAATAGAGGAAGAGATCCACTCCCGACTCGCCGTCGTAAATGGTGTTGTCAAAATCGTAAACCGTCATTTTTTGTTCACTCTTGCAATCGTTGCGATTGCCCTTTTCTTTTTTTGCAGCCGGTGAGATTCCCGGATAACCGGAGAGGAGATCCTTCGCTGCGCTCAGGATGACAGGTTGCTGCCCGGGGGAGCGCCGGCTGTATTTTGTTTTTATACATATATATTATATGCACTGACTTCCGGTATTTTAGCACCCGGAATATTAAAAATCAATAAAGATTTTATTAATTATTTGCGGGGGAAAATTACGGCATTTTGCCGTTTATGAGAAGCTCGATGCCCTGATAGATGAGGTAGGGCAGCTCCGTTACAAGACCGAAGAGGAGCTGAACAAAGCGCAGAGCAGCCCAGCCGGCTTCTTTTATGTTCAGCAGAGCTTCGTTCTCTTTTTCGGGCGCGGTGAGCTTTTCGGGAACGGGCTCGCTGCCTGTCAGCGTGTAGCGGAACTCGGTGAGCATCGGGTTGTGGTCGGTGTAGCGTTCGCCGTTTTCACCCGTAAGAGAGGGCACCGTTTTGGAGACGGGCTCGAGAGTCATATAATCGCCGCTGCGGTAGAGCACGCGGTCGAGGTCGTCGCCCTCAACGTCGTGATTGAAGGCGGGGTTGTCAAAATCGGTTATGCCGTTATTATAAACATCCGCCCACACGTCGCGAAGCCCCGTCGGTTCCATGAGGTTGGTGACGATGTCATCCTTTAAATTCCTTTTGAATTTGAAGTTGAAATCGCCGAGAACGATGAGGGCTCTGCCGTCGTTGAGGTTAGTTCTGATATAATCGGCAAGCTGAATGAAGTTGTCGCGCCTTGCGGCAACGGAGAGCGGTTCGTAGCCCGCGTCGCAGTGCAGGGTGATGACGTTTACATAAACGCCCTCTTCAAGCTCCATAAGACTGTAGATGAAGCCCTTGTTTGACAGGGCGTCCGTTGAGCCGGAGAGGTAGCCGAACTCCTTGTTCCATCTGACTCTTTCAATATTGTAAAGCTTATGCCCCGAAAAAGCGTTGATGCCCTGCCCCTGAGCAAGACCGCCGCTGTTTGCCGAGCGGTAAGGGTAGTTTGTCATTTCGGCGGCAAGATATTTGTGGCCGTTGAAATCTTCCTCAACGCCGATGAAGTCAACATCCGTTGAGTTGAGCAGGGCGCCTATTTTTGCGGCGCGGTCGTTTGTTGTTGTAAAGACGCTGCCCTGAAAATCGCCGACGAGCGGTATGCCCGAGACGTTGTAGGCGAGCATTTTAAGGGTTCCCGTTTTGCTCTGAGCCGCCGACGCTCCCGCCGTGAAGGGCACGAGCATCAAGATACAGAGAGCGATGCAGATGAGTTTTTTCATATTTTTTCCTCTTTTCATCGGGATTACAGTTTTTGATTTTAACACATTATCAGCCGTTTTCCAACACCTTTGAGAGGGTTGCACCGAGAATTTTTTCTTTGGCGCAGTCGGAGATGTTGAGACGGCGTATTCTTTCGATATCCGCTTTTATGCAGGCGGCGTCGTTGTAGGGAAAATCGAGACCGAAGATGCTGCTGTCTTCGCCGGTCTGGAAAATCACGGTTTCAAGCTGGGTGTCGGTCAGCATCCACTCGGAGGGACCGTCCCTGTCGGTGACGGAAGTCCAGCCCGCGAACACTCTCGGATTGACTTCGCCGCGCGAGTTGTTGCACATAACGGCGAGGGCTTCGTTGAAAAAGTGGTAGCCGCCGATGTGCTCCAGACTGAAGCGCAGGCGGGAAAAATTCCACGCAACCTCGTCGAACAGCACGGGCAGATTGTCGCGCAGGCGGTGCCAGTGCATTCCGCAGTGGAACGAAATGAACAGCCTCTCCTGCTGCGCCTGCTCATAGACCTCGAACGCCTCGGGGGAGTCAATGCGGAATTCCTGGTAGGGCGGGTGCATTTTGATTCCTTTGAAGCCGAGCTGTTTAATACGCTCGACCTGACCGCTTAAATCGGGGGCGTCAAAATCCACTGTTCCGAAGCCGTCGAGCTCGGGACGGTTCTTTATTACGGAAGCAAGCCAGCCGTTGGGCTCGCCGGGGACGGAGGATTCCGAAAATCTGTCTGCGAAGGGAGCAAAGCAGACCGCTCTGTCAACAGAGCACTCCTCCATGAGGGCGAGGAGCTTCTCGACCGTGCCTTCTGGTTTTATCTCCTGCGGAAAAACGTGCGCGTGGTTGGCAAAAATCATAACGGGACCGCCTTTCGCATTAATTTCTGTAATATCAATTTCATTATAGCAATCCGCGTAAAAAATGCAACCTGCTTTTTGAATATTTGTATATTCCGTTTTGGTAATTTACGGTTTCACCTGCGCTCCGACGACGCAGGAGCAGAAGAAAATTCAGCCGCAGAATGCAGATATGAGACCCCTGCGAAGCGGCGCGGAATCCGTCCGGAAAATATCTGTCGTGATTTTCTATTTATATATACAATATATATTGTGCCTGAACGGCGTGTAAAGGGCTGAAATATTACAAAAAAGTAGAATTTGTTACTATTTGTAACTTTTTATATTTTTCACAAAAACCGACCTTTAAATTATGAATAAAAATGCAAATCAGTGAATAATATTCATTTTTCTTTCGATATCGGCACAAAGTCGGAGAGCGTTTTGTGCAAATTGCACAATTTTGACCTCTGAAAAAATTTGACAATTCATCAAATTGCAATTATAATGCCCCACGCAAAAGGAAATAAGGGCAAATTGTATCCCCAACACGGACTCAGCTTACATTGACTGATGCAAAATAAGGAGAAATTTTATGACAATTGATTTAAAGCCGGAACACCTTCACGGCGCAGCTTTCAGGCTGCTCACGGCTGTCGTTGCCGTAACATTTATTTTCTCGGCCACGGTCACCTCTTTTGCTTATTCCAACGGAATCAAGACCGTTACCGTTACAGACGGCACGCGCACAAAGAGTGTTTCGACAAAGCTCGATGACCCCGAAGAGATAGTCAGAGCGGCGGGCTTCGCCCTCTCCGCAAACGATGAAATCTCAACAAAGGCGTTTTCACCCGAAAGCGGCGGAATAATCACCGTCAACAGGGCAAAGACCGTCAGAGTCATCGACAACAACAGAATCGTCTATTGCATAGGCTACAACACGCTCGGCAACACGCTGCGCGAACGCGGCTTCGGCACAGACGACAGCATTGACAGCAGCGTTCCCCTTGACGAAAACGTCTTTGACGGAATGCAGGTTGTCATCAACAGGGCCTTCCCCGTTACCGTTGTTGCGGACGGCGAAGAGACCACCCTCTACACCATGGGCTCAAGCGTCAGCGACCTTCTCGATGAGGCGGGCGTTGAGGTCGGCGAAGAGGACGATGTAAGCAGAACACTTACATCGGATGTATCCGACGAGGCGACAATCACGGTTGACCGCGTTGAATACACTGAGAGAACAGAAAAAGAAGAGATACCTTTTGAAACGGTGACAGAGACCTCGGCAGATATGTTCGAGGGCGACAAAAAGGTTGTTGCCGAAGGCGAAAAAGGCGAAAAAGAAAAGGTTTACAAAGATAAGTTTGTAAACGGCGAGCTCGAATCAAGCGAGCTCATAAGCGAAACAACCACGAAAGAACCTGTCAAAGAGGTCGTTCAGATCGGCGCGAAAAAGCGTCCGGCGCTCATCAAATTCAGAAACGGCGTGGAGCCCATTTCGGACTTTGAAGTGCCCTCATACGTCAAGCTCGATTCAAACGGTTTGCCCAAAAACTACGTTGATTACCTTGAAGGCGCCGCGACCGCTTACACAAACGACCCGCAGACATCAACCGGCAGAAAGCCCCAGCAGGGCATTGTTGCGGTTGACCCGAATGAAATCCCCTACGGCAGCGAGCTCTACATCGTCTCGAAGGACGGTCAGTTCGTTTACGGCTACGCAATAGCCGGCGACACGGGCGGATTCATCTACTCGACAAACAACATAGCAGACCTCTACATGGACACTTACGACATGTGCTGTGAATGGGGCCGCAGGGATGTGGCAATCTACGTTATTTCCTACGGAGACGGAAGATAATTCTGCTGAGGAACAAAAAATGATTTACACCCCTCTTTTCGGGGACCACTCATTTACCCGCCTGAGAAATCAGGCGGGGATTTTTTTGTTGGAGGCAGGCGGGCGGCAGGCGGGATAATTCTCTATAAAAAATTTTTTAAAATACTATATGCAAGTGAAAAATAGTGTGTTATAATATATCTTGTATTTTTATTTTCCGATAACAACTACAGGTAGGGGGTGCAGTATGCCGGACGAGGAAGGGCTCATCATAGGCAGGAACGCTGTTGCCGAGGCGCTTAAAAGCGGGCGCGAAATAGACACGCTTTTTGTCGCAAGGGGCGAGAGAAGCGGGAGCATAGGCAAAATAATCGGGCAGTGCCGCGAGCTCGGCGTGCCCGTAAAGGAGACGGACCCCCGCAAGCTTGACAAAATCTGCTCGGGAGGCAACCATCAGGGTGTTGCCGCCTTTGCGGCAGTTCACGAATACGGCACGGTCGAAGATATGATAAAAAAGGCGGAAGAAAAAGGCGAGAGCCCGTTTATCATAGTCTGCGACGAGATTGAAGACCCGCACAATCTGGGCGCGATTATCCGCACGGCTGACGCCTGCGGGGCGCACGGGGTAATAATACCGAAGCGCAGGGGCGTGTCGCTGACCTACGCAGTGGGCAAGGTGAGCGCGGGCGCGGTTGAATACGTCACCGTTGCAAGAGTGCCGAACCTTGCGTCGGAGCTTGAAGATTTAAAGAAAAAGGGCTTCTGGGTTTACGGCGCGGATATGGGCGGAAAGCCCTGGAACGAGCAGGATTATTCGGGCAGCGTCGCCCTTGTTATCGGCTCCGAGGGCAAGGGCCTGAGCCGTATTGTAAAAGAAAAATGCGATTTTATCGTTTCCCTGCCGATGAAGGGGCACATAAACTCCCTCAACGCATCGGTTGCGGCGGGAATCTTAATGTATAAAGTTACCGAAAACAGACATACGGGGTGATTGACTATGGACAAGGATAATTTCTCAGCGGATTTTGACCTCGACGCACTCCTTGAGGAGGCAATCGGCTATTCATCCGACGGCGGTTCCGCACCCGCGGCGGAAAACGGCGCGCCGTCAAACTGGTCTCTTGACGATATTGACGCCCTCATAGCGGGGCTTGACGAGCCGTCTGCGCAGAAGCCCGCCGTTACGGCTCCCTCAGAGCAGGAGAGCACGCAGGAATATGAGGCAAAGCAGATAAAGGAGTTCCCCGACGAGGATGTTCCCGTCAGGGAGTATTTCCGCAAGGACGCCGTTCCCGAGCCCGTTGCCATAGAGACGGAAGAAAAGGAAGAGCCGGAGCAGGCGCAGGAGAGCGGAGAGCCCTCGTTTGTTTATGACAGCGAAATGTCGGAGGCGGAAATAGACAGTCTTGTTTCATCCCTTTTCGGCGACCTTATGCCCGGAACCCCGGACACGCAGGCGGTCGTTACAGAGGAGGAAGACGACGGCGAACCGAAAACTCAGATTTATGAGAACGAAAAGCCCGCTGCCGCCCCCGTTGAAAGGACTGAAACGCCCGCACCGTCAAAGGAGGAGCAGGCGCAGGAAGAAACGGCGGAGGCGACGGATGAGATTCCCGCAAAGCCGCTGTTTGAGGATGTATATTCCGGGGCGACTCCCGGCCCCGTCGATATAAGCGACGTTGACATTAAACAGCCCGCAGCACAGGAGGAGCCCGTTGAGATTCCTCCCGAAAAGCCGATGGGCGAGATAAGGGAGTTTTCACGCTCGAGAGCCAACGCAAACAAGCTTGCGGGCATGGTTATAAACGATTTTATCACCCCTCCGAAGCAGGAGGAAAAGCCCGACCCGGACAGAATCCCCGACTACGACCCTCTCGCAAGATACATGGAGGCGCAGAAGGAGAGCGAGTCGGCGGGCATGGAGACGGATGAAAACCGGGAGAGTTTCTTAAACCCGATGAAGCTCGACGAGACGGCTGAAATCGACAATGATTTTTTAGAGCCGATTGACAAGCCGGGCATCCTCTTCAAAAAGAATCAGTATGAAATGACCTCCGACCTGGACCCACTGCCGACGGTTATTTCGGCAGACAAGGCAAAGGCGGTTGACAGAACAAGGGTTGCGGGCAAAAAGAACGAGCCCGCCCCGATTGAACTCAAAGATGAGGAATTCCCCGGTCAGATAAAGCTCTCCGGCTTTGAGCCCGTTCCCGAGGAGTCTCTGCCCGACAGCACGAGCGAGGCGGAGCTTGAGGCGATGCTCAGCGAGTCAAGGCGGCACAAGGCAAAGGACTTTATTGTAACCGCCGAGGAGCTTAAAGACGACGTGCCCGAGGAAATTGACGGAATATCGTTTGAAAAGATAGCCGATGATGAAATACCGGGCGCGGCCCCCGAACAGCCCAAAAAGAAGAAGGCTAAAAAGACGACGGGCGGCAGACGGCTCTATTCTCTGGGCAAGGCGCTGCCCGAATACAACGAGCCGGCAGACCGCAGGCACGTTCACTCCTCGCTCAATGCGGCGGGAATTATCTGCCTGCGCCAGATTTTAATTGACGCACTGCTTGAAATCGTGCTTCTCATATTCAACCTTGTTGCGGCTTTTTCGGAGTCATCCCTTTTCTGCACGGGCGGAGCGGGCTACTACATAGCCAACGCCGTTATTCTTATTGCGGCTATGGTTTTCAACAGCAGGATTCTTTCAGCCGGCTTCAACTCGGTTCTCAAGGGCAGCCCCGACTCGTCATCCGTTGCGGCTGTTGCCAACGCCCTTATCTTTTTGCACCTGACCGTCTCGGCGGCGGTTGAAATCAGGCAGGGCGGCGACACACCCGTTTTTGCGATGCTCGGCATTCTCGCCTTTGCTGCCGTCAGCGCGGCGGACTACTTCAACGCAAAGCGCATAATCAAGAACTTTGAACTGTGCGCATACAAATATGAAAAGAAGCTTTACACCATACACAATTTTGAGGATGAAAACGAGATAAGGGAGCTCAGCAGGGGCATTATGCTTGACAGGGCTGACCTGCTCTACTCCTCAAAGGCGGATTTTCCCGAGGGCTTTATGAAATACTCCGACAGCAGTCAGCCCGAGGTCAAGGCGGTTAAGAGAATACTGCCTCTCTCTGCTGTTGCGGCTCTTGTAACGGCAGGCGTAAGCAGTTTTATTGCAAGAGATTTTCTTGCCGCATTCACGGCGGCTGTGAGCGCGTTTGTGCTGAGCGCACCGCTGTTTGCCTCGTTTGTTCCCGCCGTTTCGCTCAACTCCGCGGGTAGGGCGCTCAACAAGGACGGCGCCTTTGTTTCGGGACTTGATTCCGCCCTTGAATTCACTAACACAAACGGCGTCGTGCTCGACAGCGGCGACATCTTCAACCGCTCAAAATGCCGTATGCACGGTATGGTCGATTTCAAACAGATTCGCATGGACGACCTGCTTGTTTACGCGGCGGCGCTTGTCATAAAATCTAACGGTCCGCTTCGCGAATGCTTTGAAAACGTGATAAGCGAGGACCACAACCTTCTGCCGACGGTGCGGGACCTCGCATACGAAGACAAGCTCGGCATTTCGGCAAGGATACACTCGCAGAAGGTTCTGCTCGGCAACAGAACGCTGCTTGAAAACCACGGGGTAAACGTTCCAGACCCTGCGCTTGAGGAGAAATACACTTCGACTGGCAAGAGGGTGCTCTACCTTGCGGTGTGCGGAAAGCTTGCCGCTATGTTTGTTGTGAGCTATGCGGTTGACTTAAACCTGCGACCCTTCTTTGAAAAGCTTGAGGATTCGGGTGTTTCGATAATTGTGCGCACAAATGACGTGAACGTCACGGAGGACCTGCTCTCGCGCGGATTCGGGCTGCCGAAAACGGCGTTCTGCGTTCTCGGAAGCGTGGCGGGCAGACTGTTTGCGCGCAGGCGAAACGAGGAGGCGGAAAGCGCCCCCGCAAAGCTCGGTCACAACGGCGATGCCTTCACAATGCTGCGCGCGGTAACGGCGGCGGCATCGCTTGTGAAGAACGCGGATTTCGGTATAATGCTTCAGATCGCGCTCGCCGTTCTCGGATTTGCGGTTTGCGTGATTCTTGCGGCGACCTCAAATGTTCCCGGCTCGATAACCTCCTGCCTTATTGCGGCGGCTGTCGCGGCGGCGGCATACTTTGTTCCGGATTTAATCAACAGAAAGGATTAAAATATTATGAGCATCAGAATAGGACTTTACGGCTACGGCAATCTCTCAAAGGGCGTTGAATACGCAATTATGCAGAACCCCGACACGGTTCTTGCGGCTGTTTTCACAAGGCGCGACCCCTCGACGGTCAGGACAATCACGCAGGGTGTTCCCGTTTACAAATCGGAAGACGCGCCCGCACACAAGGACGAAATCGACGTTATGATAGTCTGCGGCGGCAGCGCGACAGACCTGCCCGTTCAGACACCGGCGCTTGCAGAATACTTCAATGTTGTTGACTCCTTTGACACCCACGTGCGCATAGCGGAGCATTTCAAAAACGTTGACAAAGTTGCAAAAGAGAACGGCACTGTAGGCGTTATCTCCGTCGGCTGGGACCCGGGCCTTTTCTCGGTAAACCACATTTACGGCGACGCAGTTCTGCCCGTAGGCAGAGACTATGCGTTCTGGGGCAAGGGCGTAAGCCAGGGACATTCCGACGCCATACGCAGAGTTGAGGGCGTCAAAGACGCAAAACAATATACCGTTCCCGTGCCTGCCGCTCTTGACGCTGTGCGAAGCGGTGCAAACCCCGACCTCACGACACGCCAGAAGCACACAAGAGAGTGCTTTGTTGTTGCAGAAGAGGGCGCGGACAAGGCGAGAATCGAAAAAGAAATCAAAGAGATGCCCAACTACTTCGCCGATTATGACACGACGGTAACGTTCATAACTCAGGAGGAGCTCGACCGCGACCACAGCGGTCTGCCCCACCAGGGCTTTGTGTTCCGCTGCGGCAGCATCGGCAAAAACGGAGAGGACAGGGCGATGATTGAATACCGCCTGACTCTCGACTCCAACCCCGAGTTCACCGCCTCCGTTCTTCTCGCATACGCAAGAGCGGCATACCGCCTGAGCGCAGAGGGCTTCAGGGGCTGCAGAACCGTTCTTGACATCGCCCCCTCATACCTCACGGCAAAAACAGGCGACGACCTGTTCGCATACCTTCAGTAAGCAACAGAATATAATCAAAAGGATCTGCTTTAGGCAGGTCCTTTTTTGTTAAGAATTTTTGCCGGGAGAGATATGCAGATGATATTTTGTAATTAATTTCACTATATATTTGCAATATTTATAATCAGAGAGTATAATATATTATTATTGTAATTTGTTGCTGAATATTACGGCGGAGAATTTTGTTTGTTTACGCCGTTTTGAAGTATAAAATTATTCCGCAGGCGGAGGACGGTGGAGAGAGACATGAAGAAGATTATTTGCATTCTGCTGGCGGCGGTGATTCCCGCCCTTGTTTTCAGCGCATGCTCGGGTAAGGATATTGACCTGCCGCTGCCGGGCGCACAGACGAAGGTGTCCGTTGAGCCGCAGACAAACGAGGACGGCTCGATTCAGGCGCAGGCGAGGCTTGTCTATGCAAAAAACGACTCTCTCAACCCCTATGAGGCGGTAAGCTCCGTAAATATCCGTCTGCTCTCGCTTGTTTATGACGGGCTTTTTACGCTCGACTCCGCCTACAACCTCAACGGAGCGGTGGCGAAGGGCTGCGCGGGAGGAACGGGAACGGTTAATGTCATGCTCGACTCTTCCGCGCGTTTCAGTGACGGAACGCCCGTCACGCCGCAGGACATTGTTTATTCGTTTGAGCTTGCGAAGGAATCGGATGTTTACGGCGAGCGGCTGGCGCATTTTACATCGGTGTCAACGCCCAACGCCTCGAATATGATATTCACGCTCGACGAGCCGGATATATACGCTCAGAACTGCCTTACATTCCCGATTATCAAGGAGGGCTCGGACGAGGCGAGACCGACGGGCACGGGCAGATATATATTTGCGGAGGATGCGGGGCGGCTCCTGCTCAGGGTAAACCCGAACAGAAAGGGCTTTGCGCCGTCGATAACCTGCTTTGAACTTACGGAAATCAAGGATTCATCTGTGACTAATTCGTCGCTTGAAATCGGGAGCACCTGCTTCTCGTTTGACGAGCTGGAGGACGGGAGCTACACGAGGGTGAACGCAAAGACTCAGAACGTGCTGATGAACAACCTGGTTTATCTGGGCATAAACGGCTCCAACGAATATCTTGCCGATTCGCTCATCCGCAGGGCGGTAAGCTCGGCGATTGACAGGAACGAGCTGGTGACAAGCTCCTTCCAGGGGCACGCAAAGGCGGCGGTTTCGCCGTTTAACCCGGACTGGTATGTGATTGCGGGCACCGACGGAGCGCCGACGGTTGAAAACTCGGACATCGCCTCGCTGATTGAAGAGAGCGGGAACAATCCCGGCAGAATGCCGTTCTCGCTTGTGGTAAACGGAGAAAACGGCTTCAAGCTCGACGCGGCAAAGCAGATAAGGCAGATGCTTGCGCAGGCGGGGCTCAGTGTTATGATTCACGCCCTGCCGAAAGAGGATTATTACACCGCTGTGCGAAACGGCGATTTTGATATGTATATAGGCGAAATACGCCTGACGGACAATATGAATCTCTACCCGCTTTTCAGGGGCGGACGGTGCTCCTACGGGGTTATGCCCGACATGCAGGAGCAATCCTTCGCAAGGTATGTGCAGATGCTTTCGGGCGAGTGCGAGCTTATGGATTTTATAAACGTGTTCTCATCTGAGCTGCCGTTTATTCCGCTGTGCTACCGCTCGGGGCTTGCGCTCTACACAAATTCGATTGATTTCGGCGATTCCGCCTGCTGTATTACGGACGTTTTCGGCAACGTTGACCGCTGGATAATTACAAAGGATGAATGATTTTGACTGATTCCCCGAAACAGACTGCCCTTAAAACCGCTACGCCGGTAAAATATCTCAAGGGTGTCGGTGAAAGAAGGGCCGCCATGCTGGCGCGGCTCGGAATTTTCACCGTCGGGGATTTGCTTTACCTTTTCCCCCGCGCATACGACGACAGAAGCAAAACGGTTATGATAGCCGACGCCGTCGAGGATGAGGTCAACGTCATAAGGGCAACTGTTTGTATGCCCGTTACCGAGCACAAGATACGCAAGGGTATGACAATCTACAAAACGAAGGTGACAGACGGCTTTATGCTGATGAACCTGACGTTTTTCAACAATAAATATGTCAAAGACCTGCTGGAAGAGGGAGAGGAATACATCTTCGCAGGCAAGGTCAAAATACGGGCCTACACGGCGGAAATGACAGCGCCCGCCTTTGAAAAGGCAGAGAGCGGCAAGAGGATACGCCCCGTTTACAGGCAGACGGAGGGGCTCAACTCCAAGGCGATTGAGAAGCTGATTCACACGGCGCTTGACTGCACGCAGCTTGACGACGCCCTGCCCGAACGCCTGAGAAACGCCTACTGCCTTATGCCGCTTGAAAGGGCGCTTCGCAACATGCACGCGCCCGAAAACGAGGACATGCTGCTTGAGGCGAAGAGGCGGCTGATATTCGAGGAGCTGCTGATGCTTCAGATAGGGCTTATGCGCTTAAAGAGCAAAAACAGCAAAACCACCGCCTGCGTTATTCCGGGAGATTTCACGGCGGAGTTTTTCTCCCTTTTGCCGTTTGAAATGACCGGCGCACAGAAGAGGGCGGTAGCCGAGTGCGTTGAGAATATGAAGCTGCGTGTGCCGATGAACCGCCTGCTTCAGGGCGACGTCGGCTCGGGCAAGACGGCTGTTGCCGCCGCCCTTGTTTACAACGCGGCAAGGAACGGCTGGCAGAGTGCGCTTATGGCGCCTACGGAGGTGCTCGCACAGCAGCATTACAAAACCTTCCTCAGATTCTTTGAGGGGACGGATATAAAGGTCGAGCTGCTTACGGGCTCGACGCCCGCGGCGGAGAAAAAGGCAATCAAAAAACGTCTTGTGACGGGGGAGACAGCTTTTGCCGTAGGCACGCACGCCCTTATTCAGAAGGATGTTGAGTTTAAAAAGCTCGGGCTTGTAATCACGGACGAGCAGCACCGCTTCGGTGTAAACCAGCGCACGGCGCTCGGCGAGAAGGGGGAGCAGCCGCACACTCTTGTTATGTCGGCTACGCCCATACCGAGAACGCTTGCCCTGATTATATACAGCGACCTTGACCTGAGCGTGCTTGACGAGCTGCCGAAGGGCAGACAGAAAATCGAGACCTACGCCGTCGATTCCGAAAAGCGGGAGAGGGCTTACGGCTATGTCAAGAAGCACCTTGTTGAGGGCAGGCAGGGCTACATAGTCTGCCCGCTTATAGAGGAGAGCGAGGAGCAGGAATTAATCTCCGCGAACGAGCTTTACCGGAACCTTTCGGACGGCTTTTTCAGGGGCTTTTCGATGGGGCTTCTGCACGGCAGGATGAAGGCGGATGAAAAGCGTGCGGTTATGAGCGAGTTTGCGAAGGGGAACATTCAGCTGCTTGTTTCCACGACGGTTATTGAGGTGGGAATTGACGTTCCCAACGCGGTTATTATGGTTATTGAGAACGCGGAGCGGTTCGGTCTCTCACAGCTTCATCAGCTCAGGGGCAGAATCGGCAGGGGCTCGTTCAAATCGACCTGCGTTCTTGTTTCGGACGCACAAAACGAGGAGGCGGTGCACCGCCTTAAGGTTATGTGCTCGACGACGGACGGCTTTAAAATAGCGGATGAGGATTTGAAGCAGAGGGGACCCGGCGACTTCTTCGGCTCGAGGCAGCACGGTCTGCCTGACCTGAAGATTGCGGATATGATGACCGACACCGCAGTTTTGCGTGAGACGAGAAAGGCGGCGACGGATATGCTTAAAGAAAATCCCGCGCTCGAAGGCGAGGACTACAGAGGTCTTCGCTTAAAAATAAATGAAATGTTTTCAAAGGCAATGAATTAAAATAAAAACAGCGGAGGAAAACTATGGAAAACAACACAATTCAGCAAGCCCCCGACAATGCGTTGCCTGCAGACCGCGCAAAGAACGTAACGAAGTTCGAATACGTCTGCCTTATGCTTGCGCGTATAGGCGGAATGTTCGGCACAACCCTTACGGGCACACTTGCCGCCGCCTTCCTGCACGAGCTGTATTTCGGGCCTGTCGGCGTTGATTCCGACAGAATAGCGAAGATTCTTGCGGTGCAGACGACGCTCACGACTGTTGCGGGTATTTTAATCGGCATAGTTGTAGGCATTGTGGTTCAGAAGTGGAAGAGCCGTTGGGGCAGATACCGTCAGTGGTATATAATCTGCCTTCTCCCGATTTTCACGCTGACCGTTCTTTTCTTCTATGTTCCCAAGGGCTGGCCCGTTGAGAAAATGATTATCTGGCGTTACGGCGTGGCGCTTTGCCAGACTGTTTTCAATGCGTTCAACAACGTCGGTCAGAATGTGGCGCAGGTTATTTCGCCCAACCCGAAGGAGAAAAAGACGGTTGCCACCGTATGGCAACTCTCCTATTATATCGGCTACGGCGCGGCTTACCTCGGCACCTTTGTTTACGGACTTTTCAGCGACGACAAGAACGCTATGTATATGACGCTTGCGGTTGTTGCGGCAATAGTCACCGCATTCGGCAACCTTATGTGCGGTCTTTTCTGCCATGAGCGTATTGAACTGCCGAAAAAAGAAAAGGTCAGGATTTCAAAACAGCTTTTCACCCTTTTCAAATACAGAAACTACCGCGCCTATCAGTATATGGCGTGGGTAAACAACTTTGCGGCTCTGGGCAAATTCAGCACCTTCCTTGCCGCCATAACCGTCGGCTCCTCCAAGAACCTGCTTCTCACCCTTCCCACCGCCGTGGGAACGGTTGTGGGCAACGTGCTTACGGCAAAGCTCTCGCAGAAGCACGAGCCGACAAAGCTGCTTAAATTCTGCGGACCCTACTCGCTTGTTTCGGCGGGCGTTCTGTTCCTCATCTGCTTCCTGGAGGCAAAGATGGGCCTTATGTTCTTCTCGGGCTGGAACAGCATTTTCTTCTATGCGTTCTATTTCCTGTTCGGTGTTGGCATAGGCGTTCAGGAACTTTCAAACTCGCACTTCAACGTTGAATACTACGACTACCTTGAGTGGCAGACGGGCGACCGTATGGAAGCGATTCAGGGCATAGTCCCCGGCTGGATAAACACCGGTCTCAACTATCTCAAGGAGCTTGCAATCCCCTTCCTTATTGCGTGGGTCGGCTATCAGTCATCCGCAGAGGGCGACCTTGTAAAGACCATGCAGGCGCAGCCCACATACCTGAAAACCTGCCTGTGGCTGCTCGCCTTCCTGCTTTTCGGCTACGCTTTAAGCAACCTGCTCAAAGCGCTCATCCTCAAGACGCTCTACAACGTTGAGGGCGAAACGAAGGCGAAGATGTATGAGGAGCTCGAGCAGATGCGTGCCGAGCGCCATATTGAAAACGAGAACATCGCAAACGGGGAGAACACAACTGCCGAATAAGACGGAGGCGTTTTATGGCTTCGATAAAAATGGGCGTTTTCGGCGCCTGGAGAGGCAACTCATACATAGGGCTTATGCTTGACGAGCCCGAAATTGAAATAACGGCAATCTGCGACAAAAACATTGACTCGCTCTGCGAGGACGAACGGCTTGAAAAAATCCCGAAATACAGGGATTTTGACACCTTCCTCGCAAAGGGAAGAGAAAACGGGATGAACGCCGTTTTTCTTGCAAACTATTTTCATCAGCACGCCCCCTTCGCCGTAAAGGCGATGGAGGCGGGGCTGGATGTTTTCAGCGAATGCACGGCGGCTTCAACGCTCGGAGAGTGTGTTGAGCTTGTTGAGGCGGTCGAGAGAACGGGCAGAAAATATATGCTGTGTGAAAACTATCCGTTTATGAACGGGATGCTCAAAATGGAGGAGATTACGCAGCAGGGAGCGCTCGGGTCGCTGCTCTACGCAGAGGGGGAATACAACCACTGCGGCAACAACGACGAGCTGAAACGCCTGACTCCGGGAAAATACCACTGGCGCGCCTGGCTGCCGAGGACCTACTACCTCACGCACTCGCTGGGACCCGTTATGTATATTACAAAGAGCGAGGTGCGCTATGTCTCGGCAAGGGCGGCGCACTCTGACCTGCTCTATGAAATACGCTCCTGGAGGCACAACTACGACGGAGCGGCGCACATGCTGTGCGAGATGACTAACGGCATGACATCGAGGTTTACGGGCTGCACGGCGATGGCGTCGGATTACGGCAGATACCGTGTGTGCGGCGATGTCAGCGGTGTTGAGACGGGCGGCTACATCCCCGACGGGAAGGTGCGTCAGTTCTGGCACAACCACACGAAGCCGGCGGGGCAGGATGCAAATGTTGCGCTGATTGAACCCGTTTTTGACGACGATGAAAAGGCGAAAAATGCCGGGCACGGCGGCGGAGACTACCGCGTTGTGCAGAATATAAAGGAATATCTTTTAAACGGAAAACAGCCGTTTTTTGACGTTTACAGAGCGGTCAATATGTCGGCGACCGCCATACTCGGCTGGAGGAGCTGTCTTAACCACGGCGAGAATTTCAGGGTTCCCGATTTCCGCATTCCCGAAGAGAGAGACGCCGTCAGGGATGACTGCCTGACTCCGTTCCCAGATGAAAACGGCGGGGGCGCGACACTGCCCGCCGCCCTGCCTTACAACGAATAATATGACACGTAAAAATCAGATTGATATGACGCAGGGGCCGTTTTTCAAAAAAATAATGGTCTTTGCGGTTCCGCTTATGTTTACGGGGCTTCTTCAGCTGCTCTACCACTCCGCCGATATTGCGGTTGTGGGCAGGTTCGTGGGCAAGGAGGCGCTGGCGGCTGTCGGCTCGACGGGCTCGCTGGTCAACCTCTTTGTGAACCTGTTTATCGGAATGTCGATGGGCAGCGGGGTAATAACCGCAAAACACATAGGCGAAAGAAACAGCGGGAAAACACACGACTGCGTTCACACTGCCATTCTGCTCTCGGCGGTGTCGGGCGTTTTTCTGTGCGTTCTCGGTTTTTTCGGCAGCACGCAGATGCTTAAACTTATGAAGGTGCCGCCGGATGTTATTGAGCTTGCATCACTCTACCTCAAGCTCTATTTTTTAGGCGCTCCCGCCCTGCTGATTTACAACTTCAGCGCATCGGTGATAAGGGCGACGGGCGACACGAAAAGCCCCTTCATCATTTTATCGACGACGGGGCTTGTAAATGTTCTTTTAAACCTCTTTTTTGTTATTGTGCTTAAAATGGGGGTGGCGGGGGTTGCGATACCCACTGTTATTTCGCAGGCGCTCGCCGCCGTTGCGGCCGTCATCTATCTCTGCCGTCTTGAAGGCGACTGCCGCCTGAAAATAAAGGAGCTGCGCTTTCACTCCGCCGAAATAAAGGCGATTTTAAGGATAGGAATACCGGCGGGGCTGCAGAATATGCTGTTCTCCGTTTCAAATATAATTATTCAGAGCAACGTAAACTCCTTCGGCTCCGCCGCCATGGCGGGCATAGCCGCAGGCTCGAATTTTGACGGCTACATCTACACCTGCACAAACGCCGTCGCGCAGACGACAATGACGTTCACCTCGCAGAACATAGGCGCAAAGAAGTATGAAAACGTGGGCAGGGTTTACAGAATCTGCCTGCTGTGCGCCGCGATGGTAGCAATAAGCATTGAGATGACGGGCTTTGTGCTGGCGCGGCAGATTACGGCAATCTTCACCAAGGACGCGGCGGTAGCGGCAATAGCCCTGCAGAGAATGCGTTTTATTATGCCGTTCTTTGTGTTCTGCTCGCTTATGGATGTGGGCGGTTGCCAGCTGCGAGGTATGGGCAGAAGCGTGGAGCCGATGCTTATCTCGCTCCTTCTTGCCTGCGGGCTGAGAATACTCTGGGTGTTCTTCGTGCTTCCGCTCAACAGAACGCTCATCTTCCTCTACTGGTCATACCCGCTGTCGTGGGGCGTGACGTTCTTTGTGCTGCTGATGTTCTATTTCAGGGCGAGGAAGGATTTTACGCCTGCGGACGGGAACGGATAACGATAAACCGGCATATAACACAAAAACGGAGATGGTAAAATGTTTCGCGATATGAGGCGGAAAGGGCAGCAGCTCACGGTTGAAGAGAGCGAAAAGATACTGAGTGAGGCAACGCACGGCGTGCTTGCAGTGACGGGCGACGGCGGTTTTCCGTATGCGGTGCCGGTAAGCCACGTTTATAAAGACGGAAAAATCTATTTTCACTGCGCAAGGCAGGGTCACAAGATTGACGCAATAAAGAACAACCCGAAGGTGTCGTTCTGCGTGGTTTCGCGCGACGACGTTATGCCCCGTGAGAGAACGACGGCATACATAAGCGTTATCGCCTTCGGCGAAGCGAGAATTGTTGACGACGAGGCGGGGCTGAGAAAAATCGCAGGCCTTGTCGGTGAAAAATATTCGCGCGACTTTCCGCAGGAGTGCAAAAAGGAGACGGATGAGGTCATAGCCGCAGGCACGATGCTCTGCGTTGAAATAACCGTTTTGCACCTGACGGGCAAGTGCGGCAAAGAAGTTCTTAAAGAGAGGAGAGGTAACAATGTCTGAAAACAACATCACTCGGGAGAGAGAAGAATCCGCCGTTGAGCAGATGAAATCAGCAGCTGTTCCGCGTGACAGAACAATAGTGCGCACGGGAATAATCGGCGTTACGGTAAACGTTCTGCTCGCGGCGTTCAAGGCGTTCGTCGGCATGGTGTCGCACTCCATAGCCATCACGACCGACGCAGTCAACAACATAAGCGATGCGGCAAGCTCGGTTATTACCATAATCGGCGCAAAATATGCCGGCAGACCTGCCGACAAAAAGCATCCGTTCGGTCACGGCAGAGCGGAATATTTAAGCGCCATGGTTATTTCGGTGCTTGTTCTTTATGCGGGAATAACCGCCTTTGTCGAGTCGGTCAAAAAGATAATTCACCCCGTAACTCCCGAATATTCGACCGCCTCTCTGATTATAGTTATTGCGGCTGTAATCACAAAAATCGTGCTCGGCTTTTTTGTAAAGCGCACGGGCGAAAAGGTCAACTCCGACTCGCTCGTGAACTCGGGCAAAGACGCCCTGCTCGACTCGGTAATCTCGGCGTCAACCCTTGCCGCCGCAGTTGTTTACCTGCTGCTGCACATCTCGCTTGAGGCGTGGCTCGGTGCGGTAATCGGCGTGATAATCGTAAAATCCGGAATTGACATGCTGCGCGAGACACTCTCCAAAATACTCGGCGAGAGCGCAGAGCCGGAGCTTGCGCAGAACATCAAAAACACTGTGCTCTCCTTCCCCGAAATCAGCGGCGCCTACGACCTTGTGCTTCACAACTACGGCCCCGACACCTACACGGGCAGCGTGCATATTGAAATACCCGACACGCTGAGCGCCGACGACCTGGATCAGCTTATACGCAGGGTGACGGTTGAGGTCTATGAGAAATATGACGTGATTCTCACGGGCGTGGGAATCTACAGCGTCAACACGAAAAATCCCGAGGCAATAGCGGCGAGGGAGAAGATAGCGGAAATTACCGGAAAGAATCCGTATGTAACCGAGCTGCACGGATTTTATCTTGATGAAAAAGAAAAAACCATCCGTTTTGATATTGTTGTGAGCTTTGACGCTCCCGACAGGAACGCCGTTCACGCAGAAATCTGCGAAGAGGTGCAGAGGGAATTCCCCGGCTACACCCTGCAGATAGCGATGGACACGGAATATTAAAAAGGAGAGATTTGTTTGAATTTTTACCCGCTCATTTTTGTTCACGGCTTTAACGGCTGGGGCGGCGGCGAAGGGATAAACGGCGTGCTGCCCTACTGGGGAGCCACCACGGGCGACCTTATGAGCTACCTGCGCCGCGAAGGGTTTGAGGCGTATTCCGCCTCGGTCGGTCCCGTTTCGAGCGCGTGGGACAGGGCGTGCGAGCTCTATGCGCAGCTGACGGGTTCAACCGTTGATTACGGCGAGGCGCACAGCAGAAAATTCGGGCACAGACGCTTCGGCAGAACATACACAAAACCGCTTTGCGGGGGCTGGGGCGAAGAGGACAAAGACGGAAATATCAGAAAGATTCACCTGATAGGGCACTCCTTCGGCGGCAACACAATCCGCCTGCTTGTGCATCTGCTGGCAAACGGATGTCAGGAGGAAAGAGACGCTTCGGGAGAGGATGTTTCTCCGCTTTTTACGGGAGGTAAAGAGAATCTTGTTGCGAGCGTCACGACAATCTGCACCCCGCACAACTCCTCGTCAATTTACAAATTTGTAAAGGCAACCCGCCTTTTTGACATAACGCTTGTTATGACGGCGCTCTACACGGGAGCGGCGGGCAGGTCATTTCTGAACGGCAGAATGGTTGACTTCCACCTCGAGCAGTTCGGGCTCTCCGACACGCCCGGTCAGAAGGATGCCGACAGATATCTGCGCTCGGTCAGGACTTTTCTGAAAAACAGCAAAGACACCTGCGAAAACGACCTTCTGCCGGAGAATATTCTTGAATTCAACAGCAAAGTGAAGACCGCGGGGAGTATTTATTATTTCTCGTTCCCGTTTGACTCGACAAAAAAGGGCAGAATAACGGGGCTGACTATGCCGCTTGCAAAATCGAACCCGATTATTGTGCCGCTCGGCTTCTGGATAGCGCACCAGAGGCAGTTTACCAACGAAAAGACGGGGCAGGTCTATGACGACGAGTGGAGACCGAACGACCTGCTTTGCAACACCGTTTCGGAGAAATACCCTCTGGGCGAGGAGCACGCCGATTTTGACGGAAAAGGCGTGCCCGCAAAGGGAATCTGGAACGTTATGCCGGTGCAGACGGGCGACCACGGCACGGCTATCGGCCTGTTTGCAAACAAAGAAAAAACCCGCGCATTTTACCTTGAAACGGCACAGATGCTGCGGGGGCTTGAATAATAAACATATTTTAACGGCGGGGTGAATGCCCCGCCGTGTTTTTTTATGTTATTCCGTTATCCTGATTACAGCGACTTGTCGTCGGCAATCTTGAGCGTTGCTCCGCTGCCGCTACCTACCTGCCTGAAAACCTCGTTCCTTCCGGCCGGTTCGGGCACAATCTTTTTGGCGGGGCGGTGAAGAAGCATCTGTATGCGGAGAATTGTCGGGAAAACGGTAATCGGCACAAGGTATGAGCCGCCGCCCGCATTCCAGCATTTTGCGGCAAACCAACCGCAGTTGAACAGGAAGAACTCCCACTTATTGTTGTTGAGAATGAAGTTCGTCACCTTCTGAAGCTCCGCCTTTGAAACCACCTTTTTAAGCAGAAGAACAAGCGGATACTTGTGATCCTGACCTATGCGGTAGCGCTCCATGTTATAATAGATACCGGCTCCATCGCCGTCCATGGTGGAAAGACCGAGAGTTGCCACCGAAACGCAGCCGCCTTCGGGGACGGTGCAGGCACCGACTGTTATGTCGTGCGAGGTGAGGTTTTTGAAATAAACAAAAACGTGGGGCGATGCAACATTCCAGTAGGAGATGAGATACATCTCTGCGTATTCATTGGGGTTGTCGGGCTTTTCGGGCTCGGGCTCCACGGGGTTCTCGGGATCTGTGGGATTCTCGGGATCCACGGGGTTTTCAGGGTTTTCGGGGTCGAGCGGATTCTCCGGGTCGAGAGGATTTTCGGGATCTGTCAGATAGTCATCCTGAGCCGAAATCTCTGTGCCGTCCGCCTCGGGAGCTCCTGCGCGGGCGCAGATTGCGAAGCATAAAAATGCGGTGAGAACCGCAAGGAATAAAGCGAGTGTTCTTCTCATAAAATCAATCCTTCTAAAATATATTAATCGGAATATGGTTTAATATGATTTTTATGCGGCGTTCTCTTCATCATTGAGAACAGGCGCATCGGGAACAAGCGCGGGCATGGAGTCGGGAGAGGTAACAGCGGAAACATTTCTGAGCGAAATCTCATAAACATAGTTGGTGAGCCATTCGCCGGTGTAATAATCTCTGCCTTCGACAATCGCCTTGTCGCTGTAAACGGTCAGGCGCATTCCCGTTCCTCTCGAGGTTTTGCCGAGGTGGTTGCCTTTGCCGAGAGAGGGGACGTTTATGCAGGTGATTCCGTTGCGCTGTTCAACGCAGCAGCCGCGGAAGAGCAGGCGGGTAAGGCGCCCGTTGAGACCTGCGTGAAGATGACCGCTGATGTAAAATACGTTCTCATAAGCTCCGAGAATGCTCTGAAGCTTCTTTGTTGTGGTCGTGTCGAGTGCTCCGCCCGGGATAATCGGCCAGGATATGCGCTCGCAGTGGGTGTTCCTCATCGGCCAGTGGCACAGAACAAACACGGGCTTGCCGCCCTGTGCGCCCTCGCTGACTTCCTGACGCACAAACGAAAGCTGCTCGTCGCTGATATAGGCGCTGTTTGGCTTGTCGCCCTCGCTGCCCATTACAACAACCTTGTAGCCCTTGATGTCCGTGCTGAAATAATCCTTCTGCGTGTCAAGGCCGAGGAACCTGTTGCGGTGCTTTATGGCAGTGGGTCTGTTTTTGCCGCTGCCGTAGTCGTGGTTGCCGTTGACTGTAACCATATTATCGCCGGTATATGTTTCAAGAATGGAGTATAATTCAGTGAACTGTGCGTCATACCCGTTGTTGGTAAGGTCTCCCGCGACAATAACGCCGTCAATTTCATCCTTCTCCGCATTTATTGTTGCAAGCCCCTTGCGAACATAGGGCTCGGCGTTGCGCGCACCGATGTGCGTGTCGGAGATGAGATCGAGCGTGATGATTTTTTCGCCCTGCGACTCGGAATATTTTGCAGTGTCGGAGGTGCGGAATTCATCCGCAACCATAACGTCGGGTATTGCCTTCCTCCTCTCGGCTACCTGCGGGGAATCCGCCGCAAAGGCGGGCAGAACCGCAAACATCGAGATAATAAGCGCGAGAACAACTGCAATTATTTTTTTCATCTGTATTTGCCTTTCCTGAAGATTTCTTTCGGCTTTTATTCAAGCAGTTTATAATCTGCGGTGCCGGCAGCGCAAAACGCCGGCGGCAAAAGAGCACTTGAGAAAAACCCAATAAAGTTGTATATAATACTAAAAACAATTAGAAGATTATTATAATACACCTTCGGTATTTTTCAAGACGTTGTGCCGCTTTTTTGTTTATATTTATCAACAATTCGTCACAATAAACAAACCGCAGAATAATATTAGGGCAAATTGACAGAGATAATTGGCAATCACCTACAGCGGAAGGAGAGCTTATGCGGAGATTGGGACATACTGCTGCCTTTGCGGCGAGAGACGGAAGCATCCTCATAAAGGGCAATATTGAAATGACTGCGGGAGTCGTTTTTGAATTAACGGCTGTTGTCGGGCGGATGTTATGCGGCGATTATATTGTTATAATTCTATTACAAAAAAGTGAGAAAAAGAACGCAATATTTGACACTTTATTCAATTTTATGTCTGCGCCCTTGTAATTTTAATATATTATGTTAAAATCATTTAGCTATTTAAAAGAAAGAGTAATGTGATTATGGTTTACAACAATCTTCTTGAGGCAATGGGCAACACACCCGTGGTGCGCCTCAACCGCCTTGCAGACCCCGACGGGGCGCAGATTCTGGTAAAATTTGAAGGACTCAACATCGGCGGCTCAATCAAGACGAGAACCGCTTACAACATGATAAAGGATGCCGAGCAGAAAGGGCTGATAGGTCCCGATTCGGTAATAGTCGAGCCCACAAGCGGCAATCAGGGCATAGGTCTTGCCCTCGTCGGCGCAATCAGGGGCTATAAAACGGTTATCATTATGCCCGACTCCGTCAGCGAGGAGCGACGCAAGCTCGTAAAGCACTACGGAGCGGAGGTTGTTCTTGTTCACGATGCGGGCAACATAGGCAAATGCATTGAAGAATGCGTGGCTCTTGCCGAAAAAATGAAGAGAGAAAACCCTGCTGTTTTTGTTCCTCAGCAGTTTGAAAACCCCGCGAACCCCGAGGTTCAGAGAAAGCAGACTGCGAGAGAGCTTCTTGAACAGGTGGGAGGACCGGTTGACGGCTTTTGCTCGGGTATAGGCACGGGAGGAACAATCACCGGCATAGGTGAGGTTCTGCGCGACGCAAACCCGGACATTGAAATCTGGGCGGTGGAGCCGGAACACGCTGCGATGCTCTCGGGCGGCGCAATCGGCACACACAATCAGATGGGCATAGGCGACGGCGTCATCCCCGAAATTCTCAACACGGATATTTATGACGATATATGCATAATCACCGACGAGGAGGCAATAAACACCTCGAAGGCGCTTGCCTCAAAGGAAGGAATCATGTGCGGAATCAGCAGCGGAACAAATGTTGCTGCGGCAATCAAGCTTGCAAAAAAGCTCGGCAGGGGCAAAACCGTTGTTACCGTTCTGCCCGACACGGCGGAAAGGTATTTTTCGACTCCGCTGTTTGATGAATAATCATACAAAGCAAAACAATACTGTTTAAAAGCCGCCTCTTTTATTGAAAAATTTTTCATAATATGTAATAATAATATTTCAAGGCGCAAAGGAGGGGCGGTTATGAGCGGAATCTCAAAAAAGATTAACAGACTTATAGGCAAAGCAATTAACCGCTTTTCATCCGTTACGGCTCAGACAACCGGTGAGGAGTCCGAGCGGTTTGAAATAAGCGAACGCATTTCCGCTCTGTGCCGTCAGGCGGGCGCGGAGGGCGCGGTTCTTCTCAAAAACGAAAAAAACGCTCTTCCCGTCAGAAAGGACGAGACGGTCAGCGTATTCGGCAGGGTTCAGAACGATTATTTCTATGTCGGTTACGGCTCGGGCGGAGACGTAAACGCGCCTTACAGGGCGGGCTTTATGGAGGGCCTGCGCGGCGACGGCATCAAAATCAACGAAGAGCTTGCTTCTTATTATAAAAATCTCTGCGACAGAAACCCCGTTGACAACGGTTACTGGGGTCACTGGCCGATGAGCTATGACGAGCTTGACATACCCGAAGAAATCTGCAGGAAGGCCGCCGGAAAAAGCGACAAGGCGGTTGTGATTATCGGCAGGTCATCGGGCGAAGACAGAGAGCTTAAGCTCGAAAAGGGCAGTTACCTTCTGAGCGATGAAGAAAAAACTCTGCTTGACCGCGTGACTGCGGCGTTTGACACCGTGATTCTGCTCCTCAACTGCGGCAGTATTATGGATATGGGCGAAATTGACGCTTACGGCGATAAAATCTCCGCTGTTATGTATATCTGGCAAAGCGGTATGGAGAGCGGAAACTCTGCCGCCGATGTGCTTTGCGGAAAAACCTGCCCGAGCGGCAAGCTTGCCGACACAATAGCAAAAAGCTACGCCGACTACCCCGGCTCGGAGCAGTTCGGCAACAGGGAAGAAAACTTCTATATTGAAGACATTTACGTCGGTTACCGCTATTTTGAAACCTTTGCGAGGGACAGAGTAATATACCCCTTCGGTTTCGGGCTGAGCTACACAACATTTTCACTTGAAAATATACAGTTCGCCGCGGGCGAAAAAATTGATATTGCACTTGATGTCCGGAACACGGGCGGGTGCGGCGGCATGCAGACCGTGCAGGTTTATTCTGAAGCGCCTCAGGGGCGGCTCGGCAAGCCCGCGAGAGTGCTCGTAACCTACAAAAAAACAGGGCAGATTGCTCCGGGCGCAAGCGAACATATAACGCTCTCGTTCCCCGTGAGCGAAATGTCATCATACGATGAAGAAAAGAGCGCCTATATCCTCGAAAAAGGCGTTTACACAATATATCTCGGCACAGACGTCCGCTCGGCTGAGCCCTGCGGAGAATATGAAATAACAGAAGAGACAACCGCTCAGCAGCTTTCTCAGAGAGGCGCGCCCGTAAAGAGCTTCAGGCGTCTTGTCAATGAGAACGGAGCTCCGGTTTACAAGGATGTTCCCCTTTCAGAACGCAATTTAAGGCAGGATATTCTCTCATCCGTTCCCGAAGAGATAAAGCCCTGCGTTAAAGATATAAGCTTTGCCGATGTAATAAACGGCACGGCGACGCTTGACGAATTTGTCGGCACCCTTGCGGATGCGGACCTCGAGGCGCTTTCGAGAGGCGATTTCACAATGAACAGCCCTCTCGGCGCACCCGGCAACGCAGGTGCTTTCGGCGGAATCACCGCATCATTGCGAAAAAAAGGAGTTCCGGCAATTATATGCACCGACGGACCGAGCGGAATACGGCTGAGGGCGACATCATCCCTTCTGCCGATAGGCGTATGCCTTGCGTGCTCCTGGAACCCCGAGCTCATTGAGGCGCTGTATGAAGAGGTCGGCAAAGAGATGAAGGCAAGGGGCTCCGACGTTCTTCTTGCTCCCGGTATGAATATCCACCGCAATCCTCTTTGCGGAAGGAATTTTGAATATTTCTCCGAAGACCCCGTTGTGGCGGGCAAATGCGGAGCCGCCGTTGTGAAAGGCGTGCAGAGGTTCGGCTTTTCCGCCTGCCCCAAGCATTTCGCCTGCAACAATCAGGAGACAAACCGCACCTATGCCGACTCCGTTTTGTCGGAGAGGGCGCTTCGCGAAATCTACCTTCTCGGCTTTGAAATCTGTGTGAAGACGGCGAAGCCGAAGAATCTTATGACCTCCTACAACCGTATAAACGGCGTGTGGGGGCACTACAACTACGAGCTTGTTACGGGCATTCTCCGGAACGAGTGGGGCTATGAGGGCAGCGTTATGACCGACTGGTGGATGAGAAGCGCGGTCTCGCCCGAATTCCCCAAGGTCAAAGACCAGGCATACCGTGTGCGCGCAGGCGTAAACGTGCTTATGCCGGGCGGCAGACGCGCGGGCTATTACAGAAAGCATCCCGACGGCACACTGCTTAAAAACGCAGGGGCAGACGGAGGAATAACCTACGCCGAAATCAGGAAAAACGCAAAAGAAGTTCTTGCAGTCGCATTGGATAAAGAATTGAAAAATAAAGGAACAGATTGATGAAAAGACTATTGCTGCTGATTCCTCTGTTTGTAATAATCTTTTTGTCGTGCGCGCTTTTCCGCGCAAGGCAGCAGATTAAAACGCAGAGCGAAACAACCACAATTCAACAGTCGGAAGAACAGACGCAGGAGACCGAAACCGCCTCCCGCGGAGTGTTCAACCGTCTTTTCGGCAAAGACCAGGAAGCCGGAACAAGCGGTAAAGAGAAGAAAAAGCAAGAGAAAACCTCCGCGAAAACCCCGCAGACGGAATCTGCTTCCGCCGCGGCAACAACCGCCGCAAAGAAGGGGATGCTTTCCGACGACGAAATGGAAATCATCAAAGAGCTCGGCATTAATCTCAAAAATATTACCGAGAAGAGAACCTCCGAGGTTACAATGAAGCTCTCGGACGGACTTATCACCGAGACCACATCATTGAAAGAGGTCAAACCCGTTACAACAAAGCGAAACTCCTCGGGATCCGGCTCGGGCGGCGGCTCGGGTTCGGGTTTAGGTTCAGACTCCGGCTCGGGCAGCGGCGACACAGCGGGCACTCCCGCGGCTCCGGCATCAAAGACCGACAAAGAAATTCTCAACTCCGGTAAATACGTCATGGAGGCAACGGTCAAGCGCGGCAACGGCAGGCCGACCGCCTTCAAGATTTATTCGGAAAACGGAAAATACGCCGTTTTTACTGACATCAACGTTTCTGAAGATGACACGGTCGGCGTTGAAATTCTGCTTGAGGACGGAAAATTCGTGTTTGTCATACGCAGTCTGAAAGCGTATGTCAACGGCGGCGACGCCAATGAATACAAGTTTAAAAAGCAGGTGTTTGACGATATAATCAAACCTGTTACCTCGACCGACGGCGGTGCTCAACCGCTCGACACAGCCACCGTTACTCTCGGCGGAAAGGATTACACGGTTGAGGAATACAGAACATCTGACTCTCAGGCGGTCAAATACTACTGTCTGGGCGACAAAATCGAGAGAATTGAGATTCTCAACTCGGACGGCACGAACTTCATTATAGAAATCTCGTCCCTCTCGCAAAACGTCCCCTCAGACGCCTTTGCAATACCTTCGGGTTATACAAATATGACAAAGGTCGCAAAATCCTACCTCAGCGACATAAAGCAAAAATCAATTCTGTGATAATAATCAAAGGATCTGCCTAAGGGCAGTCACTCATAAACCAGTATTGGTTTTCACATCAAACCAAAAGCCGCATAACATCGTCAGATTTGCTTACCATACATTAAGTATGCTCTCACAAATCTTCCTTGTTCTGCGGCTCTTTTTTTGCGTGAAAACTGCTTTGCACCTCAAAGAGATGAAATTTGTGCATATTTGCGGGTTATGACGATGAGGAATACTTGATGTATTCCGAAGAGGAATACCTGCAAAGACGTGCGAAGGTCGCTCTTTGAGGCATTACTGTTTTACGAGTGACTGCCCAAGGGCAGGTCCTTTTTTTTGCGGCGCGGCAAAATGTGATTTATCTGTTTAAAACATTTACATAATGTAATAAAAAAGATTGTTGAAATGCGGTGGGGGTTGTGGTAAAATATAAAATCGGAAACAAATGACTGCCGGGAGGTATGGTTTTGGCAAAGAAATTTATGGATGCGGATTTTCTTCTTGACAGTGAGCCCGCAAAAAAGCTTTTTGCAGCTGCGAAGGATATGCCGATTTTTGACTGGCACTGCCACCTTTCTCCGAAAGAAATATATGAGAACAGGCAGCCGGAGGACATCGCTTATTTATGGCTTGCCGGCGACCACTATAAGTGGAGAGCGATGCGTTCCTGCGGCGTTGACGAAAAATACATAACGGGCAACGCGACGGGATATGAAAAATTCAGGGCGCTGGCAGAAGTTATGCCCTGCCTCATCGGCAACCCTCTTTACCACTGGACGCACCTTGAACTGCAGAGATATTTTGACATATACGAGCCGCTGAGCGCGAAGACCTGCGACAGCATCTGGGAGCGCGCAAACGCGAAAATAAAGTCGGGCGGATTCACTCCCCGCGAGCTTATAAAAAACTCGGGCGTTACCTGCCTTTGCACGACCGACGACCCCGCTGACACGCTTGAATACCACGTTAAGCTTGCCGCCGATGAGACCTTCGGTGTCAAAGTCATTCCCGCCTTCCGCCCCGACAAGGCGCTCGGAATAGAGCTGCCGGGCTGGAGAGACTGGCTTGCCGCCATGGAAAAGACTGCAGGTGTCAGAATAGAGAGCTGGACGGCGCTCACCGAGGTTCTGACGGACAGAATAGATTATTATGCATCGCTCGGCTGCCGCGCGAGCGACCACGCCTTCGGCGAATTCCCTTACCTCAGGGCGTCTGCGGCGGAGGTTGAGCTGATATTCAGCAAAGCGGCAAAGGGCGAAGAGCTGACCGATACGGAGATTGAAAAATTCAAGACCGAGCTTTTGCGTTTTCTCGCAAAAGAATATGCAAAACGCGGCTGGGGTATGGAGCTTCACATAGGTCCGATGAGAAACAACAACACCGCAATGTTCAACAAGCTGGGTCCCGATGCGGGATTTGACTCCATAGACGACCGCGAGGTGGCAAGGAAGCTTTCGCGTTTTATGGACAGCGTGGCGCAGGAGAATCTGCTGCCGAGAACTGTTCTTTTTACACTCAACCCGAAAGACAACTACGTGCTCGGCTCGATGCTCGGCAACTTCCAGACGGAGGAGGCGCAGAGCAAGATTCAGTTCGGTTCGGCGTGGTGGTTCAATGACAATATAGACGGCATGCGCGAGCAGATGAAGGCGCTGGCAAATCTCGGAGCGATAAGCAAATTCGTAGGTATGGTGACGGATTCGCGTTCCTTCCTCTCATACCCGAGACACGAATATTTCAGACGCATACTCTGCAACCTGCTCGGCGATATGGTGGAAAACGGGCTTTACCCCGAGGATTACGAAACACTGTGCGGTATTGTCAGGGATATATCATACAACAATGCGGTCAATTATTTCGGAATTGAAATATAACATATAAGAAAGGGTGCTTTTATGGCAAAATACGTTATCGCTCTCGACCAGGGCACGACAAGTTCAAGAGCCATCGCCTTTGACAAGGCGGGCAACATCATCGCAAAGGCACAAAATGAATTTGACCAGATTTATCCGCAGGCGGGCTGGGTAGAACACGACCCGATGAAAATTCTTTACAGCCAGCTGCAGTCGCTGACAAGCATTATGGCGGAGGGGACAGTTTCCGCAGACGACATTGCCGCAATCGGCATTACAAACCAGCGTGAGACGACGATTCTCTGGAACAAGGAGACGGGCAAGCCCGTTTACAACGCCATTGTGTGGCAGTGCAGACGCACCGCCGATATATGCGAAAAGCTTATAGAAGAAGGGCTTTCGGACTATATTCAGGAGCACACGGGACTTATTATAGACGCTTATTTTTCGGGCACGAAAATCAAGTGGATACTTGACAATGTTCCCGAGGCGCGTCAGCTTGCCGACGAAGGAAAGCTCCTCTTCGGCACGGTTGAGACCTGGCTTATATGGAACCTTACGGGCGGCGCGACACTCAGCGACACGGCAGTTCACGTAACGGACTACTCGAACGCTTCGCGCACGATGCTGTTTGACGTTGACAAGCTCTGCTGGGATGAGACGCTGTGCGAAAAGCTCGGCATTCCGATGAGCATTCTGCCCGAGCCGGTGCCTTCAAGCAAGGTTTACGGCAAGGTGGCGGGCGGCATAGTCGGCCTTGAGGACCTTGAGGGTATTCCGATAAGCGGCGCAATAGGCGACCAGCAGGCGGCTCTTTTCGGTCAGTGCTGCTTTGAGGCAGGGCAGGCGAAGAACACCTACGGCACGGGCTGCTTCCTGCTTATGAACACGGGCAAGACCCGCACAAAATCAAAGAAAAAGCTTCTCACCGGCGTTGCCTGGGGCATCGGCGATGAGGTTGAATACGACGTTGAGGGTTCCGCCTTCAATGCGGGCTCCGTTATCAAATGGCTGCGCGATGAGCTCGGGCTCATCAACACGGCAAGACGCTGCGACGAGCTTGCGGAGAGCGTTCCCGATGCAAACGGAATCTACTTTGTTCCCGCTTTCACGGGTCTCGGCGCTCCCTACTGGGATATGTATGCGAGAGGCGCAATAGTCGGCCTTACCAGAGGCGTCAACCGCGCTCACATAGCAAGGAGCGTGCTTGAGGCAATCGCTTACCAGATGACCGACCTTCTTGAAGCGATGAAGGAGGATTCGGGCATCAACTTCACCGAGCTGCGCGTTGACGGCGGCGCATCGGTCAGCAACATTATGATGCAGATTCAGTCAGACCTTATACGCTGCATGGTTGTCCGCCCGAAGACGGTTGAGACGACGGCTCTCGGAGCTGCCTACATGGCGGGACTTGCAGTCGGCTTTTGGAAGAACAAAGAGGAAATAATCTCCAACAGAGAGATTGACAAGGTGTTCACCCCCAAGATGCCGCTTGAAAAGCGCAACGAGCTTTATAAGGGCTGGAAGAGAGCGGTTGACCGTTCCCGCGACTGGGCAAGACCGTAAGCAATATTATTTAATGAAAAATAAAATTTAAGGAGATATACAATGGACTACGCAAAAGAATCATTACGTTTACACGAAGAATGGAAGGGAAAAATCGAGGTTATAGCAACCGTTCCCGTAGCGAGCAAGGATGACCTTTCACTCGCATACACACCGGGCGTTGCACAGCCCTGCCTTGAAATACAGAGGGACCCCTCAAAGAGCTATGAGCTCACAAGAAGACACAATCTCTGCGCCGTTATCACCGACGGCACTGCCGTTCTCGGTCTGGGCGACATCGGCCCCGAGGCGGGTATGCCCGTTATGGAAGGCAAATGTGTTCTTTTCAAATCCTTCGGCGGCGTTGACGCCTTCCCTCTTTGCGTAAAGACAAAGGATGTTGACGAATTTGTAAACGCCGTTTACCTTATGTCGGGCTCCTTCGGCGGAATAAACCTTGAAGATATTGCCGCTCCCCGCTGCTTTGAAATCGAGCGCAAGCTCAAAGAGAAGTGCGACATCCCCATCTTCCACGACGACCAGCACGGCACTGCGATAATCACGCTTGCAGGTCTTATCAACGCCCTTAAAGTAGTAGGCAAAAAGATGGAAGACGTTAAAGTCGTTACATCGGGTGCAGGCGCTGCAGCCATTTCAATCACAAAGCTTCTGCTTTCTGCGGGCTTCAAAAATATTGTCATGACCGACAGAAAAGGCGCTATCTACAAGGGCAGAGACGGTCTCAACTGGATTAAGGAAGAGATGGCTGAGGTTACTAATCTCAATGGCGAAAAGGGCACCCTTGCCGACGTTATCAAAGGCGCCGACATCTTTATCGGTGTTTCGGCTCCCGGCACTGTCACAACCGAAATGGTTAAAACAATGAACAAGGACGCCATCGTTTTTGCATGCGCAAACCCGACTCCCGAAATCTTCCCCGACGACGCAAAGGCGGGCGGAGCGAGAGTTATCTCAACTGGCAGAAGCGACTTCCCGAACCAGATTAACAACGTTCTTGCGTTCCCCGGCATTTTCAGGGGCACATTTGACGTTCGCGCAAGCGATATCAACGAAGAGATGAAGATGGCGGCTTCACATGCTCTTGCAAATCTCATCTCCGACGATGAGCTCAGCGAGGATTACATCATTCCCAAGGCGTTCGACCCGAGAGTAGGTCCCGCAGTTGCGGCGGCGGTTGCTCAGGCGGCGAGAGACAGCGGAGTGGCGAGAATCTGAGTAGATTCACATTAAAGAAACACAATTGCGGGCACGGTCACGTGCCCGTTTTGTGAAATAACGGAGTGCTTATGGCAAAAGGTAATTCGAAAGCAAAAAAGATTATAATTTCCGCAGTTGCCGTTTTTCTGGCGGCGGCTGTTATTGTGACGGGATACTTCGTCTGGTATAAGCCGAATCACATGGGCGGCACGGAATTCGGCGGCGGCTCCGACTCAAAGAAGAGCGTAAAAATCACGCCCGCCTCCGTCAGCTATGAAACCGCGCAATACAAGGGCGGCAAGGTTCCTGCGGCATTTGTCGAAATTCTGGAGCAGGCGGAAAAGGACAGCGAAAAGGCCTGCAAAAAGCACGGTGTTGCAATGACGGTCGGCAGCAATAATATTTCTGCGACAGAGTATGCAATGACATATTTTGACGTGTTTATTTACCTCTACAACGGGGAGATAACCGACCCGCAGGGGCTTTACCCCGAAGACACGGCGGCGCCGTCAAAACAGGCATACGGTGACAGCGGTCAGACCTGGGCGGACAGGGTGAATCACGAGACGGCGAATCTTCTGCATAAAAGATATGTTCTTTTTGAAGAGGCGCTTGAGAACGGTTTTCTGCTTTCGGATGCGGCGGCCGGAGAGCTGGCGGACTTTTATGAGAGCGTAAAGACAAAGGCCGGCGAAAAAGGAATATCGCCCGACGAAGAGATTGCCGGCAGTTATTTTGACGGAGCAACACTCGGGCTGTGCGCACGGAATCTGATTCTGAGAAGTTATGCTTCAGAATACGAGGCGCTTGTCAGGAACACAATGTATAATTCCCATTCCGACAGCGAGGTCAAAGGGATATACGAAAAGAATCCGTCAAAATACAATTATGTCGATGTGCGTGTATTTGAAATGCCTGCAGATGACAGTGAAGCCGCTGCGCTTGCAAAAAAAGAGGTTAAGGACCTTGACAGTTTCTTTAAATTCGGCAGGGATTATTTCAAGGAAAAATTACCGAATTACGACAAAATACAGGAAACAGAGACGAGAAAGCACTTCGCAAAATATGAGGACCTTGTTGTCAAGTTTGATGAGCAGGTCGCAGACTGGTGCTTTGCCGACGGCAGAAAAGCCGGAGATGTTGACGTTATAAAGGGTGAAAAATTTAACCGACTGATTTATGTGGAAAAACCGCAATACACCCTCGACAGCGTGAATTTTCACGAATGCATTACATATTTCAACGACATGCTGCAACCATCGAAGAACGATGAAGAGGACAAAAATGCAAAACTCTCCGCAGATCAGCAGCTTGAATATTTTAAACAGGGCGGAGGCACGGTTGAGGCATTTGAAAATGTTGCAGAGATTTATAATGAAAGCTATGAATCTTACGCCACAAAAGGAAAAAGAGAAAGAGTGTTCCCTTCATCATCGGAATATGTTGTTGAAAAGTGGTTGTATTCACCTGAAAGGAAAAAAGGCGATTACGGAATTTTCAGAATCAGCATAGGATACGGTCTTTATGTTTTTGACGGCCTTAACGAAGGCGACCTTGACGCATACGAGCAGATACGCAATCAGCTTGTTGAGATGGAGTATGGCAGCTATTACGAAAGCGTTCTGAACTATAACGGCAATAAAGCAACCGTGTTTGATTCCGTTGCCGGAAAAGCGGCGGACAGAGGCGAGGAAGCGTGCGCAAGATATGCTGAAAAAAGAGCGGAATTGAAAAGCAACGCCTGACTTTGCGAATTGCACAAAACAAAACAGAATATTTTAGCGGAAATCAACAATCTTTATTATAATAAATATTTATTTATATAAGGATTGTTGATTTTTTTTAATGTTTATGCAATAATTATTCTGCATATTATGGATTTGTGCCCTTTGGCACACAAAATCTTCGCAAAAACAAGGAGGAAAAGAAATGTCAACAATCAAAAAGGCGATAAGCCTGGTGCTCGCAATTGCTCTGATTGTCGGGACCGTTGCCTGCCTTGGCAGTATTGCCGGGCTCAAAGTTAAGGCGGAAGTCCCCACCAAGACTGACAACCTTGACGGCATTGTCAGGACACCGGGACAGCACGGCAGTTCAACGCCCAAAACGGAGGCGGAACTTGCCCAGGAGTATCCCGGCGGATATGTTTACCTTTCGGGCACTGTATATGAGTTTGACGCAAATTACACACCCGCTTATGATTTTGAAAGCCATATCACACCTACCGACGGTTATGTAAATTCAGGTGATTATGTAATTATGCTTGTCAAGTGCACAACCAGTGCGGCAAACATGAGTGCAAACACATACTGGATTGCACATGATATCGACTTCTTCAGTGTTGCAGAAAACGACAACTACCAGCTTCCTCTTCTTCCGATGGATTCTTCAAACACAAACCTTGAGTCATACGGTCACATAATGAACTACAACAACCCCGATGTTAACCCGGAAAGCTCTGTTAACTACGGTATGACCTACAAGGTAACATCAAACGCATACAGCGTCTGGGAGGCTACCTCATCGGTTACAACGCTTTGCGGCTATTCGCAGACAGAAGGCGAACAAGTGTCGATGAACAGATACCTCGGCTACAAAATCGGCGCAGCTCCGAGAATAAACGGCGAAGCCGATATGTGGTCACTCGGTATTCTTTACAAAGTCAAAACTGGTCTTCCCGACGGCACAATGGGTTCAATCTATATTCCTCTCAAGGATGCAAGCCAGACGTTCTGGAAATTCCCCGGACTTGCAGCCGGTGAAGCAGGCAAGAGAAAGGGCACGGTAGTTACATCGACCGCCGAAAAACCCTCTGCAAACGTCCAGCTTAACTTATTCACGGGCACATTTGATTACAACGACTTCGGCGCTACTCTCTGCATCGGCGATGCTCCTGAGGGACCCGGCGTTGTTGACACCTACACAGCAACCTTCTGCGATGACGAAGGCAACGTTATTGAAACAATAGAAGACATTGTCAGCGGCAGCAAGATTGACGCCATTGAGAGTCCCGCAAGCGAGGCAGGCAAAAACTTCAAGGGCTGGACAACCGAGAAGGGCGTTGAAGACGCAATAGTAACATTCCCGCAGACAATTAACGGTGATGTAACATACTACGCTTTCTTCAGAACAGACGAACCCGTAACCCTCATCTTCGGCAACGAAGAAATCACTGCATTCAACGGCGATGTAATAGACGACTTCCCCTCCGCTCCCGCAATTGAAGGCCAGAACTTCATGGGCTGGAGCACCGTTCGCGACGACCCCGACGAATTAGTAACTCTTCCTTATATTGTTGACACAGACGAAAGCGAAATCACCTTCTATCCCGTTTACTCAGTCAAGAAATTTATCGTAACCTTCGACATGAACGGCGGCGACCAGGAAAATGTCAAGGTAAACAATGTTGCATACGGCACAGACGCTTCGACAATCGCTCCCACAGGCACATATACAAAAACAGGCTACACATTCGCAGGCTGGGCTTCGTCAAAGACCGCGACCGCTCCCGAAACTCTCGGCGAAGTCAAAGCGGCGAAGACCTTCTACGCGGTATGGACCGCGAAAGAATACAGCATCAAGGTTTACCTTACCGAAGATGCGACAGAGCCCTACAAGACTCTGGCGGTAACTTACAACGCAAACATTCCCGCACTCACAGCCGCTGACAAGCCCTCCGCTCAGGCGGGCGCACCTGAAAACAGCGCGTTTGTCGCATGGATCAACAGAAACGGCGACACAGTTTCCACAATGGAAACAAGACCTGCCGGCAACGGCAAATACACAAATGACGGCGACCTTGAGGTTTACGCAAGCTGGGTTGACGCTTCGACATTCTCCTTCTACATTCCCAGCGTTGAAAACGAGGGCGAATGGGTGCTTGTAGGCACATACGCAAACGTTACAAGCTCAACATGGGCAACAATCAAGAGCGCACTCGACGCAAAGGCGGAAGAGCTCGGCTACGCATACCAGACAACCTCTTCAAACGCTGTTGAAAGAGCAAACCTCGCCAAGTGGTATACCAATGAGGAAGGCACTGAAGGTGTTGTAACCCTCGACGGTAAAGACGCAAGCGGCAACACGGTTGTTACAGTAAACGACCCCGTTACCAACACTGCATACTTCATCGGCGGCAAGAGACTTTCGAGCACCGATATTCTTGCAAGCGAGGGCGGCGAATCACTCCTTACAGACAACCAGAAGAACGGTCAGTATGAAGGCAACACACTGAGCGTCCTGCTCAGCAAGATTGAAGAAAAAGCGCCCGAGGGCAAGGAATTTGCGGGCTACTTCGTTGACGAAGACGGCAATGAAGTTGAGACCACACTTACAACCTCGAATGCGACAATCAACCTTGCATACGGCGAGCACAACTATTACCCCGTTTACAAAGACATAGTCTATGTTCTTGTATTCAGCATTGACAGCTACATTGCCACGGCTGAACTCAAATACGGCGAGACCTTCACGCTCGGCGACGAGACAACAGACTATGAGCCCTACACCGGCTTCCCGGTAATTCCCGAAAACATTCCCGATATAGACGCCGATCCTTCAAAGAGCACCGAGCTTTATGAAAATACGCTCAGCGACTGGGGCAAAGACGGCTACATCATCACAAACTGGAGCGTTGTAAGAGGCGGCAACGAGCTTGCCACAATCGACAACGAAACAGCATACACGGTCAACCCCGACCACTCCTATGTTCCCAACATGGGTGAGTTCACAGACCAGCACATCATCAATGTCAAGGCAAACATCAGACCTCTTTATTACAAAGCAACATTCGACTGCGGCCAGGTCAATGCGGCGTTCCCGGACGGCTCAACTGTTCATGAGCTCTGGATTGCAACAGGCACAAGCGCAGACTCCATCAGAGCGATGGCAGAGGAAGCGTTCGGCGTTCCCGAGAAAGAGAACTGCTCGTTCATTTCATGGCAGCCCAACGAACCCATGGGCGCAGAGGCGACCACCTTCGTTCCCATGATTTACGGCAAGCCCGTCAAGATATTCTTTGTATATGAAGACCTCGGTGAAGAAGGACTTGACTATGAAGCGCTTTACAACGGCGAAGTTGCCGGCTGCTACGTTCTGAGCAAATACTGCGAGATGGACGGCGCAGACCTTCAGCAGGAAGGCACCGACATGGTTGCTCCTTACGCATGGGCTCCCTACAGCCTGCTTATGGGCTGGAGCGTGGCACCCGCCTACACCTTCACGGATGAAAACGGCGAAGAGGTTGAATTTGTTGACAGCTTCGGCGACCACGGTCAGATTACCGGCAACATGGCTTACACAACAAGCTACAAGCCGTTTGAAGACTGCTGGCTCATTATGTATGACAGCGACACAAGCTACCTCATCGGTTCAATTCTTGAAGGTATTATCGACAAAGAGCGCGCAATCAGAGAACTCTTCAACTTCAGCGGCGAAGAATTAGAGCCCGGCAAGATTGAAGAACTCGTAGGCGACTACACCGGCAGAACGATTGAACAGATTCTCTCCGAAGAACTTCAGAAGTCGTTCAACGCCAATATCTACAAGACAGTCGGCAAGGATCTCAAGACTATCTACTGGCATGAAGGCAAGCAGGTAGGCAGAAAAGAAGCCGTTGTCAACCCGAACTCCGAAAACGACGTTATTATCTGGTATCAGTTCAAACTGATCAACTTCAACATCAAGAAGTTCTTCAGCCCCGATATGTGGAAGCACATTTACATTGTCGGCAGACCTGTAACAATTCCGAGATCGTGGCTCAACCCCGCAGAAACTGCGAAGACTCTTGAAACAATCATCAACGTTGTTAAAGGACTTCTCGGCTAAACCCGGATAAAAACCCCGCGGGGCGCAGGATTTTACCTGCGCCCCGCTTTTTTTCTTTACAACGGCAAATCAAATTGTTATAATGTAATATATATTTTATTATAAAGAAGATGATTATCATGAAAATCCTCATTGCCGTTCTCGCGGTCATTGCGGCGGTCGCGGCCGTTTGCGTTATAAACGCCGTCCGCTTAAAGGCAAAACCCGCAAAGAACGCGGAGCACAAAAAAGAATTTGACGATGACACGGCGGTTGATCGCTTTTGCGAGATTCTCCGCAAAAAAACGGTCTGGCCGAGAAACGGCGAAATTGATTACGCCGAGTTCGACGCCTTTCTGCCGTTGCTCAAAGAGCTATATCCCGACGCTTTCTCGGTGCTTGAAGTCAACACAATCAACAATTACGGCATTCTTCTCCGCTGGAAAGGAAGAAACCCCGAAGCGAAGCCGTATGTGCTTATGGCGCATTACGATGTTGTTGAGGTTGACGAAAGCAAATGGAATTATCCGCCGTTCGGAGCGGAGATTCACGACGGCTCCGTTTACGCGAGGGGAGCCATCGACACAAAATGTATCATTTCTGCAGAGCTTGAGGCGGTTACTTTCCTTCTTAAAAAGGGGTTTGAGCCGGAGAGCGACATCTGGTTCTCCTACACAAACAATGAGGAAACCGGCGGAGACACAACACCCGCCGTTGTTGAGTTCTTTAAACAGAACGGCGTCGAACCCCGCTTTGTGCTCGATGAGGGCGGCGCAATAGTCAACAGCCCCGACCTCGGGGTAAAAGACGATCTGGCAATGATAGGCGTGTGCGAAAAAGGCATCTGCGACACTCTCGTTACGGCGGAGGCAAAACCCGGCCACTCGTCAACGCCCATGCCCGGCGACGCGCCCGACCTGCTTGTTCAGTGCATTGAGGATATCCGCAAAATACATTTCAGGCCGAAGTTGGCGCCCGCAGTGCGCGATATGCTTAAAGGAATCGGGGCATACTGCCCGTTTTATCTGCGCCTCGCAATCGGCAACATGTGGCTGTTCACCCCGGTGATCAAAACGGTAATGAAACATTTCGGCGAGTCAAACGCCGTTATGCACACAACAATCTGCCTTACACAGCTTAAAGGTTCCGACACCATAAATGTCATTCCCGCGACCGCGCAGGCGGGCTACAGCGTGAGAATCGCGCCGTGGGACAGCGTTGACAAGGTGCTCGCGAAAATTCAGAAGGCAATCGGCAAAAAGGCAAAAGTCACAGCCGAATACTCGTTTGAACCCTCGCCCGTTTCGGATTACAAATGCAGGGAGTTCGACATACTGAAAAACACCATCAACACGGTTTATCCGGATGTGGGTATTTCTCCGATGATTATGACGGGCGGCACAGATTCAAAGCATTTCGCAAAAATCAGCAGGAATGTTTACCGCTTTGCGGGTTTCCGCTTCACAAGCGAAAACCTTGCGGGCATGCACGGCAACAACGAGACGATCGGCGTGCAGGCGTATCTTGACGGAATAGATTTCTATATTGAACTTATGAGGAATTTCAACTGAGAGGTTCTGTATGGCTCTGAAGATTGTTATTGTGATTGCGCTGCTCGCGGCGGAGTTTGTTTTTGCAACCCTTTTTTGCAGGGCGGGCTGGCCGAAATCGACAAAGAAGGGTTTCTTCTTCAAGATGGCGGCATCGAGCGTGTTCCTGATTTCCGGCATTTTGTGCGGAATTGTTTCAAAAAACGAAAGCTATCGCAATCTTATTATTGCGGGGCTTGCTCTCGGCTGGATAGGCGATGTGTTTATGACGTTCGACCCCTTCCTTGTCAACAAATCAAAGGCGGCAAAGGCGGCTGCCGGAGTTATGGGCGGTCTCGCATTTCTTGCAGGTCATATATTTTACATAATCGCATTTTTTATGATGCTTTACCCGGGCAGCAGTAAGACGGTTTGCGCACTTGTTATTATGATTGCCGTGCTGATGGGCGTTGTGATTGTTATTAAATCTGCGCTCAGGGTTAAACTCGGCAAGCTTGCGCCTGCGGTTGCGATCTATGCGGTTATGCTGCTGACAATGCTCAGCTCCGCCTGGCTTCTTGCAGTCACGGGAGGCGAAAGCGCCGCTTTCGGAGCGGCTGCGGCGGCAGGGTCACTGCTGTTTGTTGTGTCTGACTTTACGCTTGCGCTCAAACTGTTTGCAGGCAAAAGGTTTGACACGCTCGGCGTTCGCAGTATTTATATTTACACATACTTTTTTGCGCAGATGCTTATTGCGGGCAGTATTGCGCTGATATGAGGTGAATTATGGCAAAATCGGGTTATTTAAGAGAGATTGACCGCCTCGGCAGAGTGGTTATACCTAAGCAATACCGCAAGGAGATGAATATTCCCGAAGAGGGCGGAGAGGTGCTGCTGACCTGCAAAAACGGGGTTGTTACCGTTTCAAAGTCGGCGGAGACCTGCATTTTCTGCCGTTCGAGAAGAAAGCTCGGCGATTTCAAGGGCAGACCCGTTTGCGCAAAATGCCTTGATGAAATCAGATACGGCTCAGCCGAAGAGGAAGAAACAGAGTAAACAACCGCCGACGGGCGGAGCAATAAAAGCAGGGAGATTTGCTTATGAAAAAACTGTTATGCATTCTGATGTCTGTCATTATCGCGGGCTCGTGCGCCGTGTGCGCCTTTGCTTACAAAGACCCGGACTGGATAGCGAAGCTGGCGGACGAATTCATTGATGAAAAAGGTCCTGAGGTTGACGGGCTGACTATAGACTATGTCAGCTACACGCCGAGGAATTTAAAGAGTCAGACGAAATATCCGCTGGTTGTTCTTTTGCACGGCATGGGTCAGGGCGGAAAGCCACGCGAGCAGATTGAAGACAACTACTTCCCCGCCTTTGCGAGCGAGCAGATGCAGGCAAAGTTCACGAACGGTGCGGCTTTCTTTATGATTCCGCGTTCGGATGAGTCGAAGGAAGCGATGGGAACGTGGACTGACGACGAGGTTCGCCCGCTGTATGAGACAATACAGGACTTTATTGCAAGGCATAAGGATAACATCGACCTTACAAGAATATATATCGGCGGTTATTCGATGGGCGGCAAGATGACGCTCAAGATGCTTTCAACCTATCCCGAAATGTTTGCGGCTGCCTTCCCGATGTGCCCCGCATATATTCCGAGCGACGACCAGTTAAAAGAAATTGCGGACATACCGCTGTGGTTCTCCTGCTCGAAGTTTGATATTCTTGCGGGCTACTATGTTTACGGTAAGGATATCTGGGAGAAGGTTTGCCAATACACAAAAAGACCTTCGGACTGCCGTATGTCGGTTATAGGCAAGGTCTGCCTGCCGGACGGCAAAAAGGCGGACAGCAACCATCACGTATGGTTTGCCGCCTCGAACGACATGTTCACCTATGAAAACGGCGACTACCCGAATATGACGACTACAGACGCCACGGGCAAAACCGTCAGGCTCACTGCGCCCGACGGACTTATCTCCTGGCTTTGCAGATATAAATCCGCATACAACGGCGGGCAGATTGAGGGCACGAAGCTTGTTGAGCAGAACAGTTCAACCGTTTTCAATATGCTTGGCAAAATGATTCGCTCACTGCGCTTTATGTTCAGAGACACGATTAAAACGGCGATTTCGCTGATGGTAAGCATCTGATTTTAAAATATTAAAGCGGAACAAAAAAGGAAAAACCGATGAAGAATAAAATGGCAGCAGTGCTCGCAGTTATTGCCGTTGTTACGGCGGCGGCAACAGCCCTTGTTATAGCGGCGCACCGCACGGCAGTTAAAAAAGCGACGGCTCAGCCTCCTGCAACAACGGTGCAGGACGATGAGCCGGAAATAGTGATTATGTCTGAAAAAGAGCGCAAGCGGTTCATAAGTATGCTCGCGCAGGACCCGGATTTTCTTGCCTCCTTTGCGGGAGCGAGGCAGGGCGGAGAAGGCGAGGACACCTCGCACAACCTGAAATACGCCAACAGCACAAGACCGCTGCCGCTCTCATACGACATAGCGCTTTACACGATTTACAAGGCACAGCAAAACGGAATAGACCCCGACCTGGTTTTCTGCATTATGTGGAGAGAGAGCAACTTCAACCCCAACTCCATCGGAAGAAACACCAACGGCACTTACGACTACGGTCTTATGCAGATAAACTCCTCAAATTTCAGTTTTCTCAGTCAGAAAATCGGCATTACATCGATGTATGACCTGCTCGACCCTTACAAGAATATTGACTGCGGAGTTTACTACATATCAGCGTATATGAGAAAATACAACGACTACAACAAGGCGCTCATGTGCTACAACTTAGGTGAGGGCGGAGCGCAGAGAAAGTGGAATCAGGGAATTTTTTATTCCGCCTATTCGAAGAGCATAATCGAGAGAATGGGGCAATACTATGTAGTCGAAAACTACACTATGCCGAAATCATACTCGCAGGGCGGCGGCGCCGTCTATTATGATGAAGACGGGGATGAGGAAGAGTTAAGCGAAATCCCCGAAGAAACAGAAACCGCCTCCGTTATCGAGACGACAACAAAGGCGAAAAAGAAAGAATATGTTCCTCACGAAAGGGAGTATCAGAGGCAGGAGAAGACATCGGCGGCTGAGACTACCACTTCTTCTTCTTTCCGATAAGTATCATAACTGTGCTTATTGCGATTGAAAGCAGTATTACGAAAAGGTAGCCGAAGCGCCACTTGAACTCGGGCATTGACTCAAAGTTCATACCATACCAGCCGACGATGATAGTCAGCGGGAAAAAGATGCTCGTCAGCACGGTGAGAGTCTTCATTGTGGAGTTCAGACGGGCGTCAAGCTGTGAGGTGTAAGCGCTCTGCAGATGTTCGACGGTGTTTTTGCAGCTGTCGGAGTCTTCGCGCAGGCGCTCGACCTTTTTGGAAATATTGCTTATGTAGATGAGATTCTCCTGAGTAAAAATATCATTTTCATTTTCTTCAATAGCTTCGGTAATATCAAGAATCTGCTCATAGTAGTTATGCTGCCTGAGCAGATCTTTTTTTATGCCCAGAAGGTCGGCAATAAAGGAGTCATCCGCCTCGTTGGAGAAGAGGAACTCCTCAAGCTCGGTGAGCTTTGTTACGGTGTCTTCAACGGTCTTGACGTCGGCGTAGAGGATTTTGTCAAAGAAAGCGAAAATCAGTTTTTCAAGATTTATGTTTGAGGCGGGGTAGCGTCTGATTGCCGACAGAAAGCGCTGCTTTATGCTGCCGTCGTTGTCTTCAACATCGACGACGAGAAAGAGATTCTTTTTGATGTATAGGGCAACGCAGTCGTCGTGTTTGCGGTCTGCGCTGATAATGCGAAGCTCCGTGAAGTTGTAGCGGTCGTGAATCTCAACGCCGGAGCGGAATCGGCCTGCGGCTGTGCGGCAGTCCTCAACGGTCGTTTCGGAAAAGCCAAGCTGCGGGTAGATTTTTTCAAGCTCGCCGACATCGACATAGCCCGCATAAAGAGAGCCGTCATCAGACGGGAGGAAGTCGATTTCGATAACAGCGCTGCCGTTGAATTCGTAGAACATAAAATCACTTTCCTTACATTTTCATAAAGCCCGACATCATACATCCGCCTGCGGCGCCCGCCGAAAGGACGCCGGCAATGTTCTGCAGGGTAATGCCGCCTATTGCGTAAACGGGCAGGTCGGTTGTTTTGCAGATTTCTTTGACAAATGAAACGCCCCTGCCTCTGAGACCTTCTTTGCAGGCCGTTTCGAATACCGTGCCGAGAATAATGCGTGTTGCGCCCGCCTTCTCCGCTTCAAGAACATCCTCTTTGCAGTGGCAGGAGACACTGATATTCTCAAACCGGGAGAGGTCGTTTAAGCCCTCACGCAGGGCGGGAATTGAGAGGTGAATATTCTTAAAGCCGTTTTTAACTGCCGTTTCAATATGGGAATGAATATAAAACGCAACGCCGTTTTTTTCGCAGATTGCGTTCACACTTAAGGCGAGTGCCTCGTATTCGTCTGCCGGCAAATCTTTTTCGCGCAGGATGAGGGAGCAGGGCTTTAAGGAGCAGACCTTTTCAATCTGAGAGATGAAAGGACCCTCACACAGCAGACGGTTTGTTATGACAATGAGTTTTGAATAATCAGACATATATATAATCATTGAGAACGGGCTGAAGACCGCCCCGCTCCATATCGTCATACATATTGCGGAAGGAGCGGCTGTCGTTTATTTCAAACTGCTCGTCGCCGGCGTCATCCTCCTGACTGCCGGTGTATTTCTCCTCGTGGTCGCCTATGCCCGTTGAGACGCCTGCCGAAACCTTGGTGGCGCAGATTTTTGCTATACCGTTGCGGAATTCCTTGCTCTCGCGGCTTGAGACGGTTATGCCTGCAAAGGGGAGAAAGATGCGGTAGGCGCAGAGCACCTGGCAGAGCTCCTTCTCGCCGACGTCGCGGGGGTTGATTTTTTCGTTGTTGATAATAGGACGCAGACGCGGACAGCTTAAGCTTAGTTCCGCATGGGGATATCTGCGGTTGAGGTGATAGACGTGCAGTGCGGTGGCAAGGGCATCCCTGCGGAAATCGTCAAGCCCGAGAAGGGCGGAGAAGCCCGCACCTCTCATACCCGCCCTGAGCGCACGCTCCTGCGCGTCAAAGCGGTAGGGCCAGACGCGTTTGTGCCCCATGAGGTGAAGAGTTTCATATTTGTCGGTGTTGTAGGTCTCCTGAAAAACGGTTACATAATCAACGCCGCATTCGTGAAGATATCTGTATTCATCCGTGTTGACGGGGTAGATTTCAATACCGATGTTGCGAAAATACTTTTTTGCGATTTTAACCGCCTCGCCGATGTATTCAACATCGGAGTATTTGCGGCTCTCGCCGGTTAGCATAAGAATCTCTTCCATACCCGTTTTTGCAATGACCTGCATTTCGTGCTCTATCTCTTCAAAACTCAGGCGCTTGCGGCGGATGTTGTTATAGCAGTTGAAGCCGCAGTAAACACAGTAGTTCTGGCAGTAGTTGGCTATGTAGATGGGGGTAAAAATATAGACGGTGTTGCCGAAATGCTCAGCTGTTATTCTCTCCGCCTTGCGCGCCATCTGCTCAAGATAAGGGGCGGCAGCAGGAGAAAGGAGAGCTTTGAAATCTTCAACCGAGCAGGTGTCCTTGCTTAAAGCGAGCTCAACATCTCTTGCCGTGTATGAGCTGTAATCGTATTCGCTCACCGCTTTAAGAACAATATCCTTGACGTCGGAATCAATAACCTCCATACCGGGGAGATATTCCATATGGTTTGTGCGGCTCGAAGGGTCGGTTTCAAGCGCATGCTTGCGCTCGAGAGCCGCAGGGGGAAGCTCGTCGGAATCTATGAAATAAACTTTATTTTCTTCATTTACGGGAGTCAAAATTCAAGCACCTCTTTTATCTGAGAAAGCCGGTGAGCGGGTCGGAGGCGCTGCCGCCTCTTGCGAGGACTCTGCCCATACCGGTGATATATGCTGTGCGCCCCGCCTCAATCGCCTGACGGAAGGCGCCCGCCATTGCGGGAACATCTCCCGCGGTTGCTATTGCTGTGTTTGCCATAACTGCAGCTGCGCCCATCTCCATGGCTTCGCACGCCTGAGACGGCTTGCCGATGCCTGCATCAACAATAATCGGCAGGTCGATTTCGTCTATGAGAATCTGTATGAAATCTCTTGTGGCAAGCCCTTTGTTGCTGCCTATGGGGGCGGCAAGGGGCATTACTGCGGCTGCGCCCGCGCTCTGCAGATCCCTTGCGATGTTGAGGTCGGGATACATATAGGGCAGAACCACAAAGCCCTCGTCTGCGAGAATCTTTGTTGCCTTCACGGTCTCGTAATTGTCGGGAAGAAGATATTTTGCATCGTGCATAATCTCGATTTTGACAAAATCTTCGCAGCCCATAGCTCTGCTCAGGCGGGCAATACGCACGGCTTCATCCGCATTTCGCGCACCTGACGTGTTGGGGAGGAGGGTTACGCCCTCGGGAATGTGGTCGAGAATGCTCTCACTCTGCTGTGTGTTGGCTCTGCGCAGGGCAAGGGTGATAATCTGCGCTCCGCCCTGCTCGACAGCCGCCTTTATGAGGTTTATGTTATATTTGCCGGAGCCTAAAATGAAGCGGCTTGTAAATTCGTGACCGCCTAAAATGAGTTTGTCATCCATAATGTTTCCTCGCTGAGTTATTTTAATATAAGTTCAATAACCTTGTTTGCCTGATGGCCTGCACACACGGCAACTCTGGGAGCCATAAGCCCCGTGCCGCCGCCGACATCCGTCGTCCGGTCGCCGCAGACGAAGAGGCGTGAGTTTAATTTGCTTGTTTTTATAGTGTTTGCGTCGTTGAAGCCCGCCATACCGTTGCCCGAGACTACGACAGCTTCGGTCTGAGTGAGAAGCTCGCGCACGAGCATCGCCTTCTGGTCGGGCTTGTCAAACGCCTCGCAGACAATGGGAAAGCCGCCGAAGAGGGAGGCGACATTTTCGGGTGTTACCCTGACGCATTCGGTCTTTATGTCGAGGTAGGGGTTGATGTCGTTTAAAATCTGCAGGATGGCGTCGGTTTTATTCATACCGAGATGGAAAACGGTGTATGCCTGGCGGTTTAAATTTGTGGTATCCACCCTGTCAAAATCGACAAGGAAGAGGTGACCGACTCCGCTCCTCGCGAGCATTACGGCTATGTTTGAGCCGAGCCCGCCGAGACCTGCGACGGCCACGCGAGCGCTCTGCAGTTTATTTTTTATTCCTGGATCAAAACGGGCATCAAACGCACGGTCAAGTTCCTGCTTTGAAATCATATCAGCCGCCTCCGACAAAGTTGAGAATTTCTACGGTGTCGCCGTCTTCAAGCACGGTTGACGAAAGTTCGTCCGCCTTTAAAATGACAAGGTTGCGCTCGACGACTATGCGGGAGGCGTTATAGCCCGCTTCATCAATATACTGCGCGACGGTTTTGCCTGCCGCATTGACGTTTTCTCCGTTTATAGTAACCATTTTTACTCCTTAAAAAACAGACACACCCGAGGGTATGCCTGCTGAAAATTCAAGTTCCCTACGTTGGCATTACCCAAATCAGGTTATGGTTCGAGACAGCATCAGTCTCCTCTCAGCCGACTGCAGTCAGCTCACCGTTTATATTTTTATTACATTAATTATTATAGACAAAAGAGGTGGGATGTCAAGGGGGCAAACGGGTTTTGTCAGGTCAGAGCGGCAGGTTCATACTGCCCGTTTTGTAGCCGGAGAGGTCGAGAGAAACAAATTTAAAGCCGAGGTCTTTGAGATATGCGCTTGTTTCATCCGCGAGGGAGGCAAGGCGCAGGATGTCGGGTTTTTCGGTCTCGATACGCGCAATATTGCCGTGAACGCGCACGCGCACCTGATAAAAGCCGTTTTTGTGCAGGAAGCTCTCGGCTTTTTCGACCATCTGCAGCTTCTCTTTTGTGATTTGTTCGCCGACGGCAATTCGTGTTGCAAGGCAGGCGAAGGAGGGCTTTGAGCTTGTCGGGAGATTCAGTTCTTCCGAGAGGGCGCGGATTTCCGCCTTGGTGAGTTCCGCATATATAAGCGGACTCTGAACACAGAGCTCATCGAGTGCTTTCATACCGGGACGGTAGTCGTTTATATCGTCCGCGTTCGTGCCTTCGTAAACATTGATTATGCCCGCCAATTCTGCGGCTGAGGTAATCTGCGAAAAAATATACTTTTTGCAGATATAGCACCTGTCGGGAGGATTGGAACAGACGTCTTCTGATGAGAGAATGTCGGCGTCGATAATAATCTGCTTTATGCCTTCTTTTTTGCAGAAGTTTATTGAACCGTCAATTTCTTCGGAGGGAACAAAAGGCGACCTGACCGTTACGGCAACGACTTCATCGCCGAGAATATCGTGCGCAAATTTAAGCAGGAAGGTCGAGTCAACTCCGTATGAAAATGCGACGGCAATGCCGCCGACGGTCGAGCGCACGCAGTTTTCAAGTGTTTGTATTTTTTCTGTAAGTGTTTGTGTAAGTGTCATAAGCTTTTGTTTATCTCTTCAATTACTTTAGTTATACTCAGCCCGTTTTTATCCGCGATTTCAGTGAGGTCGTCGTATTCGAATTTTGATTTTTCGGTGCCGTAGCCCGAGGAGGTTTTTATTCTGACATCTCCGAGCGGGGTGGAAACCGCACTCTCTTTGCGCTCAAGGGTGTATCTGTTCATAACATTTTCGCGGACACCGATTGTGGAGGTGTGTTTGAAAATTGACCGGACAAGGCGGGCTTTATCTTCATTTTTGCAAAGGACGCTGAGTATAACGGCGGGGCGGCCTTTCTTCATAACTACGGGAGTGGTCCACACGTCGAGAGCGCCGCTTTTTAAAAGCTGTTCGCAGGCAAAGGCGACGGCTTCCGCAGTCATATCGTCAATGTTGCAGGAGAGTTCGGTGACGGTGTCGGTGCCCTGCTCTTCGCCGAGAACGGCACGAAGGCAGTTTGCTCTTTCAAAATCTTTTTTGCCCATACCGTAGCCGATTTTTTCGGCGGCAATAACGGGCATATTGCAGAAATCTCTGACAAAATATTTAAGCAGAGCCGCACCCGTGGGCGTGCAGAGTTCGCCCTGCGTGCCGTCGGAAAATGCCGGAATGCCCTTGAGGAGATTTGCGGTTGCGGGTGCGGGAACGGGGAGAACGCCGTGCGCGCATTTGACCGAGCCACTGCCCGTGTTGACGGGGGTTGAGTATATTTCTGCGTTGAGGTCGTGAACAAGCAGGCAGACGGCGGTGACATCCGCAACAGCGTCGAGCGAGCCGACTTCGTGAAAGTGAATTTCATCAACTGTTTTGCCGTGAACCTCGCTTTCCGCCTTTGCTATGCTCTCATAGACGGCGAGGGCGTCGGCTTTGACCTTTTCGGGAACGTTTAAATCTTCAATAATATGAGTTATGCCGTGAAGGGTGCTGTGCTCGTGGTGGTGCTCGTGTTCGTGACCGTGATGATGTTCTTCACCCTCTTCGGTGCCGTTTACCTTAACGGAGATATGCGTGCCGGTAATGCCGCATTTTTCGCTTTTCTCTTTTATGTATTCAACTCCCGGGATACCGAGTGAGTTGAGTTTTTTTATGTATTCGTCGGGGTTTGCGGTGAGTTCGATGAGGGCTGCTGTGAGCATATCGCCCGCTGCTCCCATTGAGCAGTCAAGAAAAATTTTTCTCATTGTTTTGCCTCCATGTGATTAATCATACTTGCGAGGTAGCCGGCGCCGAAGCCGTTGTCGATATTTACAACCGAGACTCCGCTGGCACAGGAGTTGAGCATTGAGAGAAGGGCGGTAAGACCCTCAAAGGCAGCGCCGTAGCCGACGCTTGTGGGAACGGCGATTACGGGGCAGTCGGCAAGGCCTCCGATTACGCTTGCGAGGGCGCCCTCCATACCCGCTGCGGCAATTATTACGGTTGCCGTCATAATCTCATTTGCGTGTGAGAGAAGGCGGTGAACGCCAGAGACTCCTACATCATAGAGGCGCACAACCGTGTTGCCGAGCGCTTCGGCTGTGACAGCCGCCTCTTCGGCTACGGGGATGTCGCTTGTGCCGCCAGTTGCAACAACGATGCTCCCGATGCCGTCGGGTGCGGGCATACCGCCGCACAGGGCGATTTTTGCCTCGGGGTAGTATTCGATTTTTTCGGCTTTGCCGATTTCGTTTGCAGACTCTTCTGAAAGGCGGGTGATGAGGATGTGCGGCTGGGAGTTTGCCTTCATTGAGCGCAGAATCGAAACAATCTGCTGCGGGGTTTTGCCCGCACCGTAAATAACCTCGCAGGCGCCCTGTCTGATATTGCGGTGAAGGTCAACCTTTGCAAAGCCGAGGTCTTCAAAGGGCTCGGTTTTGAGTTTTAAGAGTGCGTCGTCAACGCTCATTGTGCCGTCTGCGACAGCACGAAGAATCTGCTTTGTCTGACTGTTCATATAATCACCTTTTAAAGTTTCAAAAAGCGGCTCTGCCGTCAGGCAAAGCCGCCGCAAGTGTTAATTCTTTTTTCTTATTACGCCTCTGGGGTCTTTAATCATAACAATGACGAGCCAGATAATAAGACCGAGGGCTACAACAGAGAAGCCGAGGAAGGAGTCATTGAGCATATCGGCGGGAGCGGGAGTGAAATACTCGCTTTTAAGCTCCGCATACTCAACGACGGCGTCAACAAACCACATAATTGATGCGCCCCAATACATAAGGGCAAGAACGCCGGGCTTCATTTCGTTTGTGCCGCTTGTTTTATACCAGACTGCAGTTGCGATGCACGCAGCAAAAACGGTAATGAGGAGCGTCATACGTTTTCCTCCGCTGCTTTTGCTTCGGTTTTGTTTTCAAGCACGGTGGAGATTATAACCATACCGAGCCAGATGAGCGTAACGAGAAGAGCCATGGCGACGCCGGATGTTCCCATTTCGTGCAGCATTTCCGCCTTGGAGACGGGGTCTGCCGCGGCTGTCAGGAAGGGCGGGAAGGGGACTACCTCGCCGTGCCAGATGTGTTCAAATGCAAGAAGGGCAACTCCGCCCCAGAGAAGGGAGCAGAGCCAGCCGAGTTTTTTGGAGAACGGAGTTTTGTTCTCTTTTTCAACTGCTGTGCCGTTGCCGAGTTTGGGGGCTGCAAGCTTTTTCTCGTGCTGTCTGACTGCGATTAATACGGCTGTGGCAACTATTGCCTCAGTGCCGGGAACTACAAAACATGCCATTATAAATTCCTCCGGAAAAGTTATTTTTCTTAATAATTAATATAACATCTTAAAATAGGGATGTCAACATTGAAAGGCGTGCTTACGCCTGCTTTTTTGCAGCTGCGCTTTCAAGATAATCGGCGACCTCACCGAGTGTGTAGAAGGAAGCCATTTTGCGGTCGCTGACGGAAATGCCTGTTTCGTCTTCGATGGCAACCGCGAGGTTGATGATATCAAGGGAGTTGAGCGAGAAATCACTGCGCAGGTTTGCATCGGGAGTAATGATTTCGGGGTCAACATCAACATATTCAAGAATAAGAGCTTTCAGAGTCTCAAACATTTTTCTCTTCCTTTCGTATCTCAGTCTATTTTATCAAGAATTTCTTTGAGCGTCATATCGGGATTTGCGCAGCCGAGAACGAGCGCCTTGACGGTGTTGTCGTGAAGGGAGTCTATATCGGCTGTGGAAATCTGGTTTATTCTGTGAAGGTAGGCAAAGCGCAGACCGCCTGTTACGGAATCCTTCATTGAGTAGGTGTAGAGCGGCATAACGTATCTGCCCAAGCTGTAGCTGTGGAATTCATATTCCCAGCCGTTCATTGTATCGTTTTCAAGCGGGAACCAGGAGAACATCATTGTTGATGTGCCGTCAACCATGCTGTAGTTGAAGAGCTCCCTCTCGTTTTCGAGCCAGGTGATGAAGGGGTAGTTGTTGTGGCGCATAATCTCCGCCTGGAGCACTCTGAGCTTTTCAACCGCTTCATTAAAGGTGAGCTCTTCGGGCAGGATGATTCTCCACGGAAGGGCGGAAGCCATTGTGCCGCCGCAGCGCTTGTCGTTGACGGTTTTGCGCCTGTTGGAGAGAACGAGGAAGTGGGTGTCGTCGTGGCGGTGGTTGATTTTGCTGACGTGAAGGCGCATACCGAGCTGGATTACGCATTCGCCGCTCAGACGGTTCTGCTCCATATAATCAAGGATTATTTTACTGTCTTCAACCGAGAGAGGTCTGCGGGCGAGTTCGGCTTTGTCGTGAATCGGGTCAAAGCTGCCGCAGGCGCGAAGCTCGGGGTTCTTCTTTTTGATTCTTGCCTTGTCGAGGGGACCTGCGCCCATAACGCCGTTCCAGATGGGTTCGCCGTCTTTGAGGAAGTAGTTGACGAAGAAATCTTTGTCTGCCTTGAGCTTGTCGGCGTTGTGTTTGTATTCGATTTCTTTTTTAAGCGTTTCTTTGTAGCTGCCGAGAGGTCTCGGAAGCTCCGTGCCCGCTTCGAGCGCCTCGTAAACGGCGAGGAGGTCGGAGAAGAAGATGAACACTGCGGGGGCATCCATGGCAAGATGGATGACGTTTATGTAAATTCCGTTTCTGCCGTCGGGGGTGTTGAAGAAATAAATGCGGTAGGTTTCGCCCTTGAAGCAGCGAACGGGCTTCTGCGCGTCGGCTGTTAAATAATCATCCTGCTCTTTCTGGGTTTTAAAGTTGAGAACGGGGATTTTGCCGATGTTTATGCTGTCTTCAAAATACTGTCTGAAGCCGCCTTTTTTTTCAAAGCGAAGGCGCATACAGTCGTTGCGCTGAACCTCGATTTCAAGCGCCTTCTGAAGAAGGTCGAAATCTATTTTTCTTTTGACAACTATTGAAGCGGGAATCTGTATAACCTGTTTATGAAAAAATGAATACTTCAGCATGAAGTTGATCATTTCCTGCGCGGGGGAGAATTCAAAATATTCGCGGTTGTTCATATCTCAGCCTGCTTTCTTATTATTTTGCCGGTCTGTGTTCTGGGGAGAGGTTCATTGACAACACGCACCTGAGTTATGACATGGGAGGGTTTGGCGCCTTCGTTCATCTGCTTGATTATTGCGGTTATGAACTCCTTGGGGTCGTCAATGTCATTGTCGGAACAGTAACCGAAGTTGGGATATATATCAGCCGTTATTCTGTCATTTTCGGAATAGACGAGTATTTCCGAGACGATATCATAATCGGCAAATTTCTTTTCGATTGCCTCGGGCGAAACATTTTCGCCGTTTGAGAGAATAATAAGATTCTTCAGCCTGCCCGTGATGAAAAGCTCGCCGCTTTCTGAAACCTCGCCGATGTCGCCTGTTCTCAGCCAGCCGTCTTCGGTGAAGGATGCCTTTGTTTCTTCGGGCATTTTGTAGTAACCCATCATAAGCGTGGGGCCTTTGACCTGTATTTCGCCGCCCTGAATACGGGTGACAAACATATTTGTGACTCTGCCGACGGATTCAAGCGAACAGTCCGCATCGGGAACGGAGATTCTGCAGCCGGCCTCGGTCATGCCGTAGCCCTGGCGCAGAAAAATGCCGAACCGGTCATATTCTCTGACAAGGGAGGGATCCAGGTAGGCGGCGCCCGAAATGAGCCATTTTATGTTTTTGCCGAAAACCGCCTCGGCTGCCTGACGGGGTGTTAATTCAGGATGGCGGTTCTCTTTCATTTTGACAAGCTTCAGCAATGTCTGCGCAATCATGGGAACAACACGCATAACAGTGGGCTCGAAGGTTTTGAGACTTTCGGGCAGGTCGCGCATGCTGCCGTTGAGGCAGACGGTGAGACCGTCCTTGAGGTTGCGCACATAGTCGCCCGAAAGGCAGTAGGCGTGAAACATCGGCAGAACCGAAAGCACAACCGCTTTTTCGTTGAGTATGTCAACATACTCGTCATACATAATGTTGCCCACAAGAGCGTTCATTGAAAGCATTACGCCCTTGCGCGTGCCTGTGGTGCCGGATGTGTAGATGATTACCGCGCAATCGTCAATGTTGACTTTGTAATCGGAGAGGGGGGCGTAAACGGAGGAGTCGGAGTATTTTTCGGTTATTGAAGCGAGCACACCCTCGCCTGAGATATTCATAGGTGAGATAACGGAGTCAAACTGCTTTTTCAACCTGTCGGTGCAGTTGTAGGCGTCATCATAAAAAAGGATGTCAATATCGGCGCGCTTAAAAAGCGAAAGAGATTCTTTCTCCGAAGTATCGGGTGAGAAGGGAACGAGCACATTGCCGCTTGTGAGAATGCCGGTGACAAACACGATGTATTCGTAGCTTGTTTTTGCGGCGACGGCGATATGCAGCTTTTCTTTGCCGAGGTTGCGCAGAAAACGGCAGACGGCGAGACTGTCCTGCCTGAGGCGGCGGAAGCTTCTCTCCTGAACGGTGCCGTCTTCTATGAACTTAATAAACGTGCGGTCGCCGTATTTTGCGGCGGAGGCGTCGAGAATCTGACGTATTGAAGGCGCTTTGTAGCCGCTGTCGTTACCGTAATTAATCATCCGAAAAAATCCTTTTTTGTGTATTTAGAAAAATAAATAATAATTATATATATTATATAGCGCTTAACCTGCAACATTATACAACAGCAGGTTACAATTTGTCATTATTTTCATAATGTTCTTAATAATTATTTAATTATTTATAAAAAAGAGGACTGTCCGCAGACAGTCCTTTAAAAATGATATTCTCAGTCTCCTCTGTGGTCGAAGACTCTTTGCGTTTTTTTCTCGGAGCGGGGAAGGGTGTTGAGCGAGACGATGGCGACGCTCGGGGTGATGTTGAGCTTTGATTTAAAGAGGTTTTTGATGTTTTCGGCAGTCTTTTCAAAATCGACTCTGCCGTCCGCTTCAGCAGTAATCATAATGATATCTCTGTTTTTGTTTTCATCGTGGGCAATGTCGATTTTATACTCGCTTGAGACGCCGTCAACCTGACCGAGAATCTCTTCAACCTGGCTCGGGAACATATTGACGCCGTGAACTTTGAACATATCGTCGCTTCTGCCTTTGATTGTGTCAAGGCGGGGGTAGGTTCTGCCGCAGGTGCAGCTGCCGGGGATGATTCTTGACAGGTCGTGTGTGCGGAAGCGGATGAGGGGCGCGCCCTCTTTGACAAGGGTTGTGATGACTATTTCGCCCTCTTCGCCGTCGGGAAGAACCTCGCCCGTTTCGGGGTTGATAATCTCGGTGTAAAGGTAGTCGTCAAAAATATGCATACCCGTCTGGTCGGGGCAGTTTATGCCTATTCCGGGGCCGTAGATTTCGGTAAGACCGTAGATGTCATATAATTCAATGCCGAGCTCTCTGGCAATATAATTGCGTTTTGCGTCGCTCCAGCGCTCGGAGCCGATAATGCCCTTTCTGAGCTTGATTTTATCTCTTAAACCGCGTTTGTTTATTTCCTCCGCAAGAAGCAGGGCGTATGACGATGTGGCGCAGATGACGGTTGTTTCAAGGTCAATCATCATCTGAAGCTGCTTCTCTGTGTTGCCGGGACCCATCGGAACAGCCATTGCGCCCAGCTTTTCGCAGCCCGCCTGAAAGCCGATGCCCGCAGTCCACAGACCGTAGCCGGGAGTAATCTGGATTCGGTCTTCCGGGGTTATGCCTGCAATTTCGTAGCATCTTGCAAACATCTCCGCCCAGTCGTCAACATCCTTTCGGGTGTAGGGAATAATTACGGGCTTGCCGGTTGTGCCCGAAGAGGAGTGGATGCGCACGACATCCCTGTTGGGAACCGCCTGAATGCCGAGGGGGTAGGCATTGCGGAGATCCGCTTTGTCGGTGAACGGGATTTTCTCAAAATCTTCGGGAGTTGAAACGCCGGTTATGCCCGCTTTTTTATAAATCTCGCTGTAATAGTTGCCGCTTGCGATAATACGCTTTATCTGTTTGTCAACCAGGGACAGCTGTTTTTCGCTGATTTTCATAAGAGTTCTCCTTTATTTCACAGCCGATTCGCCGATTTCAAAACCTGCGAGAAAGGCGTTTTTGTTTGTCTGTATGAATTTTTGAGGAACGCGTTTTTCAATCTGAGCGAGGACAGTCTCTTTGCTTATGCCGAGACGTCCCGAGCCCGCTGCGACTCCGAGGATGATAATATTGAAAAACTTTGACGAGCCGAATGGCTTGCAAACCTCATCGGAGCTTACAAAAATGCAGGAGCACCTGCTTCTGAGGTATTCAACCTGCGCCGTTCCTTCATAGCCGGAGGGGTTAAGCGACTCGGTGACGGGCTTGACCGCACAGGTGTTGACGATTGCAATGCCGTCTTTTTTGAGATATTTAAGGTTGCGCACCGCTTCACCGGGCTCAAATGCGAGGATGATATCCGCACTGCCTGACGGAATCAGCGGAGAAAAGGCGTTTTCGCCCACTCTGACGTGGCTGGTGACGGGACCGCCGCGCTGAGCCATACCTATTGTTTCGGCGGAGTGAACAACGCTGCCCTCCTGCATTGCGGAGGCGGCGATAATCTTTGACGCAAGAACGGTGCCCTGACCGCCTACACCGCAGATGAGAATATCTTTATTCATGCTCTTCACCTCCGATTGCGCCGACGGGGCAGATTTGCGAGCAGAGCGAACAGCCCGTGCAGAGGTTGCGGTCAATGGTTACCTTTCCGTCTGCAGTGACAAGGGCGGGGCATCCGATTTCGCGGATGCATTTTTTGCAGTTTATGCATTTTCCGGAATCAACCGAGCATCTGCCCGAGGGCTTTGTAATCGCTATGCAGGGGGATTTGAAAATAATTGCCTTAACGCCTTTTTCGGCGGCGCATTCCCTGACGGCTTTTATGCTTTTTTCAAGGTCGAGCGGATTTACGGTGACAATCTTTCTGACACCCATACCCTCGAGAACCTTTGCTATATCCACCTTTTCGACAAAGTTGCCCATCATATTGCGGCCCGTGCCCGGGTGCGGCTGATGACCTGTCATTGCGGTTGTGGAATTGTCAAGCACGCACAGGATGATATCCGCCTCATTGTAAACCGCATTGACAACGCCCGTCATACCGGAAGCAAAAAACGTGGAGTCGCCGGTGAAGGCGAAGCAGACGCCGTCGTTAGTGTAATTCATACCCTGAGCCATAGTGATGCCTGCGCCCATGCACAGGCAGGTGTCAACCATGTCGAGGGGCATGGCGTTGCCGAGAGTGTAGCAGCCGATATCGCCGCAGAAAAACGCCTTCTGACCTTTCATCGCCTGCTTGACGGCGTAGAAGGACGCCCTGTGCGGGCAGCCGGCACAGAGTACGGGAGGGCGCACGGGAAGTGCGGGAGAACCGGAGAGGTCAACCTGACCGTTAGCCGTCTGCACACCGGGAAAACCGGAAAGGATCTTTGCAGAGAGCTCGACGCTGTTTTCTCCGTTGTGGGGAACACTGCCGTCAAGCTTGCCGTGAACGGTTAAATCAAGGTGATGCATGCCTGCGGTTTTTAAAATCTGCTCTTCAATATATGGGCTGAGCTCCTCGATGCAGAGCACTTCGCTGACTCCGTCGAGGGCGCCGAGAACAAAATCTTCGGGGAACGGGAAGGCGGTGGCAATGCGGATGAGCCGGACATCGCTGCGGTTTTTGAGGCACTCCCTGACATAGGCGTAGCTGATGCCCGAGGTTACAACCGCTTTTTCGGCTTCCGGGTTCTGCACGGTGTTGAAGGAATAAGCCGAGAAATCTTTGCCGATTTCAACATTGCGCTCTTCGATTCTGCCGTGATTTAAATATGAGAGACGGGGGAAAATTACCCATCTGCCCGAATCTTTTATAAAGCCGTCATATTCCTTGGGCGAGGTTTTGTCGGGAATATCGATTGAAGCGTAGGCGTGGCAGACCCTTGTGGTTGGTCTGAAAAGAACGGGAGTGCCGTATTTTTCGGAGTATTCGAAGGCATCGCCTATCATTGTGTATGCCTCCTCGGGTGAGGAGGGGTCAAAGACGGGGATGCGACAGAAATCGGCGTAGCGTCTGGTGTCCTGCTCCGTCTGGGAGGAGATGGGGCCGGGGTCGTCGGCGCTGACGAGGACAAGCCCGCCTTTGACGCCTACATAGGCGACGCTCATCAGCGGGTCGGACGCGACGTTGAGACCCATCTGCTTCATTGTAACAAGGGCGCGCGCTCCGCTGTAGGCGGCGGCGACGGCAACCTCGAGAGCCGCCTTCTCATTGACAGACCACTCAAGGTGCACACCCTCGTGCGGATATTTTGAAACTGTTTCAATTATTTCGGAGGACGGCGTGCCGGGGTAACCCGCAACAAGATTGACTCCCGCCGCCAGGGCACCCAAAGCTATTGCACCGTTGCCCATTACATATTCCTTCATCTTTTCACCTCGGAATTACAGATGTATTCCGTTGAAAAGCGCCGTGGCAACAAGATTGCCTGCGCCGTCAACGATTGTTATTTCAAAGAAGCACGCCTTTTTGCCGTTTTTGAGGCATCTGCTCTCACCGATGAGCTTTTTATCTTTTGGCATGCTTATAAAATTGATTGTGCTTGATGTTGTGACTGTGAGCTGTTCCTTTGTGTTTGTTGAAACAGCGAAGGTAAAATCCGCAAGGGTGAAAATCGCGCCGCCCATAACCGCACCGTGAGCGGCAACATCGTCTTCGGTTGCAGTGAAAGAGCATTTTGCGTAATCTCTGCCGGTTTCATCGATGGTTATGCCAGTTTTGAAGGTGGCAAAGCGGTCCGCTGAGAAAAACTCGCGGGTTTCTTCAAGAGTCATAAAGATACCTCCGTCGTTTTTTAAAGTATACTTGTTAATTATACTCTAAATTTTAAAAAAAATAAAGGGGTTTTGTGTTACGGGATGTTTTTTACCGGGTGACAGGAAAAAAGAAGTCCCGCCCAGCTGTCAGACGGGCGGGAGTATTGCTGTTCGGCAGGGTTTATGAGGAGATGAGGGGTTGTATAGAAACATGCGCCTTCGGCGCAAATGAAGCAAAGTCGCCTTTCGTCATCTGCGAACTCCGTGAGCGCCTTCATTTCTTCATTAGCGAATTGTCTTCATCAGCCCGCAAGGGGCGACTTCACTGAAAAGAGCACTTGTTGATACAAGTGCTCTTTTCTGGTGGGAGAGGGTGGATTCGAACCACCGAAGCTATCAGCAACAGATTTACAGTCTGCCCCCTTTGGCCGCTCGGGAACTCTCCCATATTAAGTTGGAGCTGGTGGACGGACTCGAACCCCCGACCTGCTGATTACAAATCAGCTGCTCTACCAACTGAGCTACACCAGCGTAAGCGTTGCTCTGAACGCTCGATTAATATATCATAAATCTTTCAACTCGTCAAGTGAAAAATGAGATATTTTTAAAAATTATTTAATAACAACAAATTTGCTCTCGTCACGGGGCTTGAATTCGGGCTTCTCATCGGGGCGGCCGATGCAGATGCCGATGAGAAAATGCCACTGTTCGGGAACGCCGAGTTTCTCTTTCCACTTTGCGCCTGTTTCGCCCTCGAAAAGAGGGGCGACGCTGGCGACAATGCAGGTGCCGAGCCCTATTGCTTTTGCGGCTATGCAGATATTCTCAGTCATAAGACCGGCATCCATATAGCTCTCGTTTTCGGCAAAGATGACGGCGAAGGTGGGGGCGTCGTGGTAGAACGGGTCGGTGTCCCATCTTGTGTAAGCCGGGGTATCCCAGCCGATTTTATCTTTGAAATCGATATTCATTTCTTTGAGCATTTCTGCGTTTTGCACGAATCTGACGTTGCAGGGCTGCGAGTTTCTGCCGCTTGGCGCCTTGATTGCGCAGGCGATGAGGGTGTCGAGCTCCTTTTGCGAAATCTGCTCCGGAGTGAAGGTTCTGATTGTCTGTCTGTTGAGTATTTCGGAAATAACGGGGTTGTCGATAATTTCTCTCATTTTTTGCACCTCAGCCGTATATTTCAATATTTTTGATAAACGAGTTAATCATTGCTTCGCTGCGGGTAACCTGAAAAGTCTCCTCTATTGAGCGGAAGGACGCTTCGCCGAAGGCGGAATACATATCCTTGACGCACTGTGAGCGGCAGGAGGCGTATTCCTCTTCTCTGTCATCGGGATTATATTTCCAGATGATAAAAATGCAGTCGTCGTATCTCAGCACGGAGGCGGAGTCGTTCTGCAGGGAGTTGACATCCTCAAAAAAGCCGTCCGGGTAGCCCTCGCACTGGGTTTTTTTGAGAAGAATTGCGGAGGATGCCGTGTAGCTGAGCTCGTTTGCGGCGGTTTCAAGCCCCGATATATCAACAATTTTTTCGGCGAGGGATCTGAATTTTGCTTCGACCTTGTCTTTCTCCGCATCACTCATTTCAATGGCGCTGCCTGCCGCATCTGTTGTGACAAAGTAGCCGCAGACGGCGCGGAAAATTATGTAATTCTCAGCAAAATATTTGCGGACCTTTTTTTCTGCTTCCTCATCGGAATTGTCAAAGAGGGTGGTGAAAATTGTGTTCTCATAGGTTTCATTTGTAACGATTTTTGAGATTGTCGCACGGGAGACGCCGATTTTTTTGTAGTGGTTGCTGTAGCAGGTCCACTTGTTGCTGACGTTGTCGGCAATGCTGAATTTTTGCGAGTTTGTAAGCTTGAGATTGTATTTTGCGAACATTGTGTTTACGGTGACATACCTTGTGCAGAGTTCAACCGCCTTGTCGGCGTAATCGGAGGCGTCGGCTTTTTCATCAAGACCGTAGTCTGAGGGTCTGGCTTTGACCTTGTCAAGATAATAGGCGAAAATCTCTTTGTCAATATCCGCGCCGGAGACGGAAATCACCGCCTCATCCGCCTGAAAAAGGGAGCAGGATGACAGGGCAAGGCAAAGTGAAAAAGCCAGTAAAAGAGCCGTTATCTTTTTAATCAAGCCGCCGCACCTCCTTCGTTTATGATGTTACCAAATTAATATACCACAATATGTTGTTTTGTGCAACAGAGGAAAAACGCAAAAAGCACAAGTTTAAAAATTTTTTAAAAAATCTCTTTATTCCTGCGCGTAAATATAGTATAATACATCCGTATCAAAATTTTTCGGGGTGAAACAAATGCAGAAAGTCAGGCTTATGATAGCGGGAACGGAATATATCATTTCAACGGATGACGACCTTGATTATGTTGCAAAGCTCGGCGAAGATATTGACGGCAGAGTCCGCGACATAATGAGCAAAAACCCCAGGGCATCCGTCACCCAGGCGGCAATTCTGGTAGCGCTTGAATACGCCGATGAGGCAAACAAGGGAGAGGGCAGTGCGGACAATCTCCGCTCGCAGATTCAGGGGTATCTTGAAGACGCGGCAAGAGCAAGAACAGACGCCGAGATAGCCAAACGCGAGGCAGAGAGACTTGCCAAGGAGCTTTCCGCTCTGAGAGCTGCAAACAGATAATGAACAACAGCGAAATTCTTGCACCTGCGGGGAGTATTGACTCCGTTTATGCCGCCGTGCGCTGCGGAGCGAACGCGGTTTATCTCGGGTCAAAGGCATTCAACGCAAGGCGCAACGCCGCCAATTTCTCTAACGAGGAACTCAGAACGGCGGTGGATTACTGCCATTCACACGGCGTGAAGGTTTATATGACTTTAAACACGCTTGTCAATGACACCGAACTTAAAACCGCATCTGAAGAAATCGAACGCGCCTGCAGTCTGCCTGCGGACGCGCTTCTTTTGCAGGATCCGGGGCTTGTCAGAATTATAAAAGAGATTGCTCCCGATATGCCGCTGCACGCATCAACGCAGATGTCGGTGCAGAGCGCACAGGGTGTGAAGCTGCTTGAAGAGGCGGGCTTTTCACGCGTGGTGCTGGCAAGGGAGCTCTCGCTTGAAGAGATAAAAGAGATACGCCGTCAGACCGGGGCGGAACTGGAGGTCTTTGTTCACGGAGCGCTTTGCATGTGCGTTTCGGGGCAATGCCTTTTAAGCGCCGTGCTCGGCGGCAGAAGCGGCAACAGAGGGCTCTGCGCCCAGCCATGCCGTCTGCCTTTCGGAGTGAACGGAGCACAGGGGCATGCGCTCAGCCTTAAAGATGTGTCGGTTATTGAAAACCTTGCAGAGCTTAGCGATGCAGGAGTTGTTTCGTTTAAAATCGAAGGCAGAATGAAGCGTCCCGAATATGTTGCGGCGGCGGTTACCGCTTGCAGAAAAAGTCTTGAAGGAGAGTATTCGTCAGAGCTTGCCGGCGATTTACAGAGCGTTTTTTCACGTTCCGGCTTTACGGACGGATATCTGAAAGGGCAGAGAGGCGGTCACATGTTCGGCACGAGGCGCAAGGAGGATGTGCAGAGTGCCGCTCCCGTTCTTAAAAAACTTGCAAATCTTTATGATAAAGAGACACCGCTTATACCTGTCGGCTTTGCACTGACCTGCATAGAAAATGAGCCGCTTTCGCTGAGTGCGAAGGCGGGCGGAAGAACAGTTTTTTCGCAGAGCGAAACAGTGCCGCAGACGGCGGTCAACAGAGCGGTTACAGCAGATGAACTGAAAGAACGTGTTTCAAAATGCGGAGGCACGCAGTTTTACGCAGAAAATGTTGAAATTGAGTGCGGTGAGAACCTGAGCGTTCCCGCTTCGGCGGTCAACGCTTTAAGAAGAGATGCCCTTGAAAAGCTTGACCGCACTTTTACAAAACAAGAAACATACAATTGCGGCAAATACTCTGCCGCTTTCACCGCTCACAAAACGGACGGCAGACAGATGCGGATAAGACTCTTCAGAGAGGAACAGCTGCCGTCTGACCTTGGCGGAATAAGCGAGGTTGTTCTTCCGGTTGACGCAGGTAAAGATACGTATGAAAAGTGCCGTGAGGCGGGAGTCGCGGCAAGTGTTGAAATTCCGAGGGCGTTCTTCGGCAACAGTGAAAAATTCCGCAAAATGCTGAAGGCAGCTCAGGCAAACGGAGCTCAGAAGGCGGTTGCAGGCACGATTGACGGTATGAAGCTTGCTCTTGACGCGGGGATGCCCTTTGAAGCGGGCTTCGGGATGAATATATTCAACACTCAGGCGCTCGCAATGCTTGAAGAATACGGAGCGCTCGGCGCTCTTGTTTCACCGGAGCTTACACTCAGGCAGATTTCGGCTCTCGGCGGAAAAATCAAAAGGGGAGTGCTTGCATACGGCTCGCTTCCGCTTATGCTGACGAGGAACTGCCCTGTGAAGACCGCAACCGACTGTGCGGCATGCAAGGGCAGATCGCACTTAACCGACAGGATGGGTATAGATTTCCCCGTAATCTGTTCAAACGGCTGCTCGGAGCTTCTCAATTCAAGACCTGTATATCTCGCAGACAGGCAGAGTGAAATTCACAATGTCGATTTTATTCTGCTGTATTTCACCAACGAGACGCGCGGGGAGTGCGAAAGAATAATTGACGCATATAAGAAAGAAAAACCGCCCGAAGGCGAATTTACAAGAGGACTTTATTACAGAGGCGTTGAATAAAAGAAACGGACTTGCAGGTTGAACCTGCAAGTCCGTATTTTGTCGTCAGTCAAGCTCGCGCAAGCCCGTATAGAGCTCGTAGTATCTGCCCCTGAGTGCAAGAAGCTCTTCGTGTGTTCCGCTCTCGATGATGCTGCCGTGTTCGAGCACCATAATCGCATCGGAATTGCGCACGGTTGAAAGACGGTGAGCTATTACAAATGTTGTGCGGTTTTTCATAAGGCGGTCCATACCGTGCTCAATGTGGCGCTCTGTGCGGGTGTCAACTGAGCTTGTTGCCTCGTCAAGAACGAGGATGGGCGCTTTTGAAATAGCGGCTCTTGCTATATTGAGAAGCTGGCGCTGACCCTGCGAGAGATTGGCGCCGTCGCCTTCGATAACAGTATTGTAGCCGTCGGCAAGGCGCATAATGAAGGAGTGCGCGCTCGCCGTTTTTGCCGCCTGAACGACCTCGTCGTCCGTTGCGTCAAGACGGCCGTAGCGGATGTTCTCCATAACCGTGCCCGTGAAGAGGTGGGTGTCCTGAAGAACCATTGCGATGTTCTTCCTCAGATAGCTGCGGTCGATTTCTTTGATATCCGTGCCGTCAAAGGAAATTGAGCCGCTGTCAATTTCATAGAATCTGTTAATAAGGTTTGTGATTGTGGTTTTGCCCGCTCCCGTTGAGCCGACGAAAGCGATTTTTTTGCCGGGCTCCGCGTGAAGAGAGATGTTTTTAAGCACCGTTTTTTCGGGCAGATAGCCGAAGGTTACGTCTTTGAGTTCGACGTTGCCTTTGATTTCGGGCTGAGAGTTTATAAGGTCGTTTATATTCTCGGGGTCTGCATCCATTACGGCAAAGACTCTCTCTGCGCCGGCAAGAGCTGCAAAAATTGTGGAAGTCTGCTGTGAGACGGTGCTTATAGGCATTGAAAACTGCCTTGCGTAGCTTGCGAAAATCGAAACACCGCCGATGTCAAAGCCGGCAAGCACGCAGAGAAGACCGCCGACGCCTGCCGTGACGGCGTAGCATATCTGCGTGATGTTATGCATTACGGGTCCCATCAGACCGCCGAAGAACTGCGCGCCCATCTGCTTTTCGCGCATATCGTTGTTGAGCAGCTCGAACTCGTCAATACACGCATCTTCGTGGTTGAACACCTTGACAACCTTCTGACCCGTTACGCTCTCTTCAATATAGCCGTTGACGGCACCGAGAGCCGACTGCTGGGCGGTGTAATATTTTGCCGACCTTGATGCAACATAGCGCACTGCGAGGAGCAAAACGGGAATAAAGGCGACAATTACTATGGTGAGCTGCCAGCTTGTGTAAACCATAAGGCAGAAAGTGCCCACAAGAGTAATTGCGGCGGAGACAAGCTGGGTTATTGTCTGATTCATCATAAGGTCGATATTGTCAATATCGTTTGTAAATCTCGACATTATGTTGCCGGTTGTTTCGCTGTCAAAAAATCTTACGGGGAGCGCCTGAAGCCGGTTGAAAAGATCGTTCCTGATTTTCTCCGATGCCGAGGTGGAAACGCGCAGCATAAGGCGGTTCTGCAGGTAGCCGGTGACTATGCCCGCAAGGTAGATGCCGCCGATTAAAAACAGCATGTGCGCAAGATAGGCGATTTTCTGCTGTGCGGGTGCATCGTCATAGACAAGCTTGTTTATGAGGGGGCGCATTATGTATGAGCCCGCAAGTGCTGTGCCTGTGCTTGTGAGCATAAGCAGAATGACGAGCATAAGGCGGTATTTGTATTTGGCTATATAGCTCCAGAGGCGTTTTATTGTTTTGCCCGTGTTTTTGGGCTTGCCTTTTGAAGAGCCCTGCTGGTGGCGGCCGGGTCTGCCGGGAGGGCCGAAATTATGCTTTTTGTCAGCCGCCGCTTTGTTGTATCTTTTTTGCAATTCATCAAGACTGCGACCCTGCATTATGCTCCCTCCTTTTTGTCAACCTGCGACCAGTAAATCTCCTGGTATTCGGGGTTGTTCTCAATCAGCTCGTCGTGGGTTCCCACGCCCGTTACCCTGCCGTCGTCAAGAACAACAATCATATCGGAATCCTTTACCGAGGAGATGCGCTGAGCGATTATGATTTTTGTGGAGCCCTGAAGCTCGTTTGCAAAAGCTTCGCGTATTCTTTTTTCCGTTGCGGTGTCAACGGCGCTGGTAGAGTCGTCGAGCACAAGTATTTTCGGTTTTTTCAGAAGAGCTCTTGCTATGCAGAGGCGCTGCTTCTGACCGCCCGAAACATTGGTGCCGCCCTGCTCGATGACGGTGTCATAGCCGTTTTCAAACGAGGTTATGAAATTGTCCGCCTGGGCGTAGGATGCCATTTCTTTTATTTCTTCATCGCTTGCCTCATAGTTGCCCCAGAGGAGATTGTCTTTGATTGTGCCGGAGAAAAGAAGATTCTTCTGAAGAACAAAGCCGACGCCTTCGCGAAGGTTGTAAAGCTTGTAATCTTTAACATTTACGCCGTCAACAAGAACCTCGCCCTCGTCTGCGTCATAGAGGCGGGCTATCATTGAAACAAGGGTGCTCTTGCCTGAGCCCGTTGAACCGATTATGCCGACGGTTTTGCCTGCGGGGATAGTCAGATTTATGTTGTCGAGCACCTTTGCATCGCTGTTTTTATAATAACGGAACGAGACGTTTCTGAACTCCACTTCGCCGTTTCGGACGGTTATATCCTTCGCCTCTTCGCTTTCGTTGTCTTTTATGTCGGTTTCTTCATCGAGCACTTCTGAAATACGTCTGCCCGATGCCATCGCCCTTGAGAGAGCGACAAAAATCATGGTCATCATAACGAGCGACATAAGAATCTGAATTATATAGGTGATAAACGCCGTGAGGTTGCCTGCGGTGAGCGTTGAGCGGATAAGCATATTGCCGCCGAACCAGGCGATTGCGATTATGGTAATATTCATAAACAGAGTCATCGCCGGCTGCATCATAATCATTGTGCGCATAGCGTCAAATGCGCTCTGCTTTAATTCCCTGTTTGCCTTGCCGAACTTTTCTTTTTCGTGCTCCTCACGCACAAAAGACTTGACGACCCTGATGTTTGTGACGTTCTCCTGAACGGTTGAGTTGAGAGCGTCGATTTTGCTCTGCTGCCTTGTAAAACGGGGAAGAGCAACCTTGATGAGGAAGAAGACGGAGACCACAACCATAGGCAGAACCATAAGAAGGCAGAGGGTGAGTTTGCCGCTTACCATTATTGCCATTATTACTCCGCCTATCATCATACCGGGTGAGCGCAGGCACATACGCAGGAGCATATTAATGAAATTCTGAATCTGGGTAACGTCGTTTGTAAGTCTTGTGACAAGCGAGCCGGTGCTGAATTTGTCAATGTTTGCAAACGAGAACTGCTGAACTTTTTTATAGATATCCGAGCGCAGGTCTGCGGCGTAGTTGACCGATGCCTTTGCACCAAAATAGGCGCCGCCGACGCCGCCAATCATCATAAGCAGGGCGGTTATAATCATGGCGCACATAATTGCCACAATATAGGGTGATGCTCCGCCGGTGCGGGCATAGAGCCACTGGTAAAATGCAGCCGCTTCCGAGATATCTGCCTGACCGGTGCCGTAGTCTATGATATTTGCAAGGAACTTCGGCATAAGCGCTTCGCCTATGACTTCAATAATCATACAGAGGGGACCTAAAATAAAATATGCTTTATACGGCCCTGCATAGCTTGCCCATCTTTTCATCTGCGCACCTCCACTCCTGCCGATGCGGCAAATTCACACATATTCGCCTTCATTTTGTCGATTATTTTTTCAAGCGACTCAAGCTCTTCCTGAGAAAGCCCCTTTGTCATATTTGCATCCGCCTCGGTGAATTTTTCGTGTGATTTTTTAACTACATCGAGACCTTTTTCGCTGACCTGAACAAGGTTGCGGCGTGTGTCGGCGCTGTCTTGCCTGCGCTCGACATAGCCCTTTGCCTCAAGCTGTTTTAACAGGGTCGCAACAGCGGCGGGGCTGACGTTGAATTCATCGGCAATCTGTTTTTGCGAGGCGGCTCCGCCGACCTTTGACAGATACATGAGGGTCATGTGCTGTGTGCGGTGCAGGTCAAAGCCGAGCGAGTTGATGCTTTTATCCACACAGGCGTGGTGCAGACGGTCCAGCGCCATGAGCTTATGTATGAGCGATATGCGGTTTTTTTCGTCCATAACAATCTCCTTTCCGGTTTTGTCAATACAAAAACAACTTAAAATGTTTATTATTAACTTATTAATTATTAACCATTTAACTATTATAAACATTTTTTACAATATGTCAATATTATAATGTTGATTTTAACAATTTATTTTTATATAATATTATTCGCATAAACAAAAAACCGCATTGTGCGGTTTAAAAGAAAGAGGTGCGTTTATGACTCCCAGAAAAGAATACCCCAAGCCCCAGTTTGAGCGAGAAAACTGGATGAATCTCAACGGCGAGTGGCTGTTCTGCATTGACAACGGCAGAAGCGGCGAGGCAAGAAAAATCTATGAAGATTCATCTGCGTTTGACAGAAAAATCACAGTGCCTTTCTGTATGGAATCAGAACTTTCCGGCATAGGAATCAAAGATTTCACCTACGGAGTATGGTATAAAAAAGAGGTAAGCATAGCGCAGAAATATGCAGGCAAAAGAACGGTGCTTCACATAGGCGCGGCAGATTACAGAACAAAGGTGTTTGTCAACGGCAGCGAAGCAGGCGTTCACGAAGGCGGTTATGTTTCGTTCAGCTTTGACATAACGGAGTTTGTCAGAAAGGGCAAAAACGACATTGTAATCTATTGCGAGGATGACACGAGAGACAGAATGATTCCCCGCGGAAAGCAGAGTGAGGAGTATTATTCACACGGCTGCGACTACACGCGCACAACGGGTATCTGGCAGACTGTGTGGCTTGAATTCACCGAAAAGACGTTTGTTGAGAGCGTCAGATATTATCCCGATTATCTTACGGGGAGCGTAACGGTTGAGGCAAAGCTCTGCGGCTGCGCCGACCTTGAATTCAGCGCATCGTTTGAAGGCAGGGATATGGGCGTTTCAAAAATCAAAAACGCCGCAGGCACGGTAACGTTGACTCAGAAGTTAAAAGAAAAGCACCTCTGGAACGTCGGCGACGGCAAGCTCTATGATGCCGAAATAAAATTCGGTGAAGACAGAGTAAAAAGCTATTTCGGTCTTCGCAACGTTTGGTTTGACGGGTATAAATTTATGCTCAACGGCAAGTCGGTATTCCAGCGGCTTGTTCTTGACCAGGGCTTTTATCCCGACGGTATATACACAGCCCCTTCGGACAAGGCGCTTCTGAAAGATATAAAGCTTTCAAAGAAGTTCGGCTTCAACGGTGCGCGCCTTCACCAGAAGGTATTTGAAGAGAGATTCCTTTACCACTGCGACAAAGAGGGTTACCTTGTATGGGGCGAATACCCCAACTGGGGGCTGGACCACTCCGACCCGGAGGCGGTTTACCATATTCTGCCCGAATGGATTGATGAGGTAAACAGAGACTTCAATCACCCCGCAATCATCGGCTGGTGCCCGCTCAACGAGACATGGAATTACAAAGGGCGTCCGCAGTTTGACCCCTTCCTCTCAATGATTTACAGGGTTACAAAATCGATTGACACAACGCGCCCCTGCATCGACACAAGCGGCAACTATCACGTTGAAACGGATATATTCGACGTTCACGACTATGAGCAGAACCCCGAAATACTGGCGTCAAATTATGCCGACCTTGAAGAAAAGGGGGAAATAAAGAACTTCTGCAACGACCGTCAGACCTATGAAAAGGGCAAGCCGATTTTTGTCAGCGAATACGGCGGAATCAAATGGAGCAGAGAAACTGAGACGGGACCTTCCTGGGGCTACGGCAACGCTCCCAAAACGGCGGAGGAATATCACGAGCGCTACAAGGGGCTCACCGACGCACTGCTTGACCACCCGATGATGTTCGGTTTTTGCTACACACAGCTGACCGACGTTGAACAGGAACAGAACGGATGCTACTATTACGACCGCAGTGAAAAATTCGACACGAAGTTTTTCCACAAGGTAAATACACGCAAAGCGGCAATAGAGGATTAAACAAAAAGAAAAAGCGGGCGCTTTCATCCGAAAGCGCCCGCCTGTTTTTGCAAGTCGGGAAATATTATTCCTCTGTTTCAGCAGCTTCTTCAACTGCTTCGCCTGCTGCCGCTGCCTGCTTCTTTGCAAAGCATTCGCTGCAGTAAACGGGTCTGTCTTCACGGGGCTTGAAGGGGACCTTTGCAATGCCGCCGCATTCGTCACAGGTAGCTTCGAACCATTCGCGTTCGCCACGGCTGGCGTTTTTGCGTGCATCACGGCAAGCCTTGCAGCGCTGAGGATCGTTTACGAAACCTTTTTCAGCATAGAATTCCTGTTCGCCTGCTGTGAATACGAATTCTTCGCCGCATTCCTTGCATTTGAGTGTTCTGTCTTCGTACATGAGATATACCTCTTTTGAAAAAATTTTTGCCCTGGACGGGATTGCACCGCCACCTTTGTGATGAACAACGCTCTGACTGGTTTAAGCTACGGGGGCATATATTAAGGCGGCACCGAGGTTATTGCGGAATACGCCTTGTTTGCGTGATGTAAAATTAAACGGAATTACGGATTTTTTTACGGATGCGGGCGAGCGCATTGTCAACGGCTTTTGTGCCCGTGCCGAGTTTTTGAGCCGTTTCGCTGTAGGAGAGCCCTGCAAGACGGCAACGAAGAACGCTTTTTTCAAAATCGGAGAGGAGCTTGCCGCTGCCGATGAGACTGTAAAAATCTTCAAGCTTTTCGCGTTCAATCATAATGTTCTGCGGATCCTGTTCGGCTGCGGAAACACCCGTTTCATCCGTGATGGGCACGGCGGATGTCAGCGAATAGTTGCCCGTGTTGTTGTGAAGGCGCACTGCCGAAATGATGCGGTTGCCTATGCAGGCGCCTGCGTAGGTGCGAAACGATGTGCCTTTTGACGCTGAGTAGGTTTTTAAGGCACTGAGAAAACCCAGCATGCCCTCCTGGACGAGATCTTCTGTAGAAAGGCGGTTGTTTTTTGCCTGCTGCGCCGCCGCTTTTGCGCCCGCTATGGGCATTGCAACGGCAACAAGCTGCGCCATTGCGGAATCGTCACCGGAGAGCGCAAGCTTAACAAGCTCTTCGTCTTCGCGGTATTTGTTCTCATCGGCGGGTAACATAGACACCTCGCAAAACACTTATCTGCTATATATTAAATGATAACATTATTTTTGTCAACAATTTTTTGGTCGAAATAGCTTATTTTTTTACTGTTTCGGCGTTTTTTTTGTTCTATAAGTTAAATCGGCGTTCCGAAAAAGAAAAATCCCGCCTTGGGCAGTCACTCATAAACCAGTATTGGTTTTCACATCAAACTAAAAGCCGCATAACATCGTCAGATTTGCTTACCATACATTAAGTATGCTCTCACAAATCTTCCTTGTTCTGCGGCTCTTTTTTTGCGTGAAAACTGCTTCGCACCTCAAAGAGATGAAATTTGTGCATATT
>JAEEGL017198498.1_pt1 | contig 73201 bp, 60 predicted proteins | sample 9134231 | NCBI WGS metagenome assembly JAEEGL01 (sample SAMN16246548, study PRJNA631951) | gut metagenome | biome: gut microbiome; feature: rumen; material: fiber-attached | host: Bos | place: Iran: Karaj | collected 2018-10 | reverse complement strand
ATAAGTCGGTTCCGGCGCTGGCTGTACTGGATAAACAGGTTCTGGTTCAGGCTGAACGGGATAAGTCGGCTCCGGCACAGGTTCTGCGGGATAAACCGGTTCCGGCGCAGGCTGTACGGGATAAGACGGTTCTGGTTCAGGCTGTTCGGGATAAACCGTTTCAGCTTTATTGACAGCTTGGTAGTTTATCGGGACGGCAGGCTGCGTTGCCAATTCAAGTTCGGGAACAGGAAGAGGTTCCTGCACGTTCTTTTCATCGGGAAGAATAACACTTTCGGGTTCCGAATATTCTGCATCGCCGGTATTCAAAGGCGGGATCTCGGCAAATGATTGCGTTCCGTCAATAAACAGACGCGGATGATTAAAGGATACGGAAGTGTTAAGAGAATCCTGCTCAGTTTCGATCTCAGGCTCAGTTTCGATCTCAGGCTCAGTTTCGATCTCAGGCTCGGTTTCGATCTCTGGCTCAGTTTCGATCTCTGGCTCGGTTCCGATCTCAGGCTCGGTTTCGATCTCAGGCTCGGTTTCGATCTCAGGCTCGGTTCCGATTTCGGGCTCGGTTTCGATTTCGGGCTCGGTTTCGATCTCGTGCTCGGTTTCGATCTCGTGCTCGGTCAAAGATCCAAAAGTGTTGTCCGGATCGAGTAAAAACGCGTCATTGAGCTGAATATCAAAATCCTGTATCGGTTCGGGCTCAGGTTCGGGAATTGTTTCCGGTTCAGTAATGATTTCGGGTTCGGGAATCGTTTCAGCTTCAGTTAAAGGTTCCGAATTGTTGTCGGGATCAAGTAAAAACGAATCATCAAGTGATATGTCAAGTTCGGGTATCGGCTCGGGTTCTAATTCAGAAACCGGTTCAGGCGCAGGCTCGGGAATCGTTTCCGTTTCGGGCGCCTGTTCATTAATCTCTCCCGAATCGCCGTCGACGTCAAGCAAAAACGCAGTGTCAAGAGAAATATCATCATCCTTAATTTCGGATACAGGCTCATCGGCGGCCGGGGTGGACGGAACAACGTCGGCGGGCTTGTTCTGTTCCGGTTTGCTGTCTACCGGTTCTTCTTCCTCATCATAGATATGTACCGGCATATCGGGCCGTTTTTTATCGGAAGACCTGATAAAGATCCTTGTTCTGTCCGGATCGTCAATATCGTTGTTGATCGGAGGTACGTCGTAACCGTCCTGTACGGCAGCGTTGCCGTGAAGATCCGTTTCAGGCTTTGCAGGATCGGTATAGGGCGCATCTGCGTCTTTCGGCTTCTCCTGCTGCGGTGCGACGTCATAGATGATAAAGTCGTTCTCATCTACAATGATCGCGTTTTTTTTCGGTTGCTGTACAGGAGGCTGTGACGGCGGAGCTGGAGGGTTAGCAGGAGAAAAGCCGCCGTACTGCGCAGGCGCAGAATTATAGTTATAGTTGTTCTGCTGCCCATTATAATACGGTGGCTGATTTGGAGAATAAGGGGGCTGCTGCGGAATCTGTTCCGCGGCGCAGTAGGGACAATAACGCGCATCCGGAATACTGCGGTTGCATGACGGACAATTATGCATGGATCATACCTCCCGGTTGGAAGTATTAAGTATCCTGACCGATACTATTACATTATAAAAAATATAGCACAATATATGCTGAAAATCAACAGTTTATTCCCATAATTTGTGTTATATTTGAATCGTTTCCTTGTTTATGATCGGGCCGTAAGAAACAGTCTTCTGATAAATGGTGCGGATCCCTTCACTGCCGATACGTATTTCGGTGCCGCCGTTAAGCATGAACCCGCCGCCGGAGGCTTTGCCGACCTTCATGGTATACGTAAGCCGGATCCCCTGATAGAGGATCGAAAAATCGATCAGATGTTCATGACCGCAGAAAACGTGCTTTACGGTGCTGAGATTTTTCAGGATCTCAAAAAAACCTCTCTGCACCGGAACGCCGTCCCGTTTTTCGCAGCAGATATTCTCGTGCAGTTCTCCGTAAGCGTCGTAACCGTCTTTCCATTTGCGGGGGAAGATGTCCCATGCTGCGTCGTATGCATACTGGTATTCCGGCAGCGGTATATGGAACATCACGGAGATCTCCGCTTTGCCGTTTGTCTGCCGGTTGATTTCTTCCGCGTTTTTCCGCAACCATTCGCGCTGGATATCATTTGCCTGAGAATGGCCGCTGTCCATCATAAAAATTGCTTCAATGATACGGTCGTATTCTTTGATCTCAATGATATAATTCCCGACGCCCATGGCTGGGGCGTTCTTTCTGAACAGGCAGTGCGGACATGAGATAAATACATCCGCCATATAGTTTTTATCCATATTCGATTCATCCTCATGGTTGCCGAAAACAGGCGCCCAGGGGACGCCGAAGCTTTCAAACAGCGCGCAGATCCGTTTTATGGAATAAACCGCGCAGTCGCTGCATATGAGATCTCCGGTTACAGTGATCAGATCCGGTTTTACGGCTTTTACAAGTCTGCGGATCGTTGCGGATTCCGTATAAGCCATCAGTGCGCGGATATCGTTATCTGCAAAGTGCGGATCTGTGATATTGAGGATGATAAAGTCACGGTCCGGCTGTTTCTGCAGAGTAAATACACAGTCCTCCGAAAACGTTTCACTGCAGGGCGTGCCGATATAGCGTGTGTGCAGGTATTCGTCTCTGTGTTTATAGGCGCGGATCTGTTTTATAACGCCTACCTCTTTACTGAATTTTCTGTGGTCTGTCAGCATTGCGATCCCTTCATTTCTATTACGATCTCCCGTTTGCCAACAACGCTCTCAAACGTGAGCAGTACCGTACCGGAAGCGGCGTCATAACCGAATGTGCAGGGTGTGCTGTCAACAAACACACAGATCGGCTCGCAGGGTACCTTCATGCGTATATTTGCGATAAACCCGGATGCGCCGCTGACGTGCAGGATGATTTTTTTATCATTATGCTGAAGATCAAGAATACGTACGGACGTGCCGATAACGCATACCGGATCAGATAAACAGCTGATATCGCATAACAGAGAATTCTCACCGGGGTGCACGTCTTTTTCGGTAATGATCGCAAAATCTTCTGTAAACATATCCGCATACGTTCCGCTGATATGCAGCGGTTCATCGCTTTCGCTCTCGTCCATGACTGCGGAAATCAGATACGGGCCTCGTTTAAGCTGAAGGTAATTGCGGTATTCGGTTTGGGGTACGGCCTGCTTAAAGAATCCGCGCAAGGCTTCGGCGTTTTCTTTGCTGAATGAGAAGAAGCAGGGATTCTTCTTCCAGATCGCGGCTTTTCCCTTGCTGCAGCTGTAAATCTTCGGCTCGTCGGACGGCTGAATTCCAAGCATTTCAAAAAGGTGTTCCGCCGCGGTAGGCCAGCGGCCGGTCCACCAGCTTTGGATCTGATGATACGGGTCGCTGCCGTCGCCGATATAAACAAGGGTACCGCCGCGTTTTACCCATTCTGCAATGGCAGCGTTCATATCGGGCATATCGGGCTTTAAGTATTCGTAGCTTGCGATCAGAACAGGGTAATCGTCCAGATATCCGGGATACCTGCGAACGTTATCAAGCAGAACAGGGCGCAGTTCCACACCGTATTTCAACAGTGGAAGCGCCAGACCGTAAAACGCGGGGAAGGAAGAAGACGCCATATATTTCAGTATCCATTCGGGATCCGGTGTTCCGGCGTTTACAACTTTATCGGCAAGCTCTTTGATAAACGCTTCGGATTCCACAAGAACGGTACCGGTTTCTTCCTGCGGCGGCGAAGAAAACAGATGATCGGGATAGTCTCGCTGATACAGCTGCGCATCGCCCATAAGGATCCCGACGCGAAGTCCTTCGGAATCGGAGCCTTCAAACGTCCCCAGGGTCTGGAACATATTGTTCAGAAGTGTTTTGTATGCTTCGGGGATCGTGGTGCCGTTTTCTGCGTTGCGCGGATAGGATCCGAAGAAGATGCGGTAAGGCCACGGGCAGATCTCAAACCGGTTGATCTTCGGATGCAGAAGGGAAGCCGCTACGGTACAGAGATAATTTCTGCGGTAGTCGTTCCAGTCGTATACCGGGTTATCTTCAATAGGATCGTGCAGAAACCACATATCTCTCCCCGTGTTTTTCACAAGCTCCTGCATTACGCCGTATTCAAGATACGCAGTTTCAAAGGTGCGTTCTCTGTATATGCCGTTGAACCAGTTTTCTTCGCGCGAAGTGCCGGTCCATACCTGCGCAATGCAGCCGTCAACGCACGGGATATCGGCAAGTTTTGCTTCGGGGCTCACGATTTTCCACTGTGTATAGTTCAGAAGGCTGTGCGTAGGAACATAAAAACGTACGGCTTTGCCATATTTTTTTAATGAATACGATTTTACCTCGCTGCTGACGCGGTCAATCGTGCGGGTATAAAGATACTGCTTGAGCCGTGAGCACTTGAAACGCGCGTCCACACTCTCGTGCGGCGGCTGCCATTTTGTACGGTAGTACATTTCGTATTCCCGCTGAAATGCCGGTGCGTAACCGCCGCGATCCCAGAATTCGGGTTCTTCCACGTGGATCGCCTCCACGCCGAGATCCACGGCTTTTTTCAGTTTCTCCGCCATATACGCAGCGAAAGAAAGCGTGGGCACCATATATGGCATGTCTTTACCGTGAAGGATATAATTGCCGAAACGGTCGGTCTGCGCTTCATCCCAATGGTTTTCACCGTCGTACTTTCCGTACAGGTAATCTCTGTAGTCGCCCCATGCGATCCCCTGCATCAGATGTACGACGTAGCCGCGTTCTTTATATTGTGCGATCCGCTGTTCGGTAGAGTCGTTAACGCCGTATACCATTACAAAATCACACTGCGTATCGTATTCATCCATCAAAAAATTGCTGTTCTGATACCCGGTGCGTTCCTCCGAGCGGTTTCTCATAAATGCCATAAACGGTGCTCCTTTATGAATTATGGTTAAAAAAATTTTAGCATATATATTTTTTCAATTCAACTATAATTCTATAAAAATATACAAATTTCTGTACAAAATGACGCGGAAGTATTAAATTTTTCATAAATTATACTTGCACATTGTAAATAAAAAGTTTATAATTGACAAAAAAGGCGGATTCGATTATGGTTAAAAACGTTGAACTCATCTTTGTACGCCACGGGGAATCTTACGGCAACATCGGCGTCAGAGAAGAGGGGATGCATCCCGACGATCCGCGGCTTACCGAAAAAGGAATCATTCAGGCCCAGAAACTTGCCGCGCATTATTGTAATGAGCCGATCGCAGCCATCTATTCCAGCGCTCTGCTGCGTGCCTGCCAGACCGTTCAGCCGATCGCGCATGTTAACGGTAAACAGATCCGGGTCTTACGCGAACTGATGGAGGTCGGCACTGAGATCCTGAACACCGATCCCGAACTGGTAAAACAATATGCGCCAAGGGCGTATGCTTCTGTTTGTGCCGTCAATCAATCTCCGGTGTTGTTTCCGCCGCAATCGGATGACCCCGCAATCTGCGAACAGCGCGCTGCATATTCTATGGAACAGATCCTTGCCGGGTGCAAAGAAGGCGACGCCGTAATGATCTGCACGCACGGCGGTTTTATCGGCTATCTTCTGCGGTACTGCCTTGGTTTGAGCTTACCGGAGTGTTTTTGCTGGCAGATCGATAACTGCTCTGTTTTCAAGATTTCTCTGTCGTCAGACAGGATCCCCAAATTACGTTACGCAAACGATATATCACATTTAGTATAAGAGGAGGCGTATTTCCATGGCTCATTGCCCGAAATGCGGAAAGAAACTGAAATTGACGGATATCAGTCAGTTTTGCCCGGCCTGCGGCGTAAACATGCGGTTCGTTGATTTCGAGAAGAATTTTTATAAGGAAGCAAAGGAGGCGGAACTTTCACAGGCGAATATGCACGTGAAGGTCAAGAAACTGAAGGCTTCTTTTGTTGGTTCCAAGCTTGCCATTGCAAGATTATGTGTAATGCTGCTGCCGATTTTGGCAATGCTGATCCCCGCCGGCAGCTTTACGATATCGCTGCCGTTCAGCAGTGAAAGCTCCACCTTCAGCGCGCTGGGCCTTTACGGGCTGTTTTCCGGCAGCGGGCTCAATTATATTCTGAGCATGGTGGGAGCTCCGGTGGACGGCGCCGCGTTTACGGCTCTTCGTAACGGTTTGTTCGGGTTCGCCGCCGTCGCTGTTTTCGGATTGCTGATCTTTTTCGTATCCGTGCTCGGTTTTATCAGCATCAGGAATATGCAGAAGATCAACGTTGCGTTATCGGTATGCGGTATCGCAGCAAGCGCCGTCGCCATGATCCTGATCATTACATTCGTATCTGCAGCAAAAGACAGCATATTTCTTGAAGGCAAAAACGGGTTCGGCCTGATCGTCTGCATCCTGATGTTCATCGCGGTGTTTGTAGTGAATCTGCTGCTTGTAAGAAAAGGAATCCCCGTTGAATACGATGAAGGTATGGTAGAACGCGCGGAAATCTACAAAAAAGTAAAAGCCGGAGAGATCGATATCGACTCTTTGCCGCAGCCCATCGTAGAAACGGAAGAGACCAGAAAGATCGACGAGGAGATCGCAAAAGAAGAAGCTGCGTTCAAGAAAAAACATGAAAAGGAGGATGCGGAGAATGGAAACGAATAAGAAAGACAAACGCTCCAAATTGGTTTATGCAGGCGTTATCGCCATTCTGATCGTGTTCTTTATCATCGGCTTTGTATACGGTCTTTCCAGCGTACTGAAAATGGAAGGAAACTATCCGCCTGCGATACTTACCGAAGGCAAAACGCCTGAACCGAAAACGGCAGAAGAAGCGGTGAAATTTCTGAACGACGCCGTGGGTACGGCCGTTTCCCAAAAACCGCAGTTTGCCTCCGGCGCGTCCTTTAATATTGACAGTGATTCTCTTGAACTTACCGGCGACGATACGGTAAAAAGCTCCCTGTTATATATCCGTGACGACCTGAACGACTATCTGAACAGTTCTTTTGAAAGCCATTCCGCCGATTTCAACGAGGATTTCAGCGGCCTTCTGCGCAAACCTGCTTTTTCGGCAGCCGACGTTGAAGAGTTTACCGTGAACTATATCTATTATCAATGCGCTTCCTGCGGCGTTACTTCCGACGAGCCCAAAGAGTCGTGTGAAGAATGCGGCAGTGAGCAGGCGTACCTTATGCAGTATAAGGACGATTATACGATTACGTATAAACTGAAGACGGATGATAATATTCGCAAACAGAATTTTCCCGAGCACACAGACGCTGAACTGAAAAAGCTTGTAGGCGAACAGATCAGCGGTATTACCGATATCAAAAAGATCGGGGTGGATTATACCGGGCTTACGGTCACGATGCGCGTCAACCGCCTTACGGACGAATTGAAGAGCCTTGTATACACGAAGAATATGACCGTTTCTGCAGACGGCGCCTTTAAGGGCGATTGCGAAGCGTTGGGAGATATTTCGCTGAAAGTAAATGTTTCCGAGAATGAGAACTACAGCTTCACATGGCCTTCGATCACGCTTTCCGCCCACACGAAGGACGTTGAGCCGAAGGGTAAGGATAACCTTCTTGCAACGCTTGTGTTCCCGGACGCCTCACAGGACGGCGTTACGTGGGAAAGCTCCGATCCGGAGCTCGTTTCGGTTGATGAAGACGGTTACTTCACCGCCGGTAAAGGGACCGGTTCCGCCGTTATTACGGCAACGTATCTGTTTAACGGCAAAACCTATTCTGATCTCTGCACCGTAAACGTAAAATTTGACGTGGAATCCATCTCTCTCAATAAGAGAAAGCTTACGCTTCATCAGGGAGAAGCATATACGTTTACCGTGAACTTCTCTCCGAAAAAAGCAACGATCCAGACAGTGAAATGGTATTCTGAAGATGAAAGCATCGCAACCGTGAATGAAAACGGCGAGGTTACCGCCGTCGGCCCCGGTACGGTTCGTGTTTACGCGCTTTCAGACGATCTGTATTTCAGAGGATCCTGTGAGGTGACAGTCAATGAGTGAAAATCAGAATGAATCGCATCACGGCAAAATAGCGGAAGGCATTTTCTCTGCGGAAAAGAACTCCGCTGAAAACCTCGATCAGGCACGGCTGAACCAATACAGCAACATCGCCGTGCGTATGTTCCATACCCCCGTATTATCCGTAAAAGAAATTTTGTTCCCCGGCGTTGCGGAGTTTGCCACCTGTATGCTTACGGCACTGGAACAGTACCGTACGATATACTTTGTGAACGTGCTCAGAATCGACATGACCTACGTTACGCTGATTCTGACGCTGATCGGTATTTATGACGTTCTCAATAACCCTTTGATGGGTATCGCCTACGATAAAACAAGGACCCGTTGGGGTAAGGCGCGCCCGTATGTGGTTGCCACGGCAATCCCGTATTACGCAAGCGTTCTGATCATGTACGCGGGCGCAACCGTGTTCGGGAATACGTCAACAAACGATCCGAAAAAGATCATATTCGTTTTCGTTATGCTGTTTATGCAGGAAACGTTCTCAACGATCTATTCGATCCCGAGAGGAAACATGCTTTCCCTGCAGACAGCGAACCCGAACGACAGAATCAAGGTCGGCCTTGTGCAGCAGTATGCCGGTTACACCGGGTCGCAGCTTGTGTTTATCCTGTTTATTCCCTTTATGGAACTGAACAACAAGGGATATATCAACGTTCCGATGCCAATGCTTTATGCGATTTTTGCGGTTGTAACATGCACGTGCGGCGTTGCAGGCAACGTGGCGATGGGCCTTAAGTGCAAAGAGCGTATACTGCTCCAGCCGAAACCTGCCCCCGTTACCAAAACCATCTTTTACGTGCTGAAAAACAAATATGCGCTTCGCAATTTCGTTGCCGCTTTCAGCGTAAGCTGGTGGAGCAACGGCGGATATAAATGGGACGTAGTGACTCAGCAGGAGATTTTCGGCGGTTCCATTCCTTCCTTTGTTGCATATGCCCCGTACAACATTTTTACCTATCTGAGCGTAAGTTTTATTCCGAAATTCCGTAAGCTGTTCAAGAACAACAACCGCAACGGCGTGATCTTCCTGCGGTTGTGGGATCTTCTCACTTGCGTTATCATGGCGATCGTGGGTTGGGGCGTAGTTGATAAGAAATGGGCGATCGTTGCGCTGTATTCGATCTGCTACGGCCTGAACGGCGTGAACGACGGCCCTGCCAAGGTGTTTGAAGCAGAGCTCGGCAGAGAGATCAACGACTATACCGAATATGTAACAGGCGAACGTCCCGACGGTACCATAGGCCTTCTTACGGGCCTGATCACAAAGATCACCGCGCCGATCAACGCATGGTTTACGATCAAGCTTTTCAAATGGTCCGGTTACGACACCACCATTACGATGAAACCCTGGTCGCAGGGCAGTAAGGTCATTTATCAGAAGGTGTTCTTCCTCTTTATCGGTATATCCATCCTGCCGGACGTGATCCGTATGATCCCGTATCTGTTCTACGACCTTGTAGGCGATACGCGCGAGCGTATGTATATCGCGCTGAACGAGCGCCGCGCGCTGATGGCGAAGGAAGATCAGGGCAACGACGAGCTTGAAGAGATGGTGCAGATCCTTGCCTCAGAACAAGAGAGCAAATAACCATAAATGAATTATTCTATAATTTTATAAATAATATTTGAATTGAAAAGTTTACCTGTTCCGGTAGATTTTTCAATTCTTTGTTTCAGGAGGGGTAAAATATGAAATTCGGTATGTGTATCGGCAGCGACAGTACAAAGATCGCCGTGTGCAGAAAACTCGGCTTTGACTATGTTGAATCCGCATTCGAGATGCTGGCAGAGTCCAGAAACGATGAAAAATTCGATGCTTTTCAGGCGGCACTGAAAGAAAATGGTATGACTTGTCTCAGTGTGAACTGCTTTATTCCGTCTTCTTTAAAAATCACCGGACCTGACGTGAATGAACAGGCGCTGAAAGACTATGTTGAACGGGGTATGAAACGCGGCACGGAACTTGGGATCAAAAAGGTGGTATTCGGTTCCGGCGGCGCAAGAAGAAGACCCGACGGCTTCAGTTATGAAACCGCCGTTTGTCAGATCTTTTCTTTCCTGCGGGATATCGTTTCTCCGATCGCTGAGAAATACGGGATCCTTCTCGTAATTGAACCGCTTCGTTCCGGTGATACAAATATGATAGAATCCCTGCGGGAGGGCGCTGTGATCGCAGCTGCGGTAAACAGGCCGAATATAAGGCTTCTTGTGGATCTTTACCACGCGTATTACAGCGGCGATACAAACGAACACATCCGTTCCATGACGTCGCTTCTGCGTCATGCGCATATCGCAGAACCGGAAAAACGCGTATATCCTGCGCCCGGCGACGCGTATCCTTATGCTGATTTTATATCCGCGCTGAAAGCAGCGGGGTGTGAAAGCTGCTCTGTGGAGGCGCGCTGCGATGATTTTGAAAAAGAAGCGGCGGACGCGATCCGTGTGCTGAGAGCCGCAGATAAAGCGGATGAAACATAACTTTTATTTAAGCATGAGAAAGAGCGGTGTGTCCGCTCTTTTTTGTCATATACAGGACAGGTTTTTCATATACATGTACCGGATACTGAAATATAGGAGCGTAAATATGGAAAACCAAACAAGCTGCATGAAACATCTGAAAACCGTTTTTTCACAAACCAGAGAGTTTCCGGTTGAATGCGATCTGAATCTGCCGGATTATTATCCTGAGATCTCGAGGATCCTGGATTGTCGTATCGTTCTTTCGGAAGAAGCCGTAACCGTAACGGCAGATAAGATCAGCATAGCCGGAAAAGCGGACGTCCGCCTTCTTTACACTTCTTCCGCCTCTGAACTGAGATCGTACGAAAGCATAGTTAAATTCACGAGGATCGTTTCAGGTGGGGATTTCGAACAGGGTGATATGTGCTTTGCCGAACAAACGGTTACTGCAATGAATTATCAGGCCGTTTCACCGCGCAGGATCGAGGTGCGCGCATCTTCAGCCGTTAAAGTAAAAGTTCTGCGAATCAGCGATCTGGTTTTATTCGCTGACGCTGACGTCCCGGACGTACAGAAGCGCATTGCGGAAAGGACGGGATTGCAGATCAACACGGTGCAATGTATGCGGTTCGACCTGGAAGATAAGATCAGCCTTCCGGTGTCCAGAGAAAAGATCGCAGGAATGCTGCGCAGCAGCGTGCGTATCGTCTGGAGTGAAATCAAAACGACGGAACATAAGGTGATGCTTTCGGGGACGGCGGAGATCGCGTTCGCGTATATCGGCGACGACAATTCGGTAAGCAGGGAATATAACGTCAGTCTGCCCGTAAAGACGATAAAAGAAGTATACGGTATCTGCGAAGGCGACAGCTGCTGTATCAATATGATGAACACCGTTCTTTTCATAGATCTGAAAAATCCCGCAGCCGGAGAAAACGAGGCGGCGATCTCCGTTCAGGTATGCGCTCTTATCGTGGCGGGGTGTGAGAAAAAGTATTCGGCCGTTACCGACGTATATTCACTGCGGGGAGAACTGAAAGCGCAGAGGCAAAGCGTGTTTACCCCGGAACGGATCGTTCAGAAAAATGAAACGATCGAAGTTTCCGGTGAGATCCCGGTTTACGATACGAATATTGCAAAGGTGTGCGATAACGAAGCTGCTGATATCATATGGGCGGCGGTTCCCGATGGGAACGGTATGAGGCTGAACGGTAGTTTCAATATGAAAGTGCTGACGCTTACAGACGATCAAAGTTATGTTTGTTTCTCTCGGAACTGTTCTTTTGAATACACACTTTCGGCAGCGCCGACCTCATACCATTCCGTACATATCCTGCCGCAATCGTTTCGCACGGAGCTTACGGATGGGAAGCTGCGTTACTTTGGAAAACTGCAGATCAACGCGATAATATTGCCCGGAACGGAAGAAGAAATCGTTATTTCCGCAGAAGCTGCAGATGAAGAAAATCATCCGGATAATGATCGGATTATTCTGTATTACGGTGAAAAAGGGGAGTCTCTGTGGGAGATCGCAAAAGCAAACAAGACCGCATTGGAGTCGTTGTATGTGTTTAACGATGTAAAAAACGATATCCTTCAACAGGATCAGCTTCTCGTTTTCAGAGCATGATAAAAGCCGGAGCGTTCAGGTGACGTTCCGGCTTATTCATATGGTAAGATCTTACAGCGCCGAACAGCCGAAGCTGTTGACGAGCGCAGTGATTTTTTCACCGCGTTTACACATAGGGCACTGTATCGCGGGGCAGAAGAGATAATCGGGAAGATAATTCGGATCAAATACAGATCTGATGGGAATGCCGTTGGTTTCGTTTATCGTTGCAAAAATGGAACAGATGCCGGCGGGCGTACCGCCGTAATATCTCACGGCTTCAACTGCTGATTCGGCTGTGTAACCCGTAACGACCGACGCTGCGAGAATCAGCACCGATTTTCCGTTGATCATCGGCGCCGTATTGTCTCTGAAAAAGAGCTGGCTGCCGGATGTATGCTCCGGTGTAAGAACGAAGATATCCTGCCCGGCGTTTACGTTGTACCGGTCTGGCTTTGTAAGCTGTGCGGCGAGACACGCGCCGATCACCTCCGTGCCGTCGAGGCACAAAATGGTTTCTACGTGTTCGGTATACTGATAATGTTTTGCCAGTGCTTCTGCAACGGCTTTTGCTTCGCGCAGATTTGCCTTGTTTGAAGCAATATCAATATAATAATTCATATGGCTGTGGGAGGTAGCGAAGTGGCCTTTATAAATATTCAGATACAGGTCCGGGCTTTCCGAACGGATCCTGTAGCATTCACCGAGTGACATAAAAACGCCTCCATAGCTTTTTTTATATTTTAGCATTAATATTCGGAAAAAACAAGCGACAATTATAAAATCCTGTTCAATCAGCTATTGATTGCAGGATTTTTTTATGCTAATATAAGAACATATAAAAATTGGGAGAAAATAGATGGTTTTTGAGCCCGAGCTGATGCGGTTTGCAGACGGCGCGCCTGTAACGGACGCCGACGATATGCGGAAAAGAAGGACCGAGCTGTTGAAGATCCTTGGGGAATACGCGTACGGTGAAATGCCTGCCGCCGTTCCCGTAACAGGACATATTACCGAAACAATAACAAAATGCTGCAGCGGTGACGCGATTCGGTACAACACTGAGATCACCTGTAAAACGGCAAACGGTGATTTTACATTCCCGTTATCATTGTTTATCCCGAACGGTGAAGGCAAAAAGCCGCTGATCATCGTGATCAATTTCCGCCCGTCGCCGTACGATGAATATATTCCCGTTGAAGAGATCACAGATAACGGTTTTGCGCTTGCGCAGATCTGTTATGAAGACATTACGGCGGATAACGGGGATTTCGGCAGCGGGATCGCAAAGTTTTTCCCGCAGGAGAGCGATCATGCTCCGGCAAAGATCAGCCTTTGGGCATGGGGGATCAGCCGCGCGCTGGATTACCTGCTTTCACTTGATCTCTTCCGGGAAGACGCTGTCGGCGTGATCGGCCATTCAAGGCTCGGCAAAACCGCATTGTGGTGCGGCGCGAACGATGAGCGGTTCCGTTTCGTATGCTCAAACTGCTCCGGCTGTATGGGGGCCGCGTATGCCCGCAGCTACCACGATGGGGGAGAACCTCTTGCATCCATTGCAAAGGTATTTCCTTTCTGGTTCTGTAAAGCATTTCAGAACCATTGCAAAAATGCTTTCGATATGCCTTTCGACCAGCATCTCCTCGCGGCGTGCATCGCCCCGAGATACGTGCTTGTGAACAGCGCCTCCGGAGACGCATGGGCAGATCCGGTATCGGAGCAGAATACGTGTATCGGCGCTGGGCCCGCATGGCAAGCTTATGGCTTTACAGGTTATCGGGGCAATACCTCGCCCTACGGTGAAAACGAAGGCTGCCTTGACGGCGGTATTGCGTATTATAAACGAAGCGGTATCCACTATCTCGGCAGAAAAGACTGGAACCGGTTTATGAAATTCATGCGCGAACGGATCGACGCATCCGTTCCCGGAACAGAAAAAGGGGAGTAAGATATGCGGCAATGTCCACAGTGCGGCAGCGAGCTGAAAGACGCGGCAAATGTATGTTTTTCATGCGGATATCGGTTGAAATCTACAGAAAAGAATGATAATGAGATTTCTCTGGAAAAGAAATATCTGATAGATGAACCGGCGGACGATGATCCGGAAGATTATTATAACCGGCAGAATACAGACGAAGCTTCGCCAGACACGGATTCAGAGGCTTTGGCGGAAAAAAAGAAAAAACAGATGAAGACCCTGAAAATGGTCGGTATCGCAGCGGCATTTGTTATATTGCTGGTGATTGCTGTCCTCATATCCAAAAAGTCCGCAAATCCCTCGGATTACACGACGGAGGCGTTGACAACTTCTTCTCAGGACGCGTCCGCAGCCGCCACGGGAGAAGCAATATCTTCCGGCGGGATGCAAACCGGTTACGTGATCTGGAACGGCGGTGTTGACGTATACGAACGCCCCGATGAAAACAGCGCTGTTCTTGCGCATATCGCCGTGCAGATGCAGCTGAATATCATTCAGATACAGACCGGTTGGGTTCAGATCCAGCTGGAAAGCTTTACGGGCTGGTGCCCTGCCGACAGGATCCAGCTTGGCGTCCCACCCGCAACCACAGCAGCCGTGCCGCAATACGTGGCGTTGGTAAACTCAGAGGTCGGGCTGAATCTTCGCGTTTCACCGGATACGTCGTCAAAAAGGTATCTCGTGATACCGAATCATGCACAGGTAAACGTCTTTACGGTTGTAAACGGTTGGGCAAACGTGGAGTATGGCGGTATCGTAGGATGGTGTTCGGCGGAATATCTGCAGACGCCCGAAGAAGCGTCCTCTTCTATGGCAGCGGCGAGCACTGCGGTACAGGATACGGACATCTCGGCAAATCTTACCTCAGCGAATCTTGTAATAGATTCTTACCGCGGCAGAGCTACGAAATACGGTAAACTCGTAATGGATGACGCGAACGTGGTGCAGTTCCTGAAAGACGCTGAAAACGTTTACAGAGCCGGGCTTTGCATGATCAATATGTTCACGTCGATCGATCAGAACGATATGATCAGCGTTGGAATGAATTATTACCGGTATTACCGTGTGACCGATCCGAATTTCCAAAGCGTTGCAGACGTTTGTGAATTTGTTTTCTCATTCTTCAACAATGAGATCAGCGCCGAGCTGTTGCGTGACCGCCTGCTGGAAAAGGACGGAAAACTCTATGCGCTTTATTCAGAAAACAGCGGTTCTCTTGCCGCCGTACAAACTGATTTCGCTATCACTTCAAAAACCGATACGCAGATCATTGTAACCGCTGTTATAACTTCCGCCGACGGAAGATCGAAAACAAAAGTGTATCCGTGCGTCATCGAGGACGGCAACTGGATATTCAATAGTATGGAACTTTTCAACGAAGGCTTCTGATAAAAACACGGCAGCGGTCAGCTGCCGTGATGTTTTTTATGTGCGTTTCTTTATCAGCTTTCTGGTAAGAAATCCCGGTTGGAAACCTTCGCCGCCGGAAACGGATTTTGCGAATACAAAGGAATAATCGTCGCTTTTCCCGAGAGCTTCCGTATCCGTATCTTCGATGCGGCAGATCAGTTCATAAAAGGTATCCGTTTGCTCTGCCATCAGATCGAGTTCGAATTTTTCCTCCTCCATCGTATCGCTTTCAACGCACAGATAATACGGGCCGGGCACGAGACAGATGCCGGGAATGCCCATGGTAAAGAAATTCTGCCCTTCGCCGAAATGCAGAAGGTTGTGCCCTTTCAGCGTGATGCTTCTGGTCAGCTTACGCCGAGAGCTTACCACGTCGATATACAGATCGTCCATAAACTTGTTACCGGTATATACCATTTCTACTTCAGGCAATCCGGTAGGCTTGTATTCACCGTTCTCCACCGTCCATCCCATACAGCCGAGGTGTTCAATTGCGAGGTTGGCCACACATTTCAGATGATCTCCTTTGCCGTCCCAGAGATTGCGGTGTTTTGCCAGCCACTTAGAAGCGGACTGAAACGAGCCCGTGCGTATATCCTTAAATTTCGGCAGACGGAAGTGGCCCGTGGTAAACAAAAAGATATGTGTTCTTTTCAGCGGACGGTCCTTCAGCTGCCGTATCAGTTCCAGCAGTGCGATCGGCCCGTTTTCTTCAATGGCGTTGGGCCCGTCCGTATGCGTATTCACGATCACGGTTTCCTCTTTCTTTTCACCGGGCAGAATCGTATAAAACGTTTCGGTATACGCGTATCTTTCTTTTTCTGCGGTGAGAAGCATATGCGCCGTGCGTCCGGCTTTTGCAGCTTCGATAAGCTTTTTGCCGGTCGTTTCGTTTACCCAGAGCACCGGCAGGCCGAGATACTCCTGAATAAACGGCATGTATTGCCCCTGTACGGCTTCATCCGGGATCCCGTCCCATACGAAAACGGCGCCTGCAGGACGCAGCAGTTTCAGTGCGCCTTCCGCAAGGCATCTTACCATAGCGGTTGCTACCGGGCCGTTATAAAACGCGGGCATTACGGTATCTTCCGGAAACGCGCTGCGCTTATCAAACGCCACCTCGCTGTGGATCCGGCCAAGATCTTCGATTTTGATAACGATGATCTTGCCCTCGGCTTTCACCATTTTATCAAGCTTGTTCAGGTAAATGAGTTCTGTGGTTACGCCTTCATCGGGCGTTTCCCCGGAGTAGGGATGAACGGAGGATACGGGAAGGTTTATCATCTCGCCGTTTTCATCTTCGATCTCAAGAGACGCTTCTTTTGCCTGCCACCGCGGGAAATAAAACGGATCGATCATTACTTCCAGCCCCATATCGCGCAGTTCCTGCTTGATATAGGTAATAAACGCCATCTGCGCAGGGCTGCCTGTAAGTTTCGGCCCGAGTCTGATCAGTTTTTCCATTCCTCTCGACAAATTGTTTTTATCGATCATGGCTTCTCCTTTTCATTAAAATACTTGCTATGCAGTGAGTTTTATGATAAGATGATATTAACAAAAGTTTATAAATAAACGTTAATAGCTTTGTTAAATTTTTGTAAAAGAAAGGTGTCGTGAACTATGGATCCCAAGTATAACGCATTGTTTACTCCCTGGAAGATCGGAAACTGCGAGATCAAAAACAGGATCGTGCTTACCTCGATGGGCGGTACGGATCTGTTTGGCTGGATGGAGAAAAACCATTTCGACAAGGCCGGCGCCGATTTTATTCTTGAAATCGCAAAGAATAACGTCGGGCTCGTGCTGCCGGGCTGCCAGCCGGTATATAACCCGATGTTCGGGCAGTGGCTGCATAAGAACGACAAAATGTATAAAGATCTGAAAGAATGGATGCCTGAATTCCATAAAACCGGTGCAAAGCTGTTCATTCAGCTTACCGCGGGATTCGGCCGCTCGTTTACCATCAGTGAAATGATGGAAAAGCTGTATGAAAATCCGGTTCTGCGCAAGCTTTCAAAGCCCTTTATGGATCTCGATAAGATCACCGCATCCGCTTCGCCTTCTCCCAACCGCTGGTCAGATAAGGTCCCGTCGCGCGAGATCACGGTGGAAGAGATCCGTGAATTTGTAACAGCCTTTGCGAAAACCGCAAAGAAGCTGAAAGACGCGGGAGTGGACGGCGTTGAGATCCACGCAGTGCATGAAGGATACCTTCTGGATCAGTTTACGCTGCAGTATGTAAATAAGCGCACCGATGAATACGGCGGCTCTTTTGAAAACCGTTACCGCTTCGCCGTGGATATCGTTCGCGCCATTAAAGCGGTATGCGGTAAGGATTTCCCCGTTTCCCTCAGATACAGCGTCATTTCCAAAACCAAGGGGTTCCGTGAAGGCGCTCTGCCCGGTGAGGATTACGTTGAAGTGGGGCGCGATATGGAAGAGAGCGAACGCGCCGTGAAATACCTGCAGGACGCCGGTTACAATATGCTCAACTGCGATAACGGCACGTACGACGCGTGGTACTGGGCGCATCCGCCGATCTATATGCCCGAAAACTGCAACCTCGCCGACGTGGAACATATCAGGAAATTCGTTGATATCCCGATCGTGTGCGCCGGACGTATGGATCCCGCCGTTGCAGCGAAGTCCATAGAAAACGGCAACCTTGACGGCGCAGGTTTTGCGCGTCCCTTCCTGGCGGATCCGGAATGGGTAACGAAGCTGATGGAGGATAGGGAAGCGGATATCCGTCCGTGCATCCTCTGCCATAACGGCTGCTTCAATATGTGCCACTATAAAGGCGTTCCCAACGATCAGGACCTTTACGACAGTCTGCACATGGCCCGCTGCGCGATCAACGCGGAAACGATGCAGAAAGAAAAGCACTATATCAAACCCACAAATGCGCCGAAGCGTGTGATCATCATCGGCGGCGGCATCGGCGGAATGGAAACGGCAAGGGTACTGAAAAAGCGCGGCCATGAACCGGTGATCTACGAAAAGAGTGATGTGCTGGGCGGCACGTTCATTCCGGCAAGCGCAGAAAGCTATAAGGGCAAACTGCGCGATCTGCTCGCATGGTATCGCAGAGAGATCGAAAAACTCGGCATAGAGGTACATCTCAATACCGAGATTACCGATCTATCTCAGTTCGACGGGCAGGAGATCGTGGTCGCCACCGGCGCCGTGGCAAGGCTGCTGAAAAAAGTGCCCGGCTATGAAAAGATGGTCGAAGCATGCGAATATCTGAACCACGAAAAAGAAGTGGGCGAAACGGTCGCTGTGATCGGCGGCGGTCTTACCGGCAGCGAGATCGCCTATGAACTCGCGCTGCAGGGCAAACACCCGCTGATCGTTGAAATGAAAGACGATCTTGTTTCGCAGAAGGGCGTATGCCTTGCAAACAGCTCTTATCTCAGAGAATGGTTCGCTCTTCATAAGATCCCGGTTTATCTTGAAACCACGCTGAAAGAGGTAAAAGACGGATCGATCCTTGTTACGTGCAAAAACGGCGAAGTGAAAGAACTTGTATGCGACAGCGTGATCAGTTGTGCAGGATATATCCCCGCGCCGCTTGCACAGGGCGGCAAACGCGTACATCTGGTAGGCGACTGCCTTCAGGTGGGCAATCTCAGGTCGGTGATCTGGCGCGCATACGAAGTTGCCATGCGCATCTGAACACCGCATTTTTTACAGAACTTCCTTTTTAAAGGAAGTTCTGTTTTTTTTCATTCTGATATTGCCTTATTCTTTTTTTTATGATATACTTAAATGAATTATTATATGGAGAATGCTGTATGGTGATTTTGGGCATCGATCCCGGTTATGCCATTGTGGGTTACGGGATACTGCGATATGATAAAAACCGATTCTCGATCCTGAATTACGGCGCGGTGACCACGCCCGCAGGCATGGATTTTCCGCAGCGTCTTCTTGAGATCTATCAGGATCTGAGTTTTTTGTTCCAGAAATATAAGCCTGACGTTATGTCGATCGAAAAACTGTTTTTCAATACCAATAAGAAAACGGCAGTGGACGTGGCGCAGGCCCGCGGCGTGATCCTTTTAGCCGCCAAAAACAACGGCGCCGAGGTTTGCGAATACACGCCCCTTCAGGTGAAACAGAGCGTTGTAGGGTACGGGCGCGCTGAAAAGAAACAGGTACAGGAAATGACCCGGCAGATCCTCGGTTTATCCGCCGTTCCGAAGCCGGACGATACGGCCGATGCTCTTGCTCTTGCGCTGTGCCACGCGCATTCGAGCAATTCCGCGATAACAAGAATTAAGTAAGAGGTATTTCGTATGTTTTATTCCATTACGGGAAAAATCGTATATTCGGATACAACGAGCGTTGCGCTTGAATGCGGCGGCGTTGCGTTTCATTGCACCGTTTCGCTCAATACGCTGAAAAACATAGACCGCATCGGCGGTACAGCCACGCTTTACACGTATCTTTCGGTTCGGGAAGATGCGCTTGAGCTTTTCGGCTTTTACGATTCGCAGGAACTGGCTTTTTTCAAAATGCTGATCGGCGTTTCCGGCGTCGGTCCGAAGGCCGCGATATCCATTCTTTCGCAGCATACGCCGAACTCCCTTGCGCTTAGTATTGCGGCAGGAGACGTGAAATCCATTACGAAAGCGCCCGGCGTTGGGCCGAAAATCGCGCAGCGCGTCGTATTGGAGTTAAAGGATAAAATGGCAAAACTTGCACCTTCTCACGTTTCTTCCGAAGAGGTTTCCGGTGTGCAGCAGATCAACATGGGCGGCAACGTATCCGAAGCGGTGAGCGCTCTTACTTCGCTCGGTTTTTCTGCCGCGGACGCCGCCAAAGCGCTTGCGGGCGCAGACCCGGATATGAAAGTGGAAGACCTGATTAAACTCGGATTGAGAAAACTGTATTAAAGAGGTAACTTATGGCGATCAGTTCATTTGAAGATGAAGGCTTCCGCCTTGCTTCGCCCGAATTCAACGAAGCGGATACAGACGTTGAGATCTCTTTGCGTCCGAAAACGCTGGATGAATACATCGGACAGACAAAAGTAAAAGAAAACCTGAATATATATATGCAGGCGGCGCTCGGCAGAAACGAAGCGCTGGACCACGTTTTGCTTTACGGCCCGCCCGGCCTCGGCAAAACCACGCTCGCCGGTATCATCGCCAACACCATGGGTACGCAGATACGCATCACGTCCGGCCCTGCCATTGAAAAGCCCGGCGATCTCGCGGCGCTTCTCACCAATCTGAACGCGGGGGATATCCTGTTTATTGACGAGATCCACCGCCTTTCACGCAGTGTGGAAGAAGTGCTTTATCCGGCGATGGAAGATCACGTGATCGATATCATCATCGGCAAGGGGCCCTCAGCAAGGTCTATCCGGCTGGATCTGCAGCCCTTTACGCTCGTAGCCGCCACCACGCGGGCAGGCGCTCTGAGCGCGCCCCTGCGGGACCGTTTCGGCGTGGTACTGCGCCTTGAACTGTATACGCCTGAAGAACTCAGTGATATCGTGATCCGCAGTGCGCGTATCCTCGGCATTGAGATCGACAGGGAAGGCGCCATTGAGATCGCATCCCGTTCCCGCGGGACGCCGCGTATCGCTAACCGGCTCCTTAAACGCGCAAGGGATTTCGCGCAGGTGATGGGAAGCGGTACCATCACATTGCAGGATGCGCAGCAGGCTTTATCGCGGATGGAGATCGACGAGCTCGGGTTGGATAATATTGACCGGCGTATGCTTACAACGATGATCCATAATTATAAAGGCGGGCCTGTGGGGCTTGAAACCATTGCCGCAGCCATCGGCGAAGAAGCCGTTACGATCGAAGACGTTTACGAACCGTATCTGATGCAGATCGGTTTTTTGTCAAGGACGCCGCGCGGCAGAGCCGTTACCGACGCCGCTTATATCCATCTGGGGCTGCCCGTCCCACAAAAATAAAGCTACCGAAAGGATGATATTATGGGCAGATTATTCGGCACCGACGGTGCGAGAGGAATTGCCAATACGGAGATCAGCTGTGAGCTTGCAATGAAGATCGGCCGTGCTACGGCGATGGTGCTGGGTGAAACTTCCGGCAAACGCAAGCTGAAGGTGCTTGTGGGTACCGATACGCGTATTTCCGCCGATATGCTGACCTGCGCCATTGCAGCCGGGCTTTGCTCTGTGGGCTGTGACGTGCTGCAGCTCGGCGTGGTACCCACGCCCGCGGTTGCGTTTCTTGTAAAAGAGTATTCTTACGACGCAGGCATCATGATCTCCGCGTCGCATAACCCTTGCGAATATAACGGCATCAAAATCTTCCGTTCCAACGGCTATAAGCTGCCGGATGAGATGGAAGAGAAGATCGAAGCTATTATTTTAGATGAGATCGTGCCCCCGCCATTGAAGGTGGGCGCAGAAGTAGGTTCCATCACCTCGGGACGCAACGCGCTGAAGGATTATATCCATCACATTGAGAGCACGGCGGTCGCGCACTTTTACGGCATGCGCATCGCGATCGACTGTGCGAACGGCTCCGCAAGTGAGACGGCAAACGAACTGTTCCGCAAGCTCGGCGCCGAATGCACCGTGATCAACTGCCGCCCGGACGGCGAGAATATCAACCGCAACTGCGGTTCAACACATATAGAAGTGCTTCAGCAATATGTAAAAGACAACGACTTTGATCTTGGTTTCGCTTTTGACGGCGACGCTGACCGGCTCCTTTGCGTCGATCAGGACGGTATGCTTGTAGACGGCGATAAGATCATGGCCATCTGCGCAAAAGCAATGAAGGACCAGGGAAAACTCAACGCCAATACGCTGGTGGCCACCGTGATGAGCAACATGGGGCTGTTTTCATTCTGCGCGAAGAACGGCATCAACTGCGAAAAAACGAAGGTCGGCGACCGTTACGTACTTGAAAGGATGCTTGAAAAAGGCTTTCATATCGGCGGCGAGCAGTCCGGCCACGTGATCTTTCTGGATCACGCTACAACCGGCGACGGCCAGCTTACCGCGGTGCAGCTGCTGAACGTGATACGCACCACCGGCAGATCACTGAAGGATCTGGCTTCCGAAATTGAGATCTTCCCGCAGGTGCTGATCAACGTAAGGGTATCTTCCCTCGGTAAACTGCGTCTGTTTGAAGACAGGGATATCAAGATCGCAATTGAAGAAGCGGAAAAAGAGCTGGGGGAAAACGGACGTGTACTTGTGCGTGCGTCCGGTACGGAACCGTTGGTGCGCGTGATGGTGGAAGGCAAAGACGAAGCGCAGATCCGCAGATTTGCCGAACAGATCGCTGAAGTTGTAAGAGAAAGGCTGTTCTGATGAGAGTATCCGACGCATGGAAGGATTATGAGCTGATCGACTGTTCCGACGGGGAGCGTTTGGAACGGTGGGGCGACCGTATCCTGATCCGGCCGGATCCGCAGGTCATCTGGAGTACGCCGAAACGCGACCCACGCTGGAAAAAGGCTGACGCGCGCTATCTGCGCTCCAACACCGGCGGTGGTAAATGGGAAGTATACCGCACATTGCCGGACAGCTGGCAGATTAAGTACCGCGATCTTACGTTCAATATCAAGCCCATGGGGTTCAAGCATACCGGTATTTTCCCCGAGCAGGCCGTGAACTGGGATCTGACCGCAACTATAATCAGAAACAGCGACCGCCCCCTGAAAATGCTGAACCTGTTTGCATATACCGGCGGCGCAACCGTGAGCGCGCTTGCTGCAGGCGCGGCAGTTACACACGTTGACGCCTCCAAAGGTATGGTGCTCTGGGCGAAAGAAAACGCCGCGTCATCCGGCGTTGCAAAAAAAAGCGTGCGCTGGTTCGTTGACGATTGCATCAAACTGGTTGAGCGGGAGATCCGCCGCGATAATAAATATGATATCATCATCATGGATCCGCCTTCTTACGGACGCGGCCCGGGCGGGGAAGTGTGGAAGCTCGAAAACGAGGTTTACGCCCTCTGTTCAAGATGCGCAGCTCTGTTAAGTGACGACGCGCGCCTGTTTCTACTGAATTCTTATACAACGGGTTTATCGCCGTCCGTAATGGGTTATATTCTCGGCAGCATACTAACGCCGACCTTCGGCGGAAAAGTGAATTCCGACGAGATCGGCCTTCCTGTAACCGCATCGGGGTTGGTCCTTCCGAGCGGAGCCGCCTCCTACTGGCACAGATAAAAGATCAAAGGAATTATAATGAATACAGACGCTCTTCTTGTATTTGACAACGTATCGTTTTCATATAATGAAGATGATGAAAACCCGTCCTTTGCCGTAAAGGAAGTTTCTTTCTCTGTCCGTAAAGGGGAGTTCCTTGTCATATTGGGTCATAACGGTTCCGGAAAATCCACTCTGGCAAAGCTTTCGAACGCTATTTTTATTCCTACGACAGGCAAAGTTCTGGTAGACGGGATGGATACCTCTCTTTCTGAAAATGAGATTCCGGTCAGAAAAAAGGTGGGCGTTGTTTTCCAGAATCCGGATAACCAGATCGTATCTTCTATCGTGGAAGAGGACGTTGCGTTCGGCCCCGAGAATCTTGCTGTGGATCCGAAAGAGATCCGCATCAGGGTTGACGAGGCACTTAAGGCCGTGGGTATGTATGAACGACGCTTTTCTGAGACGCACCGGCTCTCCGGCGGGCAGAAACAGCGTGTCGCCATAGCAGGCATTATTGCGATGCGCCCCGACTGTATCGTTCTGGACGAGCCCACAGCAATGCTGGACCCGAAGGGAAGAGCGGACGTTCTGAATACGATCAGAGCCTTAAATATAGATCTCGGTATATCCATCGTGCTGATCACGCATTTTATGGAAGAGGCCGTTTATGCAGACCGTGTTATGGTGATCAATCAGGCTCGTATCCGTGCCCTCGGCACACCGCATGAGATCTTTTCTCAGCGTGAAATGCTCAAAGAATGCGGCCTTGAGCTGCCGGATACGGCAAAGCTCTGCGATAAACTGAAAGAACGCGGTATCTGTATCAGAGACGATATTCTTACAGAAGAAGAACTGATCAAGGAAATCATAAAGAAATCCGGGAAATAAAGAACGGAGACACAATGTCTTTTATTGAAATCAAAAACGTATCGTTCGGCTACGGTCATAAAACGCCTTTTGAAGTGCAGGCGCTTTCCGACGTTTCTCTCTCCATTGAGAAGGGGGAGTTCATCAGCGTGATCGGGCATACGGGTTCCGGCAAAAGCACGCTGATGCAGATGCTCAACGGCCTTATCAAACCGGAATCCGGCGAGATCTGGCTGGACGGTAAAAACATCAACGCCAATAAAAAGAATATCAGCGAAGCCCGTTTTCGTGTCGGGCTCTGTTTTCAGTATCCCGAATATCAGCTTTTCGGCGAAACCTGTTACGAAGACATCGCTTTCGGCCCGCGCAATATGGGGTTAAGCGAAGAGGAAGTAAAAAACAGAGTTATGCAGGCGATATCGTTCGTCCGCCTGAAACCCGAAAAGATGCAGAAATCCCCGTTCGATCTCTCCGGCGGGCAGAAACGACGCTGCGCGATCGCGGGCGTTATGGCGATGCTTCCGGATGTGCTGATCCTTGACGAGCCTACCGCCGGGCTCGACCCTGCAGGCCGGGAAGCGATCCTCGGCATGATCGGCAATTATCATAAGCAGACCGGCGCGACCGTGATCCACGTTACGCACAGTATGGAGATCGCGGCGGCGATGAGCGAGCGTATTCTTGTGCTCAACCACGGCACAGTTGCATATTTCGGAACGCCGAAAGAAATTTTTTCACACGGCGAAGAACTTGTTGCCATGGGGCTGAACGTTCCCGCATTTACAAAAATCATACTTGAACTGAAAAAACACGGGTTCCATCCCGAAGAAGTGTATACCGTTGAGGCGGCTGCCGACCAGATCGCCTCGCTGCTCGGCGGAGGAACTGCTTTATGATAAGAGATATTACCATAGGTCAGTTTTTTCCGGGAAAATCACTGATCCATAAGCTTGACCCCCGCGCAAAAATACTTTTAACGATCATATATATCGTTTCGCTTTTTATCTGTAAAAACTTTTTCTCGATGATACTGATGCTCGGGTTCGCGGTCATCTGCGTGCTGATTTCCGGCATATCGCCCGGGCTGATATGGAAAAGCCTTCGCAGCATCATATTTATCGTACTGTTCACGTCTGCGCTGCAGCTCTTTTACAATAACGACGGAGACATGCTCTGGAAACCTTTTGAAGATCATAAATTCTGTATCACGACCGGCGGCGTTTACAGCGCTGTATTTCTTGCGGTGCGTATCATATCGTTGATACTGTTCACGTCTCTGCTCACGTATACAACCTCGCCGAACATGCTTACCGACGCCATTGAGCGCCTTCTTTCACCGCTAAAGCTTTTCAAAATAAAAGTGCATTCGCTGGCGATGATGATGACCATAGCTCTGCGGTTTATTCCTACGCTGATCAACGAGATCGACATCATCATGAGCGCACAGAAAGCGCGCGGCGCAAGCCTTGATAACGGCAGCATCGCAAAACGCATGAAAGCGATGACGTCCGTGTTTATCCCGCTGTTTGTATCCGCATTCCGCAGGGCGGCAGATCTTGCTGTGGCGATGGAATGCCGCTGTTATACCGACGGCGCGAACCGTACGCGGCTGAAGGTGATGCGCTTCGGCGTTCTGGATTATCTTGCCTTTGCTGTTGTGATCATTATATGCTTTGCCGCTATTTTCACAACGTATTATCATTTCAGCGACAGCCTGCTTTTTAAGGCGGTGTTAAAATGAACTATCTGCTTACAATGCTCTTTGACGGCACTGCATATCACGGATGGCAGCGCCAGGAAAACGCCGTTACGGTACAGGAAAAACTCGAAGACGCCGTTTTTCAGCTTTTCGGTCAGCGTGTTTCCGCAACCGGATGCAGCCGCACCGACGCGGGCGTGCATGCAAAATGCTTTAAGGCGAATTTCCATGCTGAAAAAGAACGTTCGATGGATACGGTGGTATCGGGGCTGAATTTCTATCTGCCGGACGATATCTGCGTAACCGGCTGTGAGATCGTGCCCGATGATTTCAATGCGCGTTTCAGCTGCGACTCGAAAGAGTATCACTATGTATTTTATGATTCACCCGTCAGGAACCCTTTTTATCTGAACAGGGCTGCGCACTGCAAACACAGACTTGACGACGAACTGATGGACCGTGAAGCGAAAAGTTATATCGGGAAGCATGACTTCACTGCTTTCTGCGCGGCGGGCGCTGCGGTAAGATCCAACGTGCGCACGGTAAAAAACGCCGGTGTATTCCGTGAAAACGACAAAGTGATATTTTATGTGGAGGCCGACGGATTTTTATATAATATGGTGCGTATCATGGCCGGAACCCTTTTGTATATCGACGAAGGAAAGATCGAATGCGGTAGCATCCCTTCGATCATCAGCAGCAAAGACAGGATCCGTGCAGGAAAAACGGTTCCGCCGGAAGGCCTTTACCTGAATAAAGTTATTTTTAAGGGGGAGTGAGTAATATGGATATTGAGAATACGGAAGACAGAACCGATATCAGAGAACCGGAGGAAGAGGAAAGCAGGAAGCAGAGAAGAATAACGCTCCCGTCGGCTTCCGGCAAAAGCGCTTTGATAAAGCTGATCGGCCTGGGTGTTCTTGTGGTGATCCTGATCGCCGTGATCGCCGTTGTTATCGTGAATAACAGCCTGAAGAATGACGGCGTTTTATCGGACGCAGATCTTATATACCCCAGAACGGCCGATTCCGTTGTTGATCTTGCGCCTTTCACGTCCGGTGTGGTGCTGCTTACTTCCAACGCGATAGAATACGTCGATCAGTACGGGAACCTGATCAATGCCAATGAGCATAAATTCGCAAACCCTGTTATGATCACCGCCGGTAAGAATCTTCTTTTGTTCGACCGCGGCGGAAGCGGGCTGAAAATTGAGAAAGATTCCGTAAAGTATAAAGAAGCGCAGTTCGATTCCGCCGTAAGCTGCGCCGATATCACGAGCAAGGGTACCTATGCTTACGTTCTGAATGCAGACGGCGGTTATCAGTCTCATCTGTATGCTTATTCGTATAAAGGAAAACTGCTGTTTGAGTGGGGCGGCTCGGAGTACGTTCTTGACGTAGCGCTTTCACCAAACGGTAAATATGCCGCGGTAAGCGTGCTTTCCGTAAGCAATGCGGAATCCCTCTGTAAAGTGATTTACTTTAATTTCAATAAAAACGAGCCGGTATTCACCGTTGAGTATCCGGGCGAAACGGTATACGATATTGAGTTCGTTTCCTCCAGAAACGTTGCCGTGCTGACACAGAGCGGTTCCTATCTTCTGAACAGTTCGGGCGAGTCTTCTCAGCTGAACCATTACGCCGCAAACGAACTGAACCATTCTGCGCTGTACAAAAGCGGCGTCGGCGTTACGGCGATCAACCATTACGGGAATACGAACAACGCACTTGTGTATTATCTCGACAAAGGCTGCAAAAAGACATATGAAGATCATTATCAAAGTTCGATCCTGATGGTAGCCGCGAGCGAATCACACGCGGCGGTTGTGTTTGCGGATGAGATCAAAGTGCTGGGATCGGGGGATTCGTTGACCGGAACAGTAAAATTGCCTGAAACCTGTATCCACTGTGTTATTTCCGGCAGAAGATTATATGTTCTGTCTGCAAGCGGGCTTTACAGTTTCAGCATACATGAAACAAACGGTGAATGAACTATGAATGTAATCGACATTGTCTGTATCCTGTTGGCGCTGCTGTTTTTGATTATCGGCTTCAAAAAGGGACTTGCGAGAGTCTTGCTTCGCCTGTTTGCCGGCCTGATCGCCGTGTTTGCTGCAAGAGCGGCGGCAGCACCGCTTTCCGTAATGGTTTATTCAAAGTTCGTTCACACTGCAGTGGCGGCGAAACTCAACGAGATATTCCCGGCAGGCAGCGTAGAAGGTTCCGTTATTTCGTCTGCAAAAGAAGCGATTCCCGCGTCGGCTTACAAAATAGCAGTCTTTTTCGAGCTGTTTACCGACCAGATCGTTGATCCGGATAAAATGCACACGGTAGAGCAGATCGAAATATCTTATGTACAGCCGATCCTTACAAAAGTGATCGTAATTATTACATCAGTCATCCTTTTCCTTCTGCTGTCTGTTATACTGATTCTGATTGCAAATGCGATCAATAAACACTTTTTTGAAGACAGGCAGGGTGCGATCAGTAAGCTGAATAAACTCCTCGGCGGGCTGCTTGGCTTAATACGCGGCATTGTTCCGATCACTGCAGGATGTATGATACTGAACCTGATCGCTTCGCTGTCCGGTGAATCCGCTTTCGCATCCCTCGTACAAAACTCGGCTTTATGCAGTTATATTGCCGGTATATTTTAATGAAAGGATACTGAAAAGATGGCACAGAAAAATGATAATACACTAAAAAATAAAGAAGAAGGCATTTTCAGCAACGTATGGACGGTACCGAATCTGCTTTCCTTTATCCGTATCCTCCTGATCCCCGTATTTGCATATCTTTTCTATAAGGGGCAGTTGGTATGGGCCGTGGTCGTACTTGCGCTTTCCGGCCTCAGCGATTTCTTCGACGGCAAGATCGCCAGAAGATTCAACCAGGTCAGCGCGCTCGGCAAACTCCTTGACCCCGTAGCGGATAAACTGACGCAGGCCACCATTGCCGTGATGCTGTTCTTTACCTTTTACAAAGCGGAAAACAGAACACTGCATCTCTTTGCATGGGTATTTCTGCTTTTCATTGTAAAAGAACTCGTAATGCTGATCGGCGGCGGTCTTATGATCTACTTCGGTATACGTCCCGGCGCCGCGGAGATTTTCGGCAAAGCTGCAACCATGGCTTTTTATCTTGTAATGATAACGATCATGGCATTCGGACCGGAAGTGGGCGCGTTCAGAGCGGAACCCGGTGCTGTCGCGCAGGTTTTCACATTGCCCGATTCGGTTATGATGGTGCTTGTTGTGATCGCTGTGATCATGACGTTCGTTGCGTTTTTCAGCTATATGCCAGCAACGCACCGTCAGGTAAAAGAGCGTTTCTCTCCCGAAGGAAAAGCCCGCGCTCAGGCGGAAAAAGAAGCGAAAGCAAAAGAGAAGGCCTCTCAAAAATAACGTTGTTTTGTTGAAACAAAACGAAAGGACAATTACATGAATATGAAACTGTGCTCCCGCTGCAAAAAAAATCCCGCCGTGATCTATATCTCCAAAATTGAAGGGGATAAGACCACGCAGGAAGGCCTTTGCATCAAATGTGCAATGGAGCTCAATATAGGACCCATTAAAGATATGTTATCAAAAATGGGTATCACTGACGAAGATATCGATTCGCTGAACGAACAGTTCGGCAGCGCGTTCGTGAATTCCGACGGGGAAGACGGCTTTGAAAACGGCGGCGCACCCACGCTTCCTTTTTTGCAGGGCCTTTTCGGCGATCAGGGGCCGAACAGGGCTGAGAAGAAAGACGACGTTGATCTTCCCGCCGAACTTGCCGATGAGGGCGGCGCAAAGAAACGGCCTTTCGGTAAAAAGAATAAGGATCAGAAAAAATCAAACCGTAAATTCCTTTCCCTTTACTGTACGGATCTCACAAAAAAAGCGGCGGAAGGCAAGATCGACCGCATTGTGGGCAGACAGGATGAGATCGCCCGCGTTACGCAGATCCTCTGCCGCAGAACAAAAAATAATCCGTGTCTGATCGGCGAACCCGGCGTGGGTAAAACAGCCATTGCCGAAGGTCTCGCTCTGCGTATCGCTGCGGGGGAAGTGCCCGCAAAACTGCAGAAAAAAGAGATCCATCTTCTTGATCTCACCGCGCTTGTTGCCGGTACGCAGTTCCGCGGTCAGTTTGAGAGCCGTATTAAAGGGCTGATCGACGAGGTAAAGGCCGAAGGCAATATTATTCTGTTTATTGACGAAGTTCATAATCTCGTGGGCACCGGCGATGCGGAAGGCTCCATGAACGCGGCTAACATTCTGAAGCCAGCTCTTTCCCGCGGGGAGATCCAGGTGATCGGCGCTACCACGTTTACCGAATACCGCAAGCATATCGAAAAAGACGCAGCGCTTGAGCGCAGATTCCAGCCGGTCAAGGTGGAAGAACCCTCGATCGAAGAAGCGTATAAAATGCTTCTCGGTATTAAAGAGTATTATGAGAATTACCACAAAGTGCGTATTTCCGATACCTTGCTGTACAAAGCCGTGCAGCTTTCGGAACGCTATATCACAGAGCGGTTTTTGCCGGATAAGGCCATAGACCTTCTTGATGAAGCATGCACCTGCGCCAATCTCAGAAACAAGGCCATCAGCGATTATGAGGCAGCTCTCAACCGCTACGATGAGATGAAAGCCGAAGAAGCGGATCTCATGAACGATACCGAGAATCCGGATTATGAATCCATCGCAAAAATCAAGGCCGACATGATCCAGCTGGAAGGCGAGCTTGCCGCTCTGAAAGAGAAGGCTGAAGACAATTACGTTACCGAAGACGATCTCGCAAAAGTGATCAGCCTTTCCACCGGTATCCCGGTGAAAAAAATCGCCGACAACGATATGAGCAAGCTGATCGATATGGAAACGCATCTGAAAGCGCGTATTATCGGGCAGGACGAGGCTGTGGACGCCGTATGTTCAGCGATCCGCAGATCCCGTGTGCGCCTCAGCCCGATCAAGCGTCCGGCGTCGTTTATTTTCGTCGGGCCCACAGGCGTAGGAAAAACTGAGCTTGTAAAACAGCTTGCCAACGAGCTCTTTGATACGCCCGAAACGCTTATAAGGCTTGATATGTCTGAGTTTATGGAAAAATTCAGCGTGTCCCGTCTGATCGGTTCGCCGCCCGGTTACGTGGGTTATGACGAGGCCGGCCAGCTGACCGAAAAAGTGCGCAGAAAGCCTTATTCCGTAATCCTGTTCGATGAGATCGAAAAAGCGCACCCGGACGTTATGAATATCCTGCTGCAGATCCTGGATGAAGGCAAAACAAACGACGCGCAGGGCAGAACGATCAGCTTTGAAAACGCCGTGATCATTATGACTTCAAATGCGGGCAGCGAACGCAGTGAGAACCTGATGGGCTTCGGTAAAGACAAAAACGAAGCCAGCAAAGAGAAGGCTATGCGTGCGCTGAAAGAATTCCTTCGCCCGGAATTTATCGGCAGGGTAGACGAGGTGATCCTGTTCAACGCCCTTACGGAAAGCGACTATACAAAGATCGCGGATATCCTGATCAAGGAGTTTACGCCTTCGCTGAGAGATAAGGGGATCCGCCTGACCGTTTCGGATGACGTTGCGCCGTGGATCGCGAAAAACGCCGCGGGAGGCAGCAGAGGCGCGCGTGATATCCGCCACGAGATCCGCAGAGCCGTAGAGGATCCGATCACGAACATCCTTGTTATGAAATACAATGAAACCATTACAGAAATCAACGTGTCGGTGCAGGATAACCAAATCGTTGTTGATTACAAATAAATGGTTTGATTCCGAAAAATCATATTGACAAAACAACGGAATGATGCTAAAATGAATTCCGTTGTTTGCGGGTGTAGTTCAGCGGTAGAACCCCAGCCTTCCAAGCTGGTCGCGTGGGTTCGACTCCCATCACCCGCTCCAGCGTGCGTTTGTAGCTCAGGTGGATAGAGCAACTGCCTTCTAAGCAGTGGGTCAGGGGTTCGAGTCCCTTCAAGCGCGCCAGACGTAAAATGCCCGCCTCCCCTATATTACGGGGATCGGGCATTTTATTCTGTAAATACATGTGATTCAGAGGTTATATTATGAAGATCGTTAACGTTGCCGTTGTAGGTTACGGCGGAATGGGCGGATGGCACACCGATCGTATCAGAGAAATGGAAAAGTTCCATCTGAACGGTGTTTGGGATATCGATCCCGCCCAGCTCGAATCTGCACGCGAGAATAACATTTATACTTACGGTTCTTTTGAGGACGTGCTTGCCGATGAAACCGTATCCCTTCTTGTGATCGCCACTTGGAACGACGTACATAAGCCGCTTTGCATTCAGGCAATGCGCGCCGGTAAAAACGTGATCAGCGAAAAACCTGTTACGCTGAGCGTTGCTGATCTGGATGAAATGATCGCTGTTTCAAAGGAATGCGGCGTTTTGTTTACGGTGCATCAGAACCGCAGATGGGACGACGATTACCTTACGATGAAAAACATCGTTGAAAAGAACACGCTCGGTAAAGTATTCAGAATAGAATCCCGTGTGCAGGGTTCCCGCGGTATTCCGGGGGACTGGCGGAAAGAGAAGGGCCACGGCGGCGGCATGGTTTACGACTGGGGCGTGCATCTTCTTGATCAGGCGCTTACGCTGAATGATAATAATCCCCTTGAAAGCGTTTACGCGCACGTAACGCACATCACAAACGATGAATGCGACGACGGCTTCTATGCGGAACTGCGTTTCAGAAACGGTTTGTACTACATGGTTGAAGTAACCACAAATAACTTTATTTCGCTTCCTCGCTGGTATATACTCGGTGAAAACGGAACATCCGTAATAGAAGACTGGGATCTCAACGGCAAAAACACCCTTATCCACAACTGGGATAAAATTGATTCCGTACCTGTGAAAGCGGGTACCGGGATCACCAAAACGATGGCGCCGCGTACAGATGAGACCATCCACGACGAGCCCCTCGAAAAGATACACGGGCAATGGACGCAGTACTACGATAACATTTACGATGTGCTTCTTTCGGGCGCCGAACAGATTGTAACACACCGGCAGATGCGTCGCTGCCTGAAGCTGATCGAGGCGATATTCAAATCCGCCGAAAAAGACAGCGTGATCCGCTTTGAAGAAGATATATAAAGATTCCCCGGTTTCGCTCAATGAGACGAAGCCGGGGAAATTTCATTTAACAGGGATTAAAAATCGTCTTTCTGCTGTTCTTCAAGACTGAGCAGATCGAAGGTGACCAGGCAGTGATGCATTTTGCCGAGATTGTTTCTTGATTTCTTTTCAAGAGACCCGCTGAACACATATCCTTCCGTGCGCATATAGGCGTTCCACCTTCTGTGTTCCAGTTTTCTGAGCGCAACCTTTTCTTCTTCCGTGCGTTCCTCCGGCATGACCCTTGCGCCGGGCATATCGAGTATTTTTTTGAGTTTCGTGTGAAGCGCGGAAGCCATTGAAGAGTTATGGTTGTAGTCGAACCTCCAGAAATCGTCTTCCTGACCCCATCTGAGATGCCGGTTCAGGGCTTCCGTTTCAAGATCGGAATTGATGATAACGCTCTTGGAATAAAGCGACTCGGTATCGCCGATATACTGAATATCATAAGACTGGTTGGAGTAGTTCGTAGCGTTTTCAAGCGCTTCTTTTTTGGCGGTGCTCTTAATGATGGACTGAATCGTGGGATGGATGCCCATACGTTCGAAGAACATTCTGAGGTTCGTAGCAGTGCGGATGTTATCCATATCGTTATCCAAAGCGACGAATACATAGGATATCTGTTTGATATCGCGCAGTGCCTGATAGAAGTAAGGCGTATCAAAATGCATACCGGGGTGAATATTGATCACATACTGTGCTTCGCCGTCATCAGAAAAATTGCCGTTATGCGCGGAATCCATCAGTTCGGGGCACATAGCGCGGAAGCGGTTCAGTGCGTCTTCATCCTTATCGAATGCGTTGATCTGTATATGATAACCGTCCATCTGGCAGAACCAGGTGAGCGCTTTCAGCATTTCAGTTCCGTAACTGCCCATTCCGACGATTACGATGGAGATCACTTTTTCGGAGCCTACGCTGACCGCGTTTTCAAACAGTTTCAACCCGTTGTTATACAGTTCATAATAAATGAACGATCTTACGTCGTTGATCCTGCGAACAAGGATCTTGCCGGAATCCGCTTTTGCGAGAAGCACTTCAGATTCGATCTGCGAAGAGAATACGTAGAAGTTTGTTTTATCACGGTTTTTATAAACCTGAAACAACTTCAGTGCTTTGTACGTATTATCGGATTCATCGTCATGAATGATAAATACATGAAGGAACATATTATCCCGCGCTTTGGAAAGACTGAAATTAAGGATGTCGTCTTTGAAACAGATGAATCCCAGCCGCTGCGCTTCCTTGATCAGCACGTCTGCGGGGTCGTCGCCTTCGGTGGCTTCATAAACGTCAAAGAAAACGATGATGCAGTCTTTATCTTGCATGAAGATATCTTTTGCGAGAATAAAGGAGTTTTCGTTGAGCGAAGAAAAGAGGTAAACGCTGCTTTTCCTTGTGAACCGAAGCTTCAGCCTTGCCGTAAGGCTTTTGAAAAAAGAAAGAATAAAACCTACGGTAGTGATTGAAGAACCGATAAACAGAAGCGAGGCGTAAATAAAGTAGACGTCGCCGAAAAGATTGTTATGTTGAATATTCTCTTTGATGAAACTGAGCTCACCGTCTACAAAGAACAACCTTATCATGTTGTGTATCGAAAGCAGGATCGCGTCTAATACATGAAAACCGTTCAGGTTGTACTCATAGATGTATACAGGGATGAACATAAAAACAGAAGCGAGGATCAGACCGATAAATAAAATGTTTATCGGAGACAGGATCTTACCGCCGTTACTCTTCAGTTTTTTGTTGGAAGATAAAACGATCGAAAATACGATCGAGATGATCATAAAAACAACTGAAATACAAAAACATACGATCCAACTCATAATTGATCAGACCTCCATTTATTCTTTATCATTATATAAAATACTGTTTGAAATGTCAATTAAGGAATCAACATTATATTACAGTTATTTGAATTATAATGGGTACTCCGAGGGCAAAATCAAGGGGGGAGAAATATCGTCCGAAGTCGATTTTTGCGGTACTATCCGATCTCTGTTCATATTGACATATTTATATACATGTTATATAATTTAAATATAAAAATGTAAAGGAGATATCTCAATGAAGTATTTTTTGGACAGCGCAAAGATCGATGAGATCAGAGAAGCCTATGATACTTTCGGTATTGACGGCATTACCACAAACCCCAACCACATTATGAATTCCGGCAAGCCTTTCAAAACAGTTTTGGGAGAACTTGCATCCTTTGTAAAAGAAAAGGAGATCGAAGGGTGGGAGAATTTCCCGATCTCCGTTGAGATCAATCCGCATCTGGATGACGCCGATGAAATGGTTGCCATGGCAAAAGAGATCGCGGCTCTCTGCCCGAATTTTGTGATCAAAATTCCGTGCACAATGGCCGGTATTACCGCTGCGCGCCGTCTGGAAACCATCGGTATCCGTACGAATCTGACGCTCGTCTTTTCAGCTTCTCAGGCGCTGATCGCTGCAAAAAACCATTCTCTCTTCGTATCTCCTTTTATCGGATGGAAAGAAACAAGCGGTGAAGACTGCACGCAGTATATTCAGGATATCGTTGAGATCTATTCAAATTACGGTTTTCTCGGCGAAACGCAGATCATCTGTGCTGCAGTGAGAAACGGCAAACAGTTTGTGGATTGTGCGGTTGCAGGCGCCGACATTGTTACGGCGGGTCTTCAGGTGTTCAAAGACAGCTTTTATCACCCGTTTACGGATTACGGCCTTGCGAAATTCCAGGCCGCATGGGACAAAACCATTATCTGATTAATATAAGGAGAATCAGCATGAAAATTGGGTTTATCGGGCTCGGCATCATGGGCGAATCCATGTGTGCCAATGTTGTAAAAAAGCATAACGATACGGTGTACTGTTCCGATCTGAATAAAGATCAGGTCAGAAAGCTTGCGGCGCTTGGCGCCGTGCCTTGTGAAAACAACGTTGAAGTTGCTGAAAAGGCAGATGTGATCATTTCTATGGTACCTACATCGAAAAACGTGAGCGACCTGTATCATGAGCTTCTTCCATATATCACGGAAGGTATGATCTGTATCGATATGAGCACCATCGATCCCTCCGTGTCGGTGGAAATATCCAAAGAAGTGAAAGAGAAGGGCGCGCAGTTTGCCGATGCGCCTGTGGTAAAATCAAAGGCTGCAGCGATCGACGGTACGCTCGGCGTGCTTGTCGGCTGTGATGAATCACTGTATCCCGTGATCGAACCGATCCTCAGATACATGGGTACCACCGTGATACGTATGGGGGAGAACGGCAAGGGTCTCGTTATGAAGATCTGCCAGAATACACTGGTAGGAGAGATCCAGAACGGCGTGAATGAAACGCTGCTCATGGCGCTGCATTACGGTATCAGCGTAGATAATTTCGCGGCTGCCGTTGCCGCCGGCGGCGCGAACTGCGCATATATGGCCGTACAGAAGGATAAACTCAAAAACGAAGATTACAGCGTTGCGTTTTCTTTCGAAAACATGAATAAGGATATTCATATCTGCGAACGTATGGCAGCCGACGCCGGTATGGAAATGCCGGGTATGCAGAACGTGAAACGCGTATTTGAAAAAGGCATGGCGGCAGGTCTCGCCAAAGAAGATTTCCGCGCTACCTACAAAGTCGTTCGCGGCGATTATGACGAATAAGGAAGATCAGATTATGGGTTTTTCATGTGCATATATCCCCATCGGTGTGCCCACGTTTCATCTCGAAAGTGCAAACGCACTGTTTGAACAAAGCGTACAACTGCTCAGAAGCTTCGATCCCGGCGTTCATATCCCTCAGGAGCTGCTTTTATCGATTGATAAACTGAAAGAGTTCCTCGATTCGGTTGATCCTGATTATGTGATCGTACAGAACGCTACTTTTGCAAACGGCGCATATATTGCCGAGGTATTGCGCAGATTCAATTGCCCGGTCCTTCTCTGGACGCTGCGTGAACCGGTGATCGACGGCACGCGGCTTCGGCTCAATTCGCTGACCGGCGCATTTTCTGCGGGTAATATGTTATGTAATTTCGGCAGACCGTTCACCTATGTATTCGGTTCTCCCGATGAAGCAGCCGTTGAAGAAAAGATCAAAGCAGCAATCAGAGCAGCAAAACTCAGAAAGAACATGCGCAGCCTGCGGGTTCTGCAGGTCGGGCATACGCCCCAGGGATTCGGCTTCGGCAGAGCGCTGGATGCGGAAATGATGACCGTTTTCGGCGCTGAACTGCTGTCTGTTGAATCCAGGGAACTTATCAACCTTGCAAAGAGTTTTTCGGAAGAAGAAATCGAACCGTATTTTATAGACGCCGCGAAACGGATCAACGGACTTGAAAATATCGAAAATAAAAACGTATCTGATTTTGCCCGTCTTTATAAAGCGTATGCGGATTTCACAAAAGACAACCGTATCGGAGCGCTTTCAAGCAGATGTTGGCCTGATTTCTTCGTTGATTTCGGCACGCCTGTTTGCGCTGTTCTCGGTATTCTGAACGATCTCGGCATTCCCGCCTCATGTGAAGCGGACACTTACGGCGCGCTTTCCATGTATGTGGCAGCGGAACTTACAAGAAAACCTGCGTTTTTCGGCGATCCTGTTTCCATGAACGAAAATGAAAATACCGTAACTTTCTGGCATTGCGGAATGGCGCCGTGTTCTCTTGCCCGTACCGATACGGGCGCAGCCGCAGGCGTTCACTGCAACCGGAAGATCGGCCCGACCCTTGAATTCGGCTGCAGAAGCGAAAAGGATGTAACGATACTCCGCATCGGGAAAAAACCGGACGGAAGCTTCCGGATATTCGCCGCAAACGGCGAAGCGCTGGATAAGCCGCAGCAGTTTTACGGAACCTCTATCGTTGTAAAGACCGAAAGTGATGCGGCAAAGCTCATATGCAGCGCTGTTGCTGACGGTTGGGAACCGCACTTTGCCGTTGCGATGGGAAACATTAAAACAGAACTGAATATATTCGCTCAGATGCTGGGCATTGAGTATCTGGAATACTGATTCAAGTTCTTGAGAAAGGGAGATATTATGGTTGAAAATCAACTTACACACGGCATAACGATCAAAGATAAAATCGGTTACGCGCTGGGTGATATGGGCGGTCTTCTTACCTTCGGGCTCATATCGTCTTTCCTGAATATGTTTTATACTGACGTATTGCAGATCCCGCTTCATCAGATCATGATCCTGATGTTTGTAGCCAGGATCTGGGATGCGATCAACGATCCGTTATGGGGATCCTTTATCGACTCGCGCAAACCTACTAAATACGGCCGGTTCCGTCCGTATATCCTCGGCGCATCCATTCCGTTGGCGATCGCCGCCGTCCTGATGTTTACCAGGATACCGGGTCTCAGCACCACGCAGTATCTGATATTTGCCTATATTACTTATATCTTTTACGGTATGATGTACACCGGAACCAATATTCCGTTCGGATCTCTTGCTTCGGTGATCACGGATGACAGCCAGGAGCGTTCTTCGCTTTCCATGTGGCGTTCCATCGGCGCGGGGTTCGGCGGGCTTCCGGCACAGATTCTGCTGCCTCTGTTTGTGTATACGACGCTTGAGAGCGGAGAAAAGATCCTCGATTCCAAAAAGCTTACGTTTGCCGTTGCCGTTCTTGCCGTGCTTACGGTACTGATCTACTATCTGCATTTCAAGCTTTCAAAAGAGCGTATCAGCCTGCCGCCGAAACAAAACCAGAGCGATTACAGTATCGTTAAATCTATCAGCGCATTATCAAAAAACAAGCCCTTTATTGTGCTCTGCATCGTTTCTATGCTGCTGATCGCTTTCCAGATGTACACGCAGACCACATATAACTATCTGTTAAAGAATTTCTATGATAAGCCCGGTTGGTATGCTTTTACCACAGTTTGCACCTATCTGCCGATGGCGTGCTTCCTCCCGTTTATGGGTAAACTGATCCGCAGATTCGGCAAAAAGGAACTCTGCTCTGCAGGGCTTGCATTTGCAGCAGCAGTGAATATCATCATGTATCTTATCAGATTCACTCCGCTTGTAGACATTCCGGCGGTATTCCTTGTATTGCTTCTGTTCAGCGGCGCGGGCCAGACCTTCCTTGTGCTTGAAGTATGGGCGCTGGTAATGGACGTTATCGATTATCACGAATTCTTATCAGGCAGAAGGGAAGAGGGTACTGCATACGCATTTTATTCATTTACAAGAAAACTCGGCCAGACGCTTGCCGGCGTAGGCACAAACGCTCTGCTCGGCGTGATCGGTTACGACGTCAACGCAACGCAGACCGTAGGTCAGACTGCGGAGGTGACCGCAAAGCTTTACGATATATCAACGCTGATTCCCGCTGTTGTGCTTACGGTAATGTTCATATTGCTCGGCTTCTGCTACAAACTGTCGAAAAAACGGCTTGAAGAGCTGCACGCACAGATGGCACTGCAAGCAGAATTACTGTAAAGGTATAAAAAGAGTCCCCTGCAGGTCGTTACTGCAGGGGATTGATTATTATGTATTACTTGTCGTTTTTCAGGCTGTGCAGCGCTTCCATAAAAGATTCGATATCGTTAAAATCTCTGTAAACGGAAGCGAATCTGACATAGGCAATCTCGTCGATATCTTTCAGTTTGGCAAGCGCAAGCTCTCCGATCTGTACAGACGTAACCTCGCGCTCAAAAGAATTCTGGAGCTGGCTTTCGATCTCATCAATGGCGGTTTCAAGCGTCTGCAGCGATACGGGGCGCTTTTCACACGCGCGGAGCATGCCGCTTAAAAGCTTGTTGCGGTCGAAAACCTGGCGGGATTTATCTCTTTTAATGATAATCAGCGGCTGGCTTTCGATGGATTCATAGGTGGTGAATCTCTTTGCGCACTGCATGCACTCTCTTCGTCTGCGGATCCGCTGCCCGTCGTCGGCAGGACGGGAATCGATCACTTTGCTTTCGGGATAAAAACAATACGGACACTTCATATGTTCTACCTGCTTCCGTAAATTTGTATGATAATTATATCATCCTTTTACGGAATATGCAAGAAAAAAATACTTCTGAAGGCGTATACTGTTTCAGCTGGAAATCATTTTTCATTGATTCCTGTGTCATCTCGGTATTATGATATGCATAGGGGTGGTCAAATGCGTATCGTACATCAGATCCGCAGTTTGTTTCTGAAGATGGAACGCAGCTCGGTTATCATTATAAAAGTCGGGATATCTGTTTGCGCGGCAGTATTTGCGGTTGCAGCAGTTTTATACGTTTTTTTATCTGTATCGGATATGGATTTTACAACCGGCATGTATTGGATCAGACAGATTTCATTATTCGGATCACGGCTGCTGCTTGCCTTTACCGTTCCCGTTTTTATTATGGAATTAACTTATATGTACAGGGGCTGCAAGTAAAAATCTGAAAAATCAAAAATCTAAAAAAATTTAAAAAAAGGCTTGATTTTTCATAATCGTTGTGCTAATATATTCAGGCAATAAGGGAACAAAAGAAGAAAGAGGTTTATTTTTATGGCATGGTATGAGATTCTGATCGGGGCTTTGCTTGTTGTGCTGTCTGTGATCATCGTAATCATCGTATTACTTCAGCAGAGCAGAGAAGCTGGGCTTTCCGGTGTTATTTCCGGCGGTGCCGATACCTTCTTCGGTAAGAACAGAGGCCGTTCAATAGACGCGAAACTTGCAAAGATCACAAAGGTCCTTGCTGTGGTTCTGTTTGTATCTACGGTGCTTATCACATTTTTCTTTTATTTCATGTCCGCAACTCGATGAGCCAGTAGCTCAGTCGGCAGAGCACCTGCCTTTTAAGCAGGGTGTCCGGGGTTCGAATCCCCGCTGGCTCACCAAAAACAGCACGCTTCGGCGTGTTTTTTTTGTTGTTTAACTGCATGTCATAAAACAAGTCCGGTACTCATATAAGTAAACTGAGCTTAAAAAATCGGGGGAATGATTATGACAGACACAACTATTTATAAGGATATCGCACAGAGAACCGGCGGAGATATTTACATCGGCGTTGTAGGGCCGGTAAGAACGGGAAAATCTACCTTTATAAAAAAATTCTTCGAAACGCTGATCATTCCGAACATGCCTGCAGATTACGCGAGAGAACGTATGATAGACGAACTTCCGCAATCTTCCGCCGGAAGGACAATTATGACAACGGAACCGAAATTCGTTCCGGAAAAAGCGATCAGAATCGCGTTGGACGATCAGTCCGCCTTTACCGTCCGTCTGGTGGATTGCGTCGGCTATATCGTGCCTTCTTCACTCGGCTATATCGAAAATGAGGCGCCGCGTATGGTGAAAACGCCCTGGTTTGAAGATGAGATCCCCTTTAATATGGCGGCTGAGATCGGTACGAAAAAAGTGATAAACGAACACGCCACCATCGGTCTTGTGATCACAACCGACGGCAGTATCGGCGAAATACCGAGAGAAGAATACGAAGAAGCTGAAGAACGCGTGATCGGCGAACTGAAAGAAAGAAATAAGCCTTATGTAATTCTGCTCAACTGTGTCTATCCGCAGAGCGCTTCCGCGCAGAGATTAGCGCAGGAGATGCGCGAAAAATACGATGCATCGGTAATACCGATCAACTGCCTGAGCCTGTGTGAAGATGAGATCCGTGAAATACTCGGCAGTGTTCTGTATGAATTTCCCGTAAAGAAGATGGAGATATCGCTCCCGGGGTGGTTATCTGGGATGCCTGCGGACGCTCCGCTCAAAAATGATCTGATGCAGTACATCCGAACGATCGGCGGCAATACGCATAAAATGAAGGACGTAAGCCGTTTTGTGCAGGAACTCCGTGAATTTGCGCCTGTTACTTATTCTGAGAGCGAGTCGGTTGCCTTGGGAGAGGGCTCGGCATATATCAATGCAGAAATCGACAGATCTTTGTTCTACGGGATGATTTCTGATATCACAGGCTTTGAGATCGGCGATGATATTAAACTTATAAGCGCATTAAAAGAACTCTCTGAAACACAAAAACGTTTTCGCCGCATTGAAACCGCTCTTGAGCAGGTCAATTCCACCGGGTACGGTATCGTTATGCCGTCCATTGAAGAGATGAAACTCGAAGAACCTGAGATCATGCGGCAGGGGAGCCGTTACGGCGTACGTCTGAAGGCAAGCGCGCCTTCCATCCATATGTTGAGGGCAGATATACAAACGGAGGTGGCGCCGATCGTCGGGAGTGAAAAACAAAGTGAAGATCTGGTGAAATACCTTTTGGACGGTTTCCGTGAAGATCCATCAAAACTTTGGGAATCCAATATCTTCGGCAAATCGCTGGACGATCTTGTTAACGAGGGGTTGAAAGCAAAGCTGATGCATATGCCGAATGAAGCGCGCATAAAACTGCAGCAGACGTTGGAGCGCGTGATCAATGAAGGCTGCAACGGGCTCATCTGCATTATCATCTGAAGTTAAATAAATAAGCCGCAGCGTTGGCGGATTCCCTATGGATCTGCCGATACTGCGGCTGCTTGTTTATTTCAGATATTTCCGGTATTCATCAACGGCAACGGCGTCGCATCTTTCATTTTCGGGATGTCCCGCATGGCCTTTGATCCAGGTAAAACAGACCTCATGCTGAGAGAGAAGTTCAGCCAGAGACTGCCACAGATCCCGGTTCAGTACTGGCTTATTGTCCGCTTTTTTCCAGTTTTTGTTCATCCAGCTCTGAAGCCAGCGCATGTTTACTGCGTCGCACACGTATTTTGAATCTGTAACCACTTCAACAGCACAGCTCTGTTTCAGCGTGCCCAGCCCCTCGATCACCGCGGTGAGTTCCATACGGTTGTTTGTGGTATCAGGTTCGGATCCGCTTAGTATCTTTTCACGGTTGTTATATCTCAGTATTGCGCACCAGCCGCCGGGGCCGGGGTTCCCGGAGCAGGCGCCGTCGGTATACAGAAAAACCTTTTTCATACGATCACCGTTTTAATCGTATCATATTTTTTCGGTGAATTCAATGATAATCTGATTAAACGGTTCTGTTGATGCAAATAATAACAGCAAAACTTCGTGAAAAGGTGATCTCCCGATGAAAGCAGTTATCATGTGCGGCGGCGTAGGCAGCCGGCTTCGCCCTCTTACGGAAACAACCCCGAAACCGCTTATAAGACTGATGAACGTGCCGATCCTTACTTCTATCGTCTCCAGATTGACGTTGGCAGGGATAACGGATATCAGCATTTCCCTCGGATACAAAGCACAGGATATCATTGAATTCTGCGAAAGAAAGCCGTTTGACGCAGCGTTTCATTATTATACCGAAGAAAAGCCACTCGGCACCGCAGGCGGTGTTAAAAACTGTTTGCATGAATGCAGCGAAACGGTGCTTGTGCTCAGCGGCGACAATGTGTTTGATATCGATCTGAAGGCCGCCGCGGAATATCATCGCCTCAGCGGTACGGATGCTACGATCGTAGGCGTAAGGGTGAAAGATCCGAGAGAATACGGTGTGATCGTAACGGATGAAGATCAGAATATCGTTTCTTTTCAGGAAAAACCCTCATGGGAAAACGCAGCCGCAAATCTCATCAATACAGGTATTTATTTTATCGAACCGGAGATCCTTCAGATGATTCCCGAAAATACTGCGTTTGATTTCTCAGACGGTCTTTTCCCGGAATTGCTCCGGCAGCATAAAAGATTCAAATGTTGGCATACCGATGCGTTCTGGGGCGATATCGGAGAATTTGAGGCATATCTTCAGCTGACGGAAGAGATCCTGCGGGAGCATACAGATGAGTTCCCTTACCGCGGAACGTTGTATATGAACGATGTTACCGATGCAAAAGGGAATACGGTTATTGCGCCGAGTCTGATCGGTGATAACGCGGTATTCGGGAAAAACAATACAATAGGTCCCTTTGCCGTGGTCGGAAAAAACCTTACGCTGGAAGACGGTTGTATTCTGAAAAACTGTATCATCGGTGATGACGCAAAAATTGAATCCGGTGCGGAACTGACAGGAGCTGTTGTTGACGACGGCGTACGGCTGTGCACGAACTGTGTGATCGAAAAGAACGCGGTTCTCGGATACGGGGCCGAGATCGGAAGATTCTCACGGGTAACGTCAGGCAGTAAGATCTGGCCGGGCAGAAAGATCTCAGCCGAAAATGTGATCTCCGGCGAAATGTTTTATGAAACGCCTGAAAAAATCGAGGCAGACGTTTACGGCGTAACAGGTAAGATTTTTTCGCAGTTTTCTTTGAGCGACGCGGTAAAACTCGGGCAGGCGCTTGCAAGCGAAAAGAATACGGAACGCATCGGCGTCGGTTGTGACGAAACAGGAAGGTCCGAGCTTTATAAATCCGTATTGATCTCGGGTATACGCTCCTGCGGGGTGATATGTTACGATTTTGAGCATATCTTTAAGTCTCAGGCTTGGTTTTACAGCGCTTACTGCAATCTTGATGCTTTTGTATATATTTCTGTTACAGATGTATCGGTCAATTTTTCATTTTTCGGCAAAAACGGTTTGCCGGTGACGCCGAGAACCGCAAGGATCGTAAATAACAATTACAGATATTCTACCTTTGATTACAGTTATGAAGAACCCGGTGTTGACCTGTTCCGGATGAATCTGTTATCCACGGCATATACCGCAGCTCTTCATAAAACTCTGAATTGCAATATCCGGAAACAAAAGATCCGTATTGAATGTGAAAACAAACTCCTTCGGGAATATCTGAACGATTTTTTCCGAAAGCTCGGTGTTTCCGACGCTGCAGGCGGCATACAGTTTCTGATCAATGCCGACGGTACGGATATGTACTGTATTCAGAATGAGATCTTTTATTCTTCCGAACGTATCAGAGCCGCGCTGTGCGAATTGAGCTTTGCGCAGGGAAAAGATGTTATCATCCGGGAAGACGCCGCCGGAGAGATCGATAAAATCGCCTCAAAATATAAACAAAGCGTGATAAGGCTTTTTGAAAACAATGATAATCCTGAAATCACCGACCGCATGTTCCTTGATAATCTGTGGAATTTCGACGCCGTTTTTCTTTGTGTGAAGTTGCTCGGCGTTATCGCATCGGCAGATATATCTGTAGAAGAACTGCTTTCCGTACAAAATGATTTTGTTTTGCGAAAAAGGATCGTTGAATTGGATTGCCCGCCCGAAAGGATCAGAACGATGATCGAAGAAACGGGTGCGAAAAAGGGTTCGCCCCTTGAACATTTTTATATCTATCATTCCGCAAAAGGAACAGCGCGTATACGGCAGCTCGGCAATGAAAACCGGTTGAAGATCCTTGTGGAAGCAGCCGATACGGAAACGGCAAAGGAGATGGCAGGCGAACTGCTGTCAAAATTTAAGCAGACAAATCTTGACAATAATTTGATTTAATAGTATTATAAGATGAATTAGTTTATGCTTTAATAATCTAATATTTATATATATCATTCAGAATAAGGAGAAAATATGCAAAGCAAAACTGCCAGGACGCAGAAATCAAAAGCGCAGGAAAGCGCTTCAAAAACAAAGAATGCCGCTGATACGGCTGCAAAGAAAAAAACAACACAGAATTCAAAAGGTACGAAGAATACGGCGGCCGATAAAAAAGAAATATCGTCAAACAAAGAATCAAGCGTGAAAAAAAGCGATTCGGGCGCATCCGTTTCTGTAACGAAAACAGGTAAAAAAGCTGCCGCAAATGAAAAACGTGCGCGCTCATCCGCAAAGTCAAATAAAGAAGTACAGTCGGTTCGCGTCACTTTCCTCGGCGGCATCAACGAAATCGGTAAAAATCTCACCGTGTTTGAATACGACGGCGAAATGGTGATCGTGGATTGCGGCATGACCTTCCCGGACGCAGACATGCCCGGTATCGACTATGTGCTTCCCGATTTCAGCTTCATCGAACGCAACGCGGACAAGATCAAGGCCGTTTTTATCACCCACGGGCACGAAGACCATATCGGCGGTCTTCCTTACTTACTCAAAATCGTAAACATTCCCGTTTATGCGACACGCCTTACGATGGGGCTCATCGAAGGCAAACTGCGGGAGCACAGGATCTATAAAAACGCAAAGCTTCATACCATAAAGCCGGGCGATGTGATCAACGTGGGCAAATTCACCTTCGAAGCGATCCACGTGAACCACTCCATCCCGGACGCGGTTGCATTTGCGATACGCTGTGACGCCGGTGTGATCGTTCATACGGGCGACTTCAAGATTGACAATACGCCCATTGACGGCGGCGTGATCGATTTCGCCCGGCTCGCACAGCTCGGCAACGAAGGCGTACTTTGCCTGATGCAGGATTCCACCAATGCGGAAAAAATCGGATATACGCCGAGTGAGAAAAAGGTAGGGGAGACACTGGAGCATCTTTTTGTGCGTGCAGAAAAGAAACGCATTATCGTTGCGTCCTTCTCATCCAACATACACCGCATCCAGCAGATCATTGACGCGTCGCATAAAATGGGGCGTAAGATCTTTCTTTCCGGCAGAAGCCTTGAAAACGTGACGTCTGTCAGCCGTGACCTCGGTTATCTGAACGTGCCGGACGGATTGATCTTAACCATAGACCACCTGAAGAATTACCGTGATGAAGAGATCGTTATCATCACCACCGGCAGCCAGGGTGAGCCGATGTCCGCATTGACCCGCATGGCGACCGGGGAACACAAGAAAGTAACCGTCGGCGATAATGATTTCGTTATCATTTCCGCAACGCCGATTCCCGGCAACGAAAAAACCGTTGCGAATACGATCAACGAACTGATGAAACTCGGCGCCGACGTGATTTATGAAAAAAGCCTCGGAATCCATGTTTCCGGCCATGCCGCGCAGGAAGAGCTGAAACTGATGATGAATATCGTTCGTCCCCGTTTTTTCATCCCTGTGCACGGCGAACAGAAGCATATGCGCAAACACGCGGATCTTGCGAAAAGCGTGGGAATTCCCGAAAAGAACATCCATGTGCCCGAACTCGGTGAGATGGTATCTGTTTCGGCAGACGCGATCAATACCGTTTCTTATGTAACAGCCGGGCGTATTTATGTGGATAGTTCCGGCGTCGGCGACGTAGGCAGCGCCGTTCTGCGCGACAGAAAGAAGCTCTCAACCGACGGCATCGTTATGGTTACTGCCGTATCGGACGTATATACCGGCGGTCTGATGAACCCGGTGGATATCCAGACGAAGGGCTTTGTTTTCACCGATAATGCAAACGAGCTCAACGCATATATTTCCGGCGTATGCGAAGACGTGTTCGACCGGTATATGCGCGGTATAGAGATGGATACGAACGCGCTGAAACAACGCCTGAAAGACGCCGTTGCAAAAGCGATTTTTGAGAAAACAAGGCGCACGCCCATCGTGATCGTCAGCGTATTTGCCGTTTAACACATATCGCTGCCGTATGTTCTCCCTTGTTCTGGAGGTGCCTGATTGAAACTTTCACAATTGATCAAAAACAATCCGTTTACGTTCCTGCTGTTTCTGCTTGCTTTGGTAGCAAGCGGCGTTACTTTTCATCATTCATGGAAGCTTGCAACCGTTGAGCTTGCCTGCCTTTTGCTGATCACGGTTTTTTCGGCGAAATGGTTCTCAAACGATCTGAAGCGCAAGATCGAACAGATCTCATATCTGAGCAAAACCATGGAAAACCGGCCCAAAGAAAACGAAGTTCTGCAGGTTTTTCCTCTGCCGGTCGTTCTGATCGACGCAGAAGGCTCCATGATCTGGTGCAATAAGCTCTTTGAAAACCTGCTCGTCGATTTTTCAAAATTAAAAAATAAGAATCTCGGCAGCGTACTGCCGTTGGATGAATATGTTAATATCCCCGAGCCTGCAGTAAGCTTTGAAGCAAAAGGCGACAGCGGCGAATATACCGTATATCCCGCACGTCAGGAAGAAGACCGTTACGCGCTTTATTTTATTGACGATACAACGCTGAAGAATATCCGCACAAAGTATCAGCTCACGCGGCCCGTTGTGATTCTGGTGAACGTTGATTCCCTTGAACAGGCGGAAGATCTGATGCCGCATGAAGATTATTACGCGCTGAATTCCGATATTGACCGGCTTCTGAGCAAATGGTTCGTTGATAACAACTGCGTGTTCCGCAAGTTTACGGACGGACGATTCTTCGCGATTACGGAGTATAAGAATCTCAAAGTGATGATCGATAACAGATTTTCGATCATCGATAAGATCCGCAGCAGCCATCTGGGGCCGGCTGAAGCCGACATCACTCTGAGCATCGGCGTAGGTCATTCTCTGGATATCCAGGACTGTGAAGATGACGCCCGAGAAGCGTTGGATATGGCGCGCGGCCGCGGCGGCGATCAGGTGGCCGTTAAAACAGGCGACAGTTTTGAGTTCTTCGGCGGTATCAGCAGCGGCAAGGAAAAACGCGGAAAAATCAAATCGCGCGCTTTTGCCGCGGCGCTTGACGAATATATCGAGAAGAGCAGCAACGTGCTCGTTATGGGTCACTCTTACGGCGATTTCGACTGTATCGGCGCAGCCGCCGGTGTCGTTGCCATTGCAAGGGCAAAGGGCAAAAACGTACACGTGGTTGCCGAACGGAGTACCAGCATGGCGCTTTCGCTGATCAAAATGCTTGAAACCGGCAGCGGCGCAATCAGTTTTATCACCCCTGAAAAAGCGCTTGCCGAAGCCGGAGAAAACACGCTTCTGATCATTGTGGATACGATGCGCGTAAAACTTGTTGAAGAGCCGAAGCTGCTCGAAAAAGGCTTGAAAACCGTGATCATCGACCACCACAGAATGGCTGTGGATCACATTGAAGGCAATACATACGAGCTTCTTGAACCGCATGCATCATCCGCCTGTGAAATGGTAACCGAGCTCGTTCAGTATTCGCCCTCAAAACCGAAGCTTACCGCGAACCAGGCGCAGGCTCTGCTTGCCGGCATCATGCTGGATACGAAAGATTTTACGCTTCGCGTGGGTGTTCGTACGTTTGACGCAGCCTCATTCCTGCGGTCGTTCAAAGCAGATATGGTATCTGTGCGCAAGCTCTTTGCGGGTACGGCGGAAGACAGCATCCAGATCAACAACATTGTAAACTCCGCCGTATATTTCGACCGCTATGCGATCGCGATCTCTCGTGTTTCAGGCAAATCTGCGCGCCTGGTCTGCTCCAAAGCTGCAGATGAACTGCTTACGATCGAAAACGTGGACGCCTCTTTCGTAATCTCGCCGTTCGGTGAAAACACGGTGAACGTTTCCGCCAGAAGCCTTGGGCTGATCAACGTTCAGCTGGTTATGGAAAAACTCGGCGGCGGCGGTCACCACAGCATGGCTGCCGCGCAGATCACCGGCGTTACCACCCAGGAAGCATACGCAATGGTAAAGAATGCCGTTGAAGAATATCTCAATGAATTATAATACAGGAGGATATAAAGCATGAAGGTTATCTTAAACGCCGATGTAAAAGACCTCGGTAAAAAAGGCGAACTGGTCAACGTATCAGACGGATACGGAAAAAACTATCTGATCCCCCGCAAACTTGCAAAAATCGCCGACGCGGCCGCCATGAACGAACTGAAGAACAAAGCTGCCGCCGCGGCGTATAAGCTGGAACAGGAAAAAGCCACCGCCGTGAAAAACGCGCAGATCCTGGAAGGGAAGACCATCGCTGTAAAAGCGAACGCAGGCGCGAACGGCAGACTGTTCGGTTCGGTTACTTCCAAAGAGATCGCCGAAAAAATCAAATCTGAGTTTGATATCGATATCGAAAAGAAAAAGATCGTCGTAGAAGATATCCGCCAGTACGGCACTTACGGGTTTACGGTAAAAGTGTATACCGGCATCCAGGTGCAGATGTTTGTTGTTGTCGGCGAATAACGGCGGAGATACATAATGGCAAACGGAATTTTAAACGAACCGCAAACGAAAATATTCTCATTTGAAGCTGAGCAGGCCGTGCTCGGCTCGGTATTATTTGACCCGAGTTCTTTTTCTGTTGCGGCTACTCATCTGAAAAGCGAATACTTTTATTATCCGCAGCACAAAACGATCTTTTCTCTGATGCAGCAGCTCGATCTGTCCACCGGCACGATTGATCTTCTGATGCTGCTGGAACTGCTGCGCAAAGAAAAAGCCTTCAGCGGAGACGACGGCGGCAAACAGTACCTGATGCAGCTTTCCCAGACGGTGCCCTCTGCTTCCAATATCGAAGCATACTGCAAGATCGTTAAGGATAAGTTTTATATCCGCACGCTTGTAGAGATCTCAAACAAAATCATCGATATGGCTGAAAACTCCGGAGAGCCTGCGGAAGATATCCTCAACAATGCAGAACAGCTGATCTACGATATCCGTCAGGGCAAAACGGACGACGGCCCCGAGAGCATCGGTACGATGATCCGCACCGTTTACGACACGCTGAACAAACTGAATTCCGAAGACAAAGAGCTGTATAAAGGCCTGCCTACCGGATTTCCGGATTTTGACACCATGTGCACCGGCCTCAACCGATCGGACCTTGTGATCGTCGGCGCGCGCCCTGCCATGGGTAAAACCAGTTTTGCACTGAATATGGCAAGAAACGTTGCCGTACGTACGGGCAAAAAGGTGCTTTTCTTCTCTCTTGAAATGTCGAAAGAACAGCTCGCGCAGCGCGTTATTTCCACGGAAGCCCGCATTCCGAGCCAGAAAATGCGTACCGGCGAACTGACGCCGGATGAATGGGAAAAGCTGTTTTCCGCATGTCTTTTCCTTGCGGATATCCCGCTGTATTTTGACGATAAATCTTCTACCACCGTTACGGAAATGAAATCAAAGATCACGCGTCTGAAAGCCGAGGCCGTGTTTGTTGACTATCTGCAGCTGATGAAATCGGACGTGAAAAAAGAATCCCGCGTGCAGGAAGTTACCGATATCACCCGCGGACTCAAGCTTATGGCAAAGGATCTGGACATCCCGATCGTTGTGTGTGCGCAGCTTTCCAGAAGCACGGAATCCCGCGGCAACAAATCGCATAAGCCGCAGCTTGCCGATTTGCGTGAATCCGGTTCTATCGAACAGGATGCCGATATCGTTGCGATGCTTTACAGAGAAGATTACTATCAGAATACCGATGCGGCGGATGAAGAAGAGACGCCGAAAGTGAACGTGAACCTTGCGCAGCTTCTTGTTGAAAAGAACCGTCACGGCCCCACTGGTTCCATCAAGCTTGCATGGAACCCGACGTACACCATGTATACCTGTATTGAGAAAAAAGATGGCGGCGCTGAGTGACAAGTTTTTTGCTTCACTGCAACAATACGGTATGATCGCCCCCGGGGATGACGTTCTTGTTGCGTTCTCGGGCGGCGCAGATTCCGTTTGTCTTTTAGATTTATTAGACTCATATAAAGATCAGCTTGGTATCAGGCTGAGAGCTGCGCACGTGAACCACTGCCTCAGAGGCATCGAATCAGACGCTGACGAAGCGTTTGCGCGCGCTTTTTGCGAGGAACGCGGTATTCCGCTTTCTGTTCTCAGAACAGATATTGCCAAAAAGGCAAAAGAATCGAATAAGAGCACAGAGGTATGCGCAAGAGAAGCGCGTTACGCCTTTTTTTCTTCTCTTCAACCGGATAAAATTGCCACGGCGCATACGGGTACCGACGCTATAGAAACACTTTTGATGAACTTTTCACGCGGGGCGTCGCTGCACGGGCTGGCGTCGATCCCGCCCGTAAGAGACAATATCATCCGTCCGCTGATTTCCTTTACACGTGAAGAAACAGAAATGTACTGTAAAGAAAATCAATTGTCATATGTTACAGACAGTTCCAACCTCACGGATGATTACACGCGTAACCGGATCCGCCATCATATCATGCCGGAGATGCGTTCGATCCGTCCCGGATTTGAAAACAGCGCTCTGAGATGTATCGATTCTCTGCGTACCGAAGACGATTATCTGCGTCATGAAACAAATAAGCTTCTTGATCGGTATAAAACAAAAAACGGTTTAAAAACAAAGGATTTTTGCGAACTGCACAAAGCGCTCCGCTGCAGACTGATTGCCGCGTATATTGCAGAAAATACAGACGCCGATTTCGAATCAAGACATATTTATGACCTTGACGAGAATATTTCAAACGAAAGCTATACGCTTACGCTCCCCGGAGCCACGCGTATTTGTGTAAAGAATTCCGAACTGCAGGTTATTCGTGAATTGCCTGCCGTTATATCCGAGGAACCGGTAAGGATCAGTAAACATGAATTGCATGATTTGCAATATAACGGTTTCAGCCTCCGTTTTTCTGTAAAAGACGGTTCCTGCAATTCATCTTTTAAGTTTAATTTTATTGATTTTTGTAAAATTGATGATATAATAGAAATCCGTACGCGCCGTCCGGGCGACCGGATCACCCTTGCAAAGCGAAACTGCACAAAATCTGTTAAAAAGCTGTTCAATGAAGAAGGATATCCATCCGATCTGCGGTCGCTTCTTCCTGTGATAGCCGACAGCAGAGGCGTGATCTGGATTTACGGCGCAGGGCCGGACAAATCCCGTCTGGCAGATACTGTTTCAGATAAAATATTGATTATTGATACGGAGAGTGCAAAAAATGAATAAGGATATTGAACTCGTACTGTTTTCGGAAGAAAAGCTTCATTCTGTTGTTCAGGAACTCGGCAGACAGATCACAGCCGATTATCAGGGCAGAAATCTGCTGCTTCTGAGCATACTGAAAGGTTCGGTCGTTTTTATGACCGACCTGATGCGTCAGATCGATCTTCCCTGCGAGCTTGATTTTATGGCGGTGTCTTCTTACGGCAACGGCGTTAAGGCTTCCGGTACAGTAAGGATCCTGAAAGACCTTGACAGAGACATCCGCGGTTATGACGTTCTGATCGTTGAAGATATCCTTGACAGCGGTATGACGCTCAATTATCTGATGGATCTTCTGTATGCCAGAAATCCCAACAGCATCCGTATCTGCACTTTGTTTGATAAGCCCGAACGCAGAAAAGTCGATATTTATCCCGATTACAAAGGACTTGAGGTCCCCGATGAATTTATTGTCGGTTACGGGCTTGATTATGCCGAAAAATACCGCAATCTTCCTTATGTAGGCGTATTAAAGAGGGAAGTGTACGAAAATAAGGAGTGAATGTTTTGAATAACGACAAACGCAAAAGAATCGGTTCCGTTCTGCCGCTGCTGCTGGTCCCGGTGCTGCTGATCACAGTGATCACGTTCTTCATGAACTCAAATAACGGTGAAAAAGAGCTTACGTATTTCGATATCGTTTCGCTGTACCGTGAAGATAAGATCGCATCGTATGAACTGAATCTGAGCAGCGGTGTTCTGACGTATACGCTGCGCGGTGAAAAAACGGAGCGTAAATACAATGTTCCCAGCGTTACGCTGTTTTATCAGGATGTTCACGATTATGTTATGCAATATAACGAGGCGCATCCCGATTCGCCGGTTCTGTACAATTATAAGGCGGGCAGTTCCAACAGCTGGCTGCTGAGCATGCTTCCGATACTGATCAGCATCGTTCTTCTCGGCGTGCTGATGTTCGTGATGACACGACGCATGAACCAAAGTATTATGAGCGAGTCGAACCGCACCATCAGCTTCGGTAAGGCAAGGATCCGCAAAAATGAAGGCGGCAAAAAAGTAACCTTTGCCGACGTTGCAGGCGCGGATGAAGAAAAAGAGGAACTCAGCGAGATCGTTGAATTCTTGAAAGATCCGTCCAAGTATAATGCGCTGGGTGCAAGGATCCCGAAGGGCGTTCTGCTCGTCGGCCCTCCCGGTACCGGTAAAACGCTGCTTGCCAAGGCAGTAGCAGGTGAAGCGAACGCGCCGTTCCTTTCGATCTCCGGTTCCGATTTCCTTGAAATGTACGTCGGCGTAGGCGCATCCCGCGTACGGGACCTCTTTGCACAGGCGAAGAAAAGCGCTCCCGCGATCATCTTTATCGACGAGATCGACGCCGTCGGCCGGCACAGAGGCGCCGGTATGGGCGGCGGTCATGACGAACGCGAGCAGACGCTGAACCAGATGCTTGTTGAAATGGACGGTTTTGTTGAGAACGAAGGCGTGATCGTCATTGCCGCTACAAACCGCCCCGATATTCTCGATCCCGCGCTGCTGCGTCCCGGCCGTTTCGATCGCCAGATCACTGTAGGATATCCTGATATCAAGGGCAGGGAAGAGATCCTGAAGGTGCATGCGCGCAACAAGAGCCTTGCTCCGGATGTGAATCTTCTTGATATAGCTCGATCCACCGTTGGCTTCACGGGCGCCGATCTTGAAAATCTGCTGAACGAAGCGGCGCTTCTCTCTGCAAGGCGCGGTCTGAAAGCAATCACGAAGGCAGAGATCGAAGAGGCAACCGTAAAGGTCGTTGTAGGCACCGAGAAAAAGTCCCACAAAATCTCCGAGAAAGACAAGCGCATCACCGCGTACCATGAGGCCGGTCACGCGATCGCAACACATTTCCTGGAGGGGCAGGATCCCGTCCATCAGGTATCCATCGTACCGCGCGGTATGGCCGGCGGATTTACGATGTCGCTGCCGCTTGAAGACAAAACCCACATCACCAAGAGCCATATGGAAGACGATCTCGTTACGCTGCTCGGCGGACGTGTTGCGGAAAAAATTGTTTTCGACGATATCACAACCGGTGCTTCCAATGATATCGAGCGCGCTTCTGATATGGCGCGCAAGATGGTCACAAAGTACGGCATGAGCGATAACCTCGGCCCGATCACCTTTGGTTCCGGCCATGACGAAGTTTTCCTCGGCAAAGATTACGGCACGGTGCGTAATTACTCCGAAGAGATCGCTAAGGATATCGATATTGAAGTAAAGGCCATCATTTCCACCGCATATCAGCGCTGCGAAACGCTGCTGAACGGACACCGTGATAAGCTGGACGAACTCGCCGAGTATCTTATAGCACATGAAAAGATCGACGGAACGGATTTCGCAAAACTGATGGACGGCACACTTGTGTATACCAACGATATCGCATCTGAAAGTAAGCCCGAAACGGAGGAAACAGATCATGCGTAAAAGGATCATTCCTATTTTATCTATCATTATTGCTGCGGTAATGCTCTGCACAGCCCTTTCGCTTACCGCATGCAAAAAGTCCGGAGACGAAAAAGAAACGTCGCCTGCAGGCGCAGTGCAGAACAACGACGTATCGGATGGGTCGGCAGACGGCAAAAAACAAAACAGTGAGGTCGAGAACATGAGTTACGAAGAAATCTATCAGGCTAAAGCGAATGAATATGCCGATAACGAGCATCCCATCGCCGTGATCGTAATGGAGAACAAAGAAGCTATCGTAATTGAGCTCTATGAGGATATTGCAAAGAACACGGTGCTGAATTTTATCTCTCTTGCAAACAAAGGTTTTTACGACGGAATCATTTTTCACAGGGTGATCAAAAACTTCATGATCCAGACCGGCGATCCGACCGGTACCGGCATGGGCGGCCCGGGCTACAAGATTTTCGGTGAATTCAGCAATAACAATTTCAAAAATGACATTTCCCATATGCCTGGCGTGGTTTCCATGGCGCGTCAGGGGAATCAGTACAATCCCGCTTCCGCTTACAATACTGCGGGTTCCCAGTTCTTTATCTGTGTTTCCGACGCTTCTTATCTGGATAATGATTATGCCGCTTTCGGCAAGGTGATCGACGGTATGGACGTTGCTTATGCCATTTCCAATACGGCGACCAATGCCAACGATAAGCCTCTTTCCGCGCAGAAAATGGCGTATGTACGCGTGGATACCCACGGCGTGACCTGCGCGGAGCCGGAAACGATTGCAGAATGATAAAAAACAGCAATTGTTTTTTGTTGATTATTTTTGTTGTACGCCACTTGATTTTTTTTATAAAAAGTGATATATAATAATTGAAAATATTTAATTCAGGAGGTTTACTTATGGTTGGTTGGATTCTTAAAATGCTGCTTAAAGTTATGAAGCCCTTTATCAAAATGGCTCTCATGGAAGCGATTTTTGACGCGCTTGAGGACTACGCTCTTGATGGTACGACTGAAGAGGGTACCACTGAGCCCGAACCCGCAACCGGAGAAGATGTTACTTTAGGTGCATAACTACCCGTAAAAATGATCCGCCTGCAGGCGGATTATTTTTTCTGCCGATAAGGATGAGCGGTATTACAACGGTATTTGAATAAGAAGTTCTAATTATTGTAAATTTCTTATTGATTTCTTTATTAAATATTTGTATAATAAAAATATTAAAAACAATATACCTGCGAAATAGGGAGATACAGCTTATTATGATTTATGACGTTGCAATTATCGGTGCCGGTGTGATCGGCGCATTAACTGCCAGAGAATTTTCCAGATTCAAACTGAACGTTGCTCTTTTGGAAGCAGAAAATGACGTCGCAATGGGCGCCACGAAAGCAAACAGCGGTATTGTTCACGCAGGATTTGACGCAATTCCGGGCACACAGAAAGCAAAATTCAACGTAAAAGGCACGGCCATGATGCCCGAATTCTGCAAAGAACTGAACGTTCCTTATAAGAATAACGGCTCGCTTGTTGTTGCTTTTTCCGAAAAGGAACTTCCGGTGCTTCGCGAACTTTACGAGCGCGGCATAAAAAACGACGTTCCCTGTATGGAGCTTCTGAGCAGGGAAGAGCTCATTGCGCTTGAACCGAACCTTGCCGATGAAGCTTGCGGTGCGCTGCTTGCAAAAACAGCCGGTATCGTTTGCCCTTATGAGCTTACCATTGCCGCGGCTGAAAATGCTGTTTCCAACGGCGTGGAGTTTTTCCGCAACTGTAAAGTACAGGCGATCACTTCTGAGAAAGAGTACATTGAACTTGATACCACTTGCGGGAAATTCCAGGCTAAATTTGTTGTAAATGCCGCCGGTACGCATTCCGACGAAGTTGCCGCGATGATCGGCGATCACAGCGTGAGCATCAAGCCCCGCAGCGGCGAGTATTTCATTCTTGACAAGGCTGTAGGCAACGTTGTATCACATACGATATTCCAGTGCCCCACAGAATACGGCAAAGGCGTTCTTGTTGCGCCTACGGTAGACGGCAATATCCTTCTCGGCCCGACCTCGAAAGACGTTGAAGACCGTGATTGCACCGCTACAACGCTGGAAGGCCTTCATACGGTCAAAGTGCTTGCGGTCAAGAGCTGCGAAAAAGTATCTTCACGCAATGCAATCACCTCGTTTACCGGCCTTCGCGCGCACGATGAAAACAACGATTTTATTATCGGTCCCAGCAAGGCGGATCCCCGGTTTATCAACGCCGCAGGTATAGAATCTCCCGGTTTGTCTTCCGCTCCTGCGATCGCAAAATACATAGCGTATATTGTTTCTGATACGTACGATGATCTTCAGCCGAACGAGAGCTTCAAACCCGCGAGAACAGACGTGTTCCGTTTCCGTCATGCTACTGATGAAGAACGGCAGGAAGCGATCAATCGCGATCCGGCGTACGGCAGGATCATCTGCCGCTGTGAATCCATCACAGAAGGCGAGATCGTGGATGCGATCCGCGCTCCGGCAGGCGCCAGAGATGTAGACGGCGTAAAACGCCGCACGCGTGCCGGTATGGGCAGGTGCCAGGGTGGTTTCTGCGGTTCCAAGGTTGTTGAGATCCTTGCACGTGAACTCGGCACGGAAGTCAACGAAATTACCAAATTCGGTAAGGGTTCAAAGATTTTGTTCGAGAAGACGAAATAAAGCGGAGGAATGCACGAATGTTGAATTATGATCTTGTGGTTATCGGCGGCGGCCCTGCCGGCATGGCAGCCGCGCTGAAAGCAAAGGAATGCGGCGTAGACCGTATCCTGATCATTGAACGCGCCGAAACGCTCGGCGGTATCCTGGAGCAGTGCATCCATACCGGTTTCGGCCTTCACTATTTTAAGACGGAGCTTTCAGGCCCCGAATACGCCGACCGTTTTATCAAAGAAGTTGAGAAGACGGATATCGATATCAAGTGCGACACGATGGCGCTCGATATCAGCGATACAAACGTTGTTACCGCCGTTAACAAAACGGACGGTCTGCTGAAGATCCAGGCAAAGGCCATCGTTCTTGCCATGGGCTGCCGTGAGCGTCCCCGCGGCGCGCTTGAAATGGCAGGCACGCGCGCTTCCGGTATCATGACCGCCGGTACAGCGCAGAAATACGTGAATATCGACGGATATATGCCCGGCAAAAAGGTGGTTATTCTCGGTTCTGGTGATATCGGCCTTATTATGGCCCGCAGAATGACGCTGGAAGGCGCTGAGGTTAAAGTGGTGTGCGAGATCATGCCGTATTCCGGCGGCCTTACCCGTAATATCGTTCAGTGCCTTGATGATTTCGGCATTCCGCTGCGTCTTTCCACCACGGTGATCGAAACGCACGGCGCCGAGCGTCTTGAAGGCGTTACCATTGCAAAAGTAGATGAAAAACTCAACCCGATCAAGGGTACGGAAGAGTACATTCCCTGCGATACGCTGATGCTCTCCGTTGGTCTGATCCCCGAAAACGAGCTTACAAAAAACGTCGGTATCGCGATGGACAGAGTTACGAACGGTGCTGTTGTGGATGAGATGCGTCAAACGGATCACAAGGGCGTTTTTGCCTGCGGCAACGTTCTGCACGTTCACGATCTTGTTGACTATGTTACGCTTGAATCTCAGCTCGCAGGACAGGGCGCCGCAGATTACATACTGAACAAACAGCCGGAAGAAACCGTATACGTAAATACAACAACGGGCAACGGCGTGAGATATCTTGTGCCGCAGCGCGTCAACGTTAAGAACCCGAACGACGTGAAGCTTTACTTCCGTGTGGGTAAGATCTATAAGAATGCAAGGGTTGTTCTTGAATGCGACGGTAAGGTGATCTCATCCAAGAAGAAAGTAAAGCTTGCGCCCGGTGAAATGGAAGACGTTATCATTCCCGCCGACGTACTTGCTCAGATGAACGCTTCGAGCACGATCTGTGTTCGCGTGGAGGAATAAAAAATGAAAAGAGATCTTATTTGTGTTGCTTGCCCTCTGGGCTGCCCGATCACCGTTGAATATGAAGGTGCCGAAGTGTTTTCTGTTACCGGCAACACCTGCAAACGCGGCGACGCTTATGCGCGCACCGAGGTGGTTAATCCTACCCGGTCGCTTGCTACTTCCGTAAAGGTAAACGGCGGCGTTCATCCGGTGGTTCCCGTTCGTTCCAGCCAGCCTGTTCCGAAAAGCATGATGTTTGAATGCATGAAGGTGATCAACGCCGCCAGCGTTGACGCGCCCGTTCAGATCGGTCAGGTCATCATTCCGAATATCCTTGGTACCGGCGCAGATATCATCGCAACAAATAACGACTGAAAAGAGACGTATTTATGGACAGATCATACCAGTACGCGAATTTTGCCAAGCCGTCGCTGCGTCAGATCGAATGGCAGAAAACCGAGTTCTACGGCCTGATCTATTACGGCTTACCAGTATTTACCTCCGCACAATACGGCGGAGGCTTTACTTCTGCCTCAACTTTCTGGCCGGAAGCGATGGATACCGACAGTTGGTGCGATCTGGCGCAAAAAACGGGCATGAAGGGCCTTGTGCTTACCTGTAAGCATTACGACGGGTTCTGCCTCTGGCCCTCTGCACACACCGATTATTCCGTAAAAAGCTCCAACTGGATGGACGGGCAGGGGGATCTTGTGCGTATGACCGCCGATTCCTGCAGAAAGTTCGGTATGAAATTCGGCGTATATATCTCCCTTTGGGATATGCACGAAAAAACGTACGGTTCCGGAAAACCCTATGACGATTATTTCTGCAATCTGCTCATCGAACTTCTTACCGGTTACGGCGACGTTTTCTGCGTATGGTTAGACGGTATCTGTTCCAGTGCGGAAACGCGTGAGCAGAAGTATGATCTCGGCAGATATTATAAGCTGATTCGTGAACTTGCACCGAACGCGGTGATCTCTTTTATGGGCCCGGACGTTCGCTGGAGCGGCAATGAGAGCGGCATAACACGTACGGAAGAGTGGAGCCCCGTACCCGCGCATTACGGTATATATGAAGACGGCACCTCAGAACCCGCGCCCTCAAAAAAAGCAGGGGAGCGCATGCCGCTGGATATCGGCAGCAGAAAAGCGATAAAACACGAAGAAAAGTTTATCTGGTATCCCTGTGAAGTCAGCCTTCCTTTGCGCAAGCACTGGTTCTTTAATGAAGAAGACAAATACGCCACAAAAACAAAAGATAAACTTTTAAAGCTTTACTATGAAACGGTTGGCAACAATTCCTGCCTGATGCTCGGGCTTTCGCCGAATAAGCGCGGTGAGATCGACGAGATCGATACGCAGATCCTTACCGCTTTCGGTAAAGATCTTGGCATGATGTTCGGCGGCAATATCGTAAACGAAACGGCTAAAATATCGGCGTCCACCGTTTACGGCGATCATATTCCCGATCACATCAAGAATAACGAGATGACCTCGTTCTGGCAGCCGGACCCTTCGGAAAAAGCGCCGTATATCACCGTCACTTTTGAAAACGAAGAACCATTCGATAAGATCGTGCTTTCTGAAAATATCAGCAACGGTCAGCATATCGAAGAGTTCACCGTTTATTATCTGAATGAAAAAGGGAAGTTCAAGCCCCTCTATCAGGGTACCGCGGTGGGGTATAAAAAGATCTGCAGTATTAAACCGATAAAATGTAAAACGCTGAAGATCGAATTTGCGAAATTCCGTGATTTCTTTGAACTTTCCGGTTTGCAGATTAATTAACGCCATGACCGTAATACACAATATTCCGCCTGTTTTTGACGAGAACAGCCGTATTCTGATCCTCGGCAGCTTTCCGTCTGTAAAATCGCGTGAAGATGCATTTTTCTATGCGCATCCGCGTAACCGGTTCTGGAAAATGCTTGCAGATGTTTTCGGTGAAACGACGCCCTGTACCACCGATGATAAAAAACAGTTCCTTCTGCGTCATAATATAGCATTGTGGGACGTGATCGCCAGGTGCGAAGTTACAGGCAGTTCAGATGCATCCATCAGAAACGCCGAACCGAATCAACTTGAATTAGTCCTCCGGCAGGCAAAGATAGAAAAAATCATTGTCAACGGAACAACGGCATATAAGTATTATCAAAAATATCAGTATCCCGTTACAGGGATCGAAGCCGTATGTTTGCCTTCCACCTCTCCGGCAAACGCCCGTATGGACGAGCGGGAACTGATCGAAGTTTGGAAAGAAGCGCTTATATAAAAATAAGGTGCAGTCCGCTTTGGACCGCACCTTTTATCATATTCTGATCAGGCTTCGGAAAAGCTGTCTTTCCCTACGCCGCAAACGGGACATTCGAAATCATCGGGAAGATCTTCAAATTTCGTGCCGGGTTCAATGCCGTTATCGGGATCGCCGAGTTCTTCGTCATATTCCCAACCGCAGACGTCGCAAACGTATTTCATATCAAATCTCCTTTCGTATCATTGATATCGCAGGTATCAGTCTTTATTGCCGATGGCTTTCCAAACAAGAGCAGCAAGGGCTGCGCCGGCAAGCGGGCCTACGATGAACACCCAAACGCTGGTAAGAGCAGCGCCGCCCGCAAACAGCGCGGGGCCGAAGCTTCTGGCGGGGTTGACGGAGGTCCCGGTGAAATGGATACCGAGAATGTGCACAAGCGTAAGCGTAAGGCCGATCACGATGCCGGAAACCTGGGCGTTCTTTACCTTGGAGGTAACGCCGAGGATCGCGAAGATAAACACAAAGGTAAGGATGCACTCGATGATCAGAGATTTAACGATGCTCTCTTCGAAAAGGACGTTGGAGCCGAGACCGTCTTTTGCAGGGAAGAAGATGCACAGGATTCCCGCGCCTGCAATGGCGCCGAGGAACTGCGCTACTACATAAGAAATAAAATCACGTACAGGCAGTTTTTTGCTGATCAGCATAGCGAGAGATACAGCGGGATTGATATGGCAGCCGGATACGTTGCCGATGGAATAAGCCATAGCAACGATCACAAGACCGAAGGCGAGCGCGGTGGCAAGATAGCCGCCGGGCACGTCGCAGTGGATCGCACAGGCAGTGCCGCAACCGAATACAACCAGTACACATGTGCCGATGAATTCGGCAATGTATGCTTTGAAGCTTTTTGTTTTCATTATCAAAATCTCCTTTCTTTTGATAATTTTATTTTAACAAATCATTTTTGAATATGCAATAGAAAAATACGTAATATTGATTTAATTCTTTTTTCAGCGCGGATGGATATAATATAAACTAACTTTTTTAGAAAAACAGAGCGGTTTTTTATTGAAATCCACATTAAGATATGATAAAATATACTATATTTTTTTAAAGGCTGATATGTATTATGTTTTATGTGATCATGGACCTTGAGTGGAACAATTCGTATAACAAGTACCGGAAGTGCTTCGTGAATGAGATTCTTGAGATCGGAGCCGTAATGGTCAACGACGAACTTGAAGTGATTGATACTTTTTCGGTGATCATCCGTTCGCAGCTGATCAAAAAACTGAGCGGCAGGGTAAAGAATCTTACGCATATCACAAATGAAGATATGACTTCAGGCGTCAGTTTCCAGCGGGCCGTAACCGATTTCTCAAAATGGATCGGCAGCAGAAACTGCGTATTTATGTCCTGGGGCAATTCCGATATCCGCGTTCTTTACGATAATTACTCCATGTTCTGTAAAATCAAAGGCATACCGTTTCTTACAGAATACCTCGATCTGCAGAAATACTGCCAACAGTTTATTGTGAGCGCTACCAATCAGCAGATCAGCCTTGTGAACGCCGCGATCGAAATGGGAATTGACATTTCAGACTGTACCTTCCACAGGGCGCTTGAAGACAGTCTCCTGGGGCTCAGATGCCTCAAAAAATGCTATAATAAGGATCATCTTCTGAATAATGCTGTGATCTGTGACGAGGCTTTTTATCAGAAACTGATGTTCAAGGCTTCGTATATTACAAATATCAACAGCCCGAAAATTGATAAGGAAAAGCTCAGATGCAAATGTGATTCCTGCGGGGAATACATGAACCGGATGAGCGACTGGAAGAGCATAAATCAAACGTTCTCTGCGCTTTTCTACTGTAAGAACTGCGAACGCCTCGTACGGTATTCGGTTCGGTTTAAAGAGTATTACGATAAGATCGACGTTAAAACCAGCGTCAGTGAAATGAAAAAAACAGATAAAGAAAACTAAAGGACCTCTGAATGAACAAAAAGAAATACATCCCCATGGTGGCCGCCTTTCTGATCCTGTCTTTTCTGGTCATCTCCATCGGGTTATATCTTTCCGACGCTTTGCCGGAAAAAATGACATACGCAATCAATTCTGCCATCGATCAGATAAAAAATGACGACGGCAGAGAGATCACGCAGACGGGAACGGACGTCGGCGGGTACGTATCTCTGTCCCGACCCCGGATGCCTTCCGGTATCCACGGCGCTTATATCGATCTCGGTACGGAGCTCGCCCCCTTTTCGCAGGACGGCACGGCATATGCAGCGTTTATTGCCGAAACAGAATCAAATTTCGATTATCTGAAAAACTTCATGATCGATACGCTCTTTATCACGCCGGATTACGACGGCGCTGCAGGAGTTCTGACGGATGCAAACGGCAACAGTGTAGACGTGCTGAACGAATACCTGAGATATGCCGATCTGAACGGCTGCTTCAAAGGGCTTGTGATCAACGACAGCTGTATCTATCACAACGGGCAGTTTTATTTCGATACGGTAAAGAGTTATCTTCGTAATTATTCATTCGACGCAGTTCTGCTTTCATCTGCGGCCCTTCCTTCACAGCAAAACCTTGCGAAGGCAGCCTCGTTTTTCGGAAAACATGTTAAGGTTGATTTCGGAGGCAACTGCTATTTCGGCGTGGACGTTCCCAGCAGCGCCGCGGCACGCTATGCCGACGCCGATTCGCTGGCCGCGCTGGAATCCGGCTTCGTGGATTTTGCCGTTGTTGAAGGTAACTCCATGAAGAACGCCGCGTTGCCGTTCAGCGCTGTTATGAACTGGTGGAACGCAAAAGCCCAGGTCTATCCAGAGATTACGTTCTATTGCAGGCACCGCAACGATCTCGTAATGACCAATACTGCAGATTGGAATAATTACATTGAGATCTGCGATCAGGTACGGTTTTTATGGAACTGTGAGAATTTCAGGGGCAGCGTGTTTTATAACCTCACGGCGCTGAAGCAGAATGTTGCTTCTGCCTCGGTTCGTCTTTCTTATCTTTATTTTGACGGTGAATTGTCTGATCTTGCGGTCAATTCCATTCATTTGAACGAGAATAGTCAATCGGTAACGTTTACCGGTACTGCCGCCGCCGGATACAAAGTGATCTGCAACGGTAAAAACATCAGTAACCTTCCGGCGTTTACCTATACCGCAAATCTGACCGCGGGTAAAAACGATTTTGTGTTTTTCAGCGCAGGTAAGTCGCTTCATTACCGCATCTACAATAATACGCGCATCATTTATGATTATGCGCCGCAAACCGATCTTTGCGTGAACAGCGGTGATACGGTAATGATCTCTGCCGTTTGTATGGAAGGTGCGGACGTACGCTGCGCCGTCAACGGAAAAACCTACGTGATGAATGAAGAGTATGCCGCGGCCGGGGTCAGTATTCCGGAAGGGTACCGTTTGTATGCCTGCGGCGTTCGGTTCTCAGGCAACACGTATTCCGATCTGAATCTCGGCAAGGTCGTGATCACGGCATCTGCAGGAGATAATACAGAAACCGTTACAGGCGCCGGTATCACTGTGCTGAAATCGGAATCAAAAGGGATTATCAGTAAAATCCGCGAACTGTTTTCTTCGGATTCTCAGGTTCCCGCAAACACCGATCAGAATCAGTTTTCGTATACAGAAACCATTTCTCCTTATCATGATAACGGCCTCGGCACGGCGCTGCTCTGCCGGATCGTAAACGACGATACGGAAATGCTCAGCACGCTCAGCGACCATGATACGTATCATGCGGATTACTCCACGCTTCCGGAAGGGACCATTGACTATATTAAATCCATGACCGTGAATGAAAACGGTTATCTGCGTTACGAACTGAAATCCGGTATTTCGGTTTACGGCGTCAACTGCGAACTGATCAACAACGGCTACGTTCTGCCGAAAAACCGCGTGTTTGTGAACAGAGTTGATGATTCTTCACCGCGTTCAACCGATATCATTTTCAATATGGACTGGTTCAGCCCAGTCACCGTAAAATGCTGTCCGCAGGAATACTTCACGGGTTATCAGTCTTACGCGTTCAATATTTCCGCATTCACGGCGCAGTATATCGACGTTACGTTCCACTATACCGGCGATTTCTTCAATTCATCCCTTCTGAATTTTGACGCCGCATCTCCCTTCAGCCGCAGCGAGCTGTACGCGGAAGGTGATGAAAACCTGATTTTGCGGTTGTATCTGAAAAAGCCCGGCCAGTTCTACGGTTTCGACCTTTACAGAAACGAGCAGAGCCAGCTTGTTCTTTCGTGTAAAAAACACGCTGACGGTTCTCTGCAGGGCAAAGTAGTGATGCTTGACGCGGGCCACGGCGGCCTTTCCATGACGGGTACGGCGTTGGCCGACAATTCCGTTGCAGAGAAAACGGTAACCCTCGCGATCGCTTATAAAACGAAGCAGATGCTTGAAACAAAAGGCGCGCAGGTGCTGATGACGCGCACCATGGATACCGCATTGTCGCTTGAAGAAAGAACAAAGATCCAGAGCGCCGCAAACCCTGATGTTTTTGTGAGTATACACTGCGACGGCACTGATAATATAGCGGACGCAGGTACGCATACGTTTTATTTCAGGCCGTATTCGCAGCCGCTTGCCGGTGCGATCAATACGTCGCTTACTTCGGTTTATCAAACGTATATTTATGTGCCAACGGATACAAACTATGCAAAGGTTGATAAATCCATCAAGTTTTATCCGTTCTATGTGACCCGGCTGAATCACTGCCCGTCCGTATTAGTGGAAACCGGCTTTATGACGAACCCCGTGGAAGGACAGATCCTTGCATCGGATAATGCACAGTACTGGATCGCCAAAGGAATATCAGACGGTATCGAGGCGTATTTCGCAAACAATCACGTGTAAAAATAACAGAAAAGGGAGGCTCTGCAGCCTCCCTTGTTCATATATATTCTCTTAAAGAGCTTCACAGATCTCTTTGGTATCCTGCGCGATCATAAGTTCTTCATTGGTGGGGATCACGAACATGCGCAGTTTTGAACCGTGTACGGAGATCTCGATCTCTTCGCCGCGTTTTGCGTTAGCGGTTTCATCGATATCGGTGCCGAGAAAACGAAGCTTTTCGGCAATTCTCGTGCGGTACTGCGGGTTATTCTCGCCGATGCCGCCGGTGAATACAACAGCGTCGATACCGCCCATTGCAGCGGCAAAACCGCCGATGTATTTCGTGAGTTGGTGGCAGAGCATGGATTCCACAAGCTTTGCACGCTCATCGCCGGCCTTGGCGCGGTTTTCGATCTCGCGGTTGTCAGAGGTGCCGGCAAGACCCAGCATGCCGGATTTCTTGTTCATAACGGCGTCGATCTCGTCAGGGGAGAGCCCCTCTTTTTTCATAATGATCGGAACGATTGCGGGATCGATCGAACCGCAGCGGGTGCCCATCAGAATGCCTTCAAGGGGCGTTACGCCCATGGTCGTATCGAAGCATTTGCCGTCCATAACGGCGGAAATGGAAGAACCGTTGCCGAGATGGCAGGTAACGATCTTCGTGCCTTCCGCTTTGCCGCCCAGGAGCTTGATGCAGCGCTTGCTTACAAAACGGTGGGACGTGCCGTGGAAGCCGTAACGGCGGATGGAGTATTTTTCATAATACTCATAGGGAAGGGCATACAAATAAACGTAATCGGGCATGGTGGCGTGGAATCCGGTATCAAACACGGCAACCTGAGGTACGTCGGGCATGATCTTTTCGCAGGCTTCAATGCCCATCAGGTTTGCGGGATTGTGCAGAGGGCCGAGATCGAAGCATTCACGGATCGCTTCCTTCACTTTTTCATTTACAAGAACGGAACCGTTGAATTTCTCACCGCCGTGCAGAACGCGGTGCCCCACTGCATTGATCTCATCCATGGATGCGATAACGCCGCGTTCTTTGCTTGTGAGCGCATCAAGCACGATCTTGATTGCAGCGCTGTGGTCAGCCATCAGCATCGGCAGCTTTTTGCAGCTCTTTTCGGGGCAATCGGGCACCGTGTGCGTAAAGGTGCAGTTGTCGTAAGAGATCTGCTCGCAGATACCTTTCGCAAGCAGCGATTCGGTTACCATATCGATCAGCTGATATTTCAGCGAAGAACTGCCGCAGTTGATTACAAGAACTTTCATAATGTTTTCCTCCGTAAAAATATCTTGAATAAAATGTTAATCTCGTATATTATATACATGAATAAATCATTTTTCAAGTATTATTTTTCAGGACGGTAAAAAATGAGAGAAACCGCGTTTATCATATGTGAATACAACCCTTTTCACAACGGTCATCTGCTGCATATCCGTAAAACACGGGAAGCCGGTGCAAAGCGCGTGATATGCATCATGAGCGGCAATTTTGTGCAGCGCGGCGAGATCGCATTCTGCGATAAGATCACAAGAGCGGGATTCGCAATAGAAAACGGCGCCGACCTCGTATTGGAGCTGCCGGTAAAATATGTGCTCTCCGGCGCACGGTATTTTGCATGGGGAGCAATGGAAACCATATGCCGGACAGGCATAAACGGTACGCTTTCTTTCGGCGCATCTGCGTCTGTTGCCGAACTAAAAGAAACTTCACGGATAACCTCGCTGCAGGAGGTTTCAGACACGGCTGATCATTTTTCGCTTTCTGAGGGAATTCCATATGCTGCGGCGATGCAGAAAGCAGCAGGTTCTTTATATCCGGAGATCTCTGGTATCTTTGACGATCCGAATAATATACTTGCCTTAGAATATATCAAAGCTGCAGGTGCACAAAACGCAGATATCGATTTCTTTTCGGAACAGCGCACGCTCATGCATGATAAAGAAACGACCGAAGGCAATATTGCCGGGGCGAAATATCTTCGCGAACTGGTATACAACAATCAATCATTATCTCCGATTCGTTCTTTTGTGCCCGAAGAAGTATACCGTACGCTTTATGAAGGTTATAATAACGGAATGCTTCCTGCAGATAAGTCAAAATTTTCCGTTGCGGCAATGGCAAGGCTTATTACTTTACAACAAGAGGGTTTTGTTTTGATCAACGGCGTGAACCAGGGCCTGGAGAACCGCATATGCGAATACATGAAGAACTGTTCCGACCTTTATGATCTGTTCGACAGTGTAAAGACAAAGCGCTTTACACATGCAAGGATCCGTCAAATCCTGATTTCAGCCGTTCTTGGTATAAAAAAATCAGCACTCGAACAGCCGCAGCCTTATATTCGGGTGCTGGGAATGAATGAAACAGGGAAGGGCCTCATCAAAGAGATCAGAAATAATGCGGACGTACCGGTAATCATGAACCTTTCAGAGGCGCCGGAGTGCGCCGAAAAGGAGCTTGACGCACTGTGCGGGAAACTCTTTGATATCTGCCGTCCCGTGCCGCTGCATAAGACGCCGGAGTATGCAGCAAAACCTTACGTTTCGAAATAAAGCGCTGTCAGTTCACTCAGCGGGCCTTTCAAAGCGGAAAAAGCGGTAGAACTGGCGTCGTCGTCAAGCACGCGGTTAAACCTGTTTTTTGCATTGTTCGATCCCTGCAGTTTAGAGATCAGTTCCGTTTTCAATTCGCGGATCGAATCGTTCTTCGCAGTAGTTATGCCGGTTAATGTGATATCGATCCTGTCTGACGGCAAGACGTTTTCAACGCTTAACTGCAGGCAGCCTTCTTCTGTTGCCATATTGAAATCCGCCGCGGTGTCGTTGACCGTTACCTGAATACTCTCTGCGTTCGAGATATCTCTGAAGGTAAACAGATAGTTCCGTTTTTGCGGCAATACGCTTAAATCTCCTTTTGCTTTTTCTGTGGTAAAGCAAAGGGCGTTTTCTTTTTCTGAAACAGAAAACACGGTTTCGGCAAAAGCACCGTTGAGATAATCGATTGAATAACCGTCGTCTTCATACAGCGTATAAGTATTTGTACCGCGATAAACCAGCAGCTCAAGATCCGTCGGGTTGCCGGAATCGTTTTTGGTATCATTCACGCTGAGCGGGATGATCGCACCTTCACGCGCGAGCACGGGGATGCCTGCTTCGTCTCTGTAAAGATAAGCTTCCCGGTTGCCGCTGTAGATGCGGCCGTTGAAAATATCGGTATATCTTCCTTCGGGGAGAAATACTTTTACACCTGCAAGGCCGGTTTGCGGATCTGTTTTTTGCGTGATGGGGCAAACGATAAGCTCCGAACCAAAATAATACTGGTTCGGCGCCTGATAAGCGCGCTCATCTTCGGGATACAGATAATACATCGGTCGAACCAGAGGGATCCCTTCTTTGGCAGTCAAACGGTTGGCTGTGTAAAAATAGGGGATCAGACGGTGGCGGAACCGCAGCGCTTTCGTTGCGAAATATTCCACGTCCGCGCGATATTTCCAAGGTTCTTTGCCCATGAATTCGTTTGATGTGGAATGCAGCCGCATGATCGGGCTGAAAACGCCGTACTGCACCCAACGAAGGTACAATTCGTCGTCCCTCTCTCCGAAATGATGTCCGCCGATATCGTGGCTCCACCAGGTATAACCGATGTTGGACGCCGTCGCCGTAAAATAGGGCTGGAAATCCAACGTGGGCCATGATTGCGCCGTATCGCCGGAAAAGCCGAGCGGGTATCTGTGCGAGCCTGCGCCGGCAAAGCGGGAAAGGATCAGCGGCCTGTGATTGTTTCTGCCGTTGTCAAGGTAATGGTAATGGTTCAGCGCCCAAAGGGGATCCAGCCCGGGGATCCCTGATTTTGTGCCCTGCTGCCAATCGATCCACCAGAAATCAACGCCGTCCTCTTCCAGCGGATGATGGAGAAAGCGGAAATATCCCTCCATAAATTTGGGGTCGGTGATATCAAAATGGATCTGCTTTTTGCTTTCGGGGTCTATGCCCATAAAAGCGCAGAAATCCGCATATGCGTCTTCATAGAACTTGCAGCCCGATGCAGGATGAAGGTTCATGGTAATCTTGAAATTGTGTTCTTTCAGCCATTTCAGAAATTCCTTCGGCTGCGGGAAGAGATCGGTATTCCAGGAATAACCTGTCCAGCCGGGGTTGGTAAAATTATAGAACAGCTCAAGTACGCCGCGCTTTTCTTTTTTATCCTGCGCTTCCTTGCCGAACTTATCAATAACCTTAACCCAGTGCCAGTCCATATCCACCGTGGCGACTGTGATCGGGATCTTTTTTGCGATGAATTTCTTCATCAGCGCGATATATTCATCCTGCGTATAGGCTTTATAACGGCTCCACCAGTTTCCGAGCGCAAAACGGGGGATCAGAGGAGGGAAGCCGGTCAGACGGAAATAGTCCTTCAGGGCTTCTTCATATTTGTATCCGTGTGCAAAAAAGTAAAGATCGGCGCCTTTGCATTTGCGCGGTACGATCTGCCCGTCTTCCTGAATGATCAGAGATCCGCTGTCGTCAAGCACTGCGACGCCGTTTTTGGAAATGATACCTGGGGAAAGCTTCGTTTTGCCGTTCGTTCCGTCCAGCGTACGGCAGGTGCCTTTCAGGTTCCCCTGATCGAAATCGGTCACTTTTCTGCCGTCTTCCAGCAAAACGTACATCATTTTTTTGGAATGGAAATCAAAGCGGAAAGTGCATTTTCCCGTTTTGATCAGATACGTGTTTTCATCCTGTTTTTCGGTGCTGAATTCGGGATCGTCGAAATTTCTGCACATCACGCACTGAGTCGCGGCGTCACAGAATACGCTGCCGGTCTGCGTTTCAACACGCAAAAGATAATCAGACAGTGCCGTGATCCTGACGCCGTTTTTCTGCATGATATACTTTTTCTGAGACGCGGTAAGAGCAGGGTCAAACATACGCGTTTTTTCTTCTTGCATTTTCATCAACTCCGTTTCTTTCATGATATAAGTTTTTCATTCTTTTGTCAAATATTTTTTGGAAAACACTTGTATCGCTTTTTTTATTATGCTAAAATAAACTTAATTATTTTCAAATTTTTTGCGTAATTTTTTGATGCATTTTGTTTCGATTCTGCTCACGTAAGATCTGGAGATCCCGAAGATCGAAGCGATCTCATTCTGTGTAAGAGGTTCGTTTCCGTCAAGCCCGTAACGCATCACCAGAATGCTTTTATCGCGAGGGTCGTCGATCTCTTCCAGATACTTCCTCAGTTTTCGTATATTGTTCTTTACAGAGATCTCGTCCAGAATCGTGTCTTCAACAAAAATGACGTCCATCAGCGTCAGCGGGTTGCCGTCGCAATCCTGTTCTATCGGGTCTTCAAAGGAAACGTCCTTGGCCGTTTTCTTTTTGTTTCTGAAGAACATCAGTATTTCGTTATCGATGCACCGTGCCGCGTACGTTGCAAGCTTTACGCCTTTACCGTCGTCGTAAGAGTTTATCGCTTTTATAAGACCCAGCGTTCCGACCGAAAGCAGTTCTTCTGTTTCTGCGTTTGCGGAGTAGTATTTCTTTACCACGTGCGCAACCAATCGCAGATTCCGTTCGATCAGCGTATCTTTTGCGTTCTTGTCGCCTTTGCGCATCATTTCGATATACATTTTTTCTTCTTCTTTGGCAAGCGGCTCCGGAAACGTAAAGCGGTCTTCCAGATGCAGCGCCATAATCATCAGTTTTGATATCAGGAGTTTCAGCATAGCAGGCCTCCGAAGGTTTCTCTCAGATATCATATGCCGCATATATCGCAATTGTGTTTGTACGCTTTTTTGAGGTTCAAAAAATGATCAGACCGAGAAAAACAAAAATGAATATCTGCCCTGTGGTATGCGCCGTGGGCGGCAATTATATGATCTGCGTTCCCGTTTCCGCAAAAGTTCTGATGAGCGTTTTTGTAGACGGAGAAGAGTATACGAACGATAAGTGCGGCGTAAAGATCAGCAGCTGCTGGGTGCAGAAATTCCTGATCCCGCAGGAAAAGCTTGACCGGGCGAAAATCTATACGGTTACATATGAAGTTATTTACCGCGAGGCTTACTGTTCCAGAAAAGAGGCCCCTGTCAGCGAAACATTCTCGTTTTACCCCGTTGAGAAAACGGATGACATCCGTATTTACCATCTTTCAGACGTGCACGGCAATAAGACATCTGCTGTCAAAGCCGGCGGGTATTTCGGTGGGAAGCTCGATTTTCTGATCCTGAACGGAGATATTTCCTCCAGTACGCAAACGGTGAGCGAATCTCTGCTGCCTCTGAAAATTGCGTTTGCGATCACAAAAGGGGAGCGGCCATGCATCATCACCCGCGGCAACCACGATCTGCGCGGAAAATATGCTGAACGCATCGGCGAATTTTACCCGCTCTGCAACGAAAAGTTTTACTATACCGTAAAGCTCGGGCCTGTATGGTTCCTGGTGCTTGACTGCGGTGAGGATAAAAACGACGACCACCGCGAATATGCAGGCACCGTCGCATTTCATAAATACCGGCAGGAAGAAACGGCGTTTATACGTGATGTGATCCGCCGCAGCGCCGAAGAATACGAAAACGGCAGCGTCAGATACAGATGTATTGTTTCGCACATTCCTTTTATGCATACGGATTACGATCCAATAAAAGGTGTTCATGAATTCGATATTGAAATCGATACGTATACCGAATGGGTACGTCTGTTGAATGAGCATGTTCGTCCCGATCTCGGTTTGTTCGGGCACGTACATCAGGTATGCGTTTT